>Ga0315288_10005192_pt1 | contig 16574 bp, 14 predicted proteins | sample YL17G11_20_MG_FD_203454 | JGI IMG/M metagenome (GOLD analysis project Ga0315288, IMG submission 203454) | Sediment microbial communities from Yellowstone Lake, YNP, Wyoming, USA - YL17G11_20 | ecosystem: Environmental > Aquatic > Freshwater > Lake > Sediment | place: USA: Wyoming | collected...
TAAGCTAGTGGACAAGGATGGCACCGAACTCAAGGTCGGTCACAAATTCATGCACACCTCCCATCACGAAGGTTCCAAGCCAGAGCATCACGAAATCACTGGTTGGCAGTCTGGTGCGCAGCGTGGCAACTCTTCCTCCTCCGGTCGCGTTGCGGTCAAGGTGGGCAAGGGCAAGAACGCATACCACACTGAATACTTCCCTCACGTTTTCGACATGAAGGTTATGAAGGAAGAAGTCGTCAATGAAGCAGACAAGGCAGATAGAAAGAGTACGATGGCACTGGCTCGTCACTGGCGCGACCACCTAACTCATATCGGCTCGGCAGATTACTATTCTCACGAAGGCGAGAGAAAAGGACGCGACCCAAAGCCGCACGAAAAGAAAGCCGCAAACGTTGAAAAGAAAGTTGCTGCTAAGTGGGGTAAGTCAGCCGCAAAGGATATGGCTACTCATAATTGGGATGTAGTCCTGAAAGATGGTATGGCACAATCCAGTGTTCGTGGTCCAATCGAACTTCGCAAGAAGCATAATATCGCAAGACATTGGGCAGGCAACAACGAAGGCAGCTTGACTGAGGGAACCGATGAAATCAACGAAGTCAAGACCTCGACCATTGTATCTGTTGCAACGAAGCGATACGCACAGGCACAGCAGGCACTCAAGGACAAGGACTACGGTGGCTATGTCAAGGGAATGAAGAAGGCAATCAAGGCTGCGGACGCAACCACACCTAAGTCTGGTTGGAGCGCAGAAGATGATGCTGACACCGGAGTTTTCGGTGGTCCTCTTCCTCACAAGAATCTGTCCAAGGGTCAGCAAGCAGCACTCGACAAGGTTCTACCAAAGCGCGAAGAAGTTTCCCCACAGGAAAAGTATCGGCAGATCCGCGAGAACAAGGCAAAGTCAGCCAGAATGAGTGCCAAATGGAGTAAGGATCTTGAGCGCGAGCGCAAGGGAGCCGATATCTATAAGGGTAAGCCTACCAAAGATCCTTATCTCAACGATACCTCGCTAGACAAAAAGACCAGAGGATAATAACATGTTCAGCAACGTAAAGCCGGGTGATGTAGTTCATTACTCGACCCCACAGGGTCAGTACGGAAAGGGTAAGGTTGTCCTCAGATACGATACACACGTAGTTGTGAATCGTGGTAAGGGACAGCCGCAGGTTGTCAACGACAAGAACTATGTCAAGCATGAGCGCGGCGGCAAGGTCGTCGGTGCATTGCTTGGTAAAGTTGCTGCGCACGACAAGTACCTCAAGGGTGTCGCGTCAACAAAGGCATCTAATGCTGTTGCTAAAGCAGTGTCTCCATACAAGAAGGTTGGCGACCCTCAGATGAACGCATCCAAGGCATTCGGTTGGACGAAGACGAACGAAGCTGCCAAGATGAGCGATGATTTCCTCATGGTAGACATGAAGAAACTCAAGGCGGCAAAGGCAACCGATGCGAAGCGCAGGGCAATCAAGAAGGCGGCACGTAACTATGGCGATGCTCGTCGGGTTGCACAGTCTTTGAAGAAGGAAGAATTCGGATGCCACGATGCCGGTTCCGGCTGTCATGCGACCGGCGACGAGAACAAGAAGAAGCTCAAGGACTACATCAAGCCGAAGTATGTCAATGCCGGTCGCAAGACAACGAAAGCCACTGCCGCCGACCGCGTAGCCGCACAAAGAAAAGCAGTTAGACTAGAAGCATACAATACCGATCCTGATGTTGGTCGTAAGCGTGAAGGAAAATTACTCAAGGACTTCATCAAGACAAAGTATGTCAATGCCGGTCGCAAGACAACGAAAGCCACTGCCGCCGACCGCGTAGCCGCACAAAGAAAAGCAGTTAGACTACAGGGTGAAGCTTCGGAACTTGGAATCTATCACGGTTCGCGTGTCTCTAAGAAAGGATTGCTTGGCACGAAGTATGGTTCAGCCACCCCATTCAATAATAAAGGTCATGTTTCTGTGAAGTGGGATTCTGGTAAAGAATCCATTCATCATGAAAGTGAACTGAAGGCACTCAGATCCGTCGATAAGGGTTATTGGGATAATAAGAAAAAGAAGTCTGTCAAGGAAATGAGAAATCCTTCCGGTCCTTACGGTGGTCATCCGTATGATTGGGATCCTACTCTGCGTAAGCAGATAATGGATGCGGCAGCAAAGAAGGTCAAGAAACTTCCCGGTTCGCCACAGCCAAGCAAGTTGGATACTGGTGACACATACAAGCCAGCATACAAGGGACCACCGCCTCGCCGTGGAACTACGAGTGAAGACTCCCGCGACGTAGAGGCGGCTCGCCAGCGCATCTCCAAGACTAAGAACATGAAGAAGAGAAAGAAGAAGCTGATCAAGGAAGTCGCTAAGTCCACACTCATCAACTATATCACTAAGGCAAGGGCTGATCGTAATTCGCGTGGCGCTGCCGAACTAGGTAAGTTGCGCACTGGTATGTCTAAGTATTACATGGACGACGAGGGTGCGAACCGCAAGATCAGCAATCGCTCTAAGGGCATCAAGCAGGCTCATGCTCGTATTGCAGGCAATCTTCCCGGTGAGAGAGTGAACGAAGTCTCCGCTCTTAGTAAGAAGATCGCTCGCGAAGGTGGTGGTCCTTACTCAGATAAGGCAGTAGCCTATTATCAAGCCAAGAAAAAGTTGAGCAAAAAGGAAGTCAAGTCACATTGGTATCCTTCGCGCAACGATAAGAAATACGACTTCAAGGAAGAAGAATACGTTCACGAAGCTCGCGACAACGAGTGGTCTGCAAACATCCACATGGCACAGGGCGCAGGCAAGGCAGGAAAGCCAGCCAAGGGTCACTACCTGATGCGCGACGGCAGAAAACTTTCCGGTCCTCATTCACCAGAAGAGGCTGTCAGAGCCTATAAGGATATGGCGACAGGAAACAAGGGTGATTCCAAGGGCGTGAAGATTGTTCATGTCAAGGAAGGCGTGGAGTATAATGTCACCGCTATTCTCATGGAAGACAAGTGGAGCGATGGAAGCAAGCAAAGACTGGCGGCAGAACGTGATAGAAGGGATACCCAACTCGCGAGAATGGATGCCAACCGCAAGAAGAACAAGGCTGTCATCGTTTCTCACCACAAGAATATGCTAGAGAAGGGATACAAGTATACTCACTCGGATGGAATATCCACACCGTTCGATGGACATGACGTTCAACATCACTACACTTCTGCCGATGGTAAGCACAAGAAAATCATGTCGTATAGTAGTTACGCCCCATCGTATGATCAAAAGATCAAGCCTGATTATCGCAAGGAGAAGCTATCCACTAATCACCCAGACCTGAGAGAAGCAACTGAACTTCATGCGGACCTGATGGAAGCCTCCGAACAGAAGGTCAAGGATACGGCAAAGAAGCTAATCCTCAAGGCGAAGGGGAAGTTGAAGGGACAGACTGCCAACACCAAACCAGAACTCCCAACGGAAACTGGTGATAAGACTATCACAGCCCCAATGGGATCAGAGGATGGAGTAACGAATCATGCTTAGATTTAAGGAGTTCCTCACCGAAGATGCAGGCGTCTACGTTGACGTAAAGCCTGACAACGCTCGGTTGAACATGGACAAAGCCAATGAGAGTCTGGATGATGTGACGCTGGATCCGTTCGTGAACAGTGCGGTCTTCATCAATGCTGTTCGCGGAACGCTGGAACGTTTTGGTATCGTCTTGCCTGCCCACAGTCAGATGCATCAGCTAACGCTGGAAGGCGAAATCTCCTACGAGCTAGGTGAGTCTGGTCTGTACATCTACATGGTCTGGAATCAGGATCCAGAAGGTAACGTCGAAGGCTATGCTCAGATCGTCAACAAGGAAGACTTGGATGATCTACAGGCACTCAACGGAGAACCAGAAGAAGTCAAGAACGAAGATCCAACACCACCATCCATGCGGTATCCAAAGGCACGTAGGGATGATGATTCGGGTAACACAAACGAATATCCATAACTACTAATATGACTGATCTTAACAATGACACTGTGCTACTTTATGCAATCAAGGCTTACGATAAGCTGAATTACATAAAGTCTGATTTTGAGGAAGACTTCAAGACGTTTCGTTATGTCAAGCGACTTCTTCAACGATATCGTGCGACAGGTGACTTGCGGCAGAACCTAGTTCTAAACCACATTAACCTGATCTACAATATGTTTGGTGTTGAAGCAGGAACACGCCTGCTATTCTTTAAGATGGATGAGGCAGACTATTGTAGTCTCAAGACGTTCTTGATCTACTTGAGTATGATGCCAGAGATTGTGCATGGGATCAACGGGAAAGAGATTCACTCTTCTTCGATTCCAGTTGATGCAACAGTGGCTAGTATTCTTAGAGGTATCTAGATTCTATCACTGAAACACTACACAGTGATTGTACAGGGTAAAGGAAAGGTTGTCAAGTGAAAATGCAAAAGAAACCAGTGTGGCGAGGAACTACAGATCAACTTAAAAATATGATCTGGAAGCGTATGCCTGCCGGTCGTAAACCCAAGGTCAGCAAGCCAAGGAAAGGCAAGTCGGGTGTGGAACACCGCAGACCTCTAGGTGAAGTTAACAATGAGCAGCCCGGTCTTGGAGCCGGAACACTGGTATCGGTCGAACCTTCTACCATGGATCCAAAAGATCCGATCCTCGGCAAGAAAAAGACTATGAGGAATGTGAACAAGACTCCGAAGGGCATCATGGAAGAACACATCTACCATGTCACCCACACAAAGAATGTTCCTTCCATCCAGAAGAAGGGACTCCTGCCGATGCGAACCTCTAATTGGGTGAAGGCTGGCGACAATTCCCGCTATGGTGGTGGCGAAGTCCATGCGTTCACTCATAAGGATGATGCGAAGGCATGGGCAGGCAAGATGGATTGGGCGCACAACAAGACGCTAGGATCCGGCAAGATTTCCATCATCACTTCCCACAGACCATCTGACCGGGAATTTGCGCAGGACACCAACGATCCTCTGTCTCAGGCTGGAAGAAAGGGTGATTGGATCAAGACCTCTGGATCAATCCACCCTAAGCACATCGTATCAGTGGAGCCATACATGCCCAAGAAACTAGGTGAAGGTGAGGTAGTTCCGTTCGCCAGAAAAGGTGATCTGCCAGTTCTGCCGACTACATACATTTCTGATCCAGAACACATCAAGGCTGCAAAGAGCAAGATATGGGACAAGAACTATTCCGATTGGAAAGCTCGTAAGAAGGCGGAACGTATGAAGACAGAAGCAACAGACAAGCTAGGAAAGCAGACTCCATCAGTGGAAGAGATTGCCAAGAAGCACAACATCAGCGTCGATCAGGTCAACGCGCAGTTAGATAAGGGCGTAAAGGTAGAGCGTGAGCATACCAATTCCGATGACGAGGCGCGTGAGATTGCTCGCGACCATGTACATGAGTTCCCCGATTACTACGATAGGTTGGACAAGATGGAAACGAAAGCCAAGAAAGGAATCAAGGAAAGTTACGAGATGGAGAAGAAACTAGAACGTCATCGTCAGAATCAACATTCTGTTGATCAGGTTGTCGATCATAAGGGGCTGATAAGTTATCGTATTCTTGACCACAAGAACAAGGTGGTGAGCAAGCACGATTATAAGTCTGATGCCTATGAAAGAGCGGCAGAGTTGAATAGAGGAGGAAGGATCAAAGCTGTTAAGGAAGCTAGGGTGATGAAGATGAAGGATTACATCAAGCAGATGTATCCGAAGCAAGAACTTCCTCCGAAGACTCCTGCTCCTGTCGCATTGAAAGGTTACGAGCGCGTGAAGGATGGCAAGTTCAATGTGCTGCGTAAGATCAAGGAATCACTCAAGGAAGCTGCCGGTGACGGCAATCCATCAAACAACCGGGGAGTTCTCCACGAACTTCTAGTTGGCTATCACTTGCGCGGTGGTAAGCACATGGAGAAGCACAAGGACGTAAACGGTGACTCTCCTAAGCAGGCACACGATAAGGTCAAGGCAAACATCACGCCAGAAGAGTACAAGGGTGTCAACCACAGAGCGAAAGCAGCCGCTAAGGATATCGCAACCACACTTGGAAGGCACGGTAAGATTCATGACGTACACTGGACTTCCAAGCCGGGAGACATTCAGCGTTCCACCGGAATCAAGGCTTCTCAAAAAGAAGATGCTTCGGATATCGTTGTTCACACCAAAAAGGGTGGACAGATCAAGCATCATGGTGTGAGCCTCAAGGTCACAGACTCCAAGACAGCACACGTACCGGTTTCGAATCCCGGTCTGGAATCCACCCATGGTGGTGAGAAGATACTTGCTGCACACCGTAAGGCGATTGTGAAGGCACATCCTGCCATTGGAAGAATGACAAACAAGGAAGAGCGCAAGAAGTACATCCGTGCGCATCCTGCCGTACAGAAGAAGATTCAGGCTCTTCACTCTCAGGTTCTACCTAAGTTTGCCAAGCACCTGTCTTCGAAGCTCGGAGCATTGCCCACTTCTCAATTGGCTGATCACCTGCGCAAGCACATTCTCAAAGCTAATCCAACACCAATGCAGCAGGCGGGTCACACGCATCTACGTCACACGACGCACGGAGCGGGTGGGAGTGCAAGCTACGGCTTCTCGCACTCCGATCCATCGAAAGATCACGAACACATTCTGAAAGACCACAAGAACATCAGTGTGTCGGCTTCTGGAACGTCTGTAATCTTTGCTCACAAGGGAACTCCATTTGCGCGTCACCGTTTGAAGCTACAGTCTCAGTCTGATCCAATGTCTACAATCAAGGGTTCTGGTGAACTCATAAAGGGTAAGAAGTCGTTGAAGGAAGCCCACCAGTATGATCCTGACAAGGATCTTCTCCGTAGTCGCATCGTATCCCATACCAAGGTTGCCGAGAAGATGGCAAAACAATATGGTGACAAGAGCATAGAAGCAGGATTCCACCGTGCATTGGTGAAGCGTTATCAGAAGGAACTTGGAGAAGAGACTGAATCATTGGATGAGGATGTACCCAACAGTGTCGGTGGTGGTATGTCGCCGGTCATTGGTGGTGAGGGAAACATCCATGGTATTGACCCGATCATTGGTCGCTCAAGCCGCAGCCGGAAGTTTGCAGGCAAGCAGGTATTCGTTGTGGATCCTACCACATATCACAATGCTCACCTTGGCAAGCGCCGCTACGAACACTTTGAGAAATATCTTGAAGGATCCCCGATGGCTGACGAGATTCGTGAGTATGCTCGCAAGTATTGGGACGAGTCTATCATCATTGAGAACGAACAAACCGGCGCAATGGTGTATTTGAAATATGGAAGCAAGTGAATATGAAGTCATTAGACGAGAAGAAACTTCTTGCGAAGATGGCGCGAAATATCGGGCAACCGGATCTTGCGCTGGAAGACTCCATTCGCCTTGAAGAATCACTGAACAAGCAACTCTTCAATGAGGCTGTGGTAGCACCAGAACGAATTCCGATTCTGGCTGAGACAACAGGATTCATTCAAGAGGTGGTATCACCCCCCGCTAAACCAAATCTCGGTCCTCCGAATTTAGGAACCATCCCGAAGAAGCCTCTGCCAGAACTTCTACAGAAAGTCGAACTGGATGGAATGCATAAGCAAATCGGTGAGATTGCACAGCGAGTCAATACTCTGGCATTCGGTGGCGGTGGAACCGGTGTGGTTCGATTCGATGCACTGGATGACCACCAATATCCATCCGGTGTCAAGGCATTGGTGTTCGATACCACAGGACCGGGTTATGCTCCTCCCGGTTCGATTGCATGGAATCCTAGTGAAGAATGTCTGGACGTATATCAACCGGATGGTACGGTTCTACAGACCGGACTTGAACAATACATCCGTGTACATAACGATACCGGAACCACACTAGAAGCCGGTGAAGTCGTCATGTTCATTGGTGTGGAAGAACCCTATGTTGGTGTGACCGAACACTGCCCAATGGTGGATCGTTTCACAGCCAATGGTGCCTATCCTCCACTCTATATCGTCGGTGTGATGACCGAACCAGTTGCCAACATGAGTAATGGTCGCGCAACTACGTTTGGAAAGGTCAGGCATATTGATACCACAGGTGGATCAGAGAATTGGGTAATTGGTGATCTTCTGTGGGCAAGCGCAACCGTTCCCGGCGCACTGACTAATATTCAACCGACCGCTCCCAACATCGTAACGTCCATTGCGGCTGTCCTGCATGTTGATGCAACCGAAGGTGAAATTCTGGTTCGTCCTACTATTTTCCCACAACTCCACACCGGCACATTCTATTCTACCGTAGCACAGACAGCCGCCCAAGCAAATACTGCCTATGCGGTGACTTGGAATAGTGATGGTATGAAGTGTCCACATGTCAACCGTGCGAACACCAGTGAACTCCTCTGTACCCATCAGGGACTCTATTCGTTCGAATTCAGACTTCATATCGAAGCACCGAAGAATATATCCGGTCATCTTTGGATTTGGGCTAGAGTTGATGGTGTAGATGTACCTAATTCTGCTACCGAACTATCATTACAAGGCAGTGGTTCCATTGAAGCCAGAATGTATCCCTCATGGTCATTCGTCCAGTCTCTTGCTGCCGGATCTAACTTTCAATTGATGTGGGCGGTAGATAATACAAGTATCTCCATCTACGCTCCGGTCAATACAGCATTCGCTCCTACAGCAAGACCCGCAGCTATCCGCGTAACACAGGTAAACCTCTAATGTTCACAAAAGACACTCTATTCAAAATCTTCCCCGAAGCATCTAAGTCCAAGCTCGACATGGATGCTCTTGCCGACAAACTCAATCATGTCTTTCATGATTCGGCGCATCCGGCAAATATCTACACTCTGGAACGACGAGCATCATTCCTAGCGCAGCTTGCCCATGAGTCGGGGCAGTTCACTCTGAACAAGGAGAACCTGAACTACTCGGCAGCAGGACTACAGAAGACCTTCAAGAAGTATTTCCCGACTCTTGAACTCGCGAATGAGTATGCGAAGAACCCGGTCAAGATCGCAAGTCGCGTCTATGCGAACCGTATGGGAAATGGGGATGAAGCATCAGGGGATGGATTCAAATTCCGTGGTCGTGGGTTTCTACAGATCACAGGAAAGGACAATTACACCAAATGTGGTACCTTTCTTGGCGTTGATCTTGGAGTCAACCCTGACTACCTACTAACCTCGACCGGCGCGGTCGATTCGGCACTCTGGTTCTGGAAGGTGAATTCCCTAAATACCTATGCCGATCACGATGACATTAAGGGTCAAACCAAGGTCATCAACGGTGGATATAATGGACTTGATGAACGCATTGCATTTTACAATAAGGCGAAGACGGTCCTATCCACATAACACGGTGATCGCGATGGCAGATGAGGAACAAGCAAAGACAGCAACAAAGAATCCACATTGGGTTGCCCGTAGACAAGCCGAACCGAAGATCAGTAGGTATTGGCGTCCTGCAATGGGTTGGATGTACATGGCTGTTTGCATCTTTGACTTTATCATCTTCCCGGCATTGTGGTCATTGCATTTGGGATATTTGAAACAGCCGGTAACTCAGTGGCAACCACTGACACTTCAGGCTACAGGATTTTTCCATATGGCAATGGGTGCTGTTCTCGGTATCGCTGCATGGAAGCGCACAGAAGAAAAGTTGAACGACAAAATCTAAGGTGAACTATTATGCCACTTGTAAATCCAATGACTTTGATTCCGCCACAGTACAAGCTCCTTGCCTACCTCTTGATTGTTGTTGCAATCTTTGGCGCTGGAAGCTGGACAGGCTATAAGGTTACGGCTAACCACTACACGGCAGTCATTGCCACAATGAAGCTGGAAGCCGAACAGTTGAAGACGAAGCAGGCTGAACTGCAAGCTGCGTTGGCGACAGAGATTGCCAATGTCAAAGAACGTATCGTGACCGTGTATGTTGATAAAATCAAAATAGTGAAGGAGAAGGAATATGTCTATCGTGACCAAGCTACTAACGTTGTCCCTAGTCAGTACGAGCTTTCTAATGGTTGGGTGTCCCTCCACGATTCTAGTGCCAGAGGTGTCGATGCCGATGCCACCAGCAGTGCTGATGGAACCCCCTCGGGAGTTAAAGACAATCAAGCCCTCGCAACCGTTGTCGAAAACTACGGTTCCTGCCAAGCAAACGCCGAACAACTAACAGCATTACAACAGTATGTCCGTGAAGCTAAGAATGCAGTGGACGCCGCGAATGATGCGATTCGAAATATCAATAATAAAAAAGGAAAGTAATGATGGATTTTCCAGCAGAGATGATCAAGACTATCGCAGAAGATATTGTCCTTTTCGGAGGAGCAGCCATGGCAATCTTTTATGGTATTAAGCGCATGTATGGAGTTGCTCGCAATGTCGAAAAGCTTGTCGAAAGTGCGGAAGATCAAAAGCGTAGCACCGCGACGGCTGTTACAGCAAGCGCAGAAATCAGGAAAGACCTTCAAGATCATGTCACTATGGAAAACGAGCGCGATGCAAAGCGCGACAACAAGTTTGATCTGCTTGCCAATTCTGTTACAGCACTATCGAATGATCTTCGTGCCCATGTGAAGGTGGAAGAGGACCGTGATGTGATTCGCGACAAGCAACTCATTCAGCTAACCGACCATATGGATGAAGTCATTTCCGAAATGCGTCCTAATGGTGGAAGCTCCATGAAGGATATCATGAACAAGACCGCAATGAAGGTTAGTGAAGTTCACACTCGCGTATCAGTTTTGGAAGAGTGGAAGAATATGGTTCCAAAATCAAAGTCAAAGTCATCACCTAAGAAAAAGGTGCGGCGCAAGATGGCGGCAGCGAAGAGGAAGTAACATGCCAGTTCCAAAGAGAATTACACCTACCGGATTGATTTCCTCAATCATCCTACTGAGTACCTTCTTAGGCGTGGCATTCGGCGTCAAGGAAACCTTCATGACCAAAGCCGAAGCTGCCGAAGTAATCGCGGTTCAACAGGCTCGCGCCGTCGAGTCCGACCTACAGATGGTCAACCTTGAAATCCAGTTTCTTGAAGAGAAGTTACTGACACGCAAGAAAGAAAAGATCGCAAATGATGAAGTTGTCCTAGAGATAGAAAAGCGATTGAAGTTCCTCTACGACAAAAGACTAATTCTTGAGAAGTACCAGTTGGAGTTGAACAATTAAGTTTGCTCTTTGATGCCCACTGTGGTATCATATCGGTATGAGTGTCTATATTGATCGTGAATTCCTCGGACAGATACAATACAGATTAGAAGGCTTCGTACAGAAGAATTCTGACCTGTACAATTTCCGTTGCCCGTTCTGTCTCGACTCTAAGAAGAATAAGTCTAAGAAACGTGGGTTCATCTACAAGATCACCGACGCAGAGGCTTATGCCTATAAGTGTTGGAACTGCGGCAAGTCGATCAGCTTCGGGCATTTTCTGGAAGCCATCGACGCCACGGCATATAAGCAATACGTATTAGCGAAATACAAGGGCGGTGCCAGTAACCGCGCCCCGGTGGAGAAGCCGACCTTCGGCACTCTGAAAGGAAATGCCGCAGAGTATTTCCGCAACCACCCAAAAAATCTAAGCATATCAAGTATCTACGAGCTTGCGCCGGAACACCTTGCGCGTTCCTATATAGAAGACCGACGTATTCCGCAGGAGTTCTGGAAAGAAATCTACTACGCTGAGAAGTTCTTCGATTTCCTGAACGTCGATTTCCCTGACCATGGCAAGACCGCGAAAGAAGTACCCAACGATGCCAGAATTGTGCTGCTCTATACCGACATGGGTGGCTATGTAACTCATGTGGCTGGTCGAGCGTTAGATAAAGACAACGGACTTCGGTACATTAGTATAAAGGTGAGTGATGAAGACAGAAAGATTTTCGGAGCAAACAGACTCGACGTTGGAAAGCCAGCCTACGTGGTCGAAGGTCAGTTTGATTCTATGTTCCTTGACAATTGTGTGGCAAGTGGTGACTCCAATCTTGCTGGTGTCGTGGATTATCTACCTAGTGTTGACTGGACACTAGTATTCGACAATCAGCCGCGCAACAAGGATATTGTCCGTGCGGTTGAAAAGGCAATAGATAGAGGACTCAGTGTTGTGGTCTTTCCTTCGGAGCTAGAAGCCAAGGATCTGAACGACATGGTGAAGGATGGTATGAGTGTCGATGAAGTCAAGCAATTGGTCAAAGACAATACCTACAAGGGTGCGACAGCGATGATAAAATTCATAAGGTGGAAAAGAGTATGAGAAGTAGTGACATTGGTGGCGATTACGTGATGGACCCCGTTCCAGAATTTGTGCCAGAGATTGTTCTGGTGGAAGGTGAACTCTCCGTAAAGGAAGTGATTCCTAATCCGAACAACGTAGATATTACGCAGTACGCAGTCGCGGAAGTTCCACAGGAATTACAGGCATACCATGGTGTTGATCTTGAAGTGGAAATGATTGAAAAGATCGACGTTCTCAACGGCGGCTTTGTTCGCCTTGTAGACCATATGGGCAGCGACCTCTCCATCGTTCGCTCCGCAAGAGTCTCCTACGATGCCGATTGGCGTGAGGGTGACGAACAGAAAGATGCGAAGCTAATCGCATACCTGATGAAGAACCGTCACACCTCACCTTTCGAATCCGTGTCGTTTACGTTCGAAGTCAAGGCACCCATCTTTGTGTTCCGGCAGTGGCATCGTCACCGCACATGGGCATATAACGAAATCTCCGCACGATACACCGAACTGGATGAAGGCTGGTATGTACCAGAGCCAGAAGTCATCACCACACAGTCACCAACCAATAAGCAGATGCGCACGAAAGAGCAGCATCCAGAGGCAATCAAAATGTCTCAGGTGATCGCTCTTCAAAATCTGGCATCCTACCAAATCTACAAGAAACTGATTGAAGATGGTTGTCCTCGCGAACTCGCACGTTCCGTTCTGCCTGTCGGTGCATACTCGCGCATGTTCGCAACCGTGAACCTGCACAACCTGTTCCACTTCCTGCGGCTGCGGCTGCATGAGCATTCACAGTATGAAATCCGCGTCTATGCGGAAGCCATGCTACAGTTGATTGAGCCTATAGTACCTGTAGCCACACAAGCATTCAAGAACACACTCTAGAGGATATCATGACTTCACGCCTGCCGTCTATCTATCAAGATTACATCCACATTTCTCGCTATGCTCGCTTCCGTGATGAACTAGGTCGCCGCGAGACTTGGGATGAAACGGTTGATCGCTACATCAACCACTTCAAGAAGTTTACCAACGACAACAAGAAGATCCCATGGGAGGATCTTCGGCAAGGAATCCTGAATTTGGAAGCAATGCCTTCCATGCGAGCCTTGATGACCGCAGGACCGGCGCTAGAGAAGGATCAGGTCGCAGGCTACAATTGCTCATACGCAGTCATTGACAATCCCAAGGTGTTCGATGAAATCATGTACATCCTGATGTGCGGCACCGGAGTTGGCTACTCGGTCGAGTCGCGATACACAAACAAGCTACCGGAGATTCCAGATGAAATCCACCCAACAGAAACAACCATTGTCGTCCGAGACTCCAAAATCGGTTGGGCAACAGCTTACCGAGAATTCATTAGTCTGCTATATTCTGGTAAGCTTGCTCGTTACGATATATCAAAAATTCGCAAGGGTGGTGCGCGGCTCAAAACCTTCGGAGGACGAGCCTCGGGACCAGAACCGCTAGTAGACTTGTTTGAGTTCACCCGCAAGATTTTCGACAAGGCGCGTGGGCGTAAGCTGACCACCCTAGAGTGTTCCGATCTTGTCTGTAAGATCGCGGATATCGTAGTGGTGGGTGGCGTTCGCCGCTCCGCATTGATCTGTCTCTCCGACCTGAATGATGACTACTTGAGAAACGCGAAGTCTGGTCAGTGGTGGGTGTCTGATCCACACAGGCAGCTTGCGAATATCTCCGCAGTGTACGAGCGCAAGCCATCCATGGACACGTTCATGCGCGAATGGGTCGCACTCTACAATTCGAAGTCAGGCGAACGTGGCATCTTCTCCCGCGCAGCATCACAGGCTGTCGCAGCGAAATACGGCAGGCGCGACGAGGGTATTGAATACGGTACGAATCCTTGCTCTGAAATCATCCTGCGTCCTGACCAGTTCTGTAACCTGAGTGAAGTAGTGGTTCGTGATGAAGATAATCTCGCATCACTCATGCACAAGGTAACGATGGCTACGATCCTTGGCACACTCCAAGCAACACAAACCAATTTCCGTTATCTCTCTAAGCGATGGAAGAACAACACCGAAGAGGAAGCCCTCTTGGGTGTTTCGCTTACTGGCATCATGGATAACCCATTGACCAACAATAGTGGATACGGTCCCGGTGGTGATAATGGTTCTCTTCAAGGACTTTTGATTGAGTTACGTGAGTGTGCCGTCAAGGTCAACAAGATGTACGCGAAGATCCTCGGCATCAATCCCGCAGCAGCCATCACTTGCGTCAAACCTAGTGGCACTGTGTCACAGTTGGTAGATTCAGCATCAGGTATCCATCCTCGCTATGCCCATCACTACATCCGTCGCGTCCGTGGTGACAAGAAAGACCCACTCGCAGAGTTCATGGTTTCCCATGGCTACGTTGCCGAAGAGGACTTCTATGGTGCAGCCCGTTGGGTGTTCTCGTTCCCACAGAAGGCACCAGAACACGCTATCGTCACAAAGGACGTTACGGCAATCCAGCAGCTAGAACTGTGGAAGGTTTATCAGGAGCATTGGTGTGAACACAAGCCATCCATCACAGTCTACGTGGGTGAGGATGAATGGATGGAAGTCGGATCGTGGGTGTTCAAGAACATCGACACGCTATCCGGCGTATCCTTCTTGCCGCGTGATACCGGTACCTACCGGCAGGCACCGTATGAGGAAATCACCGAAGAGAAGTTCAATGAATTGTCCTCCACACAGAACCTAGATATAGACTGGACACTGTTCAAGGAAGAGACTGACAACACGGAAGGCGCACAGCAACTCGCTTGCTCTGCCGGGGTTTGTGAAATCTAAGAGGTAGTTCGCTATGAATTTTGTGACAAAGGCACTTGAGGCGGGTGGTTCAATTCATGCATTGACCATTCCACCACACATGACTAGTGGCACCGGGCTATTCAACCCATCCGTCTACAAGGATGGGAACGAGCTATTGGTGAACATCCGCCACTGCCAGTACACCATCTACCATGCCGAGAAGGGCAAGTATGAACACCAGTGGGGTCCGTTGACATACCTCTGTCCAGAGGATGATATGACGCTCACCACTGTCAATTTCATTGGCAAGCTGGATCCCGACACCCTTGAGCTAACCGAAGTCAACCGGGTAGACACTTCCCTGTTGGACGTAAAGCCAATTTGGGAATTCGTTGGGCTGGAAGATGGACGGCTGGTGCGTTGGGAGAACCGACTCTACATGTATGGCGTTCGTCGCGACACCACAACCAACGGCACCGGACGCATGGAGCAGTCCGAGATTGTGGAGAATCGCGAAGTCTCCCGCTGGCGAATCCCGGCTCCCGGTGATGATAACGTCTACTGCGAGAAGAACTGGATGCCGATCATCGACATGCCATGGCACTTCATCAAGTGGAGCAACCCAACCGAAGTTGTCAAGATTGACCCGGTGAATCGAACCTGTGTCATTGTCCATGCACAACGTCCCGACAAGTATGTTCCGTTCCCTTACGACTGGCGCGGCGGCAGTCATGTGATTCCTTTCGGTGAATACCGCATTGCTATCTGTCACCTGTTGACCTTCTTCGGTAAGAGCGAAGCAGGAAGAAAGGATGCGCAGTATCGCCATGGCTTTGTCGTATGGGACAAGGATTGGAACGTGGTCAAGTATTCGGAAATCTTCTCGTTCATGGATGCGCAGATTGAGTTCTGTTGCGGCATCTGTGAACACAACGGCAAGTATCTTATCAGCTTCGGCTTTCAGGACAACGCAGCATTCCTTCTGGAAGTGCCTAAGCGCGTGATTGAGGAATACGTACTATGAGTAACAAGGAACTGAATGCTCTCATTGGTTACTACGCGAAGTATCCAGAGAATGCGGAAGCCAACTATCAGGTTGCTTTGGTCTATGAAGGCATGGGGCAGACTGCCGCTGCAATCTCATGGTTCCTGCGAACAGCCGAGAGAACCACCAACGACACACTTGCCTATGAGTGCATGTTGAAGGTGGGTCTGTGCTTTGACCGGCAGGGTCGCCGTGCCAATACGGTACGCGGTGCCTTTCAACACGCATTGCTGATTCTACCAAACCGTCCAGAAGCCTACTTCCTGCTATCGCGGTTCTATGAACGCGCCTTTGATCATGTCAACGGATACATGTACGCCGACCTCGGGTTGAAGAATGCAGACTTCAATCTCAAGCCTCTACGTAGTCATGTAGAGTATCCCGGCAAGTATGGTTTGTTCTTTGAGAAGATGGTCAGTGCGTGGTGGTGGGGCAAGCCTAACGAATGCCGTGAGTTGCTACAGATACTCAAGAACGAGTATGGCACCGTCATGGACGAGCAACACAGACTAGCCACCGAGAAGAATCTTCTGCGACTCGGAT
>Ga0315288_10005193_pt1 | contig 16573 bp, 17 predicted proteins | sample YL17G11_20_MG_FD_203454 | JGI IMG/M metagenome (GOLD analysis project Ga0315288, IMG submission 203454) | Sediment microbial communities from Yellowstone Lake, YNP, Wyoming, USA - YL17G11_20 | ecosystem: Environmental > Aquatic > Freshwater > Lake > Sediment | place: USA: Wyoming | collected...
CTGTCAAAGAAGCATTGGCTAAAGAGCAGAAATGGAGCCAAAATAGACGAAGAAACGTGGCCAACGCATACACCCTCTTTTTGAAAGTCAATAACATGCAATGGGAAAAACCACGATGCAACGTCGTCAGAAAGATTCCTTTCATCCCTACGGAACAAGAGATCGACGACCTAATAGCCGGCTGTCCTCGAAAAGTCTCAACCTTCCTTCAGCTCCTCAAGGAAACAGGAATGAGATCTGGCGAGGCAAAAAGACTGCAATGGACAGAAATAGACTTCGAAAGACGCTTGATAACACTAAACGAGCCAGAGAAGAACAGCCTCCCAAGACTCTGGAACAATGCAAGCCCAAAGCTTCTGGGCATGCTTAACGCGTTACAAAGAATCAGCCTCAGAATATTCGGCGATGGACCGATAAACTCGATGAAGACGACTTTTTTGAAAGCTCGACGTCGACTCGCCTCGAAACTACAGAACCCAAGGCTTCAGCAAATCCACTTTCACACATTCAGACACTGGAGAGCCACAATGGAGTACCATCGCACGAAAGACCTGCTGCACACGATGGCCTTTCTTGGACATAAGAAAAGCGACAATACTCTGCTTTACGTCCAGCTAGACCAAAAGCTTTTCAAAGACAGTGACGAAAGCTTTACCACCCGAATAGCCCACAACGCCCAAGAAGCATGCGGACTCATCGAGGTTGGCTTCGACTACATAACTGGCGAATACAACGACGGCGGCAAGATCTTCCGCAAAAGAAAATGACCACTAAAAAAACGTTATTAGTAGTCGGAGTCAGGGAAAAAGTCCATGAAACGTGGCCGGGGTGAGGTACTCACGGCCAAGCGGTGGACAACAAGTAGGAAATTCTAGGCCTTCTCGAACCCCCTCTCCTTTTTCCCTTCTGGATCCATGGAGATTCAGAGAAGGTGAGCTCCTGCAGTCTTTTCAAGACAAAAAGGTTATTGTTGAGAAAGCCGGCTGCCATGTCCAAGGAACACTCATTCAAGCTCCTTACAGTCACTTGATTTTGAGCACTGTCGACGGACTGGTCTTGATGCGAGACTGGGACGTCATCAAGGAGGTGACGTAGAACATGGTGAAAATCAACTTCGACCTAATGAACAACTATATCAAAGTTGACAACGAATGCGGAAGACAGGACATAGTCCTTGAAGGACCATGCCCGGGAACTTGCAGCGGCTGCCGAAAACGAGTCCAATCAACTGACTCTGACCCCCGGATATTTAGCGGTCACACACCACACCTTGACCCTGACAAGGTTCATGCTCAGACGGTGGAAGCTTTGCGATTTCGACGAGGACAAATCAGAGGCAACGATAAACCAATGCCCTTATGCGACTATTTCGACAATTTGAGAGAAGAACGGGAAAAAGAGAGAATGCAGAAATGACGGAGCAACAAACAGGAAACTTCAACGTGAAGGAGAGCAGACAAGGACTCTTTTCACTATTAAACCACGTTCTAGCCACGGCCAAAGACAAATTCGACAAACAGAAAGCTGCCAACGGTGAACGGCAGCGGTGGGCTAGACTCATCGTTGCCGGCGTTGAAGCCTACGGTAGACTCCTAGTCAATGAACAACTTCAGTCTATGGAGAAAAGAATCAGCGCGCTTGAGGGGGTGAAATCTATTGAGTCTCAAACTCAGACTTCGCAATCTTGAGAAGGCTCTTCTACCCAAGGAAGAGCGAGCATTCTGCTTGTCTGTCGGCATGTGGGGAGGAGTCTACTATTTGCTTGTTCCAGAGTCCAAGCTTAGAGAGGGAGAGAAAAATCAATTCCACGGTCCCTTCCCTTCTAACCTGGCAGCTTGTCAATGGCTTCTAAACGACTTGAAACAAAGACATCCTGAAGCCTACTCAACGTTTGAAAAGATAGGCCTTGACTCAGTGATTGAAGGAATACTCAAACAGAAACAGCTTATGGTTCAACTTGAAACGAGCCCTTGGAACCCCGCTCCTCTACTCGAGGTAGAAAGAGATGATCATGTCAACCAGTCTTAAACAGTCAGCAACGCCGGCGCCGGAGCCCTACTACATCCTCATCACTCATGACGGTACTCCCAGAGGAGGCTTCCGTAACTACAGGATCGTTGATGAGCAAAACAGGACCCCCGACCTAATGAAGTATTATACAGGTCCCTTCAAGAGTCGGGACTGTGCAGTCACATGGAGTCTCGCAGACCTGAAGAACCGGTTCCCAGAAGCCCATAAGAGATTGTTGAGTCAACCGTCCAGGGATCCCGTATTAACAGAGCTCGGAGGATCCTTGTTCTTGAAGTCTCCCGGACTCTACCAGGGACTCATCAGCCCTCTCCAGGTGACTGCGCACTTGACGATTGAAGAGTTTGACGAAGCAAGCGAACATACTGTTTTAATGGATCCCTACGGGCTCGCCTCAAACCGTTGAGCAACCACCCTGAGGCTCCCCCGGGATCCCTGGATCCGTCACCCTCGAGCGCGCAAATTCAACACGACCACCCCTTTCTCATCGGTTAAGGCAGCCCTTTTGACCTCACAAACCTCAAGCGTTTTCCATCAACCCTGAATTAGAGGACTGGTCTGGGGCTCGTTTGAAAAGGAGCCCCTATAGGACCCCGAAGTTTTCCATATAGAGTTTGAAGCTGGATCCTGTAGGACCCCGATTTTGCGTGACAGGTTGTCACGTGAAAGCTTCCTTTCGGGAGCCTATGGAACAGTATCTTGAATCGTACTGGATGATGTGACAGGTGTCACATCTTGTCTTGCGATTTCAGATTTAGCTTCACTGATTGCTTTACCACGCTCAGTCAGTTGCACCGTTGCATCAGAAACTTTGCTCGCACGTGCGAACAGAAATGCGTATGGGCTCTCTTTTGGACGAGCCCTACGGACTCCCGTCAGATAAGAAGACTCTGAAAACAGCGCAAATGATAATGGTGGTGTCCCTCATGCCGTCCACTCTGATAGACTTTCTGCCCTACCTCAATCTTTTCTCCGCATTTACGGCACACAAACCCTCTGTTGACTTTCAACCTGTAAGCAGAGCCCATAGGCAAAACAGAGCCCTCTTCACACTTAGAAAGCTTTCGACGGGGTCCTATGGGCTCCTTTTCCCGGAGTTTCTGTTCTAGGATCCCGGTGCACCGGGCAAGAAAACGTCTGGTTCTAGCTTCCCTGGCTTCTCTTTCGATTTCGCTCAACTCGAATTCTCACCTCCCCTAAGCTGACGAGAATATCTCGGCAAGGCTTAAGAACAGTTTGCACAGTCGGGCTTTCAGTCGACTTCTGTTTTTCTCCAGGAGAAGGACGTAGGGCTCCACTTCAAGGATCCTCGGTTTCTTGCCTTGGTTAACTGCCTTTAAACGGCAGCCTCTACATGACAAGTGGGCTCGTCGGAGCCGGTGCTTGCAGATCCGTCGACAGTCCCCTTTGACAGCCTTGAACGTGAAGATCTGATACATCTTTCCCTGGATCTCGCACAACTGACTCAAACCGTCGCTCCATTCCAAGTTGATTTTTCGAGCCCTAACCGAGATCTTGTTTTCCAAGCCAGCCTAGGGCTCCTCTACCGATCGACAGGCCGTTTCGTCTCATTGATGAAAATGAGTTCTCGACCTCCATGGTAAGGCGCCAACTCAATGTGATCGTGATCGTTGAGCCATGTTTGAAGTTTCAGCAGCTTCCTCTTTGAAACATTCGACAGTATAATCAGGGTTTTTGGATGATGCAGCTTTCTTTTTGCAAAGACTGTGTCACTCATTGAATCGGCACCACCTGCACGACTTGGCAATGGGGGCACCAGTAATGTGAGCCCCTGAAGATCATTCTTATGTAGGCTCCGATTTCATTCCAACATCTTTCACAATTCATTTCAGATATCTCCTGATACTTGTAAGTAGCTATGTATATAGAAGGATATAAATATATCGTTAAGCATCTCTGAGTATATGCGAAGATTCATGATGTCCGTAAGCGAAGAAATGTTTCAAGAACTCGAGGCCGAACGGAAACTTAGACGACTGGAAACAATTCAGGAAGTCGCCAGGCAGATCATTGCGGATTACCTCAAAAACAGAAACGGCGCAGCCAAGAGGGCCTCACCCTAGAGGATCCAGGGTCCGTCGACGTCGACAGAGAGCCCCTATGGACTCTTCTTTTCGACTTCCTCAGCCTCTCTGAGTCTCTGCTTAAGCAGGGCTTTTTCTTGGTCGCTGCATCGGATCCTCGTTTTAGGTGGACTATGGAGCCGCTTCCCCTGGCGCACGTAGATTTTGCCCCAGTATTCGCCAAGGTCCTTTCTAGATCCGTCAGACATTTTCAGTTTGGCGACAGCAACCTTCATGGTGACTTCAGGCGCCCACTCTTTGAGGACCCTATAAACAGTCTCACGTTTGCCATTTCCATCTATCGTTAGGTCTGCAAGGACGTATTTTCCAGACAGCAATTCCCTGAGCAGCCGAGAAAGACTAGCTTTCGGGACCCTTGCATTCAATTCCCCCCAGGTGCGAGGTTGATATTTACCTTCAGAATCTTTGAAGGCTTCATAGAGATTGTCGATCGAGTGCCAATGCTCTAGGGCTCGCTTTGAAAATAATGGTTTGTATTTGTCGTCCCGGATCCTGGTCAGGTCCTTCCATCTCTCGATTATGCGTCCCAAACTTCTCACTTCTGGAACTCAGTTCCAGATGTATTTTAATGATGTCTACCTTAATAGCTCTTTCTAAGAGTTGGAAATATTTGGCAAAATCGAAATCACGCATAATCTCCTTCCAAGAGAACATCGACGTTATCGCAGCCATCGACAGAATCGCTGAAGATGAGAGACTTCAAAGAAGTGACATACTGCGAAGATGTGTGCGAAAAACACTCGAGACTGACAGTGCCCAGTAGGGCGCTTCTGGCAAGGACGGAAGAAAACTTGACAAACACGGATCAGAAAAAAAAGAAATGTGAAGTTACAACCGGCAAGATCTCAAGAGCAGGGCTTGACGACTTCTTTGATTTTGAAGAGGTTGAACAAGACGGGAAAGTTGGCTTTGCAATATTTCGAGGAGACACATGCGACCAGGATGGGCTCAGTCCTGAGTCAGTCTATAATGAAGAGTTTGAAGGCGGATACCAATTTGTGCCTAAGCCGAAGGACCAGGTACCTTGGCTCCTCCCAAGTTTTCCGAGCGAATACGTCAACGACCAAGGACTGTTCAACAACGTTGAAGCTTTCATCCATGACTACCTTGATTTGCCCTTCGAGTGGCAGTACCCTCTCCTAGCGAGTTGGATCCTGGCTCAATGGAGACAGCAAGAATGGGAAAGTGTGCCCTACCTTAATTTCATAGGCCCAAAATCTAGTGGTAAGACGCGTGCAAACGAGGTTCTACTCAGCCTCAGCTACCGGGGGCTCTTCACAACTTCAATGAGTGCTGCCACACTTTTCCATGCCATCGAGAAAGATTCTGTGACGTGTTTCTTTGACGAAGCCGAATTCCTCGTTGACAGCAAAGAGAAAATTGAGTTGCTCAGCATCATAAACAACGGGTACCGTCGAGGCGGCAAAGTCTTCCGTTACAACATGGACAAAGCTGACTATGAATTCTTCAACGTTTTCGGCTTCAAGGCTTTTGCGTCGACCAAGATTCTAGCTGAAACCCTCGAATCTCGCAGCATTATTGTCTACATGCAACGGAACTCTCGCGTCATTCCGATCAAGATAGACCAGAAGAAGGCCGCCTGGCTGCGAGGACAGCTGCTTCTGTACAGGTTCCGACATCTCAATCCCAACGGCACCTTTCTCAACCCCCATGACACCCGGCTTTCTGACACTTCTGAAGCTTCTGAACCAACTGACGCACTTTCGGAAGAGAGCAGCATTTTAGAGAAGCTCAGCAGAGACAACCGACTCATCGAACTCTACACACCCCTAGTCAAAGTGACCGAAAACATGCCTGAGCAACAGCAGGTCATTGAAGCTTTCAAGAAGCATGCTGAGACCCGGCAAACTGAAGAGTCATTAACCATTGAGGCTCGAATAATCGAGGCCATAGCCGAAGCCAAGAAAACGTTCTTGGAAAGCGGTAAGATCCACGTCAAAGATGTCACGGACGTCTTCAACCAGGGGCGATCTGAAAGCGAGGCATGGCGTAGCGACAGTATCGGACGGCAACTGAAGAAATTAGGTTTTGAGAGTTGCAGGATGCCTGACTCCAAGCGAGGAATCATTTTGAATGAAGGCTTGTTCTTGAAGTATCAACAAAGGTTTCTGGGTGGGGCTCTCGCTCTCCAAAGTGCGTCAGTTGGTTCAGAAGCGTCAGAAGCGTCAACGCCTACAAGCTGCAAACTCGTTGAACACGCCAAACTTGAGGACCTCAAAATAGTCGAATGGGGTGACACCTTCTTCGGATGGCACACATGCTGCATCTGTGGATCCTATAAACAGACCAACTGGAAAGTGGAAACGTTCGACCAACGGAAACTGCCATTATGTGAGGACTGCAAGGTTGAATGGGAAAAACATCAGGGCATAGGGCTCGTACAGGAGCGTGTGAGAAGTGAGTGATCCAACAGTTCAAATTCAAGTCACAGCCGTCGACAAAGCAACGGCGCAAATTAAGGAGATGACTGGCAAAATCGAAGGTTCCATGGACACGATCACCAAAGCAAGCGAGAAGGTTGATGCAAGTCAGAAAAAAATCGATATGTCAGGAAAACAGGTAGCTCTCGCATTCAACAACGTCGCAACGAGTGGAATGGCTCTGTACAATGCGATCGATAGAGTCCAGGACATGCAAGTGCAAGTCAACAGGGCCAACCTCGCCGTCAAATCAAGTCTTGACGCAGTTGAGGGCGCTCAAACACGGTATAACAAGACTGTTGAACGATTCGGGATCCTCAGCCCGGAGGCTACGGCAGCTCTCCAGGATCTTCGGATTGCCCAGGAACGTCATACTCTTGCACAGCAACGAGCCGAAATGATGCAAGGCAATCTCAACGAAACAATGGTGACGTCAGCCTTAACAGTCATTCCTTCCGTGATCACCGGAGTCACTAGTCTAGCCTCAATCGTCAATGCCCTCAACATAACGACCCAGGCAGGCACCATACTAAAGTTCAGCGACATCGCCGCCATGGTAGCACATAAAATCGCAACCTTCGCCAGTGCTGCAGCAGACGCTGTCCTGAGCGCTGCCACATGGGTTCTGAATGCAAGCTTAGCCACGCAAGTCGGTTTGCTTACCTTAGGAGTGGGCTTAGTCGCCGCTGCCGTCGGAGTAACCTTGTTCATGGCTCAAGCCACAAGTGAAGCAGCCAAAGTCGAACAGAAATTTGACAGCTCAATCCAAGGCACTATGGACACGACGAAAGACTACACTGTAGTTCTAGCAGAATACAACGCATTGATGAAAGAACGAGCAGAAAACGTGACTCATGTCATAAAAATGGAAGAGATTCTTAAGAATCTGACGGATGAAGAAAAACTAGGCCTTGAAAACTTGACTCGGACGCAAACACTGTTTTTCAATGCCGCTATCGAAACAAGTAAACCATATCAAAACGCATTGACGGCAGCGGCCTTAGCAGTTAAAGCAGCTTTTGAAGATCAAAGCCAAGGGGCAGCACACAGCATCTACATGGCAGACGCCATCATTTCAGCATTTGCGAAGAACTATGCTGAGTACGGTTTCACCGTTGAAGAAGCTAGCCGTGCGATCGCTCGTGAGATAGAGAACGTAACAAACAAAATGCAGGAACTTCCCTCTTCTATTCCAGCTATTCAAGCGGCAGTTGCACTTCCCACGCAAAACCTGGAGGCTTCAGCCCTTTCCAGGGACTTCCTCGACAACAAGTTAATGCGATTCTTAGAGTCTGACATGGGAATGGGACGGGGAGGCGTCAGTTTCGCTGAAGGCGGAATCGTCACGGGCCCTACAAGAGCATTGATCGGTGAGGCTGGGCCGGAAATGATTCTTCCTTTGAGAAGAGGCTACGGGCTCGGATCAACTGTCAACATCAATTCGCCGCTCATCTACATTCAAGGAAGTGCTGACGAGGCAACGGTACAAGCTGCAGTCAAAAGAATAGAGCAAATCCTGGAAAGTGTTCTCGTTGAGAGTTCAAGTTCAGGAGCTCTAGCGACTCATAAACGGATCCGTTTTGGGAGTGGGAGGTGACTCAGAAAGCATGAAAGACAAAGAAGGCGAAGTTTTCAATCCTCTCAAAGCGATCGAGGACGCCGGCAAAATCCACGTCCTCAAGGACAAGATCCTTGGAAAAGTCCGTTACACACCGCTGTCAAACTCAGACATGTGGGACCTTACTAGCATTGAGGATCAGAAAGCCAAGACAACAGAAATTCTGTTCAGGCTGCTATCCAAGGCAAACCCCCTGTTGAAGAAGGAAGATCTCAGCAAGCTACCGATGACGACGTCGGCGAGGCTGTTGACGATTCTTCTTCCGAATGAAGAGGCTCCAAAGAAACCAGTGGAGGCCAAGTAACACAATGCAAGACCGAGAGCAGGTGAAACAGATCGCCAGGGAAGCGTTCTGGGAGCTCGTCGACAACGAGCTCCTCCCACTTCTCAAAGACTTCGTAGGGGCTCGTCTCGTAGTTTCTGGATCCCAAAAGGAGCCCGCTGGCACACTTCAAAAAGAGGCTCCCTCCTGGAGCCCATTGAGGATCCCATGGAAGACTGCGGAAGGCGAGAAAGGACCCTACGAAAGAGCCGAGGATCCCGAGAACCCCGAGTTCAGAGCCCTAGTGAAGGATCTTCAAGACCACAAGAAAGGACTCACTCGAGACGGCCTCTTTTATTGGCTGTTCACAGACGGCAAAATTGTTGGACGTAAGAAGGTGAGGGGGCTCTGAGAACAGTCTCTCACAGTGGACAGGATCCTCAAGACGAGCCCTGGGCTCGTCCTCAAAACTGTCCGGAATGCGGCTTCAGCAAAATCTACAAGGACGGAACCCGAGAAAACAGTGATGGATTCCGGGTTCCTCGATGGAAATGCCCGGACTGTGGCTTTCATTTCAGCGGCAAACCAAACCAATATAAGGAGTCCTCAACATCATTGAGAAACCGTCAAGTATGCGTTATCCTGCAGGATGCGAAAAACTTGGCGCCCGAAACAGAAATCAAGACTGTTCGGGAAAGCTTGGAAAACACTCCTCAAGACCTCAAAGGTAAGCTTGTTGAATTTGCTTGGCACATGGAGAAGCAAGGCTTAGCTCCGTCAACCATCAGCACGAACACTGGTTCACTGCGAGCCCTACTGAAGCGGAACGCGAACCTTCTGGATCCCGAGTCAGTGAAGGAAGCTTTAGCACGTGAGAAAGCCTGGAGTCCCAACCGACGTCGAAACGTCATCAACGCCTACACACAATTCCTGAAGACATTGGGGCTCATCTGGGAAAAGCCCAAGTGCACTGTCACTCGAGGGATCCCCTTCATTCCAACGGAGGCAGAAATCGACGCTCTAGTCGCTGGCTGCTCAATCAGAGTCTCAGCCTTTCTGCAACTGCTCAAAGAAACAGGCATGCGCAGCGGAGAAGCAAACAGACTGAAATGGAAGGACCTCGACGTTGAAAGAAGGATCCTGACGCTCAATGAGCCCGAAAAAGGCTCGTTACCGAGACAATGCACTAAACTCAGTCAGAAACTCTGGGACATGGTGAACGCTTTGCCCAGGCAAGACGTCAGAGTCTTCGGACCCGGATCCCTTTACTCATTGAAAGCCAACTTCACGCGCTCTAGGGCTCGTTTAGCCTTCAAACTTCAGAACCCCCGGCTTCAACAGATCCACTTTCACACGCTCCGGCATTGGAGAGCCACCCTGGAATACCACAACACCAAAGACCTTCTGCATGTCAGAGACTTTCTGGGACACCGTAGTGCAAGCAACACTGAAATCTATGTTCACTTGGAAAAGACGTTCTTCAAGGACCAGGACCAAGGCTACATCACGAAGATTGCTCACAACATTCAAGAAGCAGCGAGGCTCGTTGAAGTCGGATTTGAATATGTGACCGGAGAATACCAGGACGGAGGCAAACTCTTCCGCAAGAAACGATGGAGCTAGAAGTGGTCGAAGCTAAAATGAAACTAGAAGAAACAAGCTTTAAATCGGAAACAAGCTTCAAAACAGAGAAATCAGTGGCCGGGGTGAGGTAGCCTGGTAGCCTATAGGCCTGTGGAGCCTATCGCCCGGGTTCAATTCCCGGCCCCGGCCCCACTTTCCGTGACGGAATTCTCATTAATACCGGCGGCTTGGTCAATTTCCTTTTGTCCTCTCCTAACTTCATCCATTTCTCAAACTCTTTCGATGGAGGATTATTCTCAAACAACCTTTTTCGCTCAGCCTCCAGGAAGGCATTCTTTTCTCCTGCATATTCCGCTGCTGTCTGCAATGTTGAGCCGGAACTGTAAGTCTCATACAATATGTCGACGGTTTTTTGCTGCCACTGCTCATCCCTGATGACATGGTGATCCAGGATCACGTGCGGAACAGTGCGCACTATTTTGCGTAGGTTTTCAAGTGAAGTGTGAAGTTGGTTCTCGCTGACTCTCGATGGAACAAGATATAGCGGCGGCCCTCCTATCATCAACAGCTGGGGTTTTTCCTCAAGGATAATCTGGAGTGGACGGCTCGACATTGGTCCTTGAACATCAGGAGCGAAAAGGAATTTCTCATTTTTGAATGAGATGCGTACCATGAGAACCCATCCCATCTCCGAATGCTCTGGACCATGAAATACGGGTTCGGAGAATTTCACTTCGGTTTCGCCGAAAACAAAGCTCTGACCATCAGCATTAACGGTCTTCTCTGCATATCTTCCGCCTGTTCTGGTAAACATTCATCCTCGTTCACGTTGACTGTAGTTTATCTGTTCACGCGGATTCTTCAGAAGAACGATCTTGTTTTGATAAACCTGTCTTGCAGTCTCGTCAGCTTCTGTCCAGTTAACAAGCCAATCCTCGAACGAAGGTGTGTGATGATCGTAATGATAATGGCTTATTGTAACCACTTTGGATTTTTCCGCCGCGTCCGAGATTTTCTTCCGACCCTGGACTATTGCTTGAAATTCCTTCGGGTGAGGAGGAAGACCAAAACGGTTTGGACACAAGGAGACTCCCGCATCCAAGAGAATTCGCACGTCTGGAGTCTCAACGTAAGTACACATCGAGCGAACCCCGAGGCTCTCAGCAGCCAAAGGCACAACCCTAATCTTTTCCAACATCAGCTTCCCGCATTTCTTTGCCGGTAGAACCTTTTAATCCATGCTACTCTTAGCTTTGCTTGGCGTGCAATGAAGACTCTGGCCCCCATGATACAAAATGATTGCGATCTTGAGTGCTGAGCACGCTGCTATCATACTGCTTGGAACACAATATCCTCGCAGAGTCTAAAGGTCTTTTTCATTGAAGTTCAAGATGGCTGTCTGAATGTCACGCATGTTAACCACACTGTCGGGCACCAGCCAGATGGGTCCAGTCACATCACAATCGGGATTCCAGTTCGGGGAACTCGGGGTGGTCTGAAAACGCAGAATCATTTGGTTGATATCTCGCATATTGACGGTCCCGTCACTATTGACATCACACAAAATCGGCGATACTATTCGCACTAGCGAAAGCGCCGCGACCTTGAGATGATTGTCCAGGTCACCAACCTCAACCCAATTGAACGTAACAGTTGAAGTGGAGTTGTCATAGGGCGTATGAATCCAACCCGGAGTACCCATGTTCCATTGGTCATAGTACGCCACAGGATACGAAATCAGCATACTAGAAGATTCGACGGGCGTTACGTACGCAATGCCTGCGGATAGCCCCCAGCACCATGAATATTGTGTGTTTGCCCATGACGGATTTCTGAAAGCCTCTTGATCAGATCCTCCCGGGTCCATGAGAGTCGCATTTACGCCTAAGTCTTGCGCCGCTCTCAACAGCAGCTCGTCCAGATCAAATTTCGGTCCAGGATTCGTCTTCGCAATGCGCAGGTCACGGTTACCAATACAGTCCATGTTGATTACTGCGACAATGCTGCCCATCTGGCTTTTATGCTTCATAATGTAGTTGATGGAACCCACTAAATCGAGTTCCTCACCTGCAAACAATATGAATAGAATCGTGTACTTCGGGCGCAACAAGCCAGTCTTGTTGGCCTCACTGAAGATTCGGGCCAATTCAATCACTCCAGCAGTACCCGCTCCGTTGTCGCAGAAGCCATTTGTCATCACAGTATCATAGTGACCAGAGACGATGACGAATTTGTCTGGATACTTGCTGCCTGCAAGTTTGCCTATCACATTGTAGTGTGGTCCATTACCGACTACAGCTTCAATCTTGATCTGGGCAGAGACATTCAAGCTTGCTTCGCGGTTTCTTATCCACAAGCCAGAATAGTAATCTGCAAAACCAGCAGGTATTCCTAGATTCCAGTAGTATGTCCCAAACGTTGTGTACGGACGTCCTCCTATTGAAGAGAAAAAGTCTGGACAGAAAGACATCCAATCGTACCACCAAGTGTAAACGACTGCTGCAGGGGTCTGGGCTGTCAACTTGCTTACGTATGTTGCTTCCCACGAGCTTGCCCATCGGACTTCTCTTCCACATAGCAAAATCCTTCCCGTGGTGTCGATCGCGTTCCACTCTGTAGTGTTTATGGGGTTCACGCCCAATTCTAAATGATCTGCTGCGGGCGGCAAAGGCAGGATGACAAGGTCCGCAAACTCGCCTCTTGGAGGAGTTGGCCAGCCGTAGTGTTCACATTGAAAAGATTCTATGTGGGTTTGGTCTTCAGTTGTACCGGCGTTGCCGTCGTCATCAATCATCAAAATCGGTTTGCTGAGCACATCCCAGTTTGTGAACTGGAATGACTCCTTATAGGTATCCAAGCCAAACCTCTGGAATTGATCGGCAATCCAATCTGCAGTGGCGTTGGCGCCTCTTGATCCAGAGGATCGAAACGCATAATTGGACAGCGAATGGTTGTTCGCTATTCCTTCTGTTTCTAGGTCATAGTTGTAGGCGTTGGTTCCATTGACCTTTCCAACAATTTGCGACGCAACTGTTGCGGTAATTATGCCTTCTGAATATCTCGACGAAAACGTTCCAGCCAAGAAAGACAGCGAAAGAACAGACACCATTACCCAAAAGGAAAGTTTACTAGGAAGAACAAATCGCGCGCCTCGGGCTCTCAGAACTGTAATATTCAAACTTCCCACCACTAACCAAACTATAAGCTGAAGAATAAAAGATTGCCGAAAACCCGCTCACTTATCTTCGGGTGGCTTCTCCCATATCTCAAACATGTTTTTCTTCAATTCTCTACGCTTTCTATGCAGAAACCGGTATACTGTACTATGCATGCTGCCTCTCACCAGCATCTCTATCGCCTCTCGCGCCACCTGCACTTGTTCCAACGTCCCGATTACGCCCACGGTATGACCGTACACTGCGACATTCGCATCCGTCAATTCTTCGATAATCCTGCGGGTCTTGCCGTTCAAACCGATTATCCGTCCCTTCACGCGTTTGAGATCGGCTTCAGACTTTCCGAAGGCTGCTCTCAAATCAATAAGCTCCATCAGGACATCTTCGTCTCGAACGAGTCTAAAGGCATGTTCAGGCGAGAAACCTCTGCCCAAGGCTGTGACAACGTCTTTTGCTCTGAAAAGCGTCGAGGGATCTGTAGCATTCTCAGAAACACTTATGTGCACATCGCCTGCGTCGCTGTCGATTTCCAGCTCAACCGAAAGTTTTTCCTCAATATTCTTCTTCGTTGTCCCGTCAGGCCCTATGACGACGCCAACGCGCTCTTTTGGAATTCGCACAAAAGTGTTAGCTCTTGACAACACCAGTCACCCTCTTGTAACATTCATCAACACTGGGAGCCTTGACTCCCAGCCGGCTGAAGTACTTGTTCAGATTAGTCAAGTCTCTCCGAAGCAGAAAATCCGCATTCGGATGCGCGAGCAGGACCGCTTGAGCCATGTCGAAAATCACTGTTCGCCCCTTCCACATCATGATGTTATATTCACTAAGGTCTCCGTGCACAAGCTCGGCTTTTCGGTAGAGTCTCTCCAAAAACACCATCAATTCCTCATACACTTTTTCAGGGTTCTTAGGAGTCTTCTCTTTGAAAGAAGGAGCGGCCTACCCATTTTCGCCAATAAACCGCATGATCAATACGTTGTTCTTAACGGCAATGGGATAAGGGACTCTGACCCTGGCCCTTGCAGCTAACTCTAGATTCTTGAATTCTTTCTGGGCCCACGCAAAAATCAGCGAGCGGGTGTCATGTCTGATGCCCTGAAAGCGAGGATCGCCTTCGATATATTTCCGTATTCCCTTGCGAAACTCCGAAGATACAACCAGATAGATTTTGATCGCGAGTTCGTTGCCAGCCTTGTCCTTTCCCCAGTAGATTCTAGCCTCTTTTCCGGCTTTGACAACTCCGTGAATTTCGTTTATCGTTCCCTTGTTCATGAAGTCATAGATGACCATAAGAGTGGACTTGTCGAAGACCTCTTCCATAACCCTTCGATCGGATGAAAAGTCTTTGGTTAGCATCCGCTGATCGCGCTCGGAGCGCTGCTCTTTCCTCGTTAGCTTGTCTTCAGCTCTCTGCGCTCGCTGCCTGCTCATCAAATTCCCCTTTTTTCTGTTTGATATTACCGCTCTTGGTTTATATCAATATTGATGGGAGAGGTCACCAAATAGTGGGCGGGTGAGGTAATCACGGCAACGATGGTGACGTCTCCACTTTCTTCTGCACAATTCCTCCTTTTTTCGACATGTGTTCAGCGCGCGCTAGGACGTTGCTAAATCGAATTGTTTGTGTCAATTTCTGCTCACCTTCTAAGCATAGTTGCATTCTCCTAACACTTCCACGTACAAATCATGGGCGTCTGGTCAAGCCAGAGCATGATCAAACAAGTTCATGTCAATTCCCCGAATTTAGCAACACGCTAGCGCGCGCTAGAGGTTAGTAGTCGTGTGCACTCGCAGTGCACGTCAATTTTTCTTTTAATTTTTTCTTATGTAATTTTCATTATAAGAACTTTTCAAAAGATAGTGGACTTGTGGGAACTAGATCGAGGGATAAGACTTTACCAAACCAACAGTGTTTGTTAGCGCACGCTACAAGTCTTTAAGTACCATTCTGAGATAAGCAGTTGTTTGATGGCAGATGAAAAAGCCAGTTACAATAACATTTGAGAGTAAAGGTGCGAATATTCACGCAGTCTTCCATCTAGCCTCTGGAGTTGGACCATTGCCAACGGTTATTCTTTGTCATGGGTTTCCTGGAAACGACACAGACGTGCTTGGACTTGGTCAGAGATTGATGAAGAAAGGATTCAATGCTCTTGCCTTTAATTATCGTGGCTCTTGGGGAAGCGAAGGATTATTCAAGGATGCGAATTCCTTAGAGGATGTAATCTCAGCTATTCGCTACGTGAAGTCAAGTTTTGTTGTCAAAGAATTCCATGTTGACCCATCACGCATTGCCCTTATTGGCTACAGTTATGGTGGCGGCATGGCTTTGTTAGGTTCATTGAGTGAGGTCTCGGTAAGGAGAGTAGTTGACATTGCAGGAGGTAACCTTGGCGAAGCGGGAAGAATGATGAAACAGAGTGATGAATTCAGACGAGCGATTGAGAAAAGCATAGAGGAAGGTGTTTCCAACCCGGGTTTCAGAGCGAATCCTAAGGAAATCATCGTCGAACTGCTTGCAGACCTAGACAAGTATGACTTGGTCAAGCATGCGGAGGGACTGTTTAGCAAGAACATTCTGATAATTGGTGCGTGGCGTGACAAGGAAGCGGACATAGAACATCACATATTGCCTCTCTATAGAGCGTTGCAGAGACATGGAGCCAAGCAAGTGCAAATAGAAACCTTTGACGCAGACCACTCATTTACGGACGTCAGGAGTCAGTTGGCAGACAGAATAGTTACTTGGCTAAGGAGAATTCCATCCAAAGACACGCTAGCAAAGTGAGGAGGATGGAGGGATAAAACTTTACCCTCTCTCTCTGAAACCACGACGAGGACTGGAGAAGGTTAGTATTCAACTCGACGTCTTAGGTGATATCCTTTCCACCTTTACAATTGCTCTGCTGACACCAGCAAGAGGAGGCAACAGATGTGATAGTGTTTGTTCGGCTGTGCATCGTCTAACTATTCCCTTAGAACTAGTTTCAAACCAACCATCTTTGTCTCTTTGAAAAGATTGGAGCACTCTTCCGTCTTTATTAAGACATTTTATTATGCATTCATCGTTCCTCATGAACTCACCATCCGAACTCCACTTCCTTCAGCTCACACGCATTTGTGTGTAGCTTAAAATTTAAGTTTGGTTGGTTGGTTGGGGTAAAGTTTTACCCCAACAACAACAAACTACGGTTGACAAGCCAGTTGTGATGTTGCAGAAAAGTTATAGCTAAACCTTTTGCATAGGTGGATAAGAAGGGAATTGAGGGAGAAAGCTTGATGCATGGAATGCGGATTGAAAAAGTAACTGAACATTGTATAGAAGCTTGTTATTGTTGCATGACTGAAACTCCTGC
>Ga0315288_10005194_pt1 | contig 16572 bp, 21 predicted proteins | sample YL17G11_20_MG_FD_203454 | JGI IMG/M metagenome (GOLD analysis project Ga0315288, IMG submission 203454) | Sediment microbial communities from Yellowstone Lake, YNP, Wyoming, USA - YL17G11_20 | ecosystem: Environmental > Aquatic > Freshwater > Lake > Sediment | place: USA: Wyoming | collected...
CTGTTCCGCAGCCTCCCGTCCAAGACTACTTGGCACACTGATCTCCACCCAAGCGTTCGAACACTGCCACACCAGGCCGATCGTACACCAGGCGGTAGTCCTTGGACACAAGCAGCGAGTTCCGCAAGCGCACCGGGCAAGGCAGGACCTTGCCGGGGCTGATCCCCACCTGTGGTTCGTGAACGTAGACGTACTCGAAACTCAGACCATTCTGCCTGGCCCAATCCTCGAAACACAGCTCGTCCTGTGCCGCACAAGCCTGCAGCTCGGCGAAACGTTCGACTTGCTGGTGGAACTGGCTCTTGGGCAGCCATTCGTAATCCTGCACGGTCGCCACGCTCACCCGCTGGGCCAGGGCCGGGAACCTTTCGGACGTATTGTCGGACGCCCAGGCGAGTGCGGCTGTCACCAGCACGAAGCGACTTGCAGGGTCGGTGTTGGCCGCAACCCACACCATCGCCGCCTGGTCTTCTGCCGGCAGCACCTCGAGCGCGGACGGATGCATGCTGCCAACCATCAGAGCTGAGACGAGGGCATGCAGCAGCACGAAAGCCAGCACCAGCCTGGGGAACCATCCGTGCAGGCGCAGCACGGTCAGGCGGTCATCCAGTCCCTCCTCCTGCACAGGCACCCCGGTTACGGCCGTGCCTGTGCTGCTGCTGACCGCCGGCAGGACCACACCCATGATGCCGATGGCAGCCAGCATAGCCAGAGGCAGCATGGCGTACGTGGCGCCACTGCGCGGATCAAGGATCAGGATCGCTGCCAGCCATACGGGGAGCCAGAGTCGTCGTCTGGCAACGCAGAACAAAGCGCCCACCAAGCCAATCGTTGCCAGAAGCCCCAGGAAGCTCTCCTCGGAGAAATCAAAGGTCACCAGCCGGATCCACGAGTACCAGGCATACCCCCCTGTCTCAGAGGCAGCCAGCAGTGGTGATGGACCAAAGCGGGCCACCACAGTGACCCACCAGGTGGCCGTGAGCAGCAGCACGCCTGCCACGACCCAGACCGACCGGATCAGGCCAACGCGGTTGCGTCCGTAGAACAGGAACAGCAGCGCGGCGCTGAAAGCCGCAAACCAGGCCCCGGCTGGATGGCTCAGCACCGTCAGGGCGGCGAACAGGATCGTGGAGAACACGAATCTCGTCCTGTGCAGGGTGTACAGCAGGTACGTCTGCTGCAGCATCAGGATAGCGAACAGCAGCCCAAAGGAGCGCGTCAGTCCGCCGCCCATGATGAGCCAGATGAAGCTGCGCGGAAGCAGGGCGAATGCCAGCACGGAGAGTGCAGCCTGCACTCTGGAGCGCAACAGGCTGCCTGCCAGTCCGTAGAATGCGGGTATGGTCGGGATGCTGGCGGTCACGGGCAGGAAGCACAGGACCTGCAGCAGGGGCAGCCGGGCGATTCCCGTCAAGAGCGCTGCGATGTAGAAAGGCAGCGGGGGCTAGGAAAACGGGACCTGCAACGAGTTGTACGTGGTGTAAACGGGCAGGGCAAAGCGGGAGCGCAGCAAGTCCTGCACCATGACGTAGAACATGCCGCCGTCATTGCGCGGGAACGAGGAACCCAGCACAAATGCCAGCCGTACAAAGGCGCCCAATTGCACCGCCAGGATGACAGCGGCGGCGGACGATAGGCGCCAGCGCCCGGTGCGTTGTCTGACCTGCTTGGGTACGGTCATACGAACCTCCATGGGGCAGAGGCCGCAGGGATGTCAACTGCCGGGATAATAGCACATCGTGGCCGGGTTCGCCGTTTGGCTCAGGATGACCGGGGCTCGCTCGTTGACAAAGCGCGCATTCGCCGTACAATAACACAGGCGCGGCGCCAAGGCATGCGCGGGTTTGAAGCTGCGTCGGGCGAGGGATACCGTTGCATTGCAGTGATGTACAACAGAAGCTCATCTTGTTTGACCTGGACAGCACCCTGGTGAACCTGGATCGCTACTATGTCATGGCCTTTGCACGTGCGATGCGGGAGGTGTTCGGCGTCGACGAAGGCTTTGATCTCACCAAGAGCCAGGGCAATACCATCGCCCAGATCGTGCGCTGCACCTGCCACGACCTGGGGATTCCCGCGCGGCTGGTCGAGACACGTTTGGACGACGTGGTGCGCCTGTACGGCGAGGCTGCAGTCGCGCTGTTTGAGGACGACCTGCACTGGGCGGTGCTACCCGGGGTCGCGTCGCTCCTGGAAGCCCTGCGGGACGGCGGACATGCCTTGGGGCTCGTGACCGGCTCCATCGCCGCGACAGGGCGCGTGGTTCTGGAACGCAGCGTCCTACAGGCCTGCTTTCCCGTGTGCGTCTGCGGCGATGAGGGAGACGAGAAACTGGAGCTACTGCGACTGGCGACGCAACGCGCCACCGCGGCGTACCACCTTCCACAGGTAAACGGTCTGGTGGTGGTCGGTGACTCTGTGCGCGACGTGCGGGCCGGGCGACAGATGGGGGCGTGGATGGTAGCCGTGGCTACGGGACAGCACTCGCCCGAGAGGTTGGCGCAAGAGGGGGTTAACGTCGTTCTGCCCAACCTGGCGGACTGGAGGGTAGCACTCGTCGCGATCTTGCATGAGCATCAGGATCTGCAGCCCCTCCAACCTGCGCTTGTCGACTGAGCCCGCTGCAGCACACACGACACAGGCTTCCGGACGCCGTTTGAAAGCCTGTGTCGTGTATCTCGAATGCCACCCGCCTGGGGCTGTGCGCTACTCGTACTGCAGCGCCCGCACGATGTCGACCCTGGCGGCCTGGCGCGCGGGCAGCAGCGCTGCCAGGACACCAAACAGCAAGCCCACCGCGATGGCCAGCAGCACGCCCAGGTACGGGAAGTAGTAGGGCAGCACAAACCCTGCCGCGTTCACCGCTCCGATCAGCACGTAGCCCAACCACACCCCGGCCAGTATGCCAAAGGCCGTCCCGGCCGCGGAGAGCAGCAGGCTCTCGGCCAGGATCATGCGGCCCACCTGGCGCTGTGTGCCGCCTACCGCACGGATCATGCCGATCTCGCGCGTGCGCTCGATCACGTTGATGGCCAACGTGTTCATCAGCGCTATGAGCGAGGGCAGCGCCAGCACCCAGAGCAGAATGGTGAGCGTGCTCATGGCACCCGCAAAGGCATCGCGCGTCGTCTTGCGCCAATGAGCCGCATCGAGCAGGCCAAAGGTGGGATACGGTTTGATGACCACGTCCAGCGCTGCGCGCACCGTGGCGGCGTCGCTGTCTGCCGTCTTGTTGGCCATCAACAGTACGTCGCCGCTCTCGTGAAAGTCAGCCTTCAGGTTCTCCTGCGAAATGTAGGACGTCGCCAGCTTGGCATTCAGATAGTCAAGCCCGATGCCCACCACACGATAGTCTCGCGGGCCCTCGGCTGTCTGCAGGGTGAGCGTGTCGCCGACGCGCACGCCGTTCTGCGCGGCAAAGATGCCGTTAACGATCAACGCGCGGCCTGCGGCCAGCTCGGCGTAGGCCGTCTTCTCGTTTCCGCGACTGAACTCCAGGCCCGACACCTTGGGGAAGGTCTCGGGATCGATGCCGACGACCTGCAGGGGCGCGCCTTTGGTCATCGACTTGCCCACGCGCAGGGTCGTGACGGCTGCGATACCGGGCGTCTGGCGGATTTGGTCGGCCAGCTCTGGCCCCGCTCCCACGTTGCCGCCTGCCAGCACCAGCGAGGGCGGCACCAGCAAAAAGTCGGCCCCCATGCTCTTATCCACATAGCCCATGAAGCCGTCTTCCAGGCTGGAGGTCATGCCGGCCAGCGCTACCACGATGGCCAGGCCGATCATCATAGCCGAGGCAGTGACGGTCGCGCGGCCAGGGTGGCGCGCCAGGTTGCCCTGCGCAATCTCGCCCTCGCGAGCGAAAGCCACAGCCAGCAGGCCGCTAAAGATGCGTGCGATGGGCGCGATCAGCACCGGCGCGACGAGCACCAGGCCCAGCATGAACAGCAGCGCCCCCAGCGAGGCCAGTGCGATCTGCCGCAGCAGCAGCATGGCAATCGCCACGACGATGAGCAGCGCACCCACGACGGCAGCGCGGTTCGCACCGCGCTGGTAGACTTCGGCCACGCTCGGCCGCAGAGCCTCGAGGGGCGTGACGCGGCTGGCCGAGATGGCCGGCCACAACCCGCTCAATACCGTCACGCCGACGCCCAGCAGGATGGAAGCCACGTAGATTGGCAGAGTGAAGGTGGGTGAGCCAATGGAGAAATGCAGGTACTGCTGCATGATGGGTGACACGAGCGCGAGTAGCCCCCCCACGAGCGCCCAGCCAGCCAGCATGCCCAGCGCCGTACCCAGCACGCCTTGCAGCAGGCTCTCGACCAGGATGGCGCTCACCACGCTGCGCCGGGAGGCACCCAGCGCACGCAGCATGCCCAGGTCGTGGCGTCGCTCGGCCACGACCGTGCGGAAGGTGTTGAAGATGATGAAGCTGCCCATCACCAGCGCCAGCACTCCGAACAAGTTGAGCGCCACTTCGCCGAGTTTCAAGGAGGCCATCAGTTCGCTGCCCACTCCAGAGCGCCCAGCCGGAACGCCGGACCCAAGCGCGAGCTCAGATCGGCCTCAACGCTGGCATGGTCCACGCCGGGAGCGAAGATCGCCTCGATCGTATTGATCTGACCCGGCAGATCGAACAGAGCCTGCGCGGCCGGCAGCGGTACGTAGACCTCTTCGACGCCCGGCAGGGCCAGCACCGACAGAATGCCAACGACGCGCATTTCGAGCGACCCAGAGGCAGAGGGCAGCCGAAACACGTCGCCTACACCCAGACCCGCCTGCCTGGCCAGGTTCTCGCTGATCAGCATGGCATTGCCATCACTGGCCTGCAAGAAGCGGCCTGCCACCACCGTGTAGGGGCGCGCGTCCTGCGCCGTGGCAGGGTCGATGCCTGCCACCGTCACCGCGCTAATTGGCGAGGGCGCAGGCAGCACGACGTTGCGCCGCAGCGACTCTGTGGCCCTCGCGACGCCTGCCGTACTGCGCACCGTTTCCAGCACCCCGGCACCCCGGCTTCAAAGCTCCCGCTGGTGACACTCGTCACAGTCAAGTCCACCTTGCCCGCCGCCGCGAGCATGTTCTGGCGGAAGGCGGTCATCATGGTGGGCAGCAGACCGTTGAGGCCAAAGATGACCATCACTCCGAAGACCACGGCCAGTGTCGTCAAGAAGGTTCTGGTCTTGCGCCCCCACAGGTGGCGCGCAGCCAGGGTCAACTGTATGTTCATAGGGCCTCCATCTGACTCCGCAACCGCCTGGCGTCGTCGGCCGCGTTGCCGTTGAGCGTGGTCTGCTCCACCACCTTGCCATCCTTCAGGAAGACAATGCGGTCGGCGTAGGCCGCGATGCGCGGATCGTGCGTCACCATCAGCACGGCGCGCTTCCAGTCGTCCGAGGTCTGCCGCAGCAGCGCGGCGATCTCATCTCCGGCGCGCGAGTCCAGGTTGCCGGTTGGCTCATCGGCCAACACCAGCGCCGGTTCGGCCACCAGAGCGCGCGCAATCGCCACGCGTTGCTGCTGCCCTCCCAATAGCTGATCGGGCCGGCTGCTCAAACGGTCGTTTAGGCCGACGCGTTGCAGCCATGCGGCGGCCCTGCTGCGAGCGACGCCCATCTTGACGCCATCCAGGATCAGCGGCAGCCCGGCGTTCTGCGCCGCGTCCAGCACGGGGATCAGGTTATGGAACTGGAAGACAAAGCCAATCTTGCGGCGACGCAGCTCGGCGAGGCGCGTGTCGTCCAGGCGCGAGAGGTCGTTGCCATCCAGCATCACGCAGCCCTCCGTGGCCGGTCCAGCCCACCGATCAGGTGCAGCAAAGTCGACTTGCCGCAGCCGCTGGGCCCCATGATGGCCACGAATTCGCCTTCGTTCACCTGCAGGCTGACATGGTCCAGCGCCGTCACGGCCGCCGTACCCTTCCCGTACACCTTGGTCAAGTTCTCTACTTCAATGATCGCCATACCACGCTCTCCCCTTCAATAGACACGCTAGACCTGACACACCCTGATGTCGAACTCACTCTTCACGCTTTATTCTCGATTCCTCATTCCTCCTGGGCCTTCCCCGCGGCCTGAGCTCCGGCTCAGGCAAGGGCTGCCGCTGGACCTCTTCCAGACGCGACTCAATCATGTCCAGCCAGCGCAGGTCGGCCTCCAGGTGCATCACCGTCTTGTCCAGCAGCAGGATCTGCGCAAGAGAGGTCTTCGGGTCGGCGCGCTGGCGCTGCTCCGTGACCGCGTGCAGCTTGCGGTAGAGCGCCGCGCGCTGCGTCCAGATCAGCCCGCGCGGGTCGGCCTGGCCCGTGGCCAGACTGAGCATCAGCTTCACGAAGAACTCGTCGCGCTGCGGCTCGCTCTCGACCTCCGACTGGAACCAGTCGTCGAGTTCCTCCCAGCCGGTTGGCGTGAGCGCATAGATGCGCTTCTCCGGACCGCTCTCCTGCTCCACTGCCGTCTCCTGCACCAGACCGCTTTCCTGCAAGCGCAACAAAGTGGTGTAGATCTGGGCCGGCTTGACGTCCCAGTTCTCTTCACCGCCCACCACCGCCTCAAACGCCGCGTGCAACTCGTAGCCATGGCGCGGGCGTTGAGCTAGTAGTCCAAGCAAGGCGTTTCGCACCGACATCGATAATCTACTCTACCAATTCATATTTATGCAATACTATGCAACAAGTTACTAGATTTGTCAAATCGATGCGACTGGAGTTCATCGATGGGCTGGGACAAGTCCCTGCACAAGGCCGATGACAGCGCGAAGCACAGCATATTGGCCGATACGTCTCACCTCGCCGTCGCCCGCGCCCGGCACCCAGCCGGCCCACCAGACCGGCTGGAGCGCTTGACAGTCTGCTTGCTGCGGCCTACACTCTCCGCAATTGGCAACCAGATCCACTCGCCAGCCAAGGAGGAGCCATGAGCGGCAGACTCGTAGCCATCAAAGGACGTCGCATCCTCACCCCCATGCAGGACCTACGCGATGCGGTGGTGCTGATCGAAGGTGAGAAGATCCTGGCCGTGGGCGCCCTGGCCAACAATCCCGTCCCCGACCAGGCCGAGGTGATCGAGGCGGGCGACAGGCTTGTCGTGCCCGGCTATATCGACATGCACCAACATGGCGCCGTCGGCGTCTGGCCTGCGGACGGAGCGGAGGCAGTGGTCAAGATCGGTCGCTTCCTGGCCACTGTGGGCTGCACGGGATGGACGCCCACAGTGATGAGCATGCCCGGGGTGAAAGCGACGGTCGAGGCGATGAAGGCCGACACAGGCGGGGCAGACGTGCTCGGCGTGGGTCTGGAGGGTCCATTTCTGCTCTCCGTTCCTCCACGTGAGACGCCCGACACGGCCCAGGAGCCCCTGGAGCGGCCCAGCGTCTCGCGGTTTTACGAGTAGCTCGAGGCCGCAGAGGACCATCTGCTATGGATGGCGCCCTGGATGTCGTGCGCGAGGTGCGCCGTGCTGGGGTTCTGCCGGCTGCTGCGCACACCAGCCTGACCTACGACGAGTTCATGCGCGCCGTGGAGGCCGGCATCCGCCACGTGACACACCTCTACAACCGCAACTACTACTTCCACCACCGGCAGCCGGGAGTGATCGGGGCAGCGCTGAGCTGCGACCTAGTGACGACCGAGGTCAACGCGGATGGCCTGCACGTGCATCCGGCGGCGCTGACGATGCTCTATCGCTGCAAAGGCGCCTGCCAGATCGCCGTGGTCACAGATGGCTCGGAGCTTATCGGCATGCCGGATGGCGAGTACCCAGGCCCCTTCGGCTGGACCGTCGTGAAGTTGGACAACGTCGTGCGGCGCAAGGGGACATCCGCAGGTCAGGACCATTCTATGGCCGGCAGTGTCTGGCCAATCTGCCACAATGTGCACACCTTGATCGATCAGGCGGGTGTGCCCGCGGGCGAGGTCGTGACCATGGCTTCGCTCACGCCGGCCAGGATTCTCGGCGTGGACAGGCACAAGGGAAGCCTCGAACCCGGCAAGGACGCAGATCTGCTCATCGTTGACCCTCGGACGGAGCCGCTGCTGACCATGGTCAGAGGCCAGGTCGTGTACCGAAAGGGCTGAACCCTCAGGTTCGCGACCGAGCACGACCGCACAATCCGCCCCAGGGCCGGTCTCTGACATGGAGTGCACCCTGCCGGCGCGATGGCAAGAGGCCAGACTGCGGCACCAGGCTTGCCTGCGCCATCCTGCGGGGGCTTGCCCCCGCACTCCAAGGTCTGGAGATTGCTGCGCGGACGCCACCTGCTCGGTCATTGCCGCGTACATGACCACTCCTATTCGCCGCAGCAAAGAGCGCTGCCCACATCTGCTCTCGTCAACTGCTTGGTCAATTCCTTTACCTCAAGTCTGAACTCTCTCGTCCGCCGATTTGGACTCGGTTGCAGATTGTGTTGGTGACATTGTAGGGCGGCAAGAGACGCCACTGGTAGTGGTGATTGCGCCTGCAAAGGCACAATCCTTGGTAGCGTTGGAGGCGGATATTGCCGACCAACAGACTTTGCAACCGAGTCCCGATTTGACTAATCCGGTATTGTGTGGTATATTGCGGTATAGACCGGTGCTAGGAAAGGTGATCTGTGCTTGATCAACGGTCCTCGCAACCCCTATTCCAGCAGCTTCAGGCGCGCATCCGAGAGTGGATCGCCCAAGGCGACCTGCACAGCGGTGACCGCATCCCATCGGAGGTCATCCTCGCCAAGACGGCCGGCATCAGCCGCATGACGGTCCGCCACGCCATCGACCAACTCGTAGAGGAAGGCGTCCTCTACCGTCAGCAGAGCAAGGGAACCTACGTTGCTGGACTCTTCACCCGCCGCCAGGGATTCATCAGCATCAGCTTCAGTCGCGTCATCCGCTCCCGCGGCTATGCCATGTACGATCAGTTCCTCGTGCGCGCTATGGCTGTCGCACCCGCCGCATCCGCACGCGACCTAGACCTTGCGCCAGGCAGCGAAGCAGTGTGCATTCGTCGCCTGCGTCACGTCGAGGGTCGGCCGGTGATGATCGAGACCTCCTGGCTTGCACCGTTGTTCGAATCCGCCATCCACGCCGACCTCGCTACTCGCTCCCTGCACGATGTGATGGAGGAGACGGGCCACATGAAGTTGATGCAGTCCGAGGAATACCTCTGGCCGGCTAAGGTGGCCGAGGAGGATGCGAGGCTACTGGGCATGGCTGTGGGCGATCCCGTCTTTTTCGAACACGGCGTGGTCGTGGCAGAGGGCGCCGTCCGTGCCCGATCTACCGACCTGGTACTTGACGGCAGGTACTTTCGCTTCTCCCTCACGGGCGGTGGCGGCATGGAGATGCGGTCGCCACATGAGGGCAGGGACGGCAAGCCGGAGTGGCTGCCCTTGCAGTGGTGGCTCAGCCGCTAGCCTAGACCAAACGGACTGTGCGCGAGCGTGAGTCCGACGGATGCTCCGGGCAAAAGAACCCATCAAGGAGAAGAGTTCGTACTATGAAAGCTGCTGTGTTTCGGGGTAATCAGTACATGGAGATCACCGATGTGCCGGAGCCGGTTTGCCCTCCGGACGGGCTCGTCCTGCGCGTCGAAGCCTGCGGCATCTGCGGTTCCGACGTTCGCACGTACTCTGTATCCCCCCCACACCCCACGATTGGCCATGTCATCGGTCACGAGGTCGCAGGGGTTGTGGTCGAATCCGGCCCGCTGCAGACCACCTTCCACCTGGGTGACAAAGTGGTTGTGGCACCGGTCGTTCCCTGTGGCGAGTGCTACTATTGCCAGCGCGGACAGCAGAACCTCTGTGAGAACATGGCCGCCATCGCCGGCTCGCGTTCCGGAGGCTATGCCCAGTTCATGGCTGTCCCTGCCCAGGCCGTGCGCTTTGGCTGCCTGGTCCCCATTCCGGATGGCCTCTCCTTCGCCGAGGCGACCGTGGCCGAAACGCTGTCCTCTGGTACCAAGGCGCACGAATTGCTCAACACCTCGCTGGGCGACACGGTGGTGGTCATCGGCGCGGGCCCCCTCGGCAACATGCTGGTCGAGATGGCGCACCTGCGTGGGGCGGCCAAGGTGATTCAAACCCAGCGCAGCCAGGGCCGTCTGGAGATGGCGCGACAGTTCGGAGCAGACGTGCTGGTCAGCGCCGCTACGGAAGAGCCGGTCAAGCGCGTTCTTCAGGAGACAGGCGGACGCGGCGCCGACATCGTCATCTGCGCGGCCCCGTCGCCGCAGGCCGCCAGCGAGGCCGTGGCCATGGCGCGCAAGGGCGGCAAGGTGATGTGGTTTGCCGGCCTACCCCCCAGCGATCACACGGTTCACGTCGATGGCAACCTGGTGCACTATCGCGACCTGACCATTTACGGCACCATTGCCTATACCCCCAGGCAGTTCCGCCTTTCGGTGGACCTGATCGCCAGCCGCAAGATCGATCCGGCCAAGTACGTCACGCATATCCTGCCGCTGGACCAGATCAACGAGGCGATGAAGGAGATCAAGGCGAGCCGCGCACTCAAGGTGGTGCTACAACCCAACGCATAGCGTTCTGAGCCGGTTGTTGGATACAGATCAGTTCGATCCGGAGGAATGATGAAAGCTGCAATGTACTATGGAGTCAAGGATGTGCGGATTGAGGAGATTCCCGATCCCAAGGCGGGCCCCGGTGAGGTCGTGCTCAAAGTCGAGGCCGCCACCACGTGCGGCACCGACGTCAAGACCTACATGCGCGGCCACGCCGCCATCAAGTCGACCGGCCCCAGAGTGTTCGGGCACGAGTGCTCGGGCACGGTGGTTGAAGTCGGCCCGGGCGTCACCAAGTTCGGGGTCGGCGACCGCGTGGCCACGCACAACACCGCCCCAGACGGCACGTGCTACTGGTGCAAGCAGAACCAGCCGAGCATGTGCACCGGTGGCGTCGGTCTGCCGGGCACCTTCGCCCAGTACGTCAAGATCCCGGCGCGCATCGTCGAGGTCAACGCCTTCAAGATGCCAGACAACCTCTCCTTCGCGGCCGCCTCGTTGTTGGAACCCTTCTCTTGCGCCATCTATGGCATCGACGAAATCGGCATCCGACTCGGCGACATCGTGGTGATCAACGGCACGGGCCCCATCGGACTCATGAAGGTGCGCCTGGCGGCCCTGCAGGGCGCGTACGTGATCTGCAGCGACCTGTCGGACGCGCGTCTGGAAGTGGCCCGCCAACTGGGTGCTGCCGAGACCGTGAACGCCGGCAAGGTCGAGGATCAGGTCAAGGCGGTGCGCGCGCTGACGCCCGGTGGTCGTGGCGTCGACGTGGCCATCGAAGCGGTTGGAACTCCGGAGACTTGGGAAAAGACCATCCTGATGGCGCGGCGCGGTGGCAAGGTGCTGTTGTTCGGCGGCTGCAAGGCTGGAACGACCCTCACCGTTTCTACCGAGCTGATGCATTATTCGCAGCTCACACTCAAGGGCATCTTCCACACCACGCCTCTGCACGTGCAGAAGGCGTTTGACCTGCTCTGCCGCCGGGTCATCACACCGGAAGTCTTTGTAACCGGCAAGTACTCGCTCGATGACGTGGTAAATGCTATCGAAGCTCACGCCGCGCAGCAGGGGATCAAGAATCTGATCGTCACCTGGCCCTGAGCGAGTGGAGAGTTCTCATTGTGAAGTCTGACGCCGACAAGGCTCGGCGCATGCTGACAGGACGGTGATGACCATGGACATCCGCATAGTACTACCGATACTGGCAGTGGCATGGGGCATCCAGGGGTTGCTGGCCATGCGCCAGATGCAGGCCTATCGTCGCCGCCTGTCCAATCTGATGAAGGTTCCGAGCGCCGCCTTTATTGGCATCGGCGTCGTAGGGGCTAGCTTTCTCCCCGGCGTGATGATCGTGTTGGTCACGGATGCAGACGGCAGGGTACTGCGCGCGGAACGAATGACGGGCATTTCGGTGGTTGCGAGATTGCATGACTTCCCGGGACTGATTGGTGCCGATGCGCGCAGCCTGGCCAGTCTCGAGGGATCCGAACGCTATCGCGGACGCCTGCGCAAAGCCCTTAAGCGGGCGGCACAGCAGGTGCTCGATCGCATGGCTTCGCAGGCGGCCCAGCTAGCGACGAGTGAAAGCGACGGGTCAGTGGACAGCCAAACCCGTCAGGAAGGAGGGACGAACGCGCGGTTAGATAGTCAGGCAGTTGTTCAGTGAATGACATTACTGAAAGGGAGGAAACAGCATGACTGGTGTGATCAATGCAATTCAGGCCGTCTTGAATGTGTTCGGCGCGGCCGGTCAAACCGTGGTAGGGATGGGGGGTGCTATCATCCCCACTTTCCTCTGCATGTACACGGTGATTCTGACCATCGTCAAGCTGATCGGTGCAGAACGCGTGCACAATGTGCTGCGCAAGTTGGTGGTGATTCCCCTGTTGCGCTGGACCGTCGTGCCCGCGTTCATCCTGACGTTCATACCCGGAGTGGGCGGGTACGTCCTGGCTTCGCAAATGCTCAAGCAGGAGGAAATACCGGCTTACAGCGACACCACGTTGACCTATCTGCATCCTTCGATGGGCATCTTCCCCCACGTCCACCCGAGTGAGTACTTTGTGTACGCCGGACTCGCCACGGGCTTTGTGGCCGCGGGCGGGCAGCCGGCCAACTTCGCACTGCGCGCTCTGCTCTCGGCGTTGGTCGTGATGGCTATCCGCGGGTTCACCACGGACACACTCTACAAGTTGATGACGGCACGGGCGCAGACGCCCAAGGCGGCCTAGAGACCAACAGTGCTCACCCAATAGAGGAGGTGCGAATGCCTTACAAGACTGTACGAGTTACCGCAGGGAGCGGGGGCTATGGTGGCCCGCTCCTGATCACCCCGACCGACGAAAAGCCCTACATTGTGTCCGCTTTGGGCGGCGGCATCCACCCTGTGGCTACCCGCATCGCCGCGTTGAGCGGAGGCCAGGCCGTGGACGCCTTCAAGAAGGGCGTTGCCAACCGCCAGATGGCCTGCGTGGTCATTGACTGCGGCGGCACTGCCCGCTGCGGAGTGTACCCCTTGCTGGGGGTCACGACGGTTAATGTCTTGAGCGTCGGACCGGGTGGAGTGAGTGCGGCCAGCATGAAGCCAGACATCTACGTTTCGGGTGTCAAGCCCGATAACGTCACTCTTGCAGAGTGAGAAAGGAAACCCCTGAGATGCAGAGCATTCAAAAGATCGTTGAGAGCATCGGACACATCGTTGGCAACGTCGTGACCGTCATCATCCAGTCAGCTAAGGACGGAGTCCGGATCGTGCTCGACACCATCGTCCCATTCGTGGTGTTCGTCAGTGTCTTGACGGCCATCATCAATGGAACCGGCCTGGGCAAAATCCTGGCCAATGCCATGATTCCCCTGGCGGGCAATGTGATCGGATTGGTGGTGATCGCCGTCATCTGCTGCATTCCGTTCCTGTCGCCCATCCTTGGCCCCGGCGCGGTGCCGGCGGCGGTGATCGGGTCACTGATCGGCACGCAGATCGCGGCGGGCAAGATCGCCCCAGCCTTGGCCCTGCCGGCGCTGTGGGCGGTAGACGGGCAAGTCGGCATGGACTCCATGCCGCTCGGCTATTCGCTACTCAACGCCGAGCCCGAGACGCTCGAGCATGGCATCCCAGCCGAGCTGTTCTCCCGCTTCATCACGGGGCCGCTCGCCGTGATCGTTGGCTGGATCTTTAGCTTCGGGCTGTAGTCCGAGCCCTTTCCCCCGTGCTGTACCGGCGCGATGCGTCTGCATCGCGCCGGTCATCAGGTAACGCCTGGGGATCCTTGTGTATCAGAACATGCCGGCCAGGGCCAAGCCCCGGCCGGCCGAAGAATGGATCGTGACATGATGGATATCGTTTACGACATCACTTTGAACAGGATCGGTCCTCTGTGCGCTGAGCTCCTCGAGAGCAACGGCATGGCCATTATCTTCGACGACTGCGCTCAGGAGGAGCTGTTCCAGATTTGCTTGCTGCACGCGCACCAACCGCTGCTCCGTCCCGTGCGCGTCGCGGACCTGGTCTCGATCGACGAGCAAGAGTATCGCGTGACCGCTGTGGGTGACGTGGCGAACAAAACCCTGGAAGAACTGGGGCACGTCACGCTGATGTTCGATGGGGCGCATGAACCGCAAAGGCCGGGATGCATCCACCTGGGCACCACGCACCCCCGGTTTGCTGTCGGTTCGCGCATCCGTATCCGGGGAGCAGAGCCGCCGGAATCGGGTTTGAAGAATCTGGTTTGAAGAAGGAGAGCCATGAATCTGAATGATCGCCTCGCCGAGCGCGAGGATGCGGGAAATCGAGTCAGGATGGCGCTGGTGGGCGCGGGGCAGATGGGTTCTACCATGGTTTCCTCCACGGAACACATTGTCGGCATTCGTGCTATGGTGGTGGCCGATGTGGTTCTGCAGCGCGCGTTGGATGCCTTCGCCAAGGCCGGTGTTCCCAAGGAGCAGGTGGTCGTGACGGACGACCCGAAGCAGGCCGAAGCGGCCCTGCGCGCTGGCAACCGTGTGGCCACGAGCAACTGGGCACTGGCCGTTTCGCTGCCCTCCGTCGAGGTGGTTGTGGATGCGACCGGCATCCCAGAGGTCGGGGCGCGGGTGGCCTGGAACTCCATCGCGAACCGCAAGCACATCGTGATGTTGACAGTCGAGACGGACATCGTGGTCGGCCATGTCCTGAAAAAGCTGGCCGACAACGCCGGCGTGGTCTACACCGTTTCGGCCGGCGACGAGCCGGGCGCTACGAAAGAGCTGTGTGACTATGCGTTGGCGATGGGCTTCAAGATCGTGGCGGCAGGCAAGGGCAAGAACACGCCCTACGATCCTGAGGCCACGCCAGACAGACCTGATATCGTGGCGCAGGCCGCGAAATGGGGCGCTAACCCCAGGCTGCTGGTCGAATTCATCGAAGCCAGCAAGACCGCGGTGGAAATGACCTCTCTTGGCAACGCTACTGGCCTCCCGCCGGACATTCGCGGCATGCACGGTCCCGAGTGCTCCGTCCAGGACCTGGCAACCGTCTTCTCGCTCAAGTCGCAGGGGGGCATTCTGGAGCACGAAGGCGTGGTAGACTTTGCTTGGGGGCAGTTCGGCACCAACACCGTCGCCCCTGGCATCTTTGTCGTCGTGCGATCGGACGATCCGGCCGTCATGGCCAACCTAACCGGTCTCAGTCATGGCAAAGGCCCCAACGGCGTGCTGTACCGGCCGTACCACCTGGCCAACCTCGAGACGCCGGTTTCGGCCGCGCGCGCCGTACTGCTCCACGAAACCACCATCGCCACGACGCGCAAGCCAGTGGCGGAGGTCATCACCGTTGCCAAACGCGACCTGCACGCCGGCGAAAAGCTGGACAAGATGGGTGAGTTCACCAACCGCGGCGTCGCCGAACGGGCCGGCGTTGCCGCCAAGCTGCGCTTGCTGCCCATCGGCCTGGCGCCGGATGCCGTGCTGACCGCCGACGTTGCCAAGGGTCAGCCAATCACCCTGGACCAGGTCAAGCTTGACGAGAGCAAGCTCATCGTGCACTTGCGCGCGATGCAGGACGCATTGGACTGAGTTTGACACTGAAAGGAACAACATGCTACTCGAACAACTCCGCCAGCAAGTGCTCCAGGTCGCACTTGAAACGGACCGCCAGAACCTGTGCAAAGGCACCAGCGGCAACATCTCGGCCCGCGATCCCGAATCGGGTCTGGTCTGCGTTACGCCCAGCACCGTTCCCTACGACCGCCTGGGCCCGGACGGCATCTGCGTCGTGGATGTGAATGGCAACTTTGTCGAAGGCACCTACAAGCCATCGTCCGAAACACCGATGCACACGGCCATCTATAGGGCGCGGTCGGACATCAATGGCGTAGTCCATACGCACTCGGTGTACGCCACAACCTTCGCCGTGCTCAATCGTGAACTGCCTGCGGTGACGATTACCATGATCACCATGGCCCCGGTTCCCGTGGTCCCGTTCCAGATGCCCGGCTCAAAGGAACTCGCGGATGCCGTCGCGGCCGCGATGGCCAAGGACAAGCCTGCCGCTCTGCTGCAGAACCACGGAGCGATCGTCGGCGCTAAGAGCGTATACGAGGCGCTCGGGATGGCGATCTACCTCGAAGAAGGTGCCCAGATCGCACTGCTTGCCCTTCAGGCTGGCGGTCTAAATCCGATCCCAGACAGCGCCATCGCTGCTATGCGCGCGGCGTACAGCAAAGGCAAGGCCCTGTAGACCGGCCTGTCACGCGCAAGCTAACTCTCTCAATGAAAGGGGCAGGATGAAGCTGGTAATCACATGTCGGTTCGACGAATCTGTGCTGGAGCGCCTGCGAAGGGACTGGGACCTCACGTACTTGCCCCCAGCGCCTGGCACTCTGGGCCTGCCCAGGTCTGAGTTGCAGAGCGCACTGAGCGGAGCAGACATCCTGGTCGCAGAGGGAGACCCGATCACAGCTGACGTGCTCGCGACCAATCCGCAGCTCAAGGCGGTGATCGCGACTCACGGCAACCCGAACATCATCGTAGACGTCCCGGCTGCGACGGCTGCCGGCGTGCTCGTCTGCCACGCTCCTGGGCGGAACGATGTGACCGTGGC
>Ga0315288_10005195_pt1 | contig 16568 bp, 13 predicted proteins | sample YL17G11_20_MG_FD_203454 | JGI IMG/M metagenome (GOLD analysis project Ga0315288, IMG submission 203454) | Sediment microbial communities from Yellowstone Lake, YNP, Wyoming, USA - YL17G11_20 | ecosystem: Environmental > Aquatic > Freshwater > Lake > Sediment | place: USA: Wyoming | collected...
AAATGAGACTATGAAGGAGGTTGGCCTCCTAGCAGGCGATGACCACCCCGCCTTCACCTTCTGCTAACTGCATCAAGGATTTTTATAATAAGATTTGCCGTCATTTTCGTTTTATTAGCATAAACCGAAATCTATCGCGCGACAGAAGGAACAGGGCTCTCTCTTTGGCTTCCTCCTCAGTCTTGAACCGCAAACCTAAGGCTCTGACTGGGCTTCGCCCTTTCCTCTCAGCGATTAGATACTTACGCTTCAACCACCATTCGCACGAGTAGCCATACGAACTCATAAGGGAAAAATCAGCCGAGCCTCATTCTGCAACACCACGAAATGGTCAAGCCTTAAAATGCAACAAGAGACTCAACAACGCAACAGAACCCGGCATAGCTTCTTTAGTAATCACGAATGAAAGAATCACAAATGACGCAGTAGTAATAGCAGAAAATCCTAATGTGGAATTTTCCCGTGTTTCAGTGCGGCTCTTTAGAGTCTCGAACTCCAACCTGTCTTTTTCTTCCTCCGAGGGAGACATTTGAGTCTAATCTGAATCTATCCATAGTGATATAAATTCTCGGCGATTGAAACGCAATTTGAGAGGCGTTGGATCCTTGTATGCATAACCATCAACGAAACGCACAGAAAAGAGGGAGTTGCGGGGGAAGTCTCTACTTGATCGTGGAAATAGCCACCATAACCCTTCCCCTTTCTCATCTCGTGCGACAGGATAAGTGAGTGACTGCTCCCGCTCAATTGCCTAAAACGTGAAATTCTTGTCAGATTGCGCGTGCAGGACATTTCTCTTAAGAATTCCAGAGCGCGGGCTTGGTTTGACTATGCGAATTGAGGGAGGAATCTCTTATTCCGCATGAGGGTTTCATCAAGCTCAAGCCCAGTCTTTTTGTCAACGTTTTAATAAGGAACCTCGTGCATTTCTGTTGGGAGGGCAGGAGTTGTCGCATTCACAACCAGAGAATGAACCAGATGGATCGCCCAACAACGATATTGAAGACTGGCTAAAGCAGATCGGCAATTTCTATGAAAAAGATGGAAAAATTGACCAGTTTAAGAAGGAAGAATCGTGTCTGCGGGCATATCTGCTTAGATTGAAAGACGAGTGTTCTTCGTCCGGCAAGCTATCAATCTGCCACCTTCAAGGACCTTTCGAAAAAGGTGGTACCGCCATTATTTTCAGGGCTTCTCACGAACGTATCAAACAAGAACTCGCGCTTAAGTTCAACCGTCCTAGAAAGGAAGAAGATTGTAGAGCTCTGGTTGAAAATGAACTTGAAGTTCTTCCACTGTTGGAGCATTCAAACATTATCAGGGTCATAGATGTTGGCAAGTTTGATGTCAAGACGGAGAGAGAGACTTGCCCACCACTCTCTTTCATTGTCGAACCGCTTATTTCACCACCAGACAACATTCGAAAATACACCGAAACGTTATCGCATTTTGGAACTGAAATTGCGGAACAAAACCTCTACTTGCTGGATCAGTCTTTGAGAAAGCTGGCTTCAGTTCTGCATCAGTGGATTACGGCACTGGGATACGTGCACAAGTCTGGATTTGTCTACTTAGATGCAAAACCAGGCAACACTATCGTTGACAAAGATGGTCATCTTATCATGATCGACTTCGGCACCGCTCAAAGGATTGACAAGGATGATCCAAGTCCAACGGAGATATTTTTTTCGCTTCCGTATGCCCATCCCAGAATAACTGAGAAATATGAAGCAACTTCCACGAACCGCGTAAGAACAGGAATAAGAAGATGCGACATAACCCCAGAACTGGATTTCTTTGCCGTCGGGAAGTCTATAATCGAACTCTTGGAAGTCATATCAACGAATCATGCCCACGATTTTCCTCAAAGACCGCTGTTCCAATCACTTCATTTCCTCGCGACACGCCTTCTTGATGGGCAGAACAAGAAGCTTCAGAAGAAAAGTATTATCTGGGTGGCAGAAAAAGCCCAACTCGATCAAATATTCGACGGTTTAACTGCCGAAGACTATGCAACGATCAAGTATACAGATCTTCAAGACGTTCTCAAGGATTTAGAGAAAGAATTAGGGAACTGGGACCCAGAGAACGTTGTGCCTGAACTCAAGGCCTTCCCTTCAACAACCCTAAGAGTGGTTCCAAACATTAACACGTCTTTGACTCCTCGTCTAGTCAGCCTGATCGAGCATCCCTTGCTGGCGCGTTTGAAAATGGTTAGTCAGCTTGGCTTGATCACATTGGTCTATCCGACAGCAGATCATTCGCGATATGACCATAGTCTGGGAGCCTACACGTATACTGCTCAATACATAAATGCGCTTTTCAATGACTCTCAGAATTGCATGTTCCGGAACCTAGTTAATGAAAATGACATAAAAGCTGCTCTTTTAGCCTCTATCCTTCATGATTTGGGGCAATATCCATTAGCCCATGATTTGCAGGAAGTCCAACCCAAGATCTTTGATCACTCCAGCATTTCCATAGATCTTCTGGAAGATGAGACAAAGGATGAGCACGGACGAACGTTACGAGAAATCATTCAGGATGATAAATTCGGCTGGGGAGTGGAATTAGAACGATTGAAAAGAATTCTTCAAGCCCACTCCGGTCAGGTAAGATTGTCGGAGATGCAGTCTGTTCAGGATTTCAAAGCAGATATGCTCTCCGCGCTAATCGACGGCCCTATCGATGCCGACAAGGCTGACTACATAACAAGAGACTCAACTGGCTGCCGAATACCCTATGGAAACCAACTAGACATCGAACGATTGCTAAGTGTTCTGACGACTGTTCGAATTCCCACTCATTTCCACGCGCCTCACAGAGTGACTATAGGTATTTATGAAAAAGGTGCAGCCAGTGCATCGGCATTCAGTCTTGCCAGGTACCTGCTTCACGCCTCAGTCTATTGGCATCATGCCTCCAGAATTCTTAAGGCGATGCTTCAGTATGCTACTGTTTTGATCCTTCCACGCGAAGTATTCTCAGGTGATGAGGGTAGGATTAGGGAATTCCGTCAGAAACTAGTCCACTTCATCAAATCAGACCTGATACCTTCATCCGATCAATTGCAACAAGAGCCAAAATCGCGCTTTTTTGTGCGTAGTAAAAAAGAACCAGTAACTGCCCCGCCCAGCGAGGATGCTATGGTCGGTTCTGTGAAGACACGAACCGAAAAGCTCGTAGGTTGGTATCCGGGTATGTGCAGAACTGACTGGCAAATGCTAAATTGGCTCAATGGGTTGGCTGCTGCGACTTCAGGAAATAAAGGAGCAGTATTGATAGGCCTAATACATCAGAGACAACTTTACAAACGTGCCTATACAATGCACTATGACAAATCGGTTGAAACGCTAAATCTCATTGGAAGGCTTGAGAGCCTTAGCTGGCTTGATAGAGTGAGACTATGCGAAAGTATCCAGGACCTTGTCCGCGAAATGATACGAAAAAAGGAACCCTCGATCCCCACAACATTGCATCCTCCAAGCGATAAGGTCGAGTCTATCTTCAACGAGAACCTCGCGATTCTCGTAGACATTCCGAATTACAAACGATTTGTGCCTGATCGCCCGCTCGTGTATGTACCTGAGCTTCAGAACAAGACATATTATCAGGAGAGCCCAACTCAATCTTCCTATTTGAATGAGGCCTTAGATTCTCTAATGAAATCAATCTCGCCAGTCCGAGTCCTATGCCATCCGCAACTGCGGCAACGAGTTGGAGCATGTGTGTCCCCTGATGATATGCGATACATCTTGGAAACTGCCGTTGACAAGGTGGGATGACTGTGTCATTATTACTTGGTGAAACTTCAGTCATACCCGAGTCTTTGGTGAAACTTGCGAAGTCTTTTCACCATGATCGTGAAGCTTACCTGCAACTTTTACTGGATATTTCAAACAAGTCTACATTCAAACGTATAATTCGATGCCCGACATATCCTGTGAGAGCCGTAACACCAGATCTTGAGCAAAGACGCCAGCTCTTATTCGAAAGCATAGCGCACGATCGATACGACATCTCATACGCACTGGCGTTTTTGTATGATGCTGCCACAGAAATAGAACGTAAGAAAGATTATGGCCAGTTTTTCACTCCAGCACACGTTGCACGCAAGGCGACAGAGAATATCGGTTTAGGACAAGGAGAAACTCTGATGGATGCGGGCTGCGGAACTGGAATCTTCCCTCTCACAATTCTGAAGCAACTTATCGAAAGACACAAAGATCCTGCTTCATTTGGATATCTCGGCATAGAAAATGATATGTTGCTCGCTTTATGTACAGCGGTTTCTTTGGAATTGGCAGATGCGCCTCTGAACTGGCGGATCCTATTTGCGAATTATCTCAGTCTAGAGACTGATGATATAGGAGAAATCTTGGGTCAGGGAGGAAGGATTGGTGCGGTAATCAGCAATCCACCCTTCGTTAGATCTCGTAGACTGGGTGAAAGGACCGAACTTGCATCCGAACTAGGGTTGCCCAGATCTGCCGGTCTTCATTCTTTTTTCCTTGCATATTCGTTGAAGCTAGTCAAGCGATGCAAGCTGCTGTTTATAGTGCCTCTCGAAATGAATGGAACACAGTATGGATCGGCCCAGCTGGAACAGCTCAAGACAGCGTTCAGGCTCGACAGCCAAATCATATACTATGATGAGAGAGCCCGTTCCTGGAATAGCTTAGCATCTCATCAGGTCTCGTTAGATATGCATACTCTGATAAAACACGCGTGGAATCTCATTCTTTTTCATCCTATCGTTGAGAAGAAAACCAATGCTGCAATTTCCAAGAAAGCTGGAAAGAAAGATAGAGAAACAGCATTCTTAGGCTACCTGGCTAATATACACCGGGGAATATCAACCGGATCAAACAGTTTCTTTGTGTTGACCGATGATCGTGCAAAAGAATTGGGAGTAATGGGAAATGCCACATACCTAAGAAGAATAGTGCCAACGAAAATCGCGAAAATGAGGCTTGGAGTAGTTTTGGACGGGGAAGCTTGGCAGAATCTTAGGAAAGAGGGGAAAGCTTGCTGGTTGCTCTCCTTGCCAGAAAAGGTGCCGCCAAATAGCTTTCCAAGCTGTATAAGAGACTACCTGAAAACGGGAGAGAGGCTTGGCATTCACCTTATTCCCACATGCAAGAACCGGAAAGACTGGTACAGTATCAGAGTTCCGAATGCTCCCGATATACTCTTCACTTATGTGTCGCGAGGTTTTCCGATTTTTACATACAACAAAGTGCAAGCTCATAACCTTACAAATCTTCTAGGTGTCTATCTGAAATTTCCGATAAATCCTGAGAACAACCGGATGAGACTACTGGCTGAATTACTGAATAGCGAAATGGTGAAATGGGTTAATCAAAACTCCGTCGGCCGAAAATACAAAGGAGGGCTGATTAAGTTTGAACCGAGCGACTTGGAAAGAATGCCTATTTCCATGACAGCTCTGAGTGGCATAGGGATCAACCTTCCGCAATTGCCGTAATTGGATTTAACGACTGACCGCTCTAAAGTAACTGCTGCGAACCGGTGCAATCACCTTGCAGAATTATCCTTGCTCTTATGAATTCGACTGGTGCGCAACTCGCAGGGAAAACAAGAGTAGCTAGATGTCCAATGCCTAGAACAGTATCGAACGTCGCATATTCAATTCCCTTTTTCTTTTTCGTGAAGAAATGTAGAAAATGGAGAAAGAGCGATCGCTCAGGAGACGGAAAAAACACAAAAAGAGCGGATTTGGCGGAGACATCTCCACTTGTCCGGGGTTCGAACCCGGCCCTCGACACTCACCAGTCATTCAGGAATTTTTCGAATTTCTAGCTTTTTAAGAACGTCGCATTTTATTCAGATTTCGTTTGCGTTTTATGTTTATAAAACGAAACGGAAGAATTTCCTAGATTAGTATTGAACACTATACGTTTACATTCATAGCACTTTTTCGATGTAGAACCTTTAGCTCGACTTCGTGGGACGAGTGACCTAACTTCTTTTCGAAAAGTGAGCCGGGAGTGCTGAAATCACCACCCCTCTTTGGAGTCTTGACAACACAATGAAAATTGAAACTCTCACTTACAAGGATGAGATCAAGGCGAGATATATCTGCAGCATAGCTTGGGAAGTCATGTCGAGCACATTGTTTCACTGCCAGGTATCCTCTACCTAGGGGGACAGGGAATTTGCAGGAGTTCTTGCAGCCCCTAGGTCGCTAGGATATTAATACAGACAGCGTTAACTTTGAGGAATTGGTGGTATGGGTTGAACAGCTGCCGCGTGAGTTCTGTCGTGGCAAACATTTTCATCGTCTTGATGATTTTAATCCCACCAGGCTTTAACTGGTTTCTTTTGATGGCTGGATACACATTTTTTCGGTTGTTTGGGATGCGTAGAGTCTCGATCAGTTTTCAAGCCTTTCTTGAGGACCTAGGAAGAAAGACATCACCCATTCTCGCCTTCTGGGGGATAGTGTATGGCTATTTTTTGACTGATCCTCTTTCTTCGGCAGCGTCCAACTTTTTCGGAGTTTTTTTCCTCTTTTTCATTTTCAACTTGCCAAAGCTACTTCTTAAAAAGGACGACCCGATTGAGCGCACCATTTTTTCTGTTGTATGCGCGATCATGGCTTTAAGTGGCAGTGTATTCATCGGAAGCATTTTGAGCACGTTGGAAAACATCAAAAATGGTGCGTACTCTTATGAAGCACTCGGCGACACACTTTGGGGCGTCCTCGGTCCTCTGATTCTTGTACTAGCGGCCCTTATTGCAGCTAATGATTTCTGTGAAGTGCCCATATTACGGAAGAGAGGGGTTACCGACTATGCGTATGAAAAAGCTTCTGGGTCCTTGCTTAGTCTGAGCTTTTTCTTAGGCTTTGGAGGAAACAGAATACTCAGCCCTCTTCTGCTTATTTTATCGTTCATATTGGTTATTACACACCAAAGACCGACAAGGCGATTTCCGACAGAAGTATGGCACCGCATGAAAACCCTGAAGGAATCCTTCGTCAATAGATTTGTGGATACCTCTATCGACGGGCGGTTAATTACCGACGCAGTATTAGGCAGCGCCACTCTGGCACTGCTAAACTTTAGGTTCTTTGGTCATGTTCAAACGGAGCCAGTTCATATTCTTGTTATTCTATTACAGACTATTCCCTTCTTTCTTTTCCTAATCCCTCGAAAGCCATTCTTTCTTCCTTATATTGCTTCGAGCATTGGCATTGTGTTTACTGGCATTGCAGGACTGATCTATGTCAGGAGCTGGCCGTTTTACGCTTTTATGGCGGAGCTCTCAGTCCACTTTTCTAAGTTGCTAGATGCAACCGGTAGAGGAATAGTTGCCCCTGCGACTTTTCTATCTGTAGTCCTCTACCTGAATCTTAGCATTACAGTAAGCGCGGTTCAGCAAATGCCAATTGACATTATAAGAAGAAAGATGGAAAAAGCATTCAAACAAAATCGGTTAGACAACCTTCAAAAGATGTACCGATCATCGATTTCGATAATGGTAGTCACGTTGATTTTGTTTGCTTCCTGTCTGTATCCTCTACTCTTGGAATATAGACCGATGTTCGGGATGTTACAAAACGGAGAAATGGTCTACTACGATCTATTTTGGGTCTTTTTCATTTTCTTCCCTTGGGTATACGCAGGAAACCTGATGCGCTCACTACGTGAAATACATAAACCGATTGACCTCTTCAGGGCAAAAAAAACCTAAACTCCTAGGGAGATACGTCGCAGCAGGTCACGCTGCGCTCCATGTCAAGTTTCTCGATGGCTTTCTCGAAACACACCCTTGCTAGGTCGTTGCCTCCAGAACCCAAACAGGATACTGCTGCCAAGTAGTATTGATCCCCGACAGTTTAACTAAGAACATGAACTTTTTATTAGATCGTGCGTTTTATTGGAAAAAAACGCAAGTCTTCAGTCTATCCTTAACAACAGAAGCGCATCTAGAGAGGAGAAAAAGGGGGTTTTGTGGGAGATATTCAGAAAATCGCCAATTTCTAGTTGCGACATGACCGCAAAACTATTTTGTCTAGTTCTAACCTTTACCTAATAGTAGAAGAGGGGGGAATCTTATGGAAGAAAGAGTTTTGAGCTGGTTGAGAGCCCAAGAAGGCGAGGTATTTACGTCACCTCGAAATGAAAAGTTTAATCGCCGAGCAAAAGATTTTGAAATAACCAAGGTGTGCGATGATAGAGTGATAATTCGTTTTGTTGGAAGCAAGTATCCAGCTTTGCCTCTTACCTATTCGATGTTTGATAGAACAATTAAGTGCCTTAGGGCACATGAAGGGAAACCAGTTCGCTTGGGTGCCAAAGTAGCCCCTCCATATGAAAATGACACGATAGAAGAGGCGATTTGGAAACGTCCGTATCCCATAGGCAACACACCTTACAAAGCATCTCCTCACGTTTGCGATATTCTCGCCTTAGCAGGAGTCATCGAATATGTTTCCACTATTAATCAGTCAACGGGCAAAACGGTACAAGCTGTCAAACTCAGCCGTCAATGTTCTGCTAATTAAAAGAAACACAACGTCAGTTATCTGGGAATCGACAAAAATACGTTGAAAAAAGAAGAAAGCGTCTCTATGCCCACAGGAACGAACATGAAAGACATTTTTCTCCAACAATACAAAGAAAGTATTGTCTCATGGACTGTGGAGAATTCGGCGGCTTTAGTATCGGGCAGAGAAAACTACGGTTGGAACAACAAGCCCTCAGTTGAGTGCATTAAAGAACGAAACCAAATATCAAGGACACTTGTTTCATCACGAAAAGCAAACAATGGTGGCGTAGACGTCGAAACCTTAGACAAGGTAACGTTTTGGGGTGGTTTTGGCTCATTTCCCCTTCGAGACAATGATGAAGCGTTAAGAATTACTTCCAAAGCCTTCAAATTATTGGATGAAGGAAACCTTGCAGGAGCCATTCTTGAACTGTTGTCCATAAAAGGTGTGGGGATCTCCACTGCATCAAAAATAATCGGGCTGCTTGACCAAAATCGGCTTGCCATATATGATAGTAGAGTTGGTACAGCTCTCAGAACTTTAGAACATGAGGGCATTCGAATAGTTAGGTGCCCGCCAGGGAGAACACGACCAGGAGATTTTTGTACATACAAGCAATGGGCAGAAAACTACCAGAAACTCATATGGGTATTAGAAGTTGTTAGAGATACTCTCGATGAACAAGGTTATTCTTATAGCATCGCAGACGTCGAAATGGCGTTGTTTATGATGGGTAAATAATCTTCGTTTCTGTAAGGGATCTCAAATAGTTAAGGGTGTTCGATTTTTCTCAAAAGAAGGGGTTTTGCGGGTGATTTGTCACTTTTTCGCCGTCGCATACCTACGGTGAATCTGGTTGCATCGTTCCAGAGAAGAGACGTACCCAAGTTTCACAGCAGACTCACATGGAATCGACGCAGTCATTGGTTTAAGGGATGTTCGAGTCAGACCCCCACAAGCACATTTGAGACACACCACGCCGTCAACCTCGACAATGTCTTCCAAGTCTCTGCCAGACCGACGCCAATGCTGGTGTCCACTCTCACGCTCATAACAGAGTTTGCAGTACAATTGGTCGCTACGCTTAGCGCACGCGACTTATGTTATTAATACAAGCTCTCCCAAGGTATATCTAAAAAGGTCTTCACTGTGGGCAGGCACGCGGACCCAGAAATTCTCAAGCTAATTCATGATTTGAAGGTTAAAGGGGAATCTTGGGGATTCATAGCTAGTGACGAGTTCAAGATCTCAGACGGTGTGTATTGGGTTGATTTGGTGTGGAGGTACCGGGAAAGTCAGAGTCTATTTATCACATTTGAATTTGAGAAGGAAGAAAACGAGCGCCTTTTGAAGAATCTTGATAAGATTTTTGACACACCCTCAATAGAAATCGAGAAACCATACCATCATTTTCTGATAGTGTTCAATGGAGCACTTTCCGAAGGGATGAAGAAAATAGTAACTGAGAAGGCTAGAAGGTATAACATACACACGTTTGAGGATTTCAGAAATGTGGCTGAGCAGAACAGACTGAACGAAGAACTGGAGCGACTGAGAATAGGACTTCCTGAATTGATAACGAGAATAGGAAAAACTGACGCTGCAAATGCTATTCATGATGTCCTAAGAGGTTTGAGAGACGTGGTTCCCGTACTGAAAATCGAAGGGCAACCTTTTCCAATTGGCCAGTCCATAGTGACTTCTACACCCATTTCGATTTCTCAAACATCTTTGTCCACGTCCCCTGTGGGAGCCTTTGATAGCACAAAGTACGAGGGTTTTGCACTGATACCCATCCCTAGAGAGCAATTTGTGATCACAGTTCCAAATACAGCCATTAGCCTTGGTGTCGTGCTAATGCACAAGCAACAAAGTGATAGGGAGATTCGTCTCTCCTTTATCGGAATTGAGCTTCCCTGCAAAATGAACTTTGTCCTATTGAAGGATAGAGGTGGCGGTGGCTTTGACATTAGACTTGACCCTGATCTTGCCGACGTCGTTCAGTTGAAGAAGTATGAAGACCTGCTTAGGGAATATGATAAGCACAAGTCTCTTCTAGTAAAGAACATGGAAGGAAAAGGGGTCATGGGGGCTGATGGAATCAGTCTCTCGAGACCCTTGTCCTCAGATGATTGGTATAGAGCAGTTTCAGACCTCGCCTATATACAAGAGAAAACATCACAACGAATACCATGTCCGAAGAACTTGAGAATCGCTCCGAATGACCTGACAACGATCAACAGAATAAAAATCATAATGGAAAAGGCAGAAGAAACATTGCCCATTGCGAGCTTGACCATGACAATGATCAAGGAGCAATTTGAGAAGCTAATCGAAATTCAACAGAAATCAGATAAGATACCTAGATTGTCAATTGATCATGAGCAATATTCGCTTGATTTGTTGGGTGTGGAGGTACCTCTGGGGCCAGTGACATGGCAACTGCCTGACATGATATTCAGAGAGCCTTTGGAAGAAGTGATCAAACGCATACGTGACATAGAGTCAACGGTGCTTGTTCAAATGACAATGACACCTGTCTCCAGCAACGAAACTCAAATTATTTTTCATAAATGGAAAGAATGAAACATGGTAGCTAGGGAGGAGCAGCATTGCCCGTCCGTAACCTTTGGAGCTTGGAACCTAGCGAGTGCATAGTTGCAGAAGAGATAGGAACCCGCGTTTGAGTTTGTTCAATCCCTCCCGACCGTACTGCGCCACAAGCTGCCTGGCATCTGGTTCACTTACCTCGCCCTCTTCCAGATGCTTCCCAGATGCTCTGGAGTCTCGCTTTCGCCTAATCGAGACTTGTCCTTTGGCTCTGCCAATTGTCAGGCCAGTAAGCCCAGTTATTTCCGCAAGCTTCTTAGCGTCAGCATTAGGGTTTGACTCGAATACCTCTCTGAGTATCTCGTCATCATCTGCTCCCTCATCTCGAGGCTTCTCGAATAACCCTTTAAGCTCATCTGGCGCATCTGGGTTAACTGGCGTCTTCGACTCGAGATCCTCTTCTTCGCCCTCTCCAGTCATTTAAACCACCGTAGCCTTTATGAACAGTCTCGAGTACAAATTGAAAATCCCAGACTACACGGTCGCTTCCAAGGTAACTTCTCTTAGAATCTTCTCTGTTGAACATATCCTTGAAGGGAGCTTCAGGTCGATACTTATCCTTAGATTTGTGTTCCTGTCGCATATTAAGCCTTAGAATAGAGTCCTTAAGCGCTTCCATACCTAACTTACCTTATCCTTTTTACCTTCTAAGGTTAAATAATGTCGGAATAATGAAAATATGACAAGATTATTCAGATTTGGTCAAACATATATGTTTGTCATGTTCGTTTTATGTGAATAAAACGAAAGCTTTATATTTAATCTGCACAAATGCGCATTTGTGTAATGTGCAAAAGTGCAACATCACACAGCAATTAAGAACTTAGTGAAATTGGACACGCAAAACAAACGCTTTCAACAAATACGCCTGATAACTGAAGCTGTCTAATCCTCTTAGGCTGTTAGGTGTTCCAGAGTGAACAAAAACGCCACAAAAAAGCTATCGTATCTAAGGCTGTGCATCTGTGCTTAGGCTGTCCGAAAGGCTGTTTGCCATGTCGGAAAATAGCTAAGTTTTACTGTCTTAACGCAAGGGTTAAAAACGGTATGGTTGAGACAGACGGAACAGAAAAACCCGTTTAATGGCTGTTCCACGTTCAAAAATGAACGCAAAAGCTGAAAAACACTTAAAAACTTAGTGTTTTTCTAAAAAGGTTGACTAAAACCGTTTTGAAGCAAAATAAAGCCTTTAAAATTTGATTTACTAAGGATTACTAAGGCTTCTCTAAACTGTCGCCCACACGATAATAGGGGTTTTGGTATGTTGTACGTGGGCAAGTGTAAAGACTGCGGTTACATAATCCAGAATCAAGACGTTTCCACGTTCAAGGACTGCATGGCTAAACATAGAAACGATTCCCATAAGGAATCTTGGGTTTTTGTGAAAAGACTACCTTTGCATGACTTCGACAATTTTAGTATTGTGCGGTTCAACGACAAGGAGACAGTCAGCACTCTGGAACGTGTAATCAGCAACGTAGGGTTTTGGAAAGCTATACGCAAGTATCCAACCCTTCAAAACATCCCTTTTTCTGGATTGGGCGGCAGGGAGTAAAAGCCTTTCTGAAATCCTTTACGGCAAAATAGCGCAAGGGGTTAGCCTCCTCACATAAGGGAGAACCACATACGCCAAAACATAAACCTGCTCAAGAGACTGTCCTAGAGACAGCCGAAGTTACCCAGACGGATATGCTAGAGGCTTTTGCAGAGCTAGTTGCTGAACGTTACGGCTACTTCACAGCCCGAAGGCTTACTCAGCAAGATATGTCTGAGAAGTGCAAGGTTGAGGTTGAAGCCGTGAACGAGAAGCGAAAAGCCATGAACGAGAACATCGAGAAACTTTTAGAAGCTGAAGACGCAGAGGCACGAAGTTCCATCAAGGTTCAGGTTAAAGAACTGAAAACCTTGAAGGAAACTGCTGATGCCGTCAAACAGCCGTTTCTCGAAAAGATAAAGCCTCTATCACAGGCTCAGAAATACTGCGACAGCGTTGCAATACCCGATTCTCTGAAAGAGTTGGGGCATCCTGTCCAGCCACGCTTCAGCCTGTCCGATTGGATGAACAAGGCTCTCGAACAGTCCAAGCAGAAGAAAAAGAAGTAAGCTCTAAGGCTTACTCTTTGCTAAAGCAACCTTTCCCCTTTTTTCTTGTTATAGCTGTTCGGCTTGACCGACAGCGACATGGAAAGGTCGCCCCCCAGAGCTAGACGCACGAAAGGACAGAATAAAGGCTTGAGAAGACAATAAAGTAGGTTCTCCAAATGCTCAAATTGAGGGAACCAGAAACTTATTCGCTTATCGAAGGGCGTGGACTTTTTTCAGTCCTTCCCAATTCCTCAAACTCGGCAGCTTGGGCTAACCGCCTAGAGCCGTTGCCGTCAGAGTGAGGGAAGGGCAGAGGAGAGTCCACGCTTTTTTTTGAAACAATTTTCCCCTCTCGAAGCCTAGCGTTAGCTAGGAGCTGGAAAAGAACCTACGACAAAGAAAGAAGCGTTTGTGCGTTAAACCTCAAAGGACTGTGGAGAAGGAAGACCGCTGGCTGTAAAAAGGGAACAGCCGAACCCCCAATGATTATTAAGCTGATGTGGGCCGAAATAATAGCTCTAACTTCTTTTAATCGGGGAGTGAAGTCTTCTTCACAGCTAACCGACTAGAACCTCTTCGTCCATTATCCAGAAGGTTTAATGGACATGGAGAGGGCACTCTTCGAGCCGATTGGCGGTGCAAGCTGAGAGAAGAGTGTTTAGCTCGTATAACACTAAAAGAAGCCCCATTACTTCTGACAATCCTGAAGCTTGCGGAAGACACCCCCAATTATACTATCCGCAGGTTACTCACATTGAACAATCAGCCTTCGGGCGTGTACGTTCAAGTCGAGTTGGGCAGAAGCGAGCAGTCTAGAGAGGCGACTCTTTAGGCGAGGAAATGGAAGGCGCAGTAATGCGCTGGGCGAGGCAGCACAGACGCTTACAACGACCTCTGGGGTGATAGATAGTTGTTCAGCGAAACTCTATACTTCATCTTTCTGCTGTTAAACAATGCAGAATCGTCAGTCAACATGCCTGCATTGAGACAGTTCAACGCAAGCTGCGAAACCACAACCACACACTATGACGACGAAGAGGACGATGAGGTCTTTGATCTTCGGAAAGATGATGAGTTTATGAAAACAGTTATGCCGTTAATCTAGGCAACTAATCCCTTTTTCTTTTTTGGGGTGTAAGATTGGAAAAGTACTTTGCTGACGATCAGAGGAGACTTTATGATGGAAAGCTGAAGGAAGGGCTCTGCTGGAAGGCCTGCGGGGTAAAATGCCCTCTAGGAATTGAATTCTTGAAGGAGCTCTACTCTTGGACCAACGCTAATCCTTTGCATCCTACGCTAGCCTGGAAAGTATGTGACCCGTGTGAGGGAGTACATTTTGAGCAAGCTAGAGCTGCTGTTAAAGAGAATACAGAAACCGGAAGAACTTAAGCATCAACCACCACCGAAAACCAGTAATAAACTGATGATACTGCTCAGCCGTTTGAACACTCGAGAGTGGCTGCCGCAGGCAGAGGAAAACCTTATGCTCCAAATAAAGGGTCTGCGATCGGAAGTAAAATGGATCAAACACTTGCCACGTTGCCGCCTTTGCCAAATGGAAATAGAAATGGACGTCGAACGTTACTGTGGAAAGCACATCGCTTGGTTCGTGGACCTCGAGAGCGGGGAGTACTGGGAAAAAGCAGACCGCAGCTGTCCTAAAGAAAAGAGCTACAAAATCGATAATTACTGGGATCAGATCCAACGGTACCGCGAAACTGGCGCAGTAGAATGGAAAGAATCAGAAACATTGAAGTTCATTCTAGACAGAGCAAAATGGGCTTACAAAATCAGCGGAAAAGAAATACATTTAGCACGTCAAAAACTCAAACTCGTTCGGAACTGGGACTTCAGCGAACAGTGTGAACGGAAATTTGCTAGACTCGACAACCTATCCTCTCCTTTTTTCTCATCGGGGTGAAAGAATTGTCAACTAAAACATCAGAACTCTTGAGCATGACGGAAGTTATGGCGCTTGACAAAGAGTGGGGCGAGCATCCAGTGGCGAATTATGGCAAATGGCAGAAGAAAACCTGGCTGAACATCGAAGGCTCAAAACTACACGTAATCATCGGGGTCCAGGGAGGCCTAGTGCAAGACGCGCGAGTATTCACTAACGAGATCCTGGCAGCGGAGTACGAGAAATGGCTCTGCGCACAGTACGAGATACCCTTTGACAAAGAAGAACGTCAGAAGTACTATGATGAAGAATGCGAAGTCGAGAACGAGATCTACAATTACGCGGTTCCCATAAACTTACCCTTGCCTCCACCACCACCAGCTGAGGTGTAGTTTTGGAGAGGTCGGTCTTCGAAACCTATACGGAGTGGGAAGCCCGGACTTTCTGCGATAACGCAAGTAGACGCGGCCATGGGATCAGTCTTCGACCACAATGTTTAGACGGAAAGCGAGAATTCAAAGTTACCATTGTGTACGATGCACGCCATCCAGGTTCCGAGTCAGACATGTTCGTCCTCTGTCGACAATGTAGAGATCGTCTTAAGATAGAGGCGCGAGCCGGTCCCACTGGCAACAAACATTGCAAAGTCACGTCCGTTCCTTACTTCTCCCTGAAATCGCTTTTGATGTCTAAACCCTAACTCCTTTTTTTTGTTTTTGTCCGCTAAAACGCATCGGGGTGAAGTGTTAATGGTCAACAAAAAATGCCCTAAATGTGATTCTGATTTGGTCGGTATCTTCTTCATGGGTGACAGGAGCCGACCTCCTGAATTCTTAGCCTGCCGCAAGTGCCACATTGCTTATGACCCTGATACACTGAAGGTTCTTGCTTACGTCATCTTTTAGCATCCCTTTTTTTCTGTTTCGGGGTGAACTTGGACGTCTAGAAAAGTATGAAAGGTCTAGAGATGTACCTATTAAAGAAATACTGTCGCAAATACGGCTTAGACTACCAAGAAGTAGACAGCACACTTAGCTATTGGGAGAACAGCCAACACCTTCGGAGTCTGGTAAAAATGCTCTGCGGCAGCCTGGACACATTCGAAATAGCGCGGATGGAGGACCTCCAGGAGGAATACGTTCTCAACCATCCACTGGAGTACTTCATGTCCTACCGTGACCCAAGAGAACGCAAAGCAAAGGTGCAAACAGACTCTACGCCGGCAGAGTTTTCGCTTAGACAAATGGCAGCCGTCAGTCATGGATTTTCGTTGAAAGCCCTTCTCTTGGAACAGTAAGCTTCCCTTTTTTCTCTTTGGGGTGATATCTTGACCTCATCTGCATCAAGGAAGGAGCAAACAAATCGGCAAAAGTCGGTAAGGTGCAAGAGTCGGAGCCGAGATTTTCATTGCGAGACATGCGACCCATTGAACACGGTTTCTCACTCAAGAGCGTT
>Ga0315288_10005196_pt1 | contig 16567 bp, 6 predicted proteins | sample YL17G11_20_MG_FD_203454 | JGI IMG/M metagenome (GOLD analysis project Ga0315288, IMG submission 203454) | Sediment microbial communities from Yellowstone Lake, YNP, Wyoming, USA - YL17G11_20 | ecosystem: Environmental > Aquatic > Freshwater > Lake > Sediment | place: USA: Wyoming | collected...
CCCAGGCGACGGCGCTGCCTCCTCCTCCTCGGCGGCGGCGGCGGCGAGGAGGCGGGCGAGGTCGGAGAGGGCGAGGACCGGGCCCACCACCCGCCCGCCCGCCCCCCTCCTTCCCGCGTCACCTCCCGGGCCGCCGCCGCCGCCCGCCGGCGCCGGTGACGCCGCCCGGCACAGGGCCGCCACGTCGGCCAGCAGGCCTATGGCTACCTCCCGCCGCGCGGCCGGCGTGCGGGCGCCGGAGGCGGCCGGCGAGCCGCCGACGGCGGCCGCGCAGGCAGCCAGGGCGGCGGCCGGGGGCGGGGGTGCGGGCGCGGCCGCCGCCTTTTCCCTCCTGCTCAAAAGCTCTGGCGCCGCCGCCAGGGCGACGCCCGCCGCCCCCGCCGGGTCGCACGCCCAGTCCCCATTATAGGCCCGGCACGCCGCCGCGTAGGCGTACAGGGCGGCAGCGACGGCGCCCGCGACCTCGGGGGCGGGGCCGCGGGCCGAGGGGGAGGCGGGGAGGAGGGTCGCCAGGGCCGGCAGCGGGGCGGGCGGCGGGGGTGGGGGGCGGGGGGCGAGGGCGGCGGCCAGGGGGTCTCCCCCCTCCTCCCCCTCGCCAGCCTCCCCACCCCCTCCTCCGACAGCGATCACTGCGGCCGTCCCGTCCGCGCCCAGGGGCGGCAGGGGCGAGGGCGGAGGCGCCGCCCCGCAGGCCCCGCCCCACCAGGCAGGCCACGGCCGGACCACGACGGCCCCCCCCGCCCCTCCGCCGCCCCCGCCCTCCACCGCCCGGGCAAAGGCGGCCCGTTCGGCGGGCGTCATGCAGGCCTCGATGGTGGCACCAGAGAGGGAGGGGGAGGGCAGGGCGGCAGAGGCAGAGGCGGCGGCGACCAGGCGGGCGAGGGTGGCCGCCGAAAGCGCACACCGCCCGCCCAGGAGGTCGAGCGAGGCGCCGCCCTCGCCCTCGCCCTCGCCCTCGCCCTCGCCCTCGCCCTCCTCGCCCTCGTCCTCGCTTTCCAAGCCCAGCCCAGCCAGGGGGTCGCCCAGGGGTTGACCACCGCTACCACCCTCATGCCCGGCCTCCGCGACAGCCGCGGCGTGGCGTCGCAGGATGGCGCACACAGCCGCCCGCTCCTCCCTCCCCGCCCGTGTGCTTGCCAGCTCCGCGCTCGCCTCCGCCCGTGCGAAGGCTTCCCCGCACGCCCCGCCCCCGTGCGCCCGGTAACAGACTAGGCCGCAGTACCGGGTGGCGCAGCGGGGACAGGCATAGGCGGCGGGGGCGGTGGTGCAACTGTGGAAAGGAGGGAAGGAGAGAGGAGGTAGGCGGGCGTGAGAGGAGGTTGAAAGAGAGAGTGGCAAAAATAAGATAGGGGGAATCGAGTTGCCGGTTCTCTCGCACGCACGGCGCGCGGCGCGCACACGCTCCTACTCACACTCTGCACAGGTCGGCCATCTTGTTGGCACAGGCTGCGCGTGTCTGCGTGTGCGCTCAGGGCCGCCGCCCGCAGAGAGAGACGCTGACGCGAGCAAAAAAGAGAAACACCGCTCTGACTCCAACCTCCTCTTTTTTTCACAACAGCCTCAGCTCAACCATCCCCTCCCGCCGTGCAGGTGACCACCACCCCACTAGCCGCAGGCTGCCCTCCGTGCCGGGTAGGACGCAGTCCAGCCCGTACGCGGTCTCCAGCAGGGCCGGACGGGCGGCCCGGGCGGCCGCCCACCCGCGCGTCGCGGCCTCTCGCAGGGCCTCCCGGGCCGTGCCTGCGGCGGAGGGGGGGCGGGCGCCCGGGCGGCGCCGGGGTTGAGGGGAGCCGGCGGCAGGGGCTGGGGCGGGGGTGGGCGGACCCGGCGTCCCACCCCACGCCGCGGCAGCGCCCTTGGCGCCGCCCGAGCCGCCCGGGCCCGGGCCGGCGGCGGCGGCCGCGGCGGCGGCCGCCTCCCCAGGGAAAGCATTAGGCCCGCCCCCACCCCCTCCGGCCCCGCGGCCCGCCGTCTCCAGGGCCAGGCGGGCATCCGCCCGCACCCTCAGGGGGCCCACCACCTGCTGACAGAGCGAGGCGGACAGGGCGTGCCAGACGCCCCGCCCCTCCAAGGCAAACGCGCCGCCCCCACCCCGCGGGCGGCGGCCGCTGGCAAAGGCGGTGCTGCCGCCGCTCCCGCCCCCGCCAGGCGCTGTCAGCCCCGCGTCCAGGCGGATGGACGCGTATGTGTAGTCCGCCAGGGGGCGGGAGAAGGTGCCCAGCTGCAGGGACGCGCCCGCGGAGGCAAAGACGCGCAGGGCCGTGTCCCGCACGCACGGCGCCCAGGCGTCGGCGTCGAGGGCGCGGGGCAGGGCGGGGCGCCACCAGGGGGGGCGGGGCTGGAGTGGCAGCGGGGCGGCGGGCATGCTACCCGTGGTGCGGATGGGCGGCGGGCGGGGCGGGGAGGATGAGGCCGGGGCGCGGGCGCCGCCGGGGCTGCTACCAGGCAGCAGCCGGGGGGGGCTGCCGCCCCGCCGCTGCGGCCCGGCCGCCGCCGCCGGCGCGGCCGCTATGAGCAGGAGGTCGTCCGGCAGGGGCATGCGCCCCAGGCAGCCGACTGCGCCGGACAGGGCCAGGCGTGGGGGGCCCAGACCGGGGAGGTAGGGGCGGCGGGGCGGGCGGGCCTTGGTGGGGGGCCCGCGGGCGCCGCCGCTGCCGGCCCGCAAGGCCGCATCCAGGCGGCCCACCAGGGCCCGGGCGGACTCGGCGGCGGACGCTGCGGCGCGGAGGCGGGCCTGGAGGGCGGACGCGGTGGGAGAGGTAGGGGGGGGAGGGGGCGTGGCCGCGCGGGCGCTCCCCACCTTCTGCCCGGGCCCCGCCACCGCGGAGGCCGAGTCGAGGTCGACCACCCAGTCCGCGCCCACGGCGCCCGCCAGCGGGTCTGCCTCAGCTCCAGTGGTGGTGGCGGTGGCGGTGGCGGCGAGGAGCGGCGCTGCGGCGGGCTCGCCCAGCCAGGCCGAGCCGCCGCCGCCGCCGCCCGCGCCATCCCCCCCACCGCCGCCGCCGCCGCTGCTGACGCCGCCCCGCCCGCCGGCCGCCAGCCGCCGCTTCTTCCCCTGCCACACGACCGCCTCCCCCTCCACCGCGACCGCGCCCTGGACGTGGGCCACCGAGCGGAGGGGCGGCTTCCTGGAGGAGGGGGCGAGGAGGCGGGGGCTGTCCTCAAAGGAGGGGCCACCACCGCCGCCCACACTCCCCGCCACCCCGCCGTCGCCGCCGCCGCCCCCGTCCTCCTCGTCGGCCGCCCACACCCGGTGGACGCCCACCCGGTACTGGATGCCGTCCTCCCGGGGCCGGGCGGCCAGGTCGGCGGTGAGGACGAGCGGGACACGGGAGGAGGACGAGGCCGCGTCCACGTAGTCGTTGCCCGCGCTCACCCCCAGGGACGCCTCGTGCCCGCCTGGCAGGCGGGACGCCAGCTTGAGGGCGCCCCGGGGGAGGAGGTCGGCCGGGATGAGGGACCGTCGGTCGGCCAGGGAGAGGGCGGCGGGCGAGGGCAGGGAGGTGGGCGGGAGGGCGGACGGCGGCGGCAGGCCACGCGCGCGCCGGGCGGGCGGCGTGCCCGGCCGGGCTTCTTGGGCCCCCTGCCCACCGCCGCCCGACTTGCGCCGCCCGCCGCCCCGGCCGCGCAGGGTGGCGGCGGAAGTGGTGCCCGCGCCGCCGGACCCCACCCCCGGCGAGGCCGCCCGTGACCCGGCAGCGGAGCCGTAGGAGGAGGCTGAGAGAGAGGGCGGGGAGGGCGGGGAGGGCGGCGGCGCCTGGGCCGCCGGGCTGGCCGGGCGGGCGCCGCCGCCCCCATTCCCGGCACCCCACCACGCCGCGTCGCCCAGGCCGGCCGGCGAGGGCAGCCACCGCGCGTCCGGCACCTCCACCACGCCCGACAGCGAGGCGCCGGGGCCGAGCGCCAGGCGGCCCCGGGCACACAGGCCATAAGCGCTCGCGTCAGCCAGCGCCTCGGCCAGGGGCGCCCCGGCCAGGTGCGCGGCCGCCAGGCGTTGGACCCGGGCCCGGCCGGACAGGGCGGCCCACCAGCGGCGGGCGCCCACGCAGGCCAGGACGCGGTCGACGAACTTTTTTGATTGAATGGAAACGGAGAGAGGGGGGCAAAACAACGGGTAGAGCAAAGAGTTGGCTTTTTGCCTGGAGAGTTTCCTCAACCTCATCACCTCCCGCCTCCCGTCTCCTTTCCATTTCTTACCGCGCCACCGTTGGAAGCGTCGTAGCCCGGTGCGATCGGCCCCACCCCCGCCTGGATGACGAGGAGCTGCTGCGGGCGGGAGGCGCCCTGGGGCGTGAGCTGGGCGAGGGGCGGCGGGTCGGCCGGCGCGGTGCGGGCGACGCCGTCCAGACTCCGCGCGCTTCCCACCCCCTGCTCCCAGAACTGGGCGTCCAGGGCCGCCCGGGTCTCGGACCGGGCGGCCAGGCGCTCGGGGACGAGGGGCATCGAGTGTGTGAGAGGGGTTGTTGGCGCGTGCTGCGCCCGTCGGCGCGAGAGTCAGGAGAAGAAGAGCGCGTCCGGCGTATTGTTGTCAACGCTCACGCGCGGAACAAGCCGGGCAGAGTCGACCAAGAGGACTTGCTCTGCTGCGGGTCCAGGACGCGCGAGAGAAGAAGCACACACGCTGACGCACGCGAGTGGAAAAAGGTGCGCAACGAGAGCGCGCAATGAGGAGGCGAGAGAGCGTTCTCTCTCATCTCGCCTCCGCCCCTGTCTCAGACCTCTATTCGGCGTGCGGCTGCTGCTTGACCGAGCACACGCACCCGCACCCCTCCCGCCCAGGGCAGAGCCAGAGCAGGAGAGCGCCTCCCTCACACCTCCCCCTCCCCGGCGGCCCCTCGGGCGCAGCGCGCCCCTTGTGAACAGTCGAGCGACCAAGACTCGCTCTCGCCTTTTTTTCTCTTTTTTTTCCGCCGCCGCAACACAACGCCTCACGATGACCGTCCTTGACCGCTTCCCCTACTCCTCCGCCCCCGTGCGCAAGGTCAAGGCCATTCAATTTGGCATCATGGACCCGGACTTCATGGTGAGTAGGAGAGAGAGAGAGAATGGAGAGAAAGAGCAGGAAGGGCGGCGAGCAGCGCCGTCGCCGCCGCCTCTCACTCTTTTTCGCATGCGTGCGCCTGGGGCGCGGTGCGCGTGCACCCGTGCCCTCGCCCCGCCTGGGGCTGGGGGTGAGGCCTGCCCTGGCGCGCGCCTGTGGTGTCCGCGACCCGCACTCCTGCCCCCGCGCGCCAAAAGCTGTCCCCGCCCGCTTACTGCCAGCGGCTTGATTTCTCTGCGCCCGCTCTCCTCCTTCCTCTCACCCTCTTCCTCTCGTCCTTTCCCACACCCTCCCAGCGCCGCTACTCGGTCGCCAAGATCGACTCCGGCCAGACCTACGAGCGAGGTCGCCCCAAGCTGGGCGGCCTGGCCGACCCGAGGCTGGGGACGATCGACCGGGCGGTCAAGTGCAGCACCGACGGGTGCGGCGTCGCCGACTCGCCCGGCTATTTCGGCCACATCGAGCTCGCCAAGCCCGTCTACCACATTGGCTTCCTGACGACCATCATCAAGGTCCTGCGCTGTGTGTCCTACCACACGTCCACCATCCTGTTGGCCAAGGTAAGGAATGGAAGGCGAGGAGTGAAAGAAGATAGAGAGAGAGGCGCGGCGCCTGCGTTTCCGATCCCTTCAACCTCATTATTTTTCTCCATTTTTATTTTCCCCTCTTTTCATCCACAGGACGACCCCCAGTACGCGCGCTGCCTGGCCATCCGCAACCCTCAGGCCCGCCTGGCCGCCTTCTTGAAGGCGTGCGCGGGGAAGAAGGCCGATGACGTGACGGGGTCGCCCCAGCCGGCCTACCGCGTGGACGGGCCGCGCGTGACGGCGGAATTTCCGCGCGGCCGGGATGGGGAGGCCACCGCGCCCGACGGCGGCGAACGCCGCCAGGAGCTGTCCGCGGAGAAGGCCCACGAAATTCTGCGCCGCATGAGCGATGAGGACGTGGCCGCCCTCGGCTTCGACCCCGCGCGCGCCCGCCCCGACTGGATGGTGCTGACCGTGCTGCCCGTCCCCCCGCCGCCTGTCCGCCCCTCGGTCGCCATGGACGGCGGGGCCGCCCGGTCCGAGGACGACCTGACCTACAAGCTGAACGAGATCATCAAGGCCTCCGCCCGCCTGACCCGGCAGGAGGCAGCGGGGGCGCCCGCCCACATTGTCCGCGAGTTTGCGGCCCTGCTCCAGTTCCACGTCACGACCTACCTCGACAACACCAAGCCCGGCCACCCGGTCGCCCAGCAACGGTCGGGCCGGCCGATCAAGTCCATCTCCCAGCGCCTCAAGGGCAAGGAGGGCCGGGTCCGGGGCAACCTGATGGGCAAGCGCGTCGACTTCTCGGCCCGCACCGTCATCTCGGGCGACCCCAACCTGGCCCTGGACGAGCTGGGCGTGCCCTGGTCGATCGCGCTCACGCTGACTGTCCCGGAGACCGTCACCCCGCACAACCTGGCCCGCCTGGCCCGCCTGGTCGAGTACGGGCCCCACCCCCCGCCGGGGCAGACGGGCGCCAAGTACATCGTGCGCGAGGACGGCCAGCGCCTGGACTTGCGCTTCCTGCGCCGCGACGCGGACCGCCACCTTGAGTGCGGGTACACGGTCGAGCGCCACCTCCAGGCGGGCGACCTGGTCCTGTTCAACCGCCAGCCGTCGCTCCACAAGATGTCCATCATGGGCCACCGCGTCCGCATCCTACCCTACTCCACCTTCCGCCTCAACCTGAGCGTGACCTCCCCGTACAACGCGGACTTTGATGGCGATGAAATGAACATGCACGTCCCCCAGACCCCCGAGACGCGGGCCGAGGCGCGCGAGATCATGGCGGTGCCCCGCAACATCGTCTCGCCGCAGGCCAACAAGCCCGTCATCGGCATCGTCCAGGACACGCTCCTGGGCGCGCGCATCATGACCAAGCGGGACACGTTCATCGAGGCGGACACGGTCATGAACGCGCTGATGTGTCTGGAGGACTGGGACGGGCGGGTGCCTCTGCCCGCGCTCCTCAAGCCCACCCCCCGCTGGACGGGCAAGCAGCTCATCTCCACCCTCCTCCCCCGCGTCAACTGCCGCCGCACGGCCGCCTGGTACAAGGACGGCGAGCCGCCCGACTTTTCGCCCACCGACTCGCAGGTCCTCATCCAGGACGGGGAGTTGCTGACGGGGACGCTGTGCAAAAAGACGCTGGGCGCGAGCGCGGGCTCCCTGGTGCACGTCGTCTGGATGGATGACGGCCCCGACGCCGCCCGGTCCTTCCTCTCCCAGATCCAGTACCTGGTCAACCACTGGCTGCTGCAGCACGGCTTCTCCATCGGCATCGGCGACACGGTCGCGGATGAGGGGACGATGCGTGTCATCCAGGAGACCATCAAGGGCGCGGAGGACGAGGTCAAGAAGCTGACCCAGAAGCTGCAGACCCGGGAGCTGGAGGCCCAGCCGGGGCGGACCATGATGGAGTCCTTTGAGAACCAGGTCAACCAGGTGCTCAACAAGGCGCGCGACGATGCGGGGCGGTACGCGCAGGCGGCCTTGAAGGACACCAACAATGTTGTCCGCATGGTGACGGCCGGGTCAAAAGGGTCGTTCATCAACATCTCCCAGATGATTGCGTGCGTGGGCCAACAGAATGTGGAGGGCAAGCGCATCCCCTTTGGCTTTGCGGGGCGGACGCTGCCCCACTTCACCAAGGACGACCTGGGCCCCGAATCGCGGGGCTTCGTGTCCAATTCCTACCTGTCCGGACTGACCCCGCAGGAACTGTTTTTCCACGCAATGGGCGGGCGGGAGGGGCTGATCGACACGGCCGTCAAGACCTCCTCGACGGGCTACATCCAGCGCCGCCTGGTGAAGGCCATGGAGGACTTCACCATCCGGTACGATGGCACCGTGCGCAACGCGGTCGGCGGGGTCATCCAATTCCTGTATGGAGAGGATGGAATGGACGGGACGGCGGTGGAGGGCCAAAAGCTGGAGGCGCTCCGCCTGAAAGAGCCCGCCTTCCGCCGCCTGTTCCGGTGGGAGCTGGACGACCCGGCCTGGGCTCCGGCCTGGCTGGATGGGCGGGCCCTGGAGGCCTTGCGCGGGTCGGCGGCCGCCCGCAAGGAGCTGGACGCGGAGTACGCGGCGCTGTGCGAGGATTTGGCGACGCTGCGGACGGAGGTCCTGCGCGGCGGGGACGCGAGCGTCGTGCTGCCCCTCAACCTGAAGCGCCTCATCTGGAACGCCCAGCAAGCCTTCCGGTGCGGGGCCGGGTACAGCGTTGGCGGCGGGCCCGGCGGCGCGGACGGCGACGCCGCCGCCGGCGGGGGCGCCTCCACGGCCCTGTCCCCCGTGGACGTGGTCACCCGCGTGCGCGCGCTGTGCGGCCGCCTGGTGGTCGTGGTCGGGAGCGACGGCCTGTCGCGGGAGGCCCAGCGCAATGCCACCCTGCTCTTCCAGGCCCACCTCCGGGCCACGCTCGCCTCCAAGCGCGTTCTGGGCGAGCACCGCCTGTCGGGCGCGGCCTTCGACTGGCTGGCGGGCGAGGTGGAGGCCCGCTTTTTCCGGGCGCTCGCCTTCCCCGGCGAGAATGTGGGCACGGTCGCGGCCCAGTCGATCGGCGAGCCGACGACGCAGATGACGCTCAACACCTTCCACTTTGCGGGCGTGTCCGCCAAGAACGTCACCCTGGGCGTGCCCCGGCTGACGGAGATCATCAACGTGTCCAAGAACATCAAGACGCCCTCGCTGAGCGTGTACTTGACGGGCGCGGCGGCGCGGGACCGGGAGGCCGCCAAGGCGGTGCAGTGCGCGCTGGAGCACACGACCCTGCGCCGGGTCACGGCAGCGATTGAGATCCATTACGACCCCGACCCCACCACCACCGTCATCGCCGAGGACGCCGACTTTGTGGGCGCCTACTTTGAGATGCCGGATGAGGGGGTCAACCCGGACGCGATGTCGCCGTGGCTGCTGCGCATCGAGCTCAACCGGGAGATGATGGTGAGGAAGAGGAGGAGAGAAAAAAACGGGAGAGCGAGCAGGGCAGCGCATGCTCTGCTCTCTCTCGCCGTGGCCACCCTCAAACCTCTCCCTCACACACACACCCGCGCGCCCTCCTTCTTCCCCCCTCCTCTCCCACCCCCCTCGTCCAGGTTGACAAGAAGCTGTCCATGGCGGACCTGGCCGAACGCATCAACGGCGAGTTCCACTCCGAAATGCACTGCATCTTCAACGACGACAACGCAGACAAGCTCATCCTCCGCCTGCGCGTGCTGTCTGACGCGGACGACAAGGGCGGGGACGGCGCCGACCATGATGACACCTTCCTCAAGAACATCGAGGGCACCCTGCTCACCCAGGTCGCCCTGCAGGGCGTGCACGGCATCAAAAAGGTCTTCATCCGGGAGACGGACCGCCTGGTCCCCGACGCGGCTGCGGCCGGGGGCTACGCGAGCGAGAAGGAGTGGATGCTGGACACGGAGGGCGTCAACCTCCTGGAGGTCATGTCCCACCCGGCCGTCGACGCGACGCGCACCATCTCCAACGACCTGACCGAGGTCATCGAGGTGCTGGGCATTGAGGCCGCCCGGGGCGCGCTGCTGAAGGAGGTGCGGGGCGTGATTGAGTTTGACGGGTCGTACGTCAATTACCGCCACCTGGCCATCCTGTGCGACGCGATGACGACACGCGGCTACTTTGCGGCCATCACCCGGCATGGCATCAACCGGGGCGACGCGGCGGGGCCGCTCGCGCAGGCGTCCTTCGAGGAGACCGTCGAGATCCTGTACCGGGCGTCCGCGTATGCCGAGCGCGACGCGGTGTCTGGCGTCTCCCAGGCCGTGATGCTCGGGCAGCTCGCCCCCGTCGGCACGGGCGCGTTCGGCCTCCTCCTGGACGAGGCCCGCCTGGCGGACGCGGTGGAGGTCCAGGTCGCTGGGGGTGGAGGGGAGGGCGGGTACGGGGGCGGGTACGGGGGCGGCGGCGGGGCGTACGGCGCGATGCCGACGCCCGGGCGGGCGACCCCCGGGATGACGCCCTCCCACGCCTCGCCCTCCGTATTCCGGTCGCCCGGCCTCTGGTCCCCGCTGGTGGGGGGCGGGGCCGTCCAGTTCTCGCCCGCCGTCGGCGGGGCGTCCCCGGCCTACACGCCCGGCGGCGGCGGCGGCGGCGGGGCCAGCCCGGCGTACAGCCCGTCCAGCCCGGCGGGCGGGTACGGCGGCGGCGGGGGTGCGCCGCCCGGGGGCGGGTACGGCCCCTCCCCGACCTCCCCCGCCTGGCAGTCCCCCGCCTCGCCCGCCTACGCCGGCGCGGGTGGGCAGGCGGCCGCCATGCCGTCCGCGGGGCCGTCGCCATATTATTCCCCCTCTTCGCCCGCCTGGGCGCCCGGCGGCGGCGGCGGCGGGGGAGGGGGGGCGGCCACGGCCCGGGTGTCCCCGACCTCGCCCGCCTACTCGCCCGGCGGGGGCGGCGGCGGCGCCGCGGGGGGCGGCGCCTTTTACTCGCCCTCCTCGCCCGCCTGGTCCCCCGCGGCCGTGGATGGTGGCGGGGGTGGGGGCGGCGCCGCGGTCTCGCCCGCCTCGCCCGCCTGGTCGCCGGGTGGGGCGGCGGGCGGCGGCGGGGCGGCGGCAGGGTACAATGCGTCCCCCGCCTATTCTCCCTCCTCGCCCGCCTATTCTCCCTCCTCGCCCGCCTACAGCCCCAGTGGCGCCGCCGCCGGTGCCGCTCCGCAAGCCTACGCGGGAACGTCGCCCCAGTACTCGCCGTCCTCGCCAGCGTACGCGCCGGCAGACGCGCCGCCGCCGGCGGAGTGAAAAAAAAATGATAAAAAAAAAATGGAGAGAGAGTGGGTATTTGCGTTTTTCTTGTACTTTTTGGGAGCGCGCGCGCACGCCCAACCCACCTGCCGAATCCCCCGTCTGTGGGGGGTGACCGGGCCTGGTGTGTGCTTTGGGTGTGCTGCGTGCGTGTGGGTGTGGGCGGTGGTGCTGTAGTGCTTCTTTAGCTTTTGATGTGTCAGTCCCTTGTTGGCCCCCCGCCACCCTCACCATCCTCCGTTTTGACTCGCTTGGCCGGCGGCTCTTCCTCGGCCGGTGGGGCGGGCGCGGGCGCGGGCACAGGCGGCGGCGCAGTAGGCGCAGCAGCAGCCGGTGGGGCGGGCACGGGTGCGGGCGCGGGCACAGGCACAGGCGGCGGCGCAGCAGGCGCAGCAGGCGCAGCAGCAGCCGCCGCCACGCCCGCCCCGGGCAATTTGATCTTCAGGGTCGGCCGGGGCGGGGGTACAGGCGGCGGCGACAGGCTCCTGCCCGCGCCTGCCGCGGGCGGCGGCGGCGCGGGCTCGCCCGGGCGGCGCTTCAGCACGATGGGCGGCGGCCGGGCGGTCCCGCCGGCTGGCACCGGCGGGGGCGGCCGCGCCAGCCGCACTTTAAAGCCCGTCAGCCCGGCCACGCCCGCCGCGACGGGGCCGTCGCCGTCACCCTCCACCAGGGCGCGCAGGGCGTCGCCCGCGGCCCGGCCTCCCGCGGTCGTGGTGGCGACGCCGCCAGGGCCGGCCGAGCGGGGCGGGCCGCCGGGCGGCGCGCGCAGGCGGACCACAAAGCCCCCCGCCGGCCGGGAGGACGCGCCGCCGCCGCCGCCGCCGCCGTCTACCGCGGGCGGGGTCACGCCCCGAGACCGGCCGCCCGTCGCGGTGGGGCGGCGGCCCCCGGCGGAGGGCCCGCCGCCGGCAGCGGACCCGCCCCCACCCTCCTCGTCCCCGGCAGTCAGCTCCGGGCGGAAGAGGGTGGGCGGCGCGCCCGCGGCCGCCTGCAGGGCCATGAAGGCCAAATGGCGTTCCGAGGGGGCGGCCACGGGTGAGGTGGCCAGGGCGTAGAGCGGGGCGAGGGCGTCCAGGCTGGGCAGCACGCGGTCGGCGGCCCCGCCCGCGCCGGCCACCAGGGACTGCAGGCAGCACACGAGGCCCTCCAAGACGGCCGCGCGGACGGGCGGGGAGGCCGGCTCGGCGGCCAGCGCGCCCGCCGCCGCGCCCACCGCCGCGCCCGCGCCCCGGGCGGCCGCGGCCAGGGTGACGGTCGCCGCCCATGCCGCTGCCCGCTCCGCGAAGTGGACGCCGGGGCGGGTGTGGCGGGCGAGGACGGGGAGGAGGCCGGCCTCCGCGGCCGCCCGGTCGGGCGCGCCCGCCGCGAGCGCGGCCGCCGCGCCCAGGGCAGCGCGCACGCCCTCCCGCTGGAAGCCGGGGAGGCACCCGCCGGCGCTCCCGTCCCGGGCCAGCCACTTGTCCAGGGCCCGGGCGATGCGCAGGGCGGCGGCGGGCGAGGGCGGGACGACGCAGCCCAGGGCGGCCAGGGCGGGCGCGGCCAGGCCGCCCGTGTCGACCGCCCCCCCCCCGCCTCCCGGCCCGGCCTCCACGAAGGCGCACAGCGCGGCCACGGCGGCGGGCGGGGTGGCCCCCGTGCCGGCGTCCCGGGCCAGGGCCAAGCCACGGGCAGCGGCGGCCAACACCACCCGCTCCCCGGGGTCCCCGTCGTACGCACGCCAGGGGCGGAGCAGAGGGGTGGGGGCGTGCCCCGCCGGCGGCCGTCCACCACCCCCGCGCCCAACACCACCACCAGGCACGCACGCCGCGCCCGACCAATAGCTCAGCAGCGCGGACAGGCCGCGGTAACCGGTCTCCGGGCCGGCCGTCACGCCCAGGGCGGTCGCCGCCGCCGCCCGGACCCGGCAGTGCAGGTGGGCCAGCGTCACGGCCCCCCGATTGCCGTGCATGGCCCCCGGGACGGCGCCCCCGCCGAGCGTGCCACCTGTGAGCGCTGCCGCCAGGGCGGCGACCGCCCCCGGCGGGGTGGGGCGCATCGCCGCCAGCCCCGCCACGGCCTCCGCCTGGGAGGCCGCATCCCGGGACCGCTCCAGCTGGGCGGCCCAGAAGGGGAGGGGCTGGGTGAGGGAGGTGGACGTCAGCGCCTCGCCCGCCGGGTCGAGGCGGACCCAGAGGATGGGCGGCCGCTCCCCCGCCGCGTCGTCCTCGTCCTCCTCGCTCTCCGCCGCCGCCGCGGCCGCGCCCTCCTCGATGGCGGCCGCCGCGGCCAGCGGGTCCTCCGCCGCGTCAACCGCGCCCGGCATGTCGGGCGGGCGGGGCTTGCGCCGCTTGGGCCCGGGCTTGCCCGCCTTGCGCACGGGCGGCGGGACGGCCAGGTCGGCCAGCACGAGCGGGGCCGCCCCGACGTGCACGGGGTGGTCCGCCACGCCCGCGTGCTCCCGCACGGAGACGCGCACCAGGCCGACGGACGACCCCTCCCGGGCGTTGGCGGCGGCCTCGGCCTTGGCCGCCGTGCGGAAGGCGGACGGCGAGCCGGTCTGGCGGAGGGCGACCTCCAACCGGTTGAGGCGGCGGCAGTAATGGAGCGCGCCCTCCACGGCCGTCGCGCCGCCCCCCGCCACCCACCGCTCGTAAAACGGGACCGCGTCCCGCTTGAAGCCGCCCAGGCGGGCGATGTCGGCCAGGAACTCGTTGGTGCTGAGCAGGCGGGCGGGCGGGGTGCCGGCTGCGCGGGCGGTGGCGAGGGCGGTGGGAGGGGCCGGCAAAAGGTGAGCCGCAGTGGTGGCCGCGGCCGCGACGCCCCCGGCGTCCGCCCCGCCGCCCCCGCCCCCCGCCTCGTCCGCCCCCGCCCCCAGCGCGATTTCGCCCGCCGCCGCAGCCACCGCGTCCGCCACGTACCGCTGCACCACCCGGCGAAACGTGTCGTCGCCCGCCCGGCGTTCCAGCATGGCGATGACGCACCCCGCCTTCCACGCGCGCAGGGGGGAGGGGTCGAGGCCCTCGCTGCCGTGGCACCCGCCCTCCGCGCCCGGGGGCCCGCCCAGGAAGAGCGGGGGTGCAGACCCGTCATCGCCTGCCAGGACGGCCGCGCGCTCGGCCGCCAGGCGGTGCGCGGCCTCCGCCTTGCCCCACCGGGCGCGCAGGAAGAGGGCCGCCAGGCGGCCGGCCAGGCCGTCTGCCAGCCACCCGTCCCCCGCCGCGGCCGGGCGGAGCAGCACGCCAAACCATTGGGCGGCCGCCGCCCGGGCCAGGGCCAGGCGGGACTCGAGGCCGGGCCCCACCGTGCGCGGGCCGAACAGGGCGGCCGAGGAGACCAGGATGACGCCGGCGCCCGTGATGGGGGCGTCCGGGCGGGGGCCGGCCTCCCCCGGCACCGCCACCAGGCGCAGGGCCCCGCCCGGCAAGGGCGCGCCGAGGTAGGTCTCGTACTCCACCAATGCCAGGGGCAGGGTCTGGGCGGTAAAGGCGAGCAGGTGCGCCGCTTCCGGCGGGCCGAAGGCGGACACGTGCGTGACGGGCGGGCGGGAGTGCTTGCGCGGCTTGGCGGCAGACGCGCCGGTTGCGGCGCGTTGGCCGCCCTCTCCATCCGACCCGCCGCCACCGCCCCCACCCAGCCCGTTCTCCTCCTCCTCCTCGGCCACCGCCCGGGCGGCTGTGTCAGCGTCGTCCGCGGCCGCCGCCGCGGCCGCCGTCACATCCCGCACGCACCGGAAGGGGCCGACCGCCAGGGCGACCTGGGCCGGGGTGCACGAGATGGGGACGTCAAACGCAAAGGTGCGCCAGGCGCCGCCGCCCGCGTGGGCGGCCGCCCGGACCCGGCGCAGGACGCCGGACGCGACGGCCAGGGAGCCGGGCGGGACGGTCACGCGTAGCTCAAAGGGGCAGCCCGGGACGGGGGACGGCGCGTCGATGCACGGGAACCAGGCGCGCGCGCGGCGGGGGGCGCCGGACGTGTAGGCGTACGGCGCCGCGAAGACGAGGCCGGCATTGGCAGGGGTGGGTGCCGTGGTATCGTCAGCTGTGGAGGTTGGCGGCATTGTTGTAGCGTAGGCGACGCGGAGGGTGGCGTGCACGCGGGCGGGCGGGGGCGGGGTCGGGGCGTGGGGTGCTGCGGGCAGGGCAGGAGGTTGTTGGGTGCCGCCGCCGCCGCCGCCGCCTGTGCGGGCGGACGCGGCGGGGCCGCCACCCCCACCGCCAGCAGACCGTGCACCGGTGGATGCGCCGGGGCGTGGGGCGCCACCCGCCGACCCGGCCGGGCCGCCGGCACTGCCGCCACCAGGGGCTGTAACGGCGGCCGCTGCTGCTGCTGCCGCCTCCTCCCGCGCGTTCTCCGCGGCCGCGTCGGCCGCCTCCGCGGCCGCCCGCGCCTGGACGCTGGTCGGCAGCGTAATGACGAGCTCGGGCGGGAGCTCCCGCTCCAGGGCGCGCGTGTACGCGCACACCGCGTGCTCCGCCAGCGCTGCCGCCAGGAGGGCAGGCCCTCCGCTGGACACGCCGACGCCCAGGTCGGCGGGCGAGGGCGGGCCCTCCGCGGGGGCGGGCGGGCGCAAGTCAAAGACAGCGGGCTCGCCGTCCACCATCACCGCCGCGATGTCCAGGCCCCGGGCGTGGAGGCCTGAGTGGAGGGATGAGGAGATGCGGAGGCGGGTTGAGAGAACGAAGTGCGCGTTTTTTGTTGTCTCTCTCTCCCCTCCATTCCTCTCACAAGCACTCACCGATGGTCGTCGCGTCCGCCGGGAACTCCACCACGAGTTCCGTGTGCCTGAGTGTGTGTGTGTATGTATGGTGAGAGCGCGGGTGTGTGTGAGAGAGAGAGAGGCGAGTGCGCAATAGTCGCCGATCCCCCTCTGCAATACACTCTCTACTTTTCTCACTCACCCGCTGACCCGCCCCGCGGCGGGGTCGACATCGATGGCCAGGGCCTGTCGCACAACGACGGGGAGGATGCTCGACATGGTGAACCAGCAGGGCCGCCCTTCTTCATATCTTTTTACGGCGAACGCCGTAGTGAGTGAAAGAGTCGCACCCGACCCGGCTCTCCCCTCACTTCTCTCTTTTTGATGCCCCGCGACGCACGCGCGATCGCACTTCACGCCGTGAACGTAGCAGCACGACATCAGCACAACGCAGCAGCAGCACCACCACCATGACCGCCCCACCCGTAACGTGAGCGAAAGTGACACAATCCCCGTCTTCCTGCACGCGCTCCCCGACCAAAAGCCGCCGCATCGGCTTTGCTCACGCCCTCTCTCCCCGTCCCCACACAGCGCCGCCCCGCCCCCTGAACCCACTGCTATCACCCCAGGCATCGTACCGGAAGGCTACACCACCATCCAGGAAGGGTCGGCCCGCATCCTGCAGCGCGGCAACGAAGTGTTTTACAACCCGGTGCAGGTAAGACGAGAGCCTCTGGTGAGGGGCGGCGGGCGGGGGAAGGAGGTGATGGCTTAGATAGTTGTCGCGACATTGTGTGCAACATGAGCTGAGGTACACGCCAGTGTGTGTGTGAAAGGAGAAAAAGTGCCGGGCAGGGTGTACTGGCGAGAGGGAGAGGAGGAGAGACGCGGTCGGGCTAGCCGCTCGCGGGAGCGCTGCATTTTTCCCTGAACCTCCCCTCTCTCTCTCGTCGTTTCCGTCTAGGTCGTCAACCGGGATCTGTCCATCGCCGTCCTCCGCATCTTCGCCGCCCGCCTGGCCGCGGAAGGCGCGGCCGGCAATAAGAAACGGCGGCCCAAGCCC
>Ga0315288_10005198_pt1 | contig 16562 bp, 7 predicted proteins | sample YL17G11_20_MG_FD_203454 | JGI IMG/M metagenome (GOLD analysis project Ga0315288, IMG submission 203454) | Sediment microbial communities from Yellowstone Lake, YNP, Wyoming, USA - YL17G11_20 | ecosystem: Environmental > Aquatic > Freshwater > Lake > Sediment | place: USA: Wyoming | collected...
GCACGCGACCAGATATGACGAATGGAAGGCTGCTGGCAGTTGCGGCCAGAAGAGAACGACGTGACAGTTTCATATATCTAACCTCCGGAATAATATCCTTCAATTATCTGTTCGTAACTGTTTTATTGTAACAATTTCATCGCTGTTCCAATACTTCTGCTGAATCCGAATACCGCCAAGGATAGCATATCCGATTGATTATAGAAAGAGCAATTGTGCTTCGAGCTGCTCATATACATAAGTACCCCCTTATATCGAGCCAGATATTGAGCTATATATGGAGCCAGTTTTTTCACCCATATAATCCCCAATGACAAAATGCTCATAATCCTTTTGACCAATCAAAAGGAATACGGGCATTATACGAACAAAACTACAGATTTTGCATTTCACTCCTTCGATATTCGACATTTTTCGAAAAGGCATTTTAAAATGATTATTGATAATTGATTAATGATTATTGCCGCGGCGGGGGCGGATGAACGGATTTAGATTGTTACAATTTCCGGATGGATTTGGTAATATGGCAGGCGGTGGCTTGTATTTAGGATAAAGATATTACTTTGGGAGTGTGACTGTGATTAATGAATCGAATCGAACGGGGCGGGGAGCCGGCTTGCGACGGCGTGAATCGCTCGTCGATATGCAGGCCGATCCCGGCGAGATGGTAAATCTGGCGGCGAAAAGCCAGAGCCGCGAGGTCCTTTTGCAGCACCGGGAGTTTCTCCGCGATTTCGCCCTAAAACACGATGACCGCGTGGCCCTGTCGATGCTCCGGGGCCTGGATTCGAGCAGAGCGAAGGAATAAGAGCCTGCCCTGAGCCTGCCGAACGGATGACAGTGACAATTCAATTATAAGGAGAGATTTTTATGTCGGGAAAGAATATCAACAGGCGGCGTTTTCTCGCCGGCACGGTGATGACCGCCGCGGCTACAATTGTGCCAAGGCATGTTTTGGGAGGAGCGGGAAATATCGCGCCAAGCGAAAAGCTCAATATCGCCGGTATCGGTGTTGGCGGGATGGGCAAGAGCAATATGATGCAGCTCGAAAGCGAGAACATCGTGGCACTATGCGATGTGGACCACGAGTACGCAGCCGAAACCTTCAAGAGATATCCGAAGGCGAAGGTCTATACCGATTTCCGCAAGATGCTGGACAAGCAGAGCGACATCGACGCCGTTATGATTGCCACGCCGGACCATACACACGCGGTTATCGCCGCCGAAGCAATGCGCCGCAAAAAGCATGTTTACTGCCAGAAGCCGCTGACGCACGATGTCTACGAATCGCGCATGTTGGCCAAAATGGCAAAAGAAACCGGCGTGACCACCCAAATGGGTATTCAGGGACATTCGATGGAAGGGGGGCGCCTTATTTGCGAGTGGATTTGGGATGGCGCCATCGGCAAGGTCACCGAGGTCGACGCCTGGTGCAGCTTGTCTTATTATCCCTTCGGCCATGAGTGGTGGAGCAGCAAATGGAGCAGGCGTCCGAAGGAAACCCCGCCTGTGCCGGCAACCCTGGACTGGGACCTCTGGCTGGGCCCTGCGCCCGAGCGGCCTTATCATCCGGCGTACCATCCGGGAGTGTGGCGATGCTGGTGGGATTTCGGCTGCGGGATGATGGGCGATCGTGGGGCTCACACATTGGATCCCGTCTTCTGGGCGTTGAAACTGGGACACCCGACGAGCGTGGAAGCCACTTCGCTCGATCTGAATCCGGATACGCATCCTGTGGCGTCCATTGTTACGTATCAATTTCCCGCCCGCGGCGATTTGCCGCCGGTTAAGCTGACATGGTATGACGGCCTTCGTCCGCCGAGGCCGGCGGAGCTTGAGGACGGCAGGCAGATGGGTAACGTCGAAGGCGGCTCGCTTTTCAAAGGCAGCGAAGGCAAGCTCGTGGCCGGCGTTTACGGAGAAGACCCGCGGCTGATACCCGAGAGCAGAATGAAAGCGTACAAGACGCCGGAGAAGACCATCCCCAGGGTGGAAGGCTCACACGAGCAGGACTGGATCCGGGCCTGCAAGAGCGGCGGGCGGGCCGGCGCCGATTTCGAGTATTCGGGCCTCTTAACCGAAGTCTGCCTGCTCGGCAACGTGGCCAGGCGAGTGGACGCCAGAATCGAATGGGACGCTGAAAATATGAAGGTGACAAACCTGCCGGAAGCCAATAAATACATCCGCACCCAATACCGGGAAGGCTGGAGTTTGTAAACCGACTTGATAAGGATTTCGATATGAACAGAAAGAACGTTCAAAGAGTCTGTCTGTGCCTGTTGTTGATTGCCCTCGCAGCAGCAGATTCTCCTGCCGAACAGGGCAAACCTGCTCAAAGCTGGGTAAGAACCGGTGAATTTGGCACCGGGCATCAGCGAGTTACCGAAGCTTTTCCATTGTCCGACCAAGCTAATGCAGGCAACTGGATAAAGTATGAACCGATGAGCGATGAATTCGAGGCTGCTGTGCTCGACCCGAACAAATGGTATCCGAGGAATCCGGGGTGGCTGGGCAGGCAGCCGGCGTATTTTTATCCCGGCAATGTGACGCTTAGTGATGGCAAGCTGCATCTGGCCATGAGAAAGCAGGAAGTCCCCGAAATGCCCCGCGACAAAGGCTACCACGCATACACATCAGCGGCGGTCAAAAGCAAGACGACGGTCAAATACGGATATTTCGAGGTCAGGTGCAGGCCGATGAAATCTGCCGGCTCAAGCTCGTTCTGGTTCTATGACAGCACGCCGGAATTGTGGACAGAGATCGATGTCTTTGAGATCGGCGGCGGTGCTCCGGGCTTCGAGAAGAAATATAACATGAACGTCCACGTGTTCCGAACTCCCAGCGAGAAAAAACACTGGTCGATGGGCGAAATATGGATCGCCCCCTCAGACCTGGCCGATGATTATCATACGTACGGGCTTCAGTGGGACAGGGATAAAATTCAATGGTATTTTGACGGTGTGCTCGTCAGGTGGGTGGAGAATACGCACTGGCACCAGCCGTTGACCTTGAACTTCGACAGCGAGACCATGCCGCAGTGGTTCGGCCTTCCGCAAGACAGCGACCTTCCATCCACGTACGGCATCGAATATGTAAGGGCATGGAAAAATGACGCCGGCAAGTCCTTCGTGCGGGTAAGTCCGCGGGACAGGCGTTACTTCGAGTTTTCGGACGGCAGCCCGTATATTCCGATCGGATTGAACATGGTTGCGCCGTATGGTGACACCGAGGAAGAAGCCCTCGCTCTCATGGAGCAATGGATTAAAAGCCTTTCGGACAGCGGCGGCAATTACATCCGAATCTGGCTCAGTCATAATTTTTTCGACGTTGAGCACGAAAAGAGCGGCCGGTACGATGAGCAAAAGGCAAAACGAATCGACGCCGTACTGGATATGGCGCGCCGCCATAACATTCGCGTGAAGATGACAATCGAGCACTTCCGGCATTTTTTCAGGGAAACTCAGCGCTGGGCGGCAAAACCTATCCATCACGTTTCACAGGGCGGACCGGCAAAAAACGTTGATGATTTCTTCCAGGGCCAGCGCAGCCGCGAGCAGTTCAAAAAAAAGCTCGACTGGTACGCCGAACAGTACGGCGACGAGCCGGTGATATTCGCCTGGGAACTCTGGAATGAAATGGACACAGTCAGCGGCAAAGGCTACATGGAATGGACCGAGGAAATGCTGGCGGAGCTTAAAAAGCGTTTCCCGAAAAACATGGTGACCCAGAGCCTGGGCAGTTTCGACCATGATAGCAAGAGGGATAGATACCGCCGGCTTTGCCTGATGAAAGACAACGATTTCGCCAACGTGCACCGTTACCTGGACCTCGGCGCGTCGCTGGATGTGTGCAAGGGGCCGGTGGATATTCTCGCCGTCGATGCTGTCAAAGAAATGCAGGCTTTTACGCGTGACAAGCCGATTCTCCTGGCAGAGAGCGGCGCCGTCGAGCCAAGTCACACGGGGCCGTTTAAGCTGTACAGGAATGACCGGGCGGGCATCATACTCCATGATATTATCTTCGCTCCATTCTTCGCCGGTGCCGCCGGCACGGGCCAGAACTGGCACTGGGACCAATATGTCGCGCCGATGAATCTGTGGTTTCAGTTCGGCCGGTTTGCAGAAGCGACCAGGGGAATCGACCCGCCGGCAGAGAATTTCGAGCCGGTCGAGATCGACCATCCGCGTTTGCGTATTTATGCCCTGAAGGGCAAACACACGCTGCTTGCATGGTGCCGGGACAAGGAGAATACGTGGCAGACGGAATTGGCCGAGGGCAAAACGCCCGCTGTGGTTAATAATGCAGTTATTTTATTGCCGGCCAGCGGCGAGGATTTGAATAGCGCTGACGTCAATTTCTACGATCCCTGGAAAAATAAATGGGTGCAGGGCAAGGCCGAAGGCAATAGAATTTCCCTGCCTGATTTTACCCGTTCTCTTGTTGTCAAAATGAGGTACTGAACCGCATGAATTTTTTAAGCCGAACAAAAAGTATTGTTGTGTTTTTGCTGCTGCTGATGTTCTGCGGCGGCATCAGCTTAGGCGTCACGTATAAAATCAATCCTGCAATCGCCGGCTCACAGGAGGAATTCGAGACGATCGCCAATTCGCTCAAACCGGGCGACGAGCTGATCCTGTACGGCGGGACATATTCACAAAGCGCCCGCCGCGCCGTCACCGCCAAAGGCACAGTCGGCAAACCCATAACGATTCGTGCCGCCGAAGGGCAGGAACCGCTGCTCACGCATCCGGAAGACGCCGCGGCCAGATACAATAATATCGAGTTTGTGGATTGCGAGTACCTGACCATTCGAGCGATCCGGTTCAAAGGCGGCAGCTCGGGCGTGCGCTTTATCAGGGGACATCACATCACTTTCGAAGATTGCCAAATCAGCCATACCAGCAACAACGCCCTGACAATGAACAGCGGGGACTGCGACGCTTTTGTCATACGAAGAAATCACATCCACCATACAGGGCTCAGCAGCCGCGGCTCGACCGAAGGAGAAGGGATGTACATTGGGGGGCATGACGGCTCGTATGTCACTACCAACACTCTCGTCGAGGGCAACTACATTCACCACACGCGCGGCATCGGCAGCGGCGGCAACGATGGCATCGAAATCAAATTCGGCTCGTATGGTAACGTCGTCCGTGACAACGTAATCCACGACACGAATATCGGCACGAAATACCCCGGCATTTTCGTGTACGGCGGCGGCAAAGACATCAACATCGTCGAGGGCAACGTCATATGGAACGCCGGCGAGGGCATACAGGTGGTTTCCGACGCGGTTATCAGAAATAACATCATTTTCGACTGCTCGGCAACCGGCATCACGGCTGCTCCGCACGCCGCGGTCCCGCACGTTCGGAACGTTAAGATCGTCAATAATACAATCGTCAATCATCCAAGGGGCGTCGTGTTTCGCTGGGAAAAGGCCGAGCAGATGATTTTCGCAAATAACGCCGTCTACTGTCCCGGCTCGACAGCCATCGACGCAGCAGGAATTGGCGGCAGCACGTTCAGTGCCAACTATGTCGCCGGCCGACTTATCGGCGCGACTCTTGACGGCTCGGCGTTTTGCGACGGCAGGACGATTGACGCGGCCTTTGCAGCTCCTGCCGAACATGACTATTGGCCCGGGCCCGGCTCGGTGCTGATCGAGCACGCCGATAAGGATTTCGCCGCCGAGATGGACTTCAATCATACTGCAAGGAAGCCGCCCTTTGATGCCGGGGCTTACGAATCGCAGGGAAATCCGGTAAATCCCGGCTGGCGTGTAAAAGAAGGATTCAAAGCGACTCCATAGAGGTTAGAGACAGCCTATGAGTGACGTTACGCAGATCCTAAACGCAATCGAACGGGGAGATGCAAAGGCTGCGAACGAACTGCTTCCGCTGGTTTATGAAGAGCTGCGTCTTCTTGCCGCTCAAAAGATGTCACAGGAACGGCCCGGCCAGACACTTCAGGCGACCGCCCTGGTTCATGAGGCCTATATTCGGCTGGTCGGGGAGGAAGCCCAAAATTGGAAAAGCCGCGGACATTTCTTTACAGCCGCGGCCGAAGCCATGCGGCGGATTCTCATAGATAATGCCCGCCGCAAAAAGAGCCTTAAGCACGGCGGTGACCGTCAGCGAATGAATCTCGACAAAGCCGCTATCAGGTACGATGACGATTCTTCTGCAGATGATCTGATAGCATTGGACGAAGCCCTCTCACGGCTTGCGGAAAATGACGCGATAAAATCGGAGGTAGTCAAGCTTCGCTACTTCGCCGGCATGAGTGTCGAGCAAACGGCAGAAATTCTGGAAATTTCGCCAACGACAGCCAAGCGTTATTGGGCTTATGCGAGGGCCTGGCTTCTTCGGGAGATTGGTTAGGCCGGGATGTTTCGATGCCTCGTCTTCGCTCGGCATGAAGAATTGGCCTTCTTCACCCTGAGCGGAGTCGAAGGATTTGAGAAATTTCTAAAATTTTGTGGTCCCTTCCAGGCGCGGATTACGCGTTATATTATAGAGCCATTTCACAAAGGAGCTTAGTAGTGAAAACCGAAGATAAGAGCGAAGAGCAAATCTTCACAGCAGCGGTCGAGATCGAAAACCGCATCGAGCGGGATGCGTATATCGCAAAAGCATGTGGAGATGACCGGAAGCAGCTTGCGGCTGTTCAAGCGTTGCTCCGGCACCATGATGCGAATAGTTTTTTAGATGCCCCTATTCTCGAACCGGACCTTATTTTTGACGAATCCCCCATCACAGAAGATACAGGGACGGTCATCGGCCGATACAAGCTGCTGGAAAAAATCGGCGAAGGCGGCATGGCAGTGGTCTATATGGCCGAGCAGGAAACGCCTATCCGGCGAAAAGTTGCCCTGAAAATCATCAAACTGGGCATGGACACCAAGTCGGTTATTGCCCGGTTTGAGGTGGAACGCCAGGCCCTTGCCATGATGGACCATCCGAATATCGCCAAAGTTCTCGACGCCGGGGCGACTGAAACCGGCCGGCCTTACTTTGTGATGGAATTGGTCAAGGGCGTCTCGATCACCGAATACTGCGACAAAAACAATCTCAGCACCAAAGAACGTTTGGCCCTGTTTATTCAGGTCTGCAATGCCGTCCAGCACGCTCACCAAAAGGGTATCATTCACAGAGACATCAAACCTACTAACGTGATGATAGCGCATCATGACGGCAGGCCGGTGCCAAAGGTCATCGACTTCGGCATCGCCAAGGCCGTCAATCAAAAACTCACGGAAAAGACGCTGTTTACGCGCTACGCGCACATCATCGGCACACCGGCCTACATGAGTCCGGAGCAGGCAGAACTGAGCGATCTGGACATCGACACCCGCACCGATATCTACTCGTTAGGCGTCCTGCTCTATGAATTGCTGACGGGAACCACCCCTTTTGGCGAAGAAGAGCTTCGCAAGGCCGGCTACATCGAGATGCAGCGGGTCATCCGGGAGCAGGAGCCTGCCAAACCGTCCACCAAGCTCAGCACACTCGGCAAGACTTTGACCGATATAGCCAAGCACCGCAGTTCCACGCCCGACCTGCTCAGAAAGGCTATTCATGGCGATCTGGACTGGATCGTGATGAAATCGCTGGAGAAAGACCGTGCCCGGCGGTACGAGACCGTCAACGGCTTAGCTTTAGACATCCGGCGGCACATCGAGCACGAGCCGGTCATGGCCAGAGGCCCAAGTAGAACGTATCGTCTGCACAAATTCCTGCGAAGACATCGATCTGAGGCTATAGCTGCTCTGCTGATAATATTGTTTGTTGGTGCTGTAGTCGGCATCCTTTCGATGTGGAATCGGGACCGGCTCCAACTGGCCGAAGCGGAGGGTTTCAGGCATAGGGGCATCCTGTCCCAGGCCCGCGAGCAGTACGCCAAGGCAGAACGCGAAGCCGCCCTTGAAACGCTCAAGCCCATTCTTGGCAGCAAGCACGTCGGCCCCGAAGCCCGGCTTCTTAATGCCGGTATTCTCATCGATAACCGCCATTCCGATGAGGCCGTGACCATTCTGTCTAATCTGCTCAATGAAAGGCCCGAGATTGCCGGGGCCGCCCATTCGCTCCTTGCTCGAATCCTCTGGGAGAGCGAATCGCCCAATGCCGAGATGCTCAAGGAAATTGAGGAGCATCGACGGAAAGCAGAGGAATTGCTTGCCGATACGGCTGAGGCTTACTTCCTTCGGGCCATGACGGCTATCACAATCAAAGAGCAGCTTGCATCGCTCGAGAAGGCTTTGCAGCTTGATCCTGCTCACTATGAATCCCGCAGGCTACGGGCATTCACGTACTATGCCTCCCGGAAATATGACCGACTGCGCGATGATGCGCTTGTCATGACTATTCTGCGACAGCGGGATCCGCTGGGCTATTCTCTGCGTGCGATTGCATGGCGGGAGTTGGGCCGCTACCAAGAAGCCATTGCGGATTTTGACAGAGCGCTTGCCCTAACTCTCGAAGGAGATCCGCAGTATATTGATCATTCCATCCAGCGATGCGAGATTCTTCTGCGGATGGGTGATTATAAGCGCCTCATTTCGGACGCCGAGGCATGCCTGAAGCTCTTGCCGGACAAGCCTGTCTTTCAGTATTATATATTCTGTGCCCTGACAGCCCTTGGCGAATATGACAAGGCGGATACTCTGTTCCGGCAGATTATCAGTCCAGGCCATGAAGCTCGCCAGCAATTCCAGAACTGGTGCGCTAATTACGTCTTTGACACCTTAGAGGCCAAGCGGTCATGGCACCCGGCAAACCGTGAGCCTGCTGATGCAGCATTCCTGCCAATGGTAGAGGCTGAAGAAACCTATCGCAGCCTCTCATCCAAGGGCCGGCGCATGACCACGAGTAGCTTCAGCGCCCGCTGGTCCCCGGATGGAAAGAAACTCGCCTTTAGCGCGGGGGTACAGGGCTACAGTGGTGTGGCGATCTTCGATCCCGCGACGAAGGAAACTGAGCTATTGATCGTCCCCGGCAAAGACCCGATGTGGTCTCCGGATGGCAAGTATATCGCCTTCGTTCGGGACTGCCAGTTCCTTCGGCTGGAGGAGTTGACCACTACCGAGCGCAAGGATCAGATGCGTTGGGCAAGAGACGAAGAAGTCTGGGTCATGAACGCTGATGGTACAGAACCCAGGCATTTGTCTCGTGGCGGCTGGCCATCTTGGGGTAAGGATTCAACGCATGTGTACTTCCAGTCGCGTCTGGACAACACACTCTGTTCGATCTCCATCGAGAGTCGGGCTGCGGAGCCGAAACGCATCATGGCGTGTCCAAGTTACCACCCCTCGGTCTCGCCGGACAATCAGCGTGTCGCGTACGTGGAAGATGCGTCGCTCAAGGTCAGGGATCTATCTTCGCAAGCTGTGGTTGCTCAGTGGAGTGTGCCTTTCAGCGCCTGGGGCGAGCCTGCGTGGCCTGCGTGGTCCCCGACGGGCAATGAACTGTGCCTGGGCACCGCCAGCAGCGTGGTGGACAGGACCGGATTGTGGATTTACCTTCTCGACAGCAACGAACCGGTCAAGGTTCTCGACAGTCAGATCATGGCCGCTTCATGGGCCCCGGATGGTACAAAGCTCATCTTCGGTCTGCGTTCGCCGTACTTCGAGCTGTGGTCCGCCAATCTCGCCTCTGCCCTCTCGACGGCTGAAGCCCTCGGCCCGGCGCAAACGCTGGATGAGCACTGGGCTCAAATGCTGCGGCTTTATACGCGAAGAATGGAGGCCGACCCGCAGGATGCCTCCGCCTACTTCGACCGCGCGCGGTACTACGAGTATTTACACGAACGGGAGAAGGCCACTGCCGACATGAGGCGCTGGTCAGCCGTCATAAGCGGCAAGTCGCCTTCGGATTTCCAGGTCGCCACGGCACGAAACATCAAGCGTGTCATTAACATGCCATTCAATTGTCAAATCGTCTTTTCTGCAGAAAGACCTGTAAGTGAAATTCCAGTACTCAATGTTGCCTTAGGGCAGAAAGGAAGGTGTAACATGAAGTCGTTTCAAATGCCAATATTGTCAACTCGTGGCGTAGCCATGTCACTGCTTGGGCTTTGTCTTTTGTCAGGTCTGGGCACGCCACCCGCGTATGCCGATTTCACCTTCGGCGAGGCGGTGAATATCCAATCTACTTTTCCTCTTCTCAACAACACAGTGTACGAAGCGATCGACTGTTTCTCCGCGGATGGGCTGGAAGTGTATGTCGAATCGCTGCGCCCTGGTGGATACGGCCAGACGGACCTGTGGGTCCTCAAACGGGTCTCGGTCGAGGACGACTGGGGTCCTCCGGAGAACCTCGGGCTTCTTGTCAACAGTGCAAGCTGGGATAAGTGCGCCTTCATCTGCGCCGATGGTATAGAGCTCTATTTCCACTCCACCCGATCCGGAGGCCAGTGTGATCTCTATGTGACCAGGCGTGCGACCCGAACCAGCCCTTGGGGCTCGGCGACTAATCTGGGGCCGAAGGTGAACGGATCGTTCGACGACGCTACCCCTACGGTGTCACCGGATGGATTGGAACTGTACTTCATGTCCAATAATCGCCCGGGCGGGTATGGCGGCTGGGATCTTTACGTCAGCCAGCGTGCGACCACGAACGATCCCTGGGGTGACCCGGTCAATCTCGGCCCGGCGGCGAATAGTCCCGCCCTGGACTGTGGCGCCATGCTCTCACCCGATGGGCTGTTAATGTTCTTCGAGAGCGACCGCCCCGGCGGCTCAGGCGATCTCGACACGTACGTGGCGAGACGGGCCAACCGCTCCGCTCCTTGGGAGCTGGCGGTGAATCTGGGACCCATTGTCAACGGACCGGCCGCGGACTATCCCGTGCACCTGACTCCCGATGGTTCCGCCATGTACTTCGTCCGGCAAACCGGCATCACTTGCACGACTTGGATGGCGCCGATCACCCCTATCGTGGACTTCAATAGCGACGGCATCGTCGATGCTGCTGACGTGGTCATCATGGTTGAGCACTGGCTCACGGATTATCCATTGTGTGACATTGGCCCGATGATCTGGGGCGACGGCATCGTAGATGTCCAGGACCTGATTGTCCTGGCCGAGCATTTGTTCGAGGAAATTCTACCATACGGATGTGTTGCATACTGGAAGCTTGACCAAACAGAAGGCAACATTGCACACAACAGCACAGGCTATAATGACGGCACCTGCTATGGCGAGCCGATCTGGAAGCCTGGCGGCGGTCACGTAGGAGGCGCTCTGGAATTCGACGGAATTGATGATTATGTCGAAACCGACTTTGTCTTGAATCCAGCTGGAGGGGCCTTTAGTGTCTTTGCATGGATAAAAGGCGGAGCACCAGGACAGGTAATTATATCTCAGAGCAATACTACCGGCGCTCGCGGTGCTATAATACCCGGGACCGGGAGCACGTGGCTCGGCCTAGATCCAATAGATGGGAAGCTAACGGGATTAGGTTCTTCTGATGACCAGTCGTCCTTAGAGCCACTTGTATCGGAATTTGTTGTCGCAGACGGCCAATGGCACCATGTCGGCGTTGTGTTGCGAGAGGCAGGATCTCTGCGATTTAGAATTCTATATCTGGATGGAGCAATGGTCGCTATAGATTCACAGTCTGCAGAATTACCCTCCTCGAATGGCGGCCTGCACATTGGCGCCGGCAAAAATCTCGATGCAGGTAGTTACTTCTCCGGCCTGATTGACGACGTTCGTATTTATGACCAAGCGCTGAGCGCAGAAGAAATCGCCGCCCTGGCACAGTAGGCCACCAGAAAAAAAACAAAACGCCCAAAATACTCAAGGGGCTGGCAGCTTGAAATACTGTCAGCCCTTTTTTCGTCAAAATACGAAATGTGTACTTATGGGAAGAAATCCATATGTGCTGAAAGGCCGGATACGGAAGATTTTGCCGCAATCGGCCGCGGTTAAAGGGCCTGACCATACCGCGCACAAACAGAATAATCTTTAACCTTCGACAAGGAAGCATCGGGGCAATCGTCGGGGTACAGGTAAACACTGATGCTAAAATCCGGGCCCGGCTTCGTGAAGCGTTCGAGGTCGCTTGCCTGCTTAAATCCCTGTGATTCGAGTTTTCCGGCGGTATCAAGCCAGTTTGCCCCTATTTTGATGCCGTAAAAGCCATACGCGCTGCCCATAATTACCGCACTGCTGAATACATATTCTTTTGCGGGATCAAAAAAGAATATGCAGTTATCTACCTCCATGAATTCGCTTTGTTCGGTCTCGTCGAGGCCGAGCACCCGGCAGACCTCGTCGAATGGAGTTTCAAGAATCCTGATAGATTTCTCAAGATTGAGTAATTCTTCGGTTTGAGATTGATTCGATCCCATCTTCATCGCCTCCTTATCGGTATTATCCGGCATTCATGTTCTGTATGTCTTTTCTTAAGTTGTAAGATGAATTAGTTTAAAGGATTCCGCCAACGATGTCAAGAGAGCATGTGAAGTGCGGACTTATATATAGCGAAACTTTGCTGAAAGCTGATGAATACACGAAATGGAGCAGAATCCGGACTCCGAAAATTTGAAAAAAATAACTCTTTCACAAGTGACTTTATAAATTGTATATTATTACTTACAGTTTTTAGGATTTTATGTGCTTGAAAAATCGAGGCAGGGTTGTTAGTCTGGTGTTCTGGAGTAGGGTCATTACCTCATTACCTGGCTACCACTGGGCCAAAAAGTGTGGGTAATAGTACCGGATACGTGCCAATGGGAATTAATGACAAGATAACACAGCAAACAGGGCAACCGGGCTCTGGAACAAATCATAACCAGGCCGGCTCCACGGATGAGAAGTTTGTACCGACGTGCAGCATTTGTGGCGAAAAACACTGGCCCCACCATCCTTTGGTTCCATGTGTCAACAAGAGAAAGGCCAAGGTAAAAGCCAAAGCCGACAAAAAGGCCAAAGCTCAGGCCGCCGCTGAGGCCAAAATTGAAGCCAGGGAAAGAGCCAAAGAACAGGTGAGGGTCGAAGCCGAGACAAACACAAAAATAAAGGCTGAGAGAAAGGCCTACCTTGAGGCGATAGCCAGGGCGGAAGAACGGCTCAGGGCCGAATCTAAAGCAAGGGCCGAAGCCGAAGAAAGAGCCCAGGCCGAGGCCAAAGAAAGATCTCAGGCCGAAGCCAGGGCGAAAGCCAAGGCCCAGGCCGAACAAAGCGCCAAGGCCCAGGCTGAGAAAAAAAATTATGTCGAGGCGATAGCCAAGGCGGAGGAAAGATTTAAGGCCGAATCTAAGGTAAGAGCCGAAGTCGAGGAGAAGCTCAGGGCTCAAATCGAGCAGCGTGCGAGAATCGAGGCCGAGGCTGCCGATGCTTTGGAAGCTGCCGAGACCGAGGCCGCCGAGACTTTTAAAGCCGTTAAAGCAGATGCCGCGGCGGAAGCCGAATCTTATGCCGCGGCTATAAGAAAGCTGGAGGACAGGCTGCAAGCCGAGATTGAATTGAAGTCCAGGGCTCGGCAGGAAACTCAGGCCCAGGCGGAGGAAAAAGCCAGAGTAGAGGCCGAATATGCGGAGGCAGTTTCGGCCGCCAAAGCCGGGGCGGCAAAAGAGGCCGAATTACATGCCGCGGCAATAAAAGAGCTGGAGGAAAAACTACAGGCTCGAGCCAAAGAAATAACCAGGGCCGAAGCAAAAACCGAATCCGAAGCCAAAGTCCGGCTTGAAGCTCAGGAAAAGATCAGGGCGGAGGTTGAAGCAAGGGCCAGGGTCGAAGAGCGGCTCAGGGCCGAGACCGAGGAAAAGACCAGGATTGAGGCCGAAGCAGCCGAAGCTATGGCCGCAGCAAGGGCGCAAGCCGCAGTAAGTGCCGAATCTGCCGCCGCGGCTATAAAGCAATTAGAAGAAAAACTGAAGGCTGAAACACAAGCCAGGTCACAGGCTCAGCAGGATGCCCGGACTCAAGCGCAGGCAAGGGCCGGGGCCGAAGAAAAAGCCGCCGCCGAAGCTCATTCCGGTGTCGAGGCGCAAGAGAAGGCAGAGCATTTCCGTAAAGCTATAGCCAAAGTGGAAAGAAGAATCAACGCCCAGGCCGAAGAGCTCGCGAAAGCCAAAGCCAGAATCGAGGCCGAAGCAAAATCCAGGGACCAGGCAGAACAGAAAGCCACCAATGATGCTAAAGCAAGGGCGAAGGTTGAAGAGAAGCTCAGGGCCGAAACCGAGGCGAGGGCCAGAATTGAGGCCGAAGCTAAGGATGCTCTTTCTGCAGCCAAATCAGAGACAGAATCAAAAGCTGAATCTTATACCGCAGCTATAAAGCAATTAGAGGAAAAGCTGAATTCCCTGGCCGAAGCAAAGGCGAGAGTTGAAGCGAAAGCCGAGTCCGAAACTGTGGCCCGGCTCGAAGCTCAAAAAAGTGCCGGTCAAGAAGCGAAAGCAAGGGCGAAGATTGAAGAGCAGCTCAGGGCCGAAACCGAGCTGCGTGCCAGAATCGAGATCAAGGCTGCTGAGGCCATCGCGGCAACCAGGGCGGAGTTAGATAAAAAGGCCGAATCTTATGCCTCGGCTATAAAGCAATTAGAGCAAGAGCTGAAGGCTCAAACTGAAGGAAGAGCCAGAGCCGAAGCAAAGGCCGAATCCGAATTGGCGGCCCGGGTGGAAGCACAAAAAAGCTCAACGGAAGAAGCCAAGGCAAGGGCTAAGATTGAGGAACAACTCAAGGCCGAGTCCGAAGAACATGTTGCAATCGAGGCCGAAGCTGAAGATGCCATCTCCACTGCCAAAGCCAGGGCTAAAGAAGAAGCCGAGTTACATGCCGCAGCTATAAAAGAACTTGAGGAAAAGCTGAAGGCTCAAGCCGATGAAATGACAAGAGCCCGGGCAAAGGCCGAATCCGAATCCGAGTCCCGGCTTGAAGCTCAGAAAAGTGCTCGTGAAGAAGCTAAGGCAAGGGCGAAGATTGAAGAGCAGCTCAGGGCCGAGACCGAGCAGCGAGCCAGAATCGAGGCCGAAGCTGCCGAGGCTTCGGCTGTAGCTAAGGCAGAAGCTCAGGCAAAGGCAGATTCTTTCGCTGCGGCTACAAGAGAGCTTGAGGACAAGCTTAGGGCTGAAATTGAAGCTAAGTCCAGTGCCCAGCAGGAAGCTCAGGCCCAGTCGAAGCAGCGAGCCAGGATCGAGACCGAATATGCAGAGGCAGTTTCGGCCGCCAAAGCCGTGGCACAAGAACAGGCCGAACTGCATGCCGCTGTTACAAAAGAACTTGAGCAAAAGCTGAAGGCTCAAGCAGAAGCAATAACCAGGGCCGAAGCAAAGACCGAATCCGAAATCGCAGCCAGGCTTGAAGCTCAAAAAAATGCCAGCCAGGAAGCGAAGGCCCGTGCCAGGGTCGAGGAGCGGCTAAGGGCCGAGGCCGAGGAGCGTGCCGGAATCGAAGCCGAAGCTAAAGAGGCTATCGAGGCAGCCAGGGCGGATGCCGAAGCAAAGGCGGAATCTTATGCCGCGGCTATAAGGCAGGTAGAAGAAAAACTTAAAGCTGAAACACAAGCCATGTTACAGACTCAGCAAGAGGCCCGGACCCAAGCGCAGGCAAGAGCCAGAGCTGAAGAAAGAGCCGATGCCGAGGCTCAATCCGGTATCGAGGCGCGAGAGAAAGCCGGGTATTTGCACAAAGCGATAACAAAGGCGGAAAGAAGACTCATCGCTCAGGCCGAAGAGATCGCGAAAGCCAAAGCGAGAATCGAGTCCGAAACTAAATCCCGTGACTATGCAGAGCAGAAAGCTGCCAATGAAGCTCAGGCGAGGGCGAAGGTTGAAGAAAAGCTCAGGGCCGAAACCAAGGAAAGGGCAAGAATCGAGGCTGAAGCCAAAGAGGCTGTCTCGGCGGCCAGGGCAGAGGCTCAAGCAGAGGTTAAATCTTACGCCGCGGCTGTAAAGCAGACGGAAGAAAAGCTTAAGGCCCAAACCGAAGCAAGGACCAGAGCCGAAGCAAAGGCCGAGTCTGAAGCAGCGGCCCGGCTGGAAGCGCAGAAAATCGCCACCGAAAATACCAAGGCAAGGGCGAAGATTGAAGAGCAGCTCAGGGCAGAAACCGAGCAGCGAGCCAGAATCGAGGCAGAAGCTGCCGAGGCTGTCGCTGCGGTCAAAGCCCAGTTGGATGAAAAGGCTGAATCTTATGCCGCGACAATAAAACAAACAGAAGAAAAGCTTAAGGTTCAAACTGAAGAAAGGACCAAGGCTGAAGCACAAGTTCAAGCCCATGCTCAGGCAAACGCTGTATTAGAAGAAAAGTTGAAAGCTGAAACACAAGTACGGGCGAAGGCACAGCAGGAGACTCAGGCCCAGGCGAAAGCAAGAACCAGAGCCGAAGCAAAAGCCGAATCCGAATCGGCGGCCCGGATCGAAGCTCAAAATAGTGCCAGGGAAGAAGCGAAGGCAAGGGCTAAAATTGAAGAGCGGCTCAGGGCTCAAGCCGAGGAATTGGTCAGAATCAAGTCCGAGGCTGCCGAGGCTGTCGCAGCGGCCAGGAAAGAGGCCGAAGGAAAGGTTGAATCTTATGCCGCAGCTATAAGGCAAGCAGAGGAAACGCTGAAGGTTCA
>Ga0315288_10005199_pt1 | contig 16560 bp, 14 predicted proteins | sample YL17G11_20_MG_FD_203454 | JGI IMG/M metagenome (GOLD analysis project Ga0315288, IMG submission 203454) | Sediment microbial communities from Yellowstone Lake, YNP, Wyoming, USA - YL17G11_20 | ecosystem: Environmental > Aquatic > Freshwater > Lake > Sediment | place: USA: Wyoming | collected...
CGGCTTCGAGGATGGGCTCGAGGTAGGGCCGCAGGCCGTCTTCGAGGGGACAGATGTTGGACTTCGCGCAGAGGTGGGCACAACCGCGGCAGGGGGCGAAGTCGAGTGCGCTCAGATTCACGAAGGTGTGCTCGCGGCCGCTCTGCTCAAGGAGGGATCGGACCAAGCGGTCCGTGTTGCCGCCTTGGATCGGGCTTCCGCTGACACCTACGATGGCCATGTCTCCGCCTCCCAAACGTCTGGACTGGCTCTCGGCCTAGGTCCCGCCTCCCGCCGTCCCCTTCCTGAACGGCTGCTCCCCCCGCTTCACCGGGCAGACGCCCACGCACTTGCCGCAGTAGGGCACCAACCCCGCGTATGACTTGGTGTGTTCCCGCAGTTGCCACACGTCCATCTGCGCCTTGTACCCCAGCAGCTCATCTGCCGTCGGCTCCTCTCTGGGGATCGGGATGTTCTTGTAGCCCCCGGTGCTCCTCAGCATGCCACTGCAACCCCACCGGCACCGCCACCCCACCAACTTCCCGTACCTGAGCCGCATGCCATCCATGTCCACCTCGAGCGAGGTGTCAGGCGTCTCGGCGTTGGGAATCGCAGCCGTGGGGCAGGCACGTGCGCACTGGTAACCACAGGCCTCCGGATCGCAGAGCTCTCCCTGCGGCGCCATGGGATCAGGCGTCAGCGGGGCCGTAGTCAGCACCGTCGTGAGCTTCTGGCGCGTGCCGAACTCGGGTGTCAGCAGCATGGTGTGCCACCCCAACTCCCCGAGCCCGCAAGCCACCGCGACGTGCGTGTGGGAGATGTCGCCTAGACCGCCCGGATGCTCGGGGGTTGGGCGGAAGTCATGCGGAGCATTGGCGGGGAATGGGTAGGCGATGTAGCCCCGGTCTTCGAGAAAGGTGGACGCCTCGAACGCTAGACGGTCAAGGCTGGGATTGACGATGCCGAGGGTGAAGATCTGGTACGAGTGCCAGGAGGCGACGTTCTCCTGCGCGACGTGGTCACAACACCCCTCGTTGATGTGCAGGGCAATGGAGATCATGCCCATCGCATCCGCGAGGTAGCGGTCCGGGCGCTGGATATCCGGGGCGCCCTCCATTCTGGAGGGGTCGCCGAATCCGACGAGGCTTGCGCCTCGTCGAAGGAGGAACTGGCGCAGCTCCGCTGTCAGTTCCGTGTCACGGGGCGGCGCACTATGGGTCGCGTCCCCTGGATCGAGTGGAAAGGGAACTGAGCCTTCTCCCGGCACTCTCTTCGCCTTCCTCCGGCTTGCGGGGGCGGTCCCGGCCACGAACCACAAGCGCTCTGCCTACCAACTTCGATACCCGCGAAAGGAACCCCTCGTCCCCGTACGGCAGCCCGCTCTGTGTCCGACTCGCTAGACGCTCAACGTCCGCTGCGGCTGCGGGCGCGGCGAGGTGCGCTTGCAGCCCTACTGCAGTGAGAGAAGGTCGGGTTCGGCGTGTGTGTCGGCGGAGTGTGTGACGGGGGGGTTGATGGTGCGAATGGGGGCGGGCTCGGCCGATGGCTTCAGGAGCGCCTTGATCTCCGCCACATCCCTCTCCAACGCCTGGAGGCGGAGCGAGATGCCCTCGACCGCGTCGCTGCCGTCGAGCCCGAGCAGTCGGCGCTCGATCTCCTGCTCGTGCCGGCGGGAACGCTCGCGCTCTTTGGCGCGCAACTCCTCCCTCTTGTGCAGGTAGTCCGTCAGGATCGCGACGATGGCGATGATCGCCCCACCGCCGAAGATCAGGAACATCGGGCTCTCAAGAAGCGCCATCATATCCCTCCGTCCCCTCTACCCCTGATCGATGACTTGCACGTCCGCTGACTGACGGCTGCGGCTCGCCGGCTTGGGCGGCACGACCTGCGGGCGGCCGCGAACCTGGGCCATCTCCGCCTCCAGCGCCGCGATCCTGAGCTTGAGCCCCTCGACCTCCTGGGACTCGTGGATCCCGAGTAGCCGCTTCTCGGCCTCGGCATCCTGCTCGCGGCGCCAGTGGCGCTCCTGGGCGCGGAGGCGTTGGACCTCCACGTAGCGGCTGGAGACCATCTTGACGATGATCACCATGCCCACCCAGAACGGCCAGCTTGAGAGCATCGTAGACAGGATCTCCATGGCCCATCCCCTCGACCTTCAGGACGAGAGATCATCCTCGATCAGGTTCGTCTCCACCGGGCCGCCGCCCGCCGGGACGCGGAAGGTGCGGATCTGCAGCGGGCCGAGGCGGCACTCGATCCGCGCGTGCAGGAAGGGCAGCTCCACCCGGGCCGCGGTCTCTCGCCCGCGTGTCTCCGCCAGGCGGACGATGTACCCATCCCCATCCTCGGCCAGCTTCAGCGCGCCGACATGGACGCCCTCCGGCGAGACGGTCAGGTGGCCGCGTCGGCCTCCGAGCGGGCCCGGGTGTGCAGCTTCGATGAACACCGACGGCGGCATGTTCAGCTCTCTTGCCTGTTCCACGACCCCGGCGGCTCGGAAGTCACCCGAGTGAGGCACGATCGCCCAGGTGAAGTCCTGGACGCCCTGGTCGATGTAGCGGTAGACCTGCTGCGAGTCGATCTGCTTCGGGTCATGGAACGCGTAGATCGGGCTGCGGAGCACGGTCATTCGCATCTCGGCGCCTTTGATGTCGAACCCGTACTTGCAGTCGTTGAGGAGCGCCATGCCCGCACGACGGCCATCGGACAGCGTGCCGGAGAGGTCGATCCACTGCTGTCCGGGCTCCTCCTCGCCATCCGCCGGGCGCGCGATGTGCCCGTAGGGCGTCTCGTAGGTCGCCGTGACATCGGAGAGCGCCAGCGGGAACCCCAGCTTCAGCGCACAGTGCTGCTCATGCCAGTCCAGGGTCACGTGCCCCTCCAGCCGTGCCGCCCCGCGCCATAGGACGAGGTCGGTCTGTGCCTGCGAGGAGCCGTACGACGTGTCAATCCTCACGACGCCTCGGACCGGCCCGCATTCGAGAACGCGCACCTGCGCGGCCCCGAAGCGGCCGATCTCGTCGCGGTAGGCCGTCACGCTGTGGCTCCACGTGTCGCTCCAGTCTTGGATGACGATCAGCTCCGCGCCGGGTTGCGCGAGAAGGTCCGTTTGGGTGCGCTTGTCGAGGATGCGGCGCAGGACCCCGCGCTCGGCGTCGATCTCGACGCGAAGGAACTCGTTCTCGAGGGACTCCGGCCGGGCATGGACAGCCTCCGCCTCTGCAGGCGCGCCAGGGGCGCAGCGGTAGACGGCGTGCCCCAGGGCCGGCACGTTGGCGAGGAACACGAGTCTCACCGTTCCGCCGCTCGTCGGCGCTGAGGCCCGGTCGATCTGCATCGGCACCGCCTCGCCGTCGGGGCCGGTGACGGACAGCAGCTCCACCTTGTGGGTCCATGGGATCTCGACCTGGACCGGTGCCGTTCGCGCCCAGGAGAGCGGGTTGAACACCACGATGGCTGTGCCCTCGCCCTGGGTGTCGGCGCACGAGGCCAGGAATCCGAGGGACGGCTCAAGGGAGCCCATCGCCAGGGCCTCCGCCTCCTCGTACATCTCGTTGGCGTCCTCGTAGACCTCGGGGATGCTGGTCCCGGCAAGGACGTCGTGGAACTGGTTGAAGAGCGTGGTCATCCACGCCTGCGCCAACTCGGCCCCCGGGTACTCGGGCCCGCCGAGAGCCTGGGCGAGTGCAGCGAACGCCTCGGCCTCGAGGAGCAGTTGCTCCATCTCCCGGTTGCGCCGCTTCACCTCTGAGTGAACGGAGTAGCAGCCTGGCGCGTGGTGTTGCAGCTCGTCGGCGACGACGGGCAGATCCGGCTCCTGGGCGGCGGCACGATCGTAGGCCTCGTTGATGCCGGAGAACTTGACCCTGGGCCCGTCGGTCCACGCGGCGCTCTCCATGATCGAGGCGATGGCCCGCTTCGTCGGTCCGCCACCATGGTCGCCCACGCCGTAGAAGCACATCACATCGGTACCCGGCGATGGGACCTGCTCGGCGCTGATGCGAATCCGCTCGGACAGCTCCTCCTCACCGGTGCAGTAGTGGTGGGGCGGACGCATGGCCAGTACGCGCGAGCCGTCCGGGCTCTGCCACCAGAACACGCCGTTCTCGAGCGCCTTCTCATGAGGGCCCGGTCGGAAGAAGAGGTAGCCCCGAAGGCCCGACCCGGCGAGGATCTGGGGCAGCGTGTTCGCGTGCCCGAAGGTATCTGGGTTGTAGCCGATCGCGGCGCGGCGGCCGAACCGGTCCTCGAAGTACTGCTGCCCGTAGAGCGCTTGCCGGATGAACGACTCCCCGCCCGGGATGTTGCAGTCGGGCTGTACCCACCAGCCGCCGGCCAGGTCCCACCGCCCGGCCGCCACCTCCTCGCGGATCCGCGCGAACAGCTCCGGGTACTGCTCTTCCATCCAGCGGAAGTAGACGACCTGGCTGCAGGTGAAGATGAACCCGGGAGTCTCCTCCATGCGGTCCAGCGCCGAGGCGAACGTGTCACGGACGACCTGCACGGTCTCGTCCCATCGCCACAGCCATGCAGCATCGATGTGTGCGTTGCCGATCATGTGCACGGTTACGTTTCCCATGGCGGTCACTCTCCAGAGGGCATGTCCGGCGCCGCCTCGCACAGCGGCAGAGACGATCGGCTGAAGACGAGCGCGCGGCCGAAGACGAGCCGGAACAGGTCGGATTTCTTCCGGCCACCGTACAGCTCCTCGTTGCACGGATAGGCCGAGTGGATGACGAGGTGCACGATCTCGCCCGTCAAGGTCCCCAGCGAGACGTACTCCACGTTGCCCACCTGCCCCCGGTCCAGGCCGTCCGCGACGCGGAGGATGGCCGCGAGCTGTCGGATGGTTTCCTGCTCGTCAGCCGGAAGCTCCTCGTAGATCGCGTGGCCGGGATCGGGGAAGGCACGCCGGTGATACCGCGCCAGGCACGCGATGCGGCGCTTCTCGGCCACGTCGATCCCCTCGAACTCGGCAGCGAGGATCATCTCCATCGAGCGCTTGTGGTGCTGTTGCTGCCCAACGACCCAGCCGAGGTCGTGCAGGATTGACGCCGCGTAGAACACACGGGCGCTATCCTCGTTGAGTTGGTGTAGGTCGCGGAGGAGGTCCAGTAGCGGCAGTCCGATCCGCGCCACGTCTCGGGGGTGCGCCCAGTCCACGGGCATGTGCTGGAACGGAGCCCGCAGGCGTGGCTCAAGCTCGGCGAAACGCGCGTGCCGGTCTAGTGTCATCAGTACCTCCTCCCTCGAGGATGCTGCGCGGTGGCGCGGAGCGGGTGGACCTGCTCCCCCTACCACCCTTCGCCCGATATGCCTCTAAGCCTCGATGCGAGCAACGCACAGGTGGCAAAGAGGACTCCGAACACGGTGAGGTAGCTCGCCCCCGTTGCCGGGAGCAAGGCCCCCAGTTGCAGTGCGAGGACAACGCCCAGGTCGCGCCAGGCGAAGAGGAGGCCATGGACAAGCGGGCGTCGCGCCGCCTCGGTGGTGTCGCCGATGAGCGCCAGGCCGGCGGCGGGAACGACCTCGCTCTGCAGTCCCAGGCTGATGACACACACCATCATCGCCGCGAGGCTGCCGGGCATGGCCGCCCCGGTGAGCAAGCCCACAGCCGCGAGGGCGAACCCGCCCATGATCACGCTCGCCCGCCCCACTCCGTCGGAGATCGCGCCGCCAAGGTACGTCATCGCCAACCGCGCGAGCGCGTATAGACCGGCGATGGCGAGGGCGTCCATCCGGTGAGTCGCGCTCAGCTGATCCACGAAGGGTCCGAGCATGATCCCGTATGCGGACGATGACACGAGCATGAAGAGCGCCACACACGCTCCTCGTGGAGAGCGGAGAACCCGAGCCGCGAGCGCGAGGTTCGGCCTCTCCGTCCGAGGCTGTTCGCGCGAGATGCGTGTCGTGATGAGCGCACCGATGACGGTCGCGGGAACGATGAGCCACTCCGAGGCCCGGTACCCGCACTGGTGCCCAACGCCGACCAGCGCGAACACGCCCAGGGCGTACCCGAGGTGCGTGCCCGAATTGAACAGGCCGGCCGATCGACCGAAGTGTGTGGAGCGAGAGGCGTTCAGGACGGCCGCGGAGGCGCCGGTCCAGAGACATGCGGCGCCAAAGCCCCACAGGATGGCAAGCAGCGTGAGCGCCAGCGGCGACGGCGCGTGGTAGATGGAAGCGAAGAACACCGCGTAGATGGCTGCGCCCAGCACTGTGGTGCGGTATCCCCCCAGCGCGCGCAGAACGAACCCGATCAGCCCGCGCCACACCGCGAAGGAGAGGTACACGGCTGTGAGCACGGCCGTGCGGACCCGCCCGCTATCCCAGTCGGCATGGGCGTCCTGTAGGACCGGCACGACGACCTGCTGCACTGACGCCCCGAAGAAGATGAAGATGAACGCGACGGACAGGGTGACGATGTCGTTCCGCCGCAGTCGTCGGACCACGTATGCCTCCTCAGCCACCCGCCCGCGTCCTCGAATCTGGCAAACGCAGTGTATCAGCCGGCCCCGCCGGTGTGGGCGGCTCCTCTGCGCCGTTCCAGCCATCGGCGTAGGCTCGCGGTGGCATCCCACCCGGACACCTCACGGTAGGCGCCCTCAACCACGGCACACCAGAGGATCATCCAGCCCACCTCTCCGAGCCAGCGGGTGTGCCCGAGCGTCTGGGTGGCTGCGAACGTCGGCAGGGCGCCGATCAGCAGCCAGGGCCAGCCGAGCAGCACGAGTGGCCGCGCGCGGCCCACGGCCAGGCAAGCCCCAAGGCCCCAGATCAGCAAGCCGGCCGCGAGCCGCGCGCGCGTCGCTAACACACTCGCAATGTAGACCGACCAGTTCCCGGAGCAGTCCTCCAGTCGGCTCGGGCCGTATACGGCCAGGACTGCCGCCGTCGTGAACACTGCCAGGCAGAGACCGCGCAGGGGCCGCCTTCTGCCCACGAGGATCCCTGCGATCCAGCCGATGACGATGAGCGCCAGCTCAGACTCCGGCCCCATACCCCACGACAACAGCGGCCCCCCGCAGTAGATGGCCGCGCGTTGAGCCCACTCCTCGTTCGTGCCCATCGAGTACCCCGGGCCTACCGCGAGATGGTGGATCACCGCGAGCGTGACGGCCGTGCCCGCGTAGAGGGCAGCCCACCGCGTGGCCGCCTTCGGCCACGGAGCACCGGCGAACCTTCGCCGCCACAGGATGACCAGCGCCGTGAGAGGGAAGAAGCAATACCCGATCTCCTTGGCGGCCACAGCCAGCGTGCCGAACAGGAGCGCGAGGCCGGGCCGCCCTCTCACCACGAGCCCGAGCGCCGCGAACAGGAGGATCCCGGCCAGCAGATCGGGCTGGTTCTTCCACCACGGAATGATCCAGTCCATCGAGCGAGTCACACTGCTACTGAGCACCGGCGGGCGGAAGAGCATGGCCACGACCAATGCCGACCAGGCCAGGCCTACCGTCGGCTCCAGCGTCCAGAGGGCCGCGCTACCGAACACCACGGCGAACCCAACGGTCACCGCCGCGTAGAAACGGTAGTCCTGTCCCAGCAGGCGCATCTCCATCCAGAGCCAGACACTGGTGAGTGGGCGCCAGAACGGTACCTGGCCGATCCAGGTGCCGGTCACCCAGCGGGTCATGTCGGGCGGACCGGCGACCTGGTCGTAGCCCTCGCGCAGGAGGCGGACATCGTAGTTGCGCTCGACCTCGGCGCGCCTTTCCGGGGTGTCCGGGAGGGTCAGCGTCGGTGCGGCGATCATCCACGCCCTCAGCCCTACATAGCCAAGCATGAGCACGTAGGTTGCTCGCCTGACCAGCCGTCGTCGGTGCGCGGAGGCGGCGTCGGCGCGGTCCGCATCGGCTACGTCGGCGGACATGACTCTCCCAGGCTCTCGGCCGCGGGCTCGTCGGGAGAGGCGGTGGACCGCGTACGTCCGGGCAGGAAGAGGAGGAGCGCGGCGCTCCCAGTGGCTGCTGCGAGGACCGCGGAGGCGCCGGGCAGGCCGAGTAGCGGGATCAGCAGGCTGCCGAGCAACCCGGCGCCGATGGCCCCGCCCAGGTGGTCGGCCGCGTCGATGATGCCCGCGGAGCGTGCGGAGGTGCCCCCATTCGCCACATGGGTCGCGGTCGCCAGAGGGAAGGCCGCCCCGGTCAGCGCGCCGGCCAGAGCGACTCCGAAGAGCAACATCAGGTGCGCTCCAGGAGTGGACACGTGCGCGGTCAGGTAGGCGCCGCGGATGACCAGCAGGTGCCCTCCTGCGCTGAGCACCGTCATGGCGAGGGCGACCTTCGCCAGGGCGCGCGACGGGTCGCCGCGCCACTCGCGCAGCCGGAGGGCTGTCCGCAGACCTGCCCACGCCAGGCCGGCCATGAAGGCCGCGGTCACCAGCGCTACCATCCGGTAGAGCGAGCCGAAGAGGTTCTGGAAAGCGAGGAGGAACGCGATCTCCAGACCCATCCCGCACAGCCCGATGGCGAAGATGCCGTAGGCCGCATCAAACCGCCGAGGGGCGCCACCTGAGGACTCACGCCCGAGAAGGAGCCGGCCCGAGAGAACCACGAGAATGGCGGCGATGCACACTGCGAGTCCCCGTCGGGCGACCCAGCGGAGCGTCGGGCCCAGGCCGGACTCCGAGAACCGGTCCCACAGCAGCAGGTTGTAGTAGTAGGCCACGGGGGAGAGGTCGCTATTGAGGTTCGCGTACTCCGGCGCCGACAGTGCTGCCTCGATAGCCTCGGAGCGCCCGGGCTGTAGGAGCAACTCCGGGTGGGCGTCGCTGAAGTAGTCGGTCTGCACGCCTCTATCCAGGAAGCGGCGTGCGAGCTCCGCGGGGTCGACACTGAGCACGCCCGGCTGGTCGGACGCGAAGAAGTAGTTGACCGTGTCCCAGGTAACCTCGACCTCGGGGAAGGCTTGGCGAAGGGAGTAGTACACGGTGCCGCTGTGGAGCCCGATCTCCTCACCGACGGTGTTGACGGCCGACGTCATTCGCGTGCCGAAGACGCCGCCCGGGGTCAGGATGTGCCGCGCCTCGCGGAAGAAGTCGACGGTGAAGAACCGGTTGAGCGCCGCTGTCGACGGGTCGCCCACGTTCGCGAAGACGAGGTCATAGCGCTCTCGGGTTCGTCGAACATAGGCCCGAGCATCCTCGTGGATGACGGTCACGCGCGGGTCCGACAGTGCCATCTGATCGCCGGGATCGAGGAACGGCTCGATCGCGCGCAGGAGCCCTGAGTCGCTCTGGACGTAGTGGAGAGTGTCGATGGGGCTCTTGAGCATCTCCTGCAACATGCCCTCGGCTCCGCCGCCCACCAGGAGGACTCGCCGTGGGTTCGGGTGCTCGAGGAGGATGAAGTTCGCCGCCAAGCCGTAGGTGTAGGGGTCCGGGAAGCTGGCGCCGACCTGGCCGTTCGTGTAGACCGTGTACTGCTCGTAGTACTCCCCGATCGAGACATTCTGGTAGGGCGTGTCGGCCGTCCGCACAAGGCGGTAGCTCGGCGCGACGCCCGCCCACCGCCGCGCCGTAGACCACAGGCTGAGCGCCGGTGCCCGCAGTGGCAGCGCGAGCGACGCGGCCGAGAGAACGATCACGGCCGCGGGTAGCATCCGGCCGCCGCCCTGAAGCACATGACAGGTGCATGCCGCCATCAGAGCCACCAGCAAGATCCCCAGGCAGATCGAGAGGACATCGAGCGCGCCCACGCGCCCGACGAGAGCGAAGGTGAACAGCAGGCCGCCCCCGAGGAACCCCAATGCTTCCGCGGCGTACAGCCGACCCGAGGAAGAGGCATCGCCGGTCGCGCCGCCAAACAGTCGCGCCCCCAGTGGGAATGTCAGTCCGACCATCAGCGGGAATGGCGCCACTGCGAGGGCCACGAACTTCGCGGCCGCCTTCATCGGCACGTACTCGCCCATGGGCGTGTGCAGCAGCAGGCGCGCCTCGCGGACGACGCTTACCTGTGCGAATGCTGTCGCCACGCCCACAACGGCCAGGACGAAGAACAGCCACGCTGCGGCCCGAGGCCATCGAACGAGCCCGGCCCCGACCTGTGCGCCGATGGCAATCCATACCAGCCACGAGCCGAGGACGATCCCAAGGGTGAGCTCGCTGCCGAAGAACACGGCCAGCAGCTCGCGGACGAGTACCGCCTGCACCATGACGGAGCACACGCCCAGTGCGAAGAACACCAGGGGCATGGCACGCCATGCGGGCGCGGTCTGTCTCGCGTGACTCATTCGTCTGCCACCGTCCGGAACGCTCGGTAGGCCTCGGCGACCTTGCCGCCGTCCGCATCACCTCGGTGGATGTAGACGCGGTAGCGGACATGCACGGGCTTGCCTGGCTCGATGATGCCCGGCTTGAGGCCGGGCCAGTCGCACCCGAGGAACCCGTAGTGGCGCAGAAGCCAACCGTTCGGGAACCCCGGGTTGCCTGGGTGCACGAAGATGGCGGCGCCCGAGATACCCCGCGCTCCCTGGAGATGCGCCGAGAGGTCCGCCCAGTCTGCCGGCACGTCCAGCCCGTCTTCGGTCGCTCGGCCGGCGCTCGTGGTGATAGCCGTGTTTTCGCGCGGAGCGAAGCGAAGGCAGAACCCGCCGTAGCCCTTTCCGGTCGCCCCGGTCAGCGTCACGGGGTTACCAAGTGCCTCCCAGGTGATGTCGACATCGATGGCTCGGCCCTGCTCGTCCGCCTGCCAGACGCGGTACCATACCGTTTCGTCGACCACCTCACGGTCGCCAACGTACCATCCGTTGTCCGCGCCGAAGATGGCACACACAGGGCCTACCTCGCGACCGAGCCAGCGATCGAACCGAGGCTCGATTCCCGAGCACATCCACAGGTCACAGGTCTTCCCGGCGATCTCCACGAAAGGCCATGCCCAGTAGAGCCCGCGATGGTGGTAGTGGTCCGCCGGGAAGTCGTCGGAGACCACCTCGCCGTCCAGCCCGTAGAGCGGATGGACATACGACGAGCGTCGGTACTGCTCGGGCACCCTCGGAGCCAGCAGCTTCGCGAAGTTGTAGGTCAGAACGGCGGCATCGCCGTCGAAGAGGCGGAGATAGGTGTTATCCGCCTCCTCCAGCCGGAACTCATCGGGCGCGCGATCGCCGAGAGACCCCGGTGAGAGTGAGACTTCATGCCCTGTGAGCACGGCCGGGAGCACGAATGCCGCCCTTGCCCCTTCCGCCGACCAGGGCCCGATGGTGCACTCCTGAGCGATGACCGGCCAGCCGTCCTCGGAGGTCGGCGTGAACGTGAAGACGCCGTTCGTGCCGCCCGGCAGCGGCATACACCGCGGCACAGAGACGCCCAGGGCGGGCATGTCCACCACGATGTCCGCCGGCGCCGCGTCCGGACGAGCGCTGGAGCAGAAGGGGCCGCAGGCGCAGCCGAGAGCAAGGGCCATGCTTGCGGGTCGCATTGAGTGGGCCTCCCTCTGTGCGTGGGCTGATCGGCCGGTGATCGCTCGGCCCGATGGGTCATTACGCCGCGCGCCTGTGGCCTGACCTTCTCACGGCGCAACTTGCGGCTCCGCCGAATGGCCCGTAGAATCGCGCCTGATGGCAACCACTCGTGACGGCAGAAAGGGTCGGTACAGCGCGGAGGTCCTGGAGAACACTCCGGTGGCCTCCGGGCACGTGTTGCTGCGTTTGCGCTGTCCCGAGGTGGTCGGATCGGCGCGGCCGGGGCAGTTCCTGCAGGTTCGCGTCACTGGAGTGGGGCAGGACCCTTTGCTCCGGCGCCCCATCTGCGTCGCGTACGCCGCTGGCGATGAGATGGAGATACTCGTCCGCCGCGCGGGTCGTGGCACCGACCTCCTCGCATGCGAGCAGCCCGGAGGCTTGGTCGACCTCCTCGGCCCGTTGGGGCACGGGTTCACGATGCCCGCCCCTGCCGAGCGTGTGGCCCTCGTGGGAGGGCGTGTCGGCATCGCCCCGCTTCAGTTCCTTCTCGCCGCCGTGGAGGCGCCGGACCGCGTGACGGTTCTTCTGGGCGGCCGTAGCGCGGACCAGCTCCCCCGGCTGCCGCGGCTTGCCGAGTGCGCCCAGCTCCGCATCGCGACCGATGATGGCTCCGAGGGCTTCCACGGCCATGTGGTCCATTGCCTGGCGGACTGGCTGTCCGCGAACACGGTGGATCGCATCTATGGATGTGGGCCGCGCGCCATGCTCGTGGCCCTGGCTCAGCTGACGATGGCGCGCAAGATCCCGTGTGAGGTGTCGGTGGAGGAGCGCATGGCGTGCGGCTTCGGGGTGTGCATGGGTTGCTCCGTGCCGATGGTAAGTGGCGGCTACAAGCGCGCGTGTACTGAGGGGCCGGTATTCGACGTGACCGAGGTGAGGTGGGAATGACCCCCGACCTCTCAGTACGCCTCGGTCCCCTCACGCTCCGGAACCCGGTGATGACGGCCTCCGGGACCTGCGGCTTCGGCCAGGAGCTGGCCGAGTGGATCGACCTCTCCGCTCTGGGCGCTATCGTGGTGAAGGCCACTACTCTAGGGCCTCGGATTGGGAACCCGCCACCGCGCGTCTGGGAGACCCCCTCCGGGATGCTGAACGCCATTGGTCTCCAGAACGACGGCGTAGCGGATCTTGTCGAGCGCAAGCTGCCATGGCTGCGGCAACACGATGTTCCGGTCATCGTGAACATCGCGGGGAAGACGGTCGAGGAGTTCGCCGCCCTCGCGGAACGGTTGGGTGGGACCGAGGGTGTTGCCGCCCTGGAGCTGAACGTGTCCTGCCCCAATGTGAAGTCCGGAGGCATGGCGTTCGGCGTCTCCGTCCGCGGCATCTCTGAGGTGACCGCCGCGGTCCGGCGAGTGACGGATCTGCCGGTCATCGTGAAGCTCTCGCCCAACGTCACCGACATCACGGAGATGGCGCGCGCGGCCGCCGACTCGGGCGCCGATATCCTGTCCCTGATCAACACACTGCTGGGCATGGCCATCGACATCGAGATGCGGCGGCCGCGTCTCGCGAACATCACCGGCGGCCTGTCAGGCCCCGCCATCCGGCCTGTCGCCGTGCGGATGGTCTGGCAGGTGGCTCAGTGCGTTGACGTGCCGATCATCGGCCTGGGCGGGATCACGGCCCCTCAGGATGCCCTGGAGTTCATCATCGCCGGCGCCACGGCCGTGGCAATCGGCACGGGCCTCTTCCTCGACCCCAGTGCTCCCCTTCGGATCATCGACGGCATCGGTGAGTACCTCTCCTCGCACGGTCTGGCTTCGCTCGAGGAGTTGCGGGGCACTCTCCGCACGGCGTGACCGGCCAGAGGGCTAGTACGCTACAATCGGGCACGCTGCATCGCGGAGTGGAGCACCCCATGGGCACATCGACCGCGCACCCGTCCCCCAAGACGAAGGAGTGGCAGGAAGCCCGGGACCAGTACCGGCGCCAGCATGTCAATGCCGGGCAACTGGTCCGGGCGGTGGCGCGCGCGATTGATCCCTCCTTTGAAGCGGCCATGGCGGGGGAGCCTGTGGCCCGTTGTCTGGACGTACTGCTGCGCCATGCTGGGGAGGGTGGCCTGGACTCGGACCCCGATGCGTCGCGGGTGGGCTACCGCATCCGCGAGGCGGCCCGCGAGGAGCTCTCGCGTGCCGGCACGTCCCGCCAGGCCGAAACGGCGCTGGACGCCGTCTTCCTCACCGCCCTGGCCCAGGTGGACGCCCGGCGTGAGGAGGAGCTTCCCGAGGCCTTACCTCCGATCGAGCAGCAGTTCGTGGCCCACTACGTCGCGGGCGTGTTCAAGCACTTGGTCGCACGCGACTCCTCCGAGTTCATTGGCGGCGACGGGCTGCCGACCGTCGGGGATCGGGCGACGCTCAGCGAGCAGTGCGAGCGGATGTGTGTCGATGTCGTCTACGCCGCCGATCCGAGCCCGCTCACCGGCATCGGCGAGTTCCGAGGTGACCGCATCCGCCACATTGCCGACGGCCTGGCGCCCGTCGTGGCAGACGTACTCGACCGACTCCGAAAGGGCAGGGCGCGCCCATGACGGCTCGCGTTCTCGCCCTCAGCGGATTGGCTGAGGCCCGGATCGAGCGACTCGACCCGGCCCGCGATATCGTCCTCGACTGGGTCTCGACGGACCGGAACACTCACCTCGGGGACGAGGCCATCGAAGAGTCGCTCGGCGTCACGCTGGACCCCCCGGCCCGGGACCTGTTGGAGGTCGCTGCAGCCATCGTGCTCGGGGACCAGTGTGTGACCCGCGGGCAGAACGAAGCATGGGTTCGCGACGTGGAGTATGTCCTCCCCGTTCGGTCCACCGCCCTCTGGCGGCGCGCGACGCCGATCCTGCATTCGCTGCTCCACCTGATGACCTGGGACAACATCGCGCTCAGCTTCGACCTGCGTCCCGGCGGACGTAAGCCCGGCCGGCCGAGGAGGGTGTCGGCAGACATCGGCGTTGACTGCGTGTCCCTACTGTCCGGCGGCATCGATTCGTTCGCCGGCGCCGTCATGTTGCTCGAATCGGGGCGGACGCCGCTGTTCGTCACGCACCAGTCCCGCAACCCGACCATTCGCCAGGCGCAGAGCCATGTGCTGGAAGTGCTGGAAGGGCGCTACGCCGGCCGGTTCCGCAGCGTTGTGGCAACGCTGGGCACCTCACGAGTGCGGCAGCCGCTCTACCCGCTGCCCGATGACGAAGAGCGTGAGACCTCCCAGCGGGCTCGCTCGCTCTGGTACCTCGCCCTCGCCTGCGTATGCTCGCGCTGCGTGGGCGTGCGGGATGTCTACCTGTGCGAGAACGGCGTGCTCGCCGCCCACCTCCCCATGGCCCCATCACGGATCGGCAGCTTCTCCACACGAACAGCCCACCCGGCGGTCCTCTCCATGTTCGCTGACCTCGTCGCCATCACAATGGACCATGCGGTGTCCATCGCCAACCCGTTCACGACGCAGACCAAAGGCGAGATGGTGCGCTACGTCCTCCGTCACCGGATTCCGGAGCAGGCGATACGCGGGACGGAGTCCTGCTGGCAGTCGGGCCGGCGCCCGCGCCCGTGCGGCGCGTGCGTGCCCTGCCTCATGCGCGCCCTGGCCTTCGCGAGCGCCGGTGTCGGCCAGGAGGTCTACGAGGTGGACCTGCTCGGAAACCCCGCGGCGCATGTACAGACCGAGGGCTATCGCAACCTCGTCGATCTGCTGTCCATCGTCCGCGATTTCACCATCCTGACGGACGAACAGCTCATCCGCCGCTACCCCGACATCATCATGGACCAGCTTCCCGAACAGACGATCATATCCACCTACCGCCGCTATGCGCAGGAGGTGGTGGAGCAGGCGCGCTCCCGCTTCCCCGAGCTCGCACGGCTCCTCGGGCTGCCGCCCGAAGGGTAGCCCCCGGGGACGGCGCCCTCGTAGGGGAAGGGGAGCGCCCCGTGCTGCTTACTCCCGCACGGCAGCCACATAGGTTGGGTGCGGGACTGAGGCGCATACCCCGTTGGCGACCTCGAGGATCCCGCGGGCATAGGCCTGGCAGGTCGAGTAGCCCACGCCGCCGGGGCCGCCGTTGTACTCGCACAGCGCGCGGAACTCATCCCCACAAGCGGACGCGAGGTTCCCCGCGAAGTGGGCTACGCCGGCCTGCACGTTGGCGTCGATCCCGTAGATGGGCCGGCCATGGAGCTGGCACAGCCCGTGGTCATTGGTGGCGCTCCTCGCCATCGGGTCGAACCGCGATTCGTGGTCGATCAGCGCGATCAGCAGCTCGGCGCGCACGCTGTATACCCGAGTCCACCGTGCGACACTCTGCGCGATCTCGTAGATGTGCTCACGCGGCGTTCCCGGCTCGAGCGTCTCGACCATCCTGGCCACTCGGGCGGCGGTCAGGGCGTCCCGGTACAGCAGGTCGGATACCTGGTCGCTCGTCGTCCGTGGCATCACGGGGGTCGGCGGCGTCTCGGCCGCCGGTTCGGGCGCGGGTCGCGTCGCTTCCGTAGGCCCCACTTGGGCTTCCAGCCTCCCAGTCATCTTCGCCGTCACGTACCCCGGCTCCGCCCTACCGGCGGAGGCATTCTCTGCGCCCACACCCAGGATGGCGCAGGCACACAGTGTATGCACCAGGCCGCGCACCAAGATCCGGCCCGATGCTCTCTGGAACCGCATCGATCTCTCCTTCACACACCAAGTGCGCCGTCACCGAATGACGGCGCACTTGGTGTCGTCCCCGTTCTTCTGCTGCCGTTACCGCCGGCAGAGGGGTCCAGAAACACCTTCGGCGGGGCTTTCGCGCCCGCCGAAGCAGAGAGGGTAGCACAAACGACAGCTCGCGTACAGGGGTGCGTCGCGATTGGGTGCGACCGCAGAGAGTAGGTGGATATGGGGGGGCGTGGTACAGGAATCACCCTCCGCGCTGTGAATCTCATGGTTGCGGGACCAGAAGACAGCGCGGAAGGGTGAACAAGAGATGTTTCGAGCGACGGAGATGTCCAACCTTCTTGAGACAGCCCGGGAATGGGTCCGGCGGCACATGCAGGTGGAGAACGTGAGTGAGGCGGAAGCGGCGGCTCGGGAAGTGGCCCAGGCCGTGGGGCAGGTGGTGGCCGAGGAAGCGATACGTCAGATCGATGGGAA
>Ga0315288_10005200_pt1 | contig 16554 bp, 11 predicted proteins | sample YL17G11_20_MG_FD_203454 | JGI IMG/M metagenome (GOLD analysis project Ga0315288, IMG submission 203454) | Sediment microbial communities from Yellowstone Lake, YNP, Wyoming, USA - YL17G11_20 | ecosystem: Environmental > Aquatic > Freshwater > Lake > Sediment | place: USA: Wyoming | collected...
GTTGAACCAATTATACCCCTGCTGCTTGCCCCAGAGCATAAGCTCAACGAACAGGTAATCCATAATTCCACCTGGGGCTGAAGGCAGGTGCCGCATCAAGTCTATGGAAAGCTCCTCGTTTTCCGCGCCGGCCCAGATGTTGGCGAAGGCAACAATGCTTCCTTCCTTATGAACTACTGCTACCTGTGTTTTCTTGATGTAAGCCGATTCAAAGAAACCGAGAGAGAATCCTTTCTCACGCGTATTCTTCTCTTCGAGCCAGGCATCGGATATCTGCTTGAGCTGGTCGATCACATCACCAACCCGCTCGCAAGCGATTACGCTGAAGCTACAGTCCTCTCTCTCGACCTTGTTACACGCATGACGCAGTCCCTTTCGGGACGAACCATCGAGCGAGAAGTCTTTGAGATACACGCGACCTTCTTCACCGAGCTTGAGAAATGTCATCCCAAGATCAAGATAAAGGTCGAGATTACCTCTCTCAATCTGATAGAAGACGGGCCACCCATCGTGGATGTCACACAGCTCGCGGTATCTCCACAGAAGCGATTCCCACTCCTCCTTGGACCCAACAGGATCGCCCACTGCAATCCAGCTGCGTCCTTCAACGCCATACATGATGAAACAATTGCGGCTTTCGCTGAGCAGGAAGGACTTATCACCCAACAAGGCCAGATAAGCGTATGTCTTCGGCGAATGCCTTACGATATCCTCGACCGCCGGCATAGTCTCAGGTTCCCCGGGTAGAAGCTTTGCAGCGCGAGGGGATAATAGTCTGACAACACCGTAAAGCAGAACAATGACGGCTGCGCCTGTGCTGGCACGCATAAACCTTGGTGCATCAGCATTAACAGCAAAACGCCACCAGAGCTGACTGGAATACTCGACATGCTTATGAGAGAAAATGCCCAGCCAAACGGAGCTGATGAGCGCAGCGGTTATCAGAATAATCCATGTAGGTGTGAGGCGCTCACTTATCACAGAAGCCTTTCTGTAGAACTCGCCATGGCAGGGCAAGAATATCAGCAACATCACGGCAAGAATGACGGCCTCTTCGTAATCGAGGCCTTTCGTCAGCGAAAAAACGATTCCCAAACCCAGCAGGGCGACAGTGAGATGATAAGCCGCATCCACACGTCGCTGAAGCCCGCGCGCCAGTATCAGTAGACCGGCGCCAGCCAGGCTGCCCAAAAAGTGAGAAAGCTCCATTGCAGGAAGGGGCAGCAGTTCCGCCAGCCAGGTGATCCGCCCCTTTGCGGCGGGCAAGGCCCCGGAGAAAAGCAGTATGACACCGGCGATGAAACTCGCAGCCGCAAGGACGTGAGGCGTGATTGCAGAACTCCATTTGCCAAAGGTGATTCCAATCTCTCCGAGATCGCGTCTCTTCGCAACCAGTTCGTGACCGGCCAGTAGTGTTGTGGCCACGGCAAAGGGAAGCAGGTAGTAGATAAGCCGGTATAATACGAGGCAACTGACGATTGCCGATTTCTCCAAGCGGTCCGAGAGCAATAGCAGGATCACGGCCTCGAAGACACCGAGACCGCCCGGTACATAGCTCAATAGTCCGACTGCTTGGGCGAGCATGAAAATGCCGAGGAATTTGATATATGTTAGCTTTACAGCAGCAGGCAAGAGGGCATAAAGAACACTACACGCCAAGAGCCAGTCGAGCGAGGCAATTGCAATTTGACCGGCTGATATCGGAACAGACGGTATGGTGAATTCCCATCCACGGATTGTCAGAGGTCTTCGCCTCAAGGCAATGACAATCAGATATGCAGCTACAACTGCGATGAAAATCATGCCGACTGGTCTTACCGTGGCAAACGGAATATGCAATGCGGCAGGAATTTCACGAGGTTCAGAAATGAAGACGATCCCCCCAATGGCAAAGAATCCCAGCCAGAAAGTCAGCCCGCAGAAAATGACCAACCTGGCCACCTGCCCCGCGGATACCCCCAGGGCTGAGTAGATACGGTAGCGCGCCGTGCTCCCGCCAACAATAGTCATGTTGTGGCTGAACACATAGCCGATAAAGGACGCCAGAGCTATCTTAGGGTACTCCAAGCGGTGGCGGATATAGCGCAGCGCAAGAGTGTCGTAGGCTGTCAGCACCCAATAGTCGAGGAAAGTCAGCAGCGCCGCGAGGCCAAGAAATGCCGGTCGGACCGCCCAGAGTTCATTGGCGATATCGCCCAGATGATAGTGCCGCAGTTCATGGTGCAGCACAAGAATCGCCGCCACAAACAGAACCAGGCTGATAAAATAACCGGCGTTATGTACCAGGCTCTTTCTCATCGGAGTATTACTCTGCTTTACGTGCCACAACACAACCGGTTTTACCACCCAACTCTATCATAGAACACTTTCTTGGCACTCTCGGCACAGCCGATATACGCCGCGACAATGACCGCCGGAACGCCGAGCCACCGAAGCGGTAATGACTCAAAGCCCAAGATCGCCTTGGGCGGACTGAACGCCAGAAAAGGGGTAAGCGCTATTACACCTGCCGTCGCGATCAACAAATATCGGCCTGGTTTGCTTCTGGTGAGCGATCTGCGGCTTCCAACAACCAGCACAACCAGTGCCGCCAGAGTAACTAAGGACAGTTCACCTATTATGGTTCACCATCTTAACTTTTTCGTCCATTTTTTCGGCGGTCTTCCAATAGATTCCACAATTTTGCATTTTTCACTTTGATTTTTGCATTCTCAAACTGACTGTCGGTCAGTTTGAGTTGTTCATATTGTACGCCGCCGGACTGAGCCTGTCGAGCCACTTCGAGTTTCGAATCTGTGGCGCCAGCCATCCCAGCGACCATCCTCCGGATTTCGAATTTTTGTCCGCCGTCGTTCTGGCGGATCGTGCTTCGGATTTACTGCTCCCGCCTCACCTTGCACTTTGATCTTTGATTCGTCTCTGCGTTCTCTGTTCTTATGCTCTTCTGCCCTTATGCACTTACCTATTTGGTGTCTTTGAGTCTTTGTGGCTGTCTTAATCAGCGAGAATCCGCGTCATCCGCGATTCCCCTTCGTTTTGCTCATTTGAGCATTTGGGATTTGATATTGTTTCGAGATTCGGATTTGTCATTTCGAATTTCGTATTTCGAGTTTCTCTGCCTCCCCTCGCCCATCGTCCCTCGCACAGCTCCACTAATCATTTATCCGCCTGTGCTGGCCTCACCACTTAACCACTCACCAACATTTTCCGTGCTTTTGCGTCTTGCTGGCCAGCCTGCCTGCGAGATACGCTTCACGCTTCACGAGCTACGTTCAAGTAAAAATTCTCTGCAAAAATTAGCAGATTTTTACTTGAAAATTCGACCCCTTTTTTTGGCTCAAAAATGAGGGTGCCCGAAGTTTCCTCCAAAAACTCCAACTTTCGCTCGTTTTCCTATCACTTTTTGTCAAAAAGTCACCAAAAAGTGCAAAAAACGATCATTTTTGAAAAACTCCATTTTTGACGTAACTCTTGCTGCATGAAAGACTTAGCAAAGAGTCCTAAAAACCACGTGTCCGAAATCGCCCCTCGGAAGGCATCGCGAAATGGCGTTTTTCGCCCAGAATCCGCGTTTTCAACGATCGATGTCACTCCCTGCCCCCTCGTATGTCGCGCAAAAACGCCGATGTCACTCACTCGACGTCACTATCTCCAGACTTCCCGTTTTGCCGAGTTTCACATTTCGGCGCGATGAGTTGACTCTGATTCTCCGCTTGGCACTCCCGCAATCCAGCGGCCGCGGCGGCTCGCGGCTACACCTGCCCTATCATCGCATTTTCGCTGTTTTCAATCAGCCTCACCGTCAGCAATTCGTTCTTGTACAGGCGTTTATGTGTTTTTTCAAGATGCACGATGAAGTATCTTTCGCTGCGCCCGCAGAGTTCTCCGTTGCCGTTTTCGAGCAGGATTTGGGCCGATTCACCGACGAATTGCCCTCTGAATCTCCTGCCCAATTCCGTATTCAGTTCGTGCAGGATTCTTGACCTGTCTTTTATAAGTGCTGTATTTACAAATGGTTGCATCTTCGCTGCTGCGGTCCCTTTACGCGGCGAGAAGGTGAAGACATGCATCTTTGCAAACCCGACTTTCCTGGCCAATTCAACTGTTTGCTCGAAGTCGGCATCAGTTTCACCCGGAAAACCAACGATTATATCGGTCGTGATAGCGGGCCTGTCCAGCCGGGATTTGATTGACTCAACTCTTTGCCGAAACTCATCTGCGCTGTACTGCCTGCACATCTTCTTGAGTATCGCGTCCGAACCAGACTGCAGCGACAAGTGCAGGTGCGGCATAATGTTACGGTGTTTGCAGAATGTGTCTAACAGCCTCGGCGTTACATCCGCCGGCTCGAGCGAGCTCAATCTTATCCGCGCGAGATCGGGTATCTCCGCCAGCTTGTCGAGCAGATTGGGCAGATTGTCATTCTGCGGGCTCAGCCAATTCCTCCGCCGCACACTGCTTAGGCCGTAGGCGCCAAGAAATATGCCTGTAACAACAATTTCTCTGTGCCCTGCCCCAACAAGAGTCCGCGCCTCTGCCAGCACCGTTTCAATAGGCTTGCTGCGAACAATCGGGCGTGTTTTGGGTACAATACAGTAGCTGCAGTATCCGTCACAGCCGTCCTGGACCTTCAGAAAGGCCCTCGTATGGCCTTTGAAAGAGTTCAAAGTCGGCAGGCCTGATGGATCGGCCCAGGGTGGGATTATGCGATTCGTCCTTGGCACATCCGTTGGATGCGTCGCTGGAGGGTTTGGTGGAGTGGCCGGCTCGTTTTTGCGCTTGATTTCAGGCCCGTTTTCTGGTCTAATAGTGCTGTTTCGGTAGCTTTGATAGTCTTTTGATTCGCATCTGCCGGTCTTATCGCCGGCTATCTGACGCAGTTGTGCAGCGAGGTCATCGAGATTTGGGGCCAGACGAACATTTTTAGCAACGGCGCCTAATTCGCCGATTTGTACGGTAGGCAGGCAGCCGCAGACAACTATGACGGCGTCGCGATTTAGCCTTTGAGCTTTTCGGACGCATTGTCGGCTCTTGGCCGAAGCAGTTTTGGTCACGCAGCAGGTATTGACCACGACGAGGTCCGCTTTCCCGGCAGGCTCGGCCGGGCGAAGTCCGAGCTGATCGAGCAGCTCTCGAACCTGCTGGCTTTCGTACTGGTTGACCTTGCAGCCAAGGGTATTTATGGAAAAGGTTGCCATAATGTGATATAATCTATGTTTGTTGGAACGGCTTTACAAGGCCAATCAACCGGCGTTTGGATCATAAAGTGGGAGGTTTGGAATGGCCGCAGGAACCGAAACCGTTTGGGCGATTGACATAGGCAGCAACTCCCTGAAGGCGCTGCGTCTGAGCACGGAGCGCGGGGCGCCGGAGGTGACCGGGTTCGAGAACATCCGGCACGGCAAGATTCTGACGGGGACCGGCGTGACCGACGCCGAGAGGGATGAGCTTGTCGCACTAAGCCTGCGCAGATTTGTAACGAAGCATGACCTGAGCGCGGATGATGTTGTGGTATCCGTGCCGAGCCAGAATAGTTTTGCGCGCTTCGTGACGCTTCCTCCGGTCGAGCGGAAGCGGATTGCGGAGATTGTGAAGTTTGAAGCCGTCCAGCAGATTCCCTTCGACATCAACGAAGTCCAGTGGTCCTGGCAGCAGATGACGGAAGATGACAGCCCGGAGCTGAAGGTGGGGATATTTGCAATCAAGAACGACATTGTCAAGGCTGCGCTGGAGCATTTCAACCGTGAGGACATTAACGTGGGCTGCGTGCAGATGGCCCCTATGGCGCTGTACAATTACATACTGTACGACCGTCCGGACCTGGTCAATTCCGACAGTCGTGCGACGGTGGTTCTTAATGTTGGGGCGGAGATAACGGACCTGGTTGTTTGCACGAAGTCTTCGGTGTGGCAGAGGTGCATTCTGATAGGCGGGAACAATTTTACGCGGGCGATTGGCGATACGTTTCGGCTGAATTTTGAAAAGGCCGAGAAGCTCAAGCGCACTGCGCCCGTGAGCAAGTATGCCCGGCAGATATTCCAGGCGATGCGTCCCGTTTTCACGGATTTGGCTTCGGAGGTTCAGCGGTCGCTGGGATTCTACAAGAGCGCGAACCCGAACACGAAGGTGGTTAAGATTGTGGGGATGGGCGGGGGCACAAAGCTTCGCGGGCTGCTGAAGTACCTCCAGCAAACGGTGCAGATGCCGGTAGAAAGGCCCGATGCGTTCAAGAAGCTGGCGGTGGGGGCGGGCGTGCCGGCGGCGAAGTTCGGCGAGAACGTCTGCGACTTCGGTGTTGTGTACGGTCTTGGGGTTCAGGGTCTTGGTCTTGGGGGCATAGAGAGCAACCTGCTTCCGCAGAGCATGGTTCGTTCGATGGCGTGGGCGGGCAAGAGCCGGTGGTTCATCGGGGCGGCGTGTATGTTGTTGGCGGTTTCGGTGATGGCCCTGGGCAGGACTCTTTTCGACAGGATGAGCCACACGAAGAACAATTCTGTTCGGCAGGAAGTCAATATGGTCCTGGATGACGCCAGGCGGGCCAGCCAGGATTTGCAGGATGCACAGGCGAAAATCGACGCCCATAAAGCCGCAATAGAGAATGAGTTTGAGCGTTTCAAGTATCGTGAAGTGCTGCCGCTTTTGCATGAGACAATATTGTCGGCCCTGCCGAACGCGCGGAACAACCGCGCCCAGGCCCAGCTTTACGAGGCATTCAGCAGGGGCGACGTCGAAGGGGTAACGCGTGTTCCTCGCAAGGAGCGAAGGCAGTTGTTCGTGACGAATATGTCGGCGTATTTCACAAAGGATCTTTCGACGGCGCGATTCGGCGGCGCGGAGATGCGTCAGACGACGAGCGGGCGCACTTTCAGCGGCACCGGGCGACAGGGAGAGGATAATATCCCGACGAGGGGGCGGGACCCGTACTCTCCTTTGGCGCGGCCGGGGCCGAGCTACAGCCCATCCTATCCGGCGGGGCCGGGACTTGGCCAGGGCCAGCCGGTAGTTGAGGAGAAGAAGGCCGGGTTTGTGGTGACTATTTCGGGCTACAGTCCATACCAGAGCATCGAGGCGCTGATAGATCCTGCAGGGGCGGCGGATCGCCCGGACCAGTGGGGATTTGTGACTCGCCTTCTGCATCTCGACGACCTTGTTGCCGACGGGAACAGCCTTTTCGAGCTTTACGGAAAGGGTAATCCGGAGCACTTCCTGCCGGAGGTGGGTGAAGTTGAGGTGGATGGGGCGAGCGGATTGGGCGGGACAACGATGATGCCGGCGGGGATTGGCGAGCCGACCGTCAGATACGCACCGGCGGTCGCGGTGAGGCCGGGTTATGGCAGTGACCAGGCCAATAGAGTCCTTGTTGACCCGATGACCAAGGAGACCATCAGTAGCGTGCCCGAACTCGATGCGAACGGCAGTCTGAAGCTCGTTCGGGGCAAGCCTGTTTATCAAGTCAACGACCATTGGTTCGTGCTGAATATGAAGTTTGTGTGGCGAGATGCGCCGAAGGCGCCGGAGGCTGCGCCCGGGTTTGGCGATTCGATGTACCCGCAGGGCACAATGGGGCCGTCTGTGCCCCCCGTTCCGAGCACTTCGTACACGCCGCCGACTCCCAAGGCGCCGAGCAAGAGAAAGACGACATCCGATATAGACTTTTAGGTTGGTGGACCCCGATGGATATACCTGATATCAAGACCATTCTGCAGAAGCTGAGTGTTCTGAAGAATAACGTCTCGCTGTTGGTCTCAATAATCGTAGCGTTGATTGCGGTGCTGCTCTTTGTGCCGGCGAAGCTGTGGAGCAGCAGTCTGAAAGAGCGCGTGAGCCGGACGAGCGCTATGATGGGCAGCAAGGTGAAGTCCGAGCTGAGGGATGCGGTTTCCCGCGAGCAGGGCAAAGAGGTTGCCAAGCGAGAGGTGGTATATCAGAGCGATGCGAACCAGATAGCTCTTCTTGCCAGGCAGAGCACGGAACGCGAGTTGCTGAGCTACGACATATTTCCGTCGCGCAAGGACTCGTCGGCGTTGATTTTCAAGGTATTTGGAGAGCGGTATCGAGAGGGCGTTGACGGTGCGCTGAAGCGAATGAACGCGAACGACTGTCCTACGGAGGCGGAGTTGAGCCGGGGCGTGACGAATGCTTCTGCGAGCTCGTCATCCGGCGGCGCCATGCCGCCGTCGCTTTATTCCGCTCCGTCGCGCAATCCTTATTCGAGCTCGGCGCGCAATCCTTATTCGAGTTCGGCGCGCAGCCCTTATTCCCGGCCCGGCGCGGGCGCTTATGATATATCGTCGGGTGCGGCGGGCGGAGTCGAGTCCACTATCCGTGACGAGATTTGCCTGAGCAGGGCAAAATCGTGCTCGGTTTATGGGAATCCGTTGGATGTGGCCGGTTATGCGTTCTGGGGGGAATACAAATACGACGTCCAGCCGGAAGACGCGATTCAGGATTGCTGGTATTACCAGCTTGGTTACTGGGTGATCGAAGATGTTTTTGCCACAATAAGCTCGATGAATTCGGGTTCGAGCAACGTTCTGACGGCGCCGGTGAAGCGTCTTTTGAGCATTGGATTCGGCGGAAGCTCGATTGGCGGAACGAGGTCCGCGTCACCATATTCGCCGTACGGTGGCCGGCCGACAATGTCCTCCGGAACGATGGTTGGGGGCGACAGACCGAGTTATGTTACTGCGCTGCAGCCGGGACTGGCGGTTGATTCGTGCACGGGGAGGGTGAGCGACGGCAATAATATTGACGTGATACATTTTAAGGCGACGGTGGTGGTAAGCGTGAAGTCTATTCTGCCGTTTATGAAGGAGCTTTGCAGCGCCAAGCAGCACAGGTTCAACGGCTTCTTCAATGAGCTGGGACAAGCGAAGGTTTTCTCGCATAACCAGATAACGGTGCTGGAGAGCAAGTTCACGGCGGTGGATCGGTCGGATGCGTTTCACGGTCTTTATCGCTACGGCCAGGATGCGGTTGTTGAGCTTGAATTAGTGTGCGAGTATGCGTTTGACGCGAAGGCCTACAACCCAATCAAGCCGCAGGTTGTGAAGGGAGAGCCTGCGGCGGACGGGCAGCAGCCGTTTGGGCCGTTGCCGGGCCGGGGCACTTATTGAGGCCGGCGCAGGGTACAAAAGATGTTCGAAGCCAGTCAGGTCCAGAAGCAGATTCGGGGTATGAGAAATGGATAAGATATTACGCTTTTTAGAAGAGCACGTCGAGAAGATAGTCCTGGGGATAGTCGCACTGGCGTGCATCTGGCCTTTTGTGATGTACGTTGTCATCAGCCCCAATACAGTGAAGTTTGATGGCAAGACATTCGCCCCCGGGGCTATTGACGCTTACATAAAGAAGCAGGCGAAGAGCCTTGAGGCGAAACTGGATGAGCCGCCGGCTTCGCCGAATGTCTATGCGCCGAAATTGAATGAATATCGCGATCTGCTTGCTTCGGCCATAAAGGGCGTGGATTTCAGCATCAGTCCGCCGGTTCCCGAGAGCAATCCGCAGGGCGGGATTATAGTGAGGAAGTATAATCTTCCCACGGTCGGGACGGTGGATGACGTATTGGTCGGGCACATCAGGGCTGTGGTTTATGAGCCTATCGGGGAGGTCAGTATGGAGAGGCCCTACAGCAGCACCGAGTCGGAGCCGAACGACCTTGATTTTGTGACGGTGCAGGGCAGTTTTGATATTGTGGGTTTGTACGGGAGGTTCAACGAGGGCTTTGCCGGGCCGAGCGTCAAGGCCGAGTGGCGCGACCCATGCAATGCAGAGCCTGTGTTTGCGGCGGTCCAATTACAGAGACAGGAAGTGACCGATGATGGCCTTTGGAGTGAATGGCAGGATGTTCCACGCACCAGGATAGACCCTTATCGGGAGCTGTTCACAGTTATCGAGGATGCGCGGAGTCTTCCGCCAGGGGGGCTGATGGTTCGGATGCTGCAATATAAGAACAGGGATATCCAGACAGGTTTGCTGCAGCCTGCGCCCTATCAGATAGCGTCTGCAAACGAGGAGTGGTTTCCCCCGACGCTGTATGAGGAGTACAAGGACGTTCAGGCGGCACGAGCGGCTGCGGAGCGTCGCAAGGCCTTAGAAGCACAGAAGGAAGAGAAAGCCCAGGAGGACAGTAGCGGGAGGAGAAGGTCGGCTACGGGCACGGGGCGTGATACCCTTGGCGGGGTGGTTTCCGGGATAGGCGGCACTACGAGCTCGTTGTACGGGGGCGGGAGAGACTCTCGCGGCCGGACGGCGTCGCCGTCGGGGCGCAGGTCAGGGAGCAGCAGCACGGGCTTAGCTACGGACGGGGGCCGTTACGGCAGTCGAAACCGCTCGTCAAGAACAAGAGGGCGGGAAGACACGGCCTACCAGGACAGCACCGGGCCATATAGCAGCTCGACGGGGACAAGAGAGACGGCCACGGGGCCGACGATGGATGAAGTCTATGCTCAGCTCGATGAAATATCGGTCACGCCGATGACGGACCTTCGCCGGCTGGGGACATTAGCGTTCTGGGCCCACGATGATACGGTCGAGGCGGGCAAGATATACCGATACAGAGTTCGCCTGGGCGTATTCAATCCCGTTGCAGGCAAGAGCCAGGTCGGCAAGCTTGACGAGACGCGCAAGGACGCAGTCATTTTGTGGAGCGATTTTTCGGGCGCGACGGATGTGGTGGATGTTCCGAGGCGGCTGTATTTCTTTGCAAAGGGGATGGCGAAGGAGGAGGCCAAGGAGGTTACGATCCAGGTGTCCAAATTTGTGCTTGGGTATTGGTACAGCGAAGATTTCAACGTGAAGAACGGCGAGGCTATCGGAGATTTTGTGCAGCGGGAGGTTGAGAAGAAGCGTCCTTTGGCCGCGGGTGCAGGGAGCCGTCCGTTGCCCGGAGGGCCAGGGGGCCGTCCGTCGCCGTATGATTCGTTGTATATGCCGACGGGGTACGCGACGGAGCAGGCGCCGGAGCCTGATTCGGTCGATTACGATACGGGGGCGGTCGTCGTTGACGTTGTTGAGGTGGATGACTGGTCGGGCGAAAAGACCATGCGCGAGCGGCGTTACTACGATATGCTGTACAGCTACGACGGGGCGAATATAGAGCACATGCCGGTTGGGGAGAAATACTGGCCGGGGGAATTGCAGGCGGTGCGCAGCGACATAAGCGCCGCCCAGAAAGAGCCGAGGGCGCCTTTGCGGGCCTGGAGCGGCGCGGCCGGCGGGGGACGCATCCAGCAGCCGAGCACGACGAGGTATTTGGGAATTCGCGGAAACACCGACGACATGCCACGTCCCGGGCGGGGGATGAATGACATGATGAGGCGGCCATAGGTTGAGACGTTGCGGTCGCCGGGGGGACTCGTGCTACGTAGCGAAACGACTCGCTACTTCGCAGAGTAGCAGAGGTCACGCCATTTCGAGAGGGCTGTCGGGCTGAAGTGATTTTATGCGCACCTTGTGCAAAGTTGAATCGGCAACCCTGCATTGCGTTGGTTGTAGGGGCGGGGTATAATGGGGGCGCGTCTGGCAGCGCAGACGATGCCGGGCGGAATTGTGAAAAGTTCCTGCGGCATAGATTCGGCAAGGTTTTTACGGGAGGTAGTCTTATGTTGCGAAATGCGATTGCGGCGGTTTGCGTGGCGGTTGCTGCTGTGAGCGGTCCGGCGGCTTGTGGCGAGTCGGGCGTGAAGGGGGCGAGTCCATACGTGAAGTGGGAGCGGGGGCCTTCGGGTGACGCCGGGTTCTTTCCGATTTGCGTATGGCTTCAGAATCCGAGGAACGCGCAGAAGTACAAGGAGGCCGGGTTCAATACGTATGTTGGCCTTTGGAACGGGCCGACGGAAGAGCAGCTTGTGGAGCTCAAAAGGGCGGGGATGAAGGTGATTTGCAGTCAGAACGAGGTAGGGCTAAAGCACATTGAGGACCCGGTTATTGTGGGGTGGATGCACGGGGACGAGCCGGACAATGCGCAGTCGCTGGGCCAGGGCAAAGGGTATGGGCCGCCGATACCGGCTGAGAGAATAGTGGAGGGCTACCAGCGGATTCACGCTGCGGATGCGAGCCGGCCCGTGATGTTGAATCTTGGGCAGGGCGTGGCGTGGGACGGCTGGTACGGGCGGGGAGTGCGGACGAACCATCCGGAGGATTATCCACAGTACGTGAAGGGGTGCGATATTGCGTCGTTCGATATCTATCCTGCGGTGCACGATAAGCCGGAAGTTGCGGGCAAGCTCTGGTGCGTTGCGCGGGGCGTGGAGCGATTGGTGCAATGGACGGAGGGCAAAAAAGTCGTCTGGAATTGCATCGAGTGCACGCGGATACAGAATCCCAAGGCCAAGGCGACGCCGCAGCAGGTGCGGTGCGAGGTGTGGATGAGCATCATTCATGGGTCGATGGGGCTGATTTACTTTGTGCACGAATGGGAGCCGAGGTTTAATGAGTCGGCGCTGCTGAGCGATGCGGAGATGCTTTCGGCTGTTACGGCTGTAAATAAGCAGATTGCGGAGCTGGCGCCGGTGCTCAATAGCGCGACGGTCAAGGATGCGGTGAGCGCGGCGCCGGATAGTAACGATGTCCCCGTGGGGGTGATGGCAAAGGAGCATAAGGGGGCGGTGTATGTATTTGCGGTGTGTATGAGAGACGCGGAGACGAGCGCGACGTTCACTGTCCGTGGGTCAAAGGGCGAAAGAGTAGTGAAAGTGCTTGGCGAGGGGCGGGAGATTGGCCTGTTTCCCGGCGGATTCAAAGACAAATTCAAGCCGTGGGATGTGCATATCTATGTGCTTGAGAAATGACTATGCACAAATTCGAAATCCGAAGTACGAAACGGAGTTGGCGCCAGGTGGGTAGTTAAATGGGAGGCTGCCAGAGGCGGATGGATAAATGGGTCCGGCTGTCGCGGAGGGGTGGGGAAGGACGGGAGGCGAGCGTGGTAACCACGAAAGGAGCGGCCAGACACGGGTGGTCGGGACGATCCTGTCGCGGGTGCATGCTACTGTAGGAAACAACCTATCCTTAGCGGACGGAAAGACTTACGGAAAACCTTTGTCTATATTTAAGAAAATTTCACTATTTTTCTTGCACCTCCATCTAAATAGTGGTAGCATTTATGCAAATAGTAGCTTTTGGTGTCAATGCTGGCTATATTAGTCAAGAGGTAGCATATCTATGCAAAGAGCTGGAGCGGAAACAAGGGCAGAACGCTTTAAGCGCGTCGCGCAGAGACGGACGAACAAAATACTAGAGCAAATACGAATATTAGGGAATTGTTCCAATAAAAGCGCCTATCTGTACACGGAGGAAGACATTCAGAGGATTTTCTCAACCATAGAGAAGGAATTGCGCGCCGTGAAGGGGAGATTCTCCAACAGAAAAAAGACCGCATTTGAACTTTAGTGGCTGAGTTCTCGCGTGAGTACGAGGTCGATCACAGATGGCCTCAAAAGAAAGATTGCCAATGACTGACAAAGAAAAAATAGAGAAGCTTAAGGCAATTGCTCCGACCAAGTACGAAAATGTGGACCTTGATCACTTAGTGATGCACGCGGTGGGTCAGCTTGATAGGATGGGGGCCGACCTGTCGTGTGAAAATGCAGTAGTTGCCGCCTTCAGACTGTTTCCAAAGAAGTTCTCGTTACCGGGATACCCATCGTACCCCGACGGCAAGAGGATCCACGATTGCTTATTTCGGTGCACTTTCAAAACCAAGAAATGGTTGGGGGGGAAGACCAGACAAGGTTTCAGTATCACCGACAGGAGTAGAGCCTTCATCAAGGAGGCTGAGGACCTGTTGAGCGGGGTACCCTCGGATAGGACGAAAGCCCCTTCTCACACGAGGCGGAAGGAGCTATTGCTGGCGGAGGTCCTATCCTCACCGGCGTACACGAAATTCAGGGATGGAAAATACGACTCCATTTCTGAAAGCGACGCCTGCTATTTACTGCAGGGTACGCGAGATTCTTCACGTGACACTCTCAGGGAGAATCTTCTGTCTTTGAAGAGATTCGTACAAGAACTTGAACAAGCGGATTTGGCCAAGTTTCTTGATTGGTTCGAGAAGCGTTTTGAAACCTTTTTGAGTGGTACATGATAGCGTGGAGGACAGGTTATGATAGAAGGAATCATCCCAGTTGATCCCCGGCAAACGAGGCGTAGTATGCTCGCGGCGATCCAAGGCAGTGTTATCCGTGCTCTGGTTGAACTGATAACGAATGCCGACGACAGCTACATCAGGCTTGATGCGGAAGGGATCCCTCACAAAGGCCTTATAGAGATTGGCTATAAGAAAGACGGATACCATGGGATCTTTGTTGTCCGTGACCATGCGGAGGGTATGTCGGTCAATGACCTTCAGAATAAGCTGATACAATATGGATCTGCCGCGAGCGGGATGAAAGCTGGCAAACGAGTGCGCGGGTATTTTGGGCAGGGAGCCAAGGATGCTCTTTGTAGCATGACGAATGGGAGAATCTCAACGTTCAAGGACGGTCGGTTTGCTGAGTGTAGGCTGTTCATGAAGGAAGATAAGCCATGGTACGCCATTGGTGAACCAGTCGCTGCTAGCGCAGAGATGAGAAGGATTCACAACATTGAGGGAAATGGCACCTCTGCGAAGTTTGAAGCTGACAGCAGAGTCCCCCGCTTCGCGACAGTGCAGGAGGAGCTGGCAAACAATTATCTTCTGCGCAAGATTATGACCAATCCGGATAGGAAAATTGTTCTCCTTGATGAGGACTCCGGGGAGAAACGCAATCTACGATACCAAATGCCGGAAGGCGAAGAGATTCTCTGCGAGGACTTTGTGATTTCATACGGGAAGTATGGCGATTTCGGAGTCAAGGTCTCGATATGGCGTGCAGAAAGAGAGTTGACTCAGACTGGGGACGACCGGCATGGAGGACTTCTTATAGTGGACGAGGAAGATACTGTCCTTGGAATTTCCCTATTCAGATATGATAACGAACCACTTGCGGCAAAGTTCTATGGGGAGGTGCGATTAGAACGTTTTAGAGAACTGCTCAAGAATGAAGAACCGGTGCTCAAAGAAGACAGGAGTGGGCTCGAGTCGCGTCACCCATTCTGCGAGATTCTTATTCCGGAAATCGAGAAGCGCGTAGAAACGAAGGTAAAAGACGAAAGACTACGGAAGCAGAAAGAAGCCCAAAGCAAAATCGATGCAGAAGGCCAACGACGGTACAGAAAAGCCTTTGCGATCCTGAACGAGATAGCGGAGGTTGAGGCCCAAGCTGTAACAAACCTTGGCTCGGAGCACACAGAGATCGAAGAACCGCCCAACGGCTTTTGTCTCTATCCTGCGTCTGCGGAGATTACTGTCGGAAAGCGCTATGCTTTCCAGTTGCACTTAAACACGACGGTCGTACGGCCTGGGGCGGTTGTCAAAATTGACTGCATACACCCTAAAATACGTCTTTTCACTCCGGAAATTAGAATTTCACCTGATGATGGTACTGGCATTTTGCGCAAATATGTTACGGTTGAAGGAACCGAGCCGAATATCAGAGGTACGCTGCGAGCGGTCTCGGGTAACAGGTCATCAGATGCGACGATTCACGTGGTCCCAGAGAAAGACCTCTTGCTGAGCGAGGGGATCGATTTTCAACCGGGAAGCCTGACTCTGCGCCCAAATAAATCAAAGAAGGTGTACCTGTTAGTATATGTGAAAATCATCGAAACCGGAAGCAAGATCATGGTCACATCAGACAACAAGTCCGTTCACGTTTCAAGGGAATACGTCCTCGTAAATGAAGCTGACGCAACAAGACATGTGGCCAAATACGAGATGGAGGTATGGGGTGAAGGGGTAGACCAAGACGCTGTGATTACAGCGGAGTACGAGACTTATATGGCTCTGCTTGAAGTTCGGGTCAGATCGAAGGAGAACCCTCCAGAACAGGGCCGAAAAGGGATGTTCAATGAACCGGAGTATAATTACGAGCCACAACCGCTACAACGCACCTCGTACAGCAGCGAGACGGGCAAGGTGGTTATCTACGTGAATTTTCCTTCTGTGAAACACTATATTGGTGATAGTTGCCAATATGTGAAAACATTACCAGCCCAGGTGTTCATCGCTGACTTGCTGGCTGAAAGGTGCTTCCTCGAAATAGCACGAAAGAAAGTTGAATCCAGCGCCACACTGCTCAGACCTGAGGGCATACCTGACAGAATTCAAAGAGATGCTCAGGAACTCTCCCGTAAGTACGGGAAGCGCGTGCACGAGGTCTTGGTTGACCAGCAGTTGGTCGATCAGAACAAGAATCACGCCCAAGGTTAACAGGAGGTATGTAGTTCGGCGGGTGGAAGGCGTGCGATAGCGGACCATGCGCGGGCCCGGCTTCGCCTTCGGCTACGCCGGGCCAAGCGGAGGCTAGAGGACCCCGACCACCCCTGGCAACGGCATACAGGGCCAGACAACTGTCGAGACTAGATGGAACCACGGGCTGGAAGCCCGTGCCACGAGAAGCCCGTGCTACGGAACATGGGCAGGGATGCGCGTGGCGAGAGGGGGGCGTTTTTGGGGTCGGAACGGGGGGAAAC
>Ga0315288_10005203_pt1 | contig 16552 bp, 10 predicted proteins | sample YL17G11_20_MG_FD_203454 | JGI IMG/M metagenome (GOLD analysis project Ga0315288, IMG submission 203454) | Sediment microbial communities from Yellowstone Lake, YNP, Wyoming, USA - YL17G11_20 | ecosystem: Environmental > Aquatic > Freshwater > Lake > Sediment | place: USA: Wyoming | collected...
GTGAAGTAGCCTTGGGACAACCGTCTGGCAGCCTGGATCATGCTCTTCGGCCCAGGGACGGTGGCGCCACTGCTGGAGTGGTCGAGGTGATGGGACAGGAAGAGGGGAAACGGGGGTCGCGAAGTCGCGATCATACGCACTCATCCCCAGACTCCGCAGCCTCGTCCGCACTCGGAGAGTGTTTGTTCGTGGCTCCAGTTTCCTCCACCAAACTGACCCGGCCGAACCATGCTCAGATGCGGACGCGGCATCCTGCGCGGCAAAGGCGGCGGCTCCTGCGCCGTCGCCTTGTTATCTGGTGCCTGGACCCAGAATCGAACTGCGGACACCCAAATCTTCAGTCCGGTGCTCTACCAGCTGAGCTATCCCGGCACCGTCTTCAGTTCGGTATGCTAGCCTCTGCCGTAAGCTCTACCAGCTGAGCTATCCCGGCACCCTCTTCTCCATCTTCGGTTCAGGTATGTTGGCGTCTGCTGTAAGCTCTACCAACTGAGCTACCCCGGTATCCGACCGAGCTAGCCTCTAGAGGGCGTACGCTGCCTGTCGTTGCGCAGTCGCCATGCTGCCGGCCCGGTACCAGCGGCCCAGGAGCTTCCACTCCCGGGCTGGGGTCTCGATTGTTACGAGCGTTCGAATCCTGCCTCCGAGACCGCGCGCCAACGCCGCCATCGAGCGGGCCCTCACTGAACGGGCCTGGGGTGATGCGTCCTCTCATGCTCGTGCGCGCTCATCCCCGCCTCTCGCCCAGCCGGTCGGTCGCGGCAATGTAACGGAAGGGGTGGGCGTCCAGCCAGTCCGCGTAGCGGGTGAGGCTGGCCAGCGACGGCGCCAGCACTTCGGCGCACTTGTGGAGCACCTCCACCGCCATGTCGAGATCGGGCCGGCCCTGGTAGTCGATCCCCGCGGTGCCGTGGTTCCCGTGGTGCGCCTCTTCGTGGTAGCGGAAGCCCACTGCGCCGGCGCGCCGCAGCGCGACCACATCCTCGGCGATCTCCTGTGGCTGATCGCCCCCGCCGTCGGGCTTGAGTTCCCGCGCCCACTCGGGGTAGGGCGTCGCGCGCTCTCGGCCGAGCAGGCGCAGGCTCGCGAGCTCCAGCAAGGTCTCGCCGAAGTGCCCCGGGTAGCCCTCATAGATCGCCTTCACCTCCGGCGCGTCGAGCAGGCGCGCGGCCTCCACGAACCAGAAGGGCCGCTCGGTGCGGTCGAAGAGGTCCCGCGCCGCCACCTCGCCGCCGAGCGCCTCCGGGGTGGTTCCTCCCACCAGCACGGTCCTGCGGAATCCCGCCTCGTAGAGCGAGTTCGCAATCCGCGAGAGCACCCGCACTTGCTCGTCGATGGGGAAGGAGACCGTGCCTCGGAAGGTGCGAGTGGCGCCGGCGAAGCAGCACCAGGTGACGGGGAAGACGAGGCCGTCGGCCTTCTCGGCCAGGAGGAGACTCAGCGCCTGGGCCCAGTGGCCGTGCATGCCCACGGGGATGAGCGCGCCGTGGCCGCTGATGGGGCCGAAGGGAACGAAGGCGAGATCGCCCCCGCCCTTCAGGTAGAGCTCGATCTCCCGGCTCGTCATCTCGTCCATCCGACGTGTGACCAACTCCATGCCCGTCCTCCTCGCAGCATCGCCGCCCCCGCGAGCTACCTCGCGTCCTCTTCCGCGGCGTAGCAACCCACATCGGCGCGCGCCTCGCCGCGCGGCCGGCCCAGGAGGTCTTCTGCCACCTCCGGCAACACCTCGCCCGCGCCGATAGCGGGGGAGCCCTGGCGCAGCCGGTAGTCATGCTCGGCCGCGTTGACGAACAACTCCTCGGGCCGCGCCTGCCGCGAGTGCGCATCCCATCCCAACTGCTGCCATCCCCTCAAGTCCATCGGCGCGCGCCCGCCCTCGGCCGGCCGCAGGGCCGCGCCCTCTGCGAGGCCCATATGCGCGATCTCGGTGTCCTCGGGTATGACGGCATCCCCGCCGAAGCGTCCCACGACGAGGTTGTGGTCGCATCCCGCGAGTGCCTCCTCGCCCCAGATGAGGATCGCCCCGGTCTCCGGGTTGGAGGTGTAGAAGATGTTGTTCGCCACCCGATTCCCGAGCGGCGCTGACCGGCGCTGCCACCAGGGGATGTTGAGCACCCACCGGCCGTCCGGCCCCATCACCACCGTGTTGTGGGAGACCTCATTGCGGCTCGACCCCTCCGCCGCATCGATCGCGTAGAGGGAAATCCCCGACGCGTGGTTGTCGTAGCAGAGGTTGTTGCGGATGATGCTGTCCGAGACGCCGTCGCAGTTGATCGCCGAGCCGCCCGCGCGGCCGTTCTCCCAGATGATGTTTCGCTCGACCAGCGCGTGCGAGATGAGCCCATCCCCGCCCATGTTCCGGTCGCCGTTCATGTGAATCCCGCAGCCGTCGTTGTGGTGGGAGCGGTTGCCGCGGATGACGGGATAGTCGCCGCTGTTGCTGTGGTAGATGCCGTGCTCGTGGTTGTCGTACGACTCGTTGAACTGAATGGTCACGTAATCGCTGAAGGCGGTGAAGATGCCGGTGAGGCCGCAGTCGTGCACGCGGCAGTACTGCACCGTGACGTGCTCCGTCCGGCCCAGGTTGATGCCCCAGCGCCGCGCGCCCGAGACCTCGAACCCGTCCACCACCCAGTGCGCGATGACGTCGTCGTGCGTGCCCACCTCGATAATGCTCCGGCGGCGGTTCTCGGGGCCGGGGCGGTCGAGATGCACGCCCGCGCCGTCCGCCTTCAGGACGATGGGCGCCTCCGCCGTGCCCGAGGTGCGGATGACACAGCCGGCGTAGACGCCGGGGCCGACCAGAATGGTGTCGCCCGGTTTCACCGCGTCCACCGCGCGCTGCAGCGTCGCCCAGGGCTCCTCCGCCGTTCCCGGGTTCTCGTCCGAGCCGTCTGCTGACACGTGAAGGAGAGCAGCGGCCGCGCCTGCCGATGGCAGCAGCGTGATCAGCCCTGCCAAGACCAGCCACTTGTATCTGATGTCAGTCTCCTTCCCATCGGCGCGCGACAGAGCGCAACGCGACCCGTGCTACTCGCTAATTCGCCCAGCAACGCACGTAGCCTTGCCTCGACGGAGTGTCTACTGCATGGTGGGCAATCCATCTCGCCAGTGGCTGAACGCGCGTGCTATCGTCAGGAGGCCGTAGAGCCGGATGAGAGTATTGGATGGAGGGCGTCCGACAGACAGGGTCGGGTCCTATGCGCCGATTACGCCGCGCCGCTGTGCATCGTAGGCGATAGCGGAGCTGCGATGGCCGTGCATAGGGATCACCCTCGGCGGCAGCCGAAAAGTCAAGAGCGTACAAATCCCGCCGGGGCTACCAGCTCTCTTGACATTTCCGTGCACCAGCTGGAGTGCACCCACGAGGTTCCCTCGCAGGATCAGCCGCGCTCCCGGCCGCGGCTGGCCCGGCAACGCCTCGGCCCTCACCTCAATCCGCTCCACTAGGCTGCCTAGAGCCGTCCTCACCGCACCTACCTGTACGTCTTCAGCGATCTTGAGACAAAGGGGAAGCGAGAGTCTGGGTTGAGTTGAGTGGGTGTTCCTGCTTCTGGGAGGGAAGGCCTGGGAGGCCAGCAAGGGCAGCCTCTCTGAGTGCGAATCGGGTACGAATACCACCCCCTCCGCATGTCTGGCAGTCGCGGCCCAACGTAAGGGCCCGTGTCACCAGGTGAACTGGGCGGTCGCCAGCAGGCTGAAGTGGAGAGCCTCCGGCGGGAAGCTGTACCACGCTGTCGTGATGAGCCCTCCCCCCCCCGCTTCGGCGCAGCGCTCGGCGAAGGCCTTGATGTTGTGTCCGTAGCGCGGGAAGTCGGGCAAGCCGAGCCACTCACTCGTGTTGGAGGCCCCAGCCGGAGCCCCTATCACCCGGTGGCCGTGGGCCTGGTAGTACTCCAGATAGGGAAACGCGCGGACATACTTCGGTCGTTGGCTGCCAAGATAGGGGCCGAACACCTCAGAGAATGCTCCACCCAGCCTTCTCGTCAGGTCCACGGGCTCCGCGAAGGCCGCCAGAGTGCCCGCCGTCACCTCGGACAGCTCGGCCTTCCACTCGCCCTGCCAGCGCTCATCGTACACAACCACGCCCGGGCCGCCGTCTGGGTTGTACCGGGCTACCACTAGCGGACTCGGCGACTCGGTGGTCCAGTAGTCCCAGTACATGATCCAGGCGCCTTTGTGGAGTTCCCGGAGGATCTGTGGATGCGCGCAGAGGATGTCGTCCCAAAGAATCGGCGTTACCCCGCGCTCGATGAGCCACGAGCAGACCTTGTTCGTATGGCCGATGTACAGCGATCCTCTCCCTGTCTTCTCCGCCGCTTCGCGGCAGCGTGGGCACACGCCGAGCCGGCGGGTCTCATCGGCCCCGATGTGCATGAACCGCGTGTCGGGGAAGAAGTGCAGGATCTCCTCGGCCAGCTCTGTGAAGACCCGAAGGGACTTCTCATTGGTGGGACACAGTTGGTCTCGGTGTTCCTCTTCCTCCCGGATGTCGGCGTACTCCTCGTGCCGGAGAAGGTAGTGCAGGTGTCCCAATGACTGCAGCAGAGGGATGCACTCGATCCCCAGCGATCGAGCATGTTCGAGGACCTGCCGCAGCTCCGCGGCGGTTAGCGCCGACGGCGAGCGGACCACGGCATGTCGCGCGAACGGGAAGCGCGGCCCGAACTCGAGGAGGAGCGTGTTGAGCTTCAGCCTGGCGGCAGAGGTGATCAGGGCGATGGCCTCAGCCGCCCCCAGCTGGTGGATTGACTCGAACATCAGATGGAAGCCGCGCATCGACAGTCGCGGGTAGTCCCTGACTCTCCCAACAGGCAGGATGGGTCCATTGCGAAGCTGCCGGATGGTGGCCAGGGCGTGCAGGAAGCCGGCCTCACCGGAGGCCACGGCCTTCACCTTGTCCGTGGCGATCTCAAGCTGGTACTCCTCGCGGCCCAGGCCGTCATCTCTGAGCAGAATGACGCTACTCTCTCTTTTGGCCCGCGGGAGGCCGAGGGCATCCGCGAAGCGCGCGGCCACCCCCGGCCCCGCATCGCTCTCGACGATCCCCCAATCAGGGCCGAGCGTCACTGCCTCTCCTGAGAGAGACATTTCCTTGGGCGTCGGGATCACATAACTGGACTGATACTTGTCGAAGCCCATCTTCGCTCCTCCGTCCGATCGAGTTAGCACTGCGCCTTCGCCCTCAAGCGCTGGCTCTTCCCAAGCCGTCGGCTCCTGTGTTGCCTCGGCGCAACACGGCAGCGAGAGCGCGACGGCCGCTGCGCTCACCTGCTTCAGAAACTCCCGACGGGTGATGTGATCGGGGCCTGCCATCATACGTCACACCATACCCTATATTGGTCGCCTGGCATGCTCCAGCCTTGCTCGATCCTGCCCGGCGGACAATGCGACATGTCCAGCTGGCGAGGCTTCGCTCCTGCCGTGCCGTCCCCTACCACCGTGTGCCTGTCGCAAGCGACACCAATCCCCAGATCACCTCGTGCAGCAGGTCTCCTATCACCAGGCCGATCGCTGCAGGTATGAGCTTTCGGTAGAGCTTCAAGCCCCCGTAGCGAACTGCAAGCGTCTTCGCAAGCCATCCCACAAGAAAGGGCATGTAGTAGAGGTGCATACCCCATGTGAAGGCAGCAAGATACCCAATCGGATGAAAGGGCCACCACCAGAAGCGCAGGCGCATCAGCCCGAGGAACACGGCCACAACCGCACCAGCCCCAATCCCAGTTGTGCCCTGGAGATCGGCATTCCGAGGGTTGGTGATGTAGTCGTGGGCGTACCAGCTATACCAGTGGAGAATCGTCCTGTCCTGTCCGGCCTGCAGGGAGTAGAATCCATAGCGGTATATGCCGCTGAGCGTGACCCAGACGCCGAGCGGCAAGACGAGAAGGAAACCAACGGCACTGGCGATCAGGAGCCTGCGCTTGCTGATGTTGGCCGAGTCAGCGATCTTCGTTGTCTCCAGCGCATTTCCCGGAACGACCTCCAGAGTGCCACCGCCTGCGAAGTAAGCCCAGTGAGGCGCAATCAGTGTCACGAACTCGCGCGGCCTGAAGACCCTGCTGCCGAACGGGACCACTATGACCTCGTGGGGGAAGAACGGGAACGGGAGAAACCCAAGGCCCGTCTCAGCGCGAAGCCGGGCCCACGTCATGTAGTAGACGAGAATGAGAAGAATGAGGAGAACGCCGAACCACACACGAGACCCGGCAAGCCAGCAGAAGAACACAAGCCACGCGAAAGAGAGCGCAAGGCCCACCAACACCCAACGATATGGAATCGGCTCTGCTGTATCGTTCTGCCCGGATCGCCTGCTGAACGCAACGCGCAATGCGTGGGCGAGATGCCGCCGGGCGGCCCAGCCCGACCAGGCCCCAATGGCGAAAAGCGCGCCGACCCCCTGATAGACAGAAGCTGGAAACTCAGTGCTCCACCACATCTCCGGCCGGCGTGCCGTCGATCCCGTGGCGATTCCGATGACGGTTAGCCCCACGCGTACGAGCCAGAAGAACCAACAGGAGAACGACAGCTCCTTCGGCACAAGGAAGGCGATGGCAATGAGCCAGGGCCAGAGGACGAGATCGACCTCCCCGACACCCGCCATGGGCCCTACCTGTCGCCACTGCATAAGCGCGACCGGTCCGAGCGGGATTGCCGGAACTGCCGGGTAGTGACGCGCTACTGTGTTCAGGCTGGTCACTCCCAGTGAGAGCAGCAGCCCGACCCAGAAGAGCGAGGACGCGGGGAATCGTGGCTTGTTGTCGTCGGTCGTTCCGGACTCGGATACCAGCTCGAGCGGAATCTGCGCCAAGGGGAAGCTGAGGCGCTCGTGCGTAATCCACTGCTGCTGCACGAGGAGAACTAGACATACTGAGCAGACAACCAGTGCGATGAGGAACGAGCACCAAGCCACCAGCGGAATGACCCAGGCCCCCCATGGGACGGAGCTCATGCCCAGGTAGAAGTCCTGAATAGCAGACCAGTCGGTCGGGCCAGACCACGACGGGAGCAGCGGGATGAAGCTCCCCTGCCACTCCAAGATCCGGGCCGCCATGTAGCGCTGGATGGTGGACTCAGCCAGCATGTTCGCCAGGACTGTGGTTGAGACGAGGGGCGCGCCCACCAAGATGATGCTGTAGATGCTCAGCAGTTGCCTGCGTGTGAGCCGCAGGCGGCGAGCGACAAAGCGGATGCCGGACAGGGAAGTCAGAACGAAGAGGATCGTGATCGGCCCAGAGGCAGGCACGCCGGAACCGAACCTGCCCGCTACGCCATAGAAGATATCAAGCCAGAACCCCAGCACGGCAACCAGAGCAAGCAGCAGGATCGCCAGCACCGCCACCCGGACTGGCAGATCGCCGCCGGGGCGGGGCCCGGATAAACGTTCTCGCCCTTGAGGTAGTTCGAGCTCCATGCCATCTGTGCCAGTCACCGGCGCTCTCGCTCGGCCCGCCCACTCTGGGCAACGTCCTTGATGCTATCTAAGGCCCGGCCTGGCCGCCGCCTGGCGCTCGTGCGTGATGTGAGATCTCAAGCGCGACTTCCCCCAGCTCGACTGCACCTGCCTTCTCTCCCTGGTCGGGAAACAGCCCGGGGCCGAAGGAGATCTGTAGGGCATCCAGCTCACCTGCGAGCAAGCCCCGATCGACCTGAGTTCTCTCGGGCTCACCCGGCGGCACAGGCCAAGGGTGCGGCACTTCTGGGGGGTAGACGGGTCGGAGCGCCGCCAGCCGGAGCCTCACTTCCTGCCAATCGCGCGTGAGCGGGATAACTGTCCCCCAGGCGGAGCCGGATGCGTCAGTTAATGCAAGCTGCACGGCGTTGGTTCCCTCCGCACCGGCTCTGATGACCAACCTCAAGGTGTCAAACACAGACGCCGGCTCGCCTCGCCGTCGCACGCGATCCCGGAACCAATGACGGCAGGAAACCTCCCAAAGCCATCTGCCGAATCCCTCGACCCCAATCCCCAGCGCGAGGCTGCCCTGTCTCCCACCAGGTACTAGCCGCTCATGGTACCCCCACATCGCGCGTCGCTCCAGGTTGCCACGATCGCCTTCGGGATCGAGAATCACGATCGGATCAGTTGCCGCCACCGATCCGATTCGCCACAGCGCTGACATGGGCTCGAGCGCGACGGACTCCACTTGCAGATCATACTCAGTCACGGGGGCCCCCTGGCCGGCAGGCCCCGCCGGGCTGAGGCTAACGCGCACCGATCCGAGGCGAGCGAGATCCACCTGCCGCTTCACCTGGGAGCCCTGCGACGGCATGAAGTCGCGCAGGGGCAGCCGCCAATCGTGCCAGGCTGGCACCAGCGGAAGGTCCGATGCGTAGACCACTCCGCCTCGTTCCACCAGCTCGACGCGAGCCGTCGTGCTCGGCGTCTCGCCTCGAGCTCGCACAACGACCGCGGTGTCGCCGCGCCATTCGCGCGAAGGTTCCCCCTCAACCGCGAGACGGAGCTCGACGGCCGCGCTGCTGTTCTCGCCGAGCGCTGAGGCAGTGATCCGCAAGGCGTGAGTAGAGGGCTGGCTTCCCTGCACCACCTCCGCCGTCGCCCCCCCGGTCTGCGGGCCGCGGTGCTGGACTACCGGAGGCGTCTCTCCCTGTTCGGGAGCATACACGACCTGCGGCTCTGGCCAGGCGAATCCCTCCTCTCCGGGCTCTCCCCCCACGTCGGCCGGATAGGTGCGCACGTCATCACCCAGCTGGACCGCGATGCAGTACTCCAGCTCACCGGGCCCGACCAGTTCCGTGGGCACGTCCACGCGCCAGCGGTAGCCGAACTCGCGCCGCATCGGCAGATGGCGGAAGGAGCCTTCTCCGCTCTGGCGCAGGTGAAGCGTCACCCGCTCCGGCATCTGGCTTGACACCACCGTTGCCGCGACGGTAAACGGCTCGCCTTCGACCACCTCCCGCGGTGGCTCATGCAGTACTGCCGTCGGCCTCTTCTCCTCCGCCGGCGCCACGAATTCGCCCAGCTTCAGTTGTCCGAACGGGCTCTCCGCACTCCACTTCGAGGCCGAGGCACCCTCCCGCACCAGCAAGTACACTCCGGGCTGTATCGGGAAGGTGCCGTCCGTGCTCTCGGCCCGGTAGCTGTTGCCCTCGTTCAATGCGGCCACCCCAAAGCGCTGCCCCAGAGCCGGCAGCCTGATCTCCATGGGCCAGCGCCGCCACAGCACCCTCGACACCTCGCGATCCAGACACGGTCGGCCATAGGGGTCCCGGACCCACACCGCATCAGGGTACACCTCGAGCCGCCATACTCCAGCGCCAAGCTTCTCCAGGAAGTAGCTGCCTGTCCCCTCATAGCTCACCACCGGCGAGCTCCCACACCCAACGACCCGCTCCAGTAACTCCGGCGCCAGCGGCTGGGTCCCCGTGTCGTTGGAGTAGAGGAACTCCCGCTCGGTGACCATCTCACTTAGATCTTCTTCATAGCTGATCCGAAACGGCCCAAAGCACGTGTTCTGCGGGTAGCGCCCATAGCTCGCGGCCCGCGGCAGCCGCCGGAATGCCTCCCCAGCAATGAGCAGGCTGATGGCCCCGTTGGGCGTGTGGACCAGGTTGAGGTAATGGGTCTGGTACTCGGCGTTACTGGGAGCCAGCGGCAGCGAGTCGTAACTGAACATGGTCGCCCACTGCGCCCCACCAGCTCGGAAGGTCCGCGCTATCGCCGGATACATGTAGGACCCTGGCACGTCCGCCGCATCAAACTCATAGACCAGCTTGGCCTTCCCCGCCAACCCCGCATCCCGCATCTGCGGGTACTCATCCACCTTCGGCAGGAAGTTACCCCGGACCGAATGTCCCGCCAGCAGACCTGTCGGGTACCAGCCGAATGTCACTCCCTCCACGCTCGACTCGCGAAGCGCATTGATTAGGGCATCCCACATGCCCTGGCTCACGTTGTAGAACAGTGGCTTGCGGCACCCGGTGTCCCGAACCGCCTTCGCGAGACCCTCCACGTAGGCGCGGATCTGCTCCTGCGACGTCGGGTTCGCTGGCTCGTTGATGAGCTCGATGGCCGTGATCGCAGGCTCGTCCTTGTAGGCCTGTCCCGTGTATGGGTTGATGTGCTCCATCAGCTGGCCAAGGTACCGTTCCTGGGCCTGCCTCGCTTCCATGCTGGTGGGAAGCTCCGCCTTCGAGTATACGGTTGAGAACCCCGCGCACACCCTGTCACTCTCCGGCTCCGGCCACTGGGCGCTATAGGTGACGATCGGAGTGAGCAGGATGTGCATGCCTCGCGCCTGGGCCTGTGCGATGAAGTAGTCCGTTAGCCGCAGGTGCTCGTTGTCGAGCAGATTCCCCTCACCATCGGTCAGCTCCCAATCCCCCCAGAGACAGAGTCGCACGCCATCCACTCCCAGGCGGGCCAGATGGACGAGGTCGTGGGTGATCGTCTGCTCCCGCGACACGCCCAGATAACCGAGCGCGCGGAAGCCGAACGCGAACATGGCAGTATAGTTAACGCCGAAAAGCGCCACCTCGTTGTCGCTCGCCTGCCATCTGAGCACACCGCTCTCGTCCACATATGCCGCTTGCTCAGGCGAAGCCCATGCCTGTCCCGCGGTCGCGCCGGTAAACGCGAGGGCCATCATGGTCATAAGCAAGCACTCTGCCTTCCTTAGCATCGTGTGTGCCTCGCGCAGTGTCACGCGGGATGCCCTTCCTGATCACCTGCAAGGCACGCGCCACGTCCGACCTTCACGTGCCTGCGAACCCCTCCCGGAAGAAGCCGGCAGGGCGGACCACCGATGTGCTCCGCCCTGCTCGCTATTCAGTCAGCTCGGGGCAGTACCTGCCTCGTCTAGTACAGTGGCGGGACGCCGCACTCGCTGGAGAAATCCTCCCCGCGAGGCGTCGTGGTCGGATACCACATCCAGGCGATACCCTTGAACTGGCGCTCGGCGATGCTCTGGGTCGGCCAGTTGTTCGAGAAGGCATCTGCTGAGGGCCACTGCGGGAACTCAGTCAACATGGACTGCGAGTTCCACCACTTGGCGTGCCCGTCCAGAAACCCCAGGTTCACGCCGCCAAGGTGCCTCGCCTGCGACCGACGCCAGTCCGGTTCCTGTCTCTGCGCCAGCGGCGCGATACAGTCCAGGGTCCACGGGCAGTTCTCCCAGCTCCACGCCATGTCGAGGGCCTCGTCGGAGCACAGACATCCCATCGCACAGTTGTCCGGGTAGGCCCACTCGATCGCACTCATGTAGTTGACGTGTGTGCCCATGTCCCCGGCGATGATAAACCAGGCCGGGTCCTCCACCGCCGCCAGCTTGACTTCGAAGTTGGGTGGAATCTCGGAGCAGGCTATGGACTGGATGAACGCGTTGTTGGCGGGGTCGGTGTTCTCCGCCGCAAACGGCGCCGCGTATCGCCCCTGCACCAGGGTGTCCGTTACGTCACCACCCCAGCCGGCAGGCCACGAGCCGCCGCCCACATAGGGGCACCACTCGCTGCTTGTAGGATCCCAGTTAGCCCGGAGATAGGTAAACCAATCGGGGGATCCGTTGATGAAGTGCGCCCCGCCGTACATCTTGGCGCTGGGGCACCTCCACACGTCACGGTTCTTAACATACTCGTCCAGCACCACAGGCCAGCGCAGATACGGGTTCGCGAACTGGTACAGCGGACAGCTCGTCGAGTCCCCCCAGATGCCCGCGAAGAACTCGCCGACCTCCGCTCGGTGCTCCTTTGGCGGGAGCGTATCGTTGTTGTCCGACAGGTACATCTGAATGGCGAGGGCGATGTTCTTAACGTTAGAGAGACACACCGCCTTGCGCGCGGATTCGCGCGCCCTAGCGAATACAGGGAAGACCATCGCGGCCAGTATCCCGATGATCGCGATGACCACCAGCAGTTCGATCAGCGTGAAACCTCGACTCCTTCGATTCGCCATCGTAGTTCGCCACCTCCACATCAGCTACCCAGCCTTCGAAGAACGGCCTCACAGCCTACCGGCCCTTTCGCCTTCCAGCGCGTGCTCGAAACTCGGATCACCTCCCTTCCGTGCTGGTCCCGGCTCACTCTGAATCTGCCGGTGCGCCCTCCATGTTGCCTTCCTGGGCCGGCGCGCTCTTGCCTTCAGCAGGCTGCGTAGATCAAGTATACAACTGGCGAAGGCGTCGGCTGTGTACAGCCGTTCCCCTCCTGTGTATAATCATGCTGGGTTGGGTGCCGGAAGGCACTGCGGGCCATGTCTGATACTCATGAGCTGTCAGAGGATTACCTGCACCCGAGGACTGAGTACATGCGTCCGAGGAGTGGCTGGTCCTTCTGGGGCGCCCGCTTCTACGAACACCGGGAAGCGGAGCCGTTGGATATCCATGTCCACCCAGGAGCAGAGATCGGTCTCGTCGTGGCAGGCGAGGAGAGGATCCACTTCGGCTCGCAGGTAATCAGATGCAGACAGGGGGATGCTTGGCTCTGCGCTCCATGGGAGCCTCACGGGTGGGAGGTGCCGGCGTCCGGCGTTCGCAATCTCGTCCTGATCTTTCTTCCGGAATTCTTGGGTGAGGAGATGGTGGGGACTATACCGTGGTTGGCGTTGTTCGCGGTTCCGCCAACCATCAGACCGCGACTGAGAACTCCAGAGACACGCCGTCGTGTTCTGACAATCGCGAGCCAGATGGATGACGAGTCGGCAAACCAACACAGGGGTTGGCAGGACGTTGTGCGACTGCAGCTTCTGCAGATCCTTATCGAGCTGTCTCGCGACTGGGAACTGCTCGAGGCAGACGCCCAGAAGAACCTGAGCCAACCGACGCAGGCAGACTTGTTGCGGCTTCTGCCTGCGTTGACACTGGTCCATTCCACACCAGAGCGTCGCGTGACAGTAGCGGATGCGGCAGCCGCATGTGCGCTGAGTCAGTCCCGGTTCCAACATGCTTTCCGAGCGACGATGGGTATCAGCTTTGGGCGGTTCTGTCTGCGCAATCGCCTCGGCTTGGCGGCGCATCTCCTGCTGCGCACCGACCGCACCCTCTACAGCATAGCCGAGGAAACCGGTTTCCACGACCACAGCCACCTTCATCGCAGCTTCGTGGCCATGTACGGGGTTGCACCAGGTGACTTCAGAAGGCAGAGAACAGCGAGAGGGCCGGGGGCGTAGATCTGGTAGTAGGCAGGAAACCGTGAGACAGCCCGGTTAGTGGCGGGCGGGCTGCCCAGGAGCTCTATCCCAGTTCTTCCCTGACCCCACATCCGCCGATGAAGTCTCGATCTTGGATCAGTTCCCTTCCCTGGCAGGACGACCCGGGATCGGAACCGCGACTGCGGCCCCCTCCGGAAGGTGTGTGATCGTGAGGGGGGTTTCCTCCAGGATTCCGCTGCAGCAGAACTCTCTCACAGCGCCGTCGGCATCGCCGGCCGGCCAACTCACGCGCGAAGGCGACAGCCAAGCGGCTGTCGCCTCATTCCCTGGGGCCGGGACCCAGAATTGAACTGGGGACACCCGGATTTTCAGTCCGGTGCTCTACCAGCTGAGCTATCCCGGCACCCTGATCGCCTCTTCAGTTAGGCATGCCAGCCTCTGCTGTAACCTCTACTAGCCGAGCCATGCCCGACGTCACAGTTCCCCACTTAGCCCCATTGTGCGCGGCCGCCGGTCGCCAGCCTCGCAGCAAGGGCCAAGAGCGTCTCCGCACTCTCAGGGCCGATCCGCGGCCTCCCAACACTCAGCCTGATCCTCCCGGCGTCGAGGCATTCACCCGCATCCGGTGCCGGCGTGTCAGGGCAACGTAGGAGACCAGCGTCGCGGCCACCACGGCCACAGTCGCAATAGTCAGCTCCTGGAATGCGCGCTGATAGGTGGCAGACTCGACACTTACTCCGTGGCTCACAACCGCCCTCATCTCGTCTGCCATCACCAGGCCGAAGATGGTCAGGATGGTGCACCAGATCGTCGAGCCGGCAACGGTCATGGTTGAGAAGGTGCGGAAGCGCATACCTGTCAGGCCCGCGGGGATGGAGACGAGATGCCGGACAACCGGAACCAGGCGCGCGAAGAACACGCCGCCGGCCCCATATTGCTCCACCCACTCCTCCGCGAGTCTGAGCTTTGACTCGGGCACTAGGACGTACTTGCCGTACTTGACGATGAGCGGGCGCCCGACCCATCTGGCGAGCCAGTAGCTGAAGGTTGACCCAAGATAGGAACCCAATGTCCCCGCCAGCACCACGGCCAGGGTGAGTGGCAAGGCGCCCCCCTTGGCGTGGCTCTCCAGATACGCCGCGGGCGGCACCACCAGCTCACTGGGCACTGGAAAGGCCGTGCTCTCCATGGCCATCAGCACCACCACCCCGAGCAAGCCGAAGCGATCAAGGATGGCGAAATACCACATCAGTACCGATTGAACCAAGGCGTGCATATGCAATTGGCGCCCGTGGTACACCCGGACTCACTCAAGGTGGATTCGGCAGGTGCGGGATGGGACCTCCCCCCTCCTATCGCTGGTGCTGCGTCCCAGCGAGCTTGCGCATCCCACCGACGATCTTACCCGCAGTGCAGCCTCAGGCGATATGGGGACATCGCCGATCCTGCCGCGTGACCAGCGCGCTATGTGTGGCTTACGACAGGACGCTGCCACGGACAGCCGCTCTCAGGCCTGCGCCGCGAGCCCAACCCGTCGCATCTCACCTGCCGCCTGCTTCCCCCGCCCGTATGCCCAGCGCGCTGCCACTAGGGGCGACCTTTCAGAGTACGAATCGGGTACGAATCCCGCCCCCGCTACCAGAGATATTTGCCTTCTCTGGCTGAGAAGCTGGAAGGCTCCGTCTACGGCGCCCCTGACACGGATCACGTGACAGGGGCGTCCGGCGTCTGTGAGGCCTGGCTTCACCGCGATCGAGTCCACCAGCGACGCCAGCATAGACTTCCCGAGCGTCTCCCGCCCGCCGCCTAGACACGACACCAGGTCGTCTACCCTTTCGCGTACTAGCTCGGGCAGTCTCGGCAGTGCCTCCAGTAGCTGGGGCTGTGGCCGGGCCGTGACCACCGCTCGCCGTTCCTCTAGCGCCTTCTTCTGCGCCAGCGCAGCTTCGAGCTCATGCTCCAAGTGCTCGGCTGCATGGGACCTGCCCTGGGCCTCGCAGCGGATAAGAGATGCTGTCAGGCGCTCCGCTTCCGTCTGCTTCAACCGGATCTCAGCCTCCAAAGACTCGCCGCCGCGTCCCTTCCGCATCCGCTTGTCCAGCGCGATGAGCGACTGCTTCACCAGCGCGGTGAGCTTCCCGACCAGCTCACGACCGTAAAGCTCATCCCGGACGGCCGCAAGTACCACTGCCTCCAGCGCCTGCCGGTTGACCACACCGGAGTTGTCGCAGAGGCCGTTGCCTCGGTTGGCGCGGGTCATGCAGCCGTAGCCATGACGGCTCCGCATTGCCATCGGCGCTCCGCACAGGTCGCAGTAGAGCAGTCCCGACAGCAGATAGCGGTGCCGACCGTCCACGGCATGCTGACCCGTCTTCCGACGGGCTGCGCTTCTGTGCTGCTGCGCCGCCTTCGCCTGCTGCCACAGCGCGTCGCTGATGATCCGTAGCTCGGGGCACTCACGGACGATCCATTCCTCCTTTGGGCGCATCATGGGCACCCGCCGGGGCCGTCCGCTCCCGTTCCCGCGTCGATCACTAGGATCTTTGCGCCACTCGAACTTGTTCCAGACGATCTTGCCCAGGTAGGCCTCGTTGTTGAGGATCCCTAGGCCCTTCCTGGCGTTTCCCTCGATCGCGCTCATCGCCCACGTCTCAGCAGCCACCTTGACGCGATTCCGCCAGCGGCGCCCAGGCGGCGGCACACCTTCTGCGTTCAGGGTCTCGGCAATCCGGCGAGCGGAGTGGCCCTGAGCGTAGAGCCGGAGGATGCGCCGAACCACCTCCGCCTCCTCCGGGACGATGACGCGCCGGTACCCAATCGCCTGCGGGCTGCCGTGTCGGTCGAGCCTTGGAGGGTCGTCATAGACAGCCTCCGAGGTGTACCCGTAGGGCCGCCCACCGGGAGAGAGGCCCGCGTGGACTCGACCAGCCAGGCCGCGGCGCGTCTTCTCGGCGAGATCCCTTATGTACTCCTCGTTCATCGCGGCCTTGATGCCGATGATCAGCCCGAATGACTGCGCGCTGACGGTCGTGTCCAGGCCGTCGGCGATGGCGGCCAGGCCGATATCCCAGAATCTCAGTTGGTTGTGCAGATGGTGGGTTTCAGCGGCATCGCGGGCGAGTCGGCTTAGGTCGTCAACGATGAGGACGTCGAAGCGTCGGTCGCGTGCGGCAGCCTCCATTGCTCGGTACGCCGGCCTATTGGCCACTGTCCCCGACATGGCTCGATCAGCGAAGATGCATTCCTCTGGTACCGGCTGTGCCTGTCAACCGCCCGTGGACCCGGCCCGCGCACCCCCGACTCCGGCTACCCCCTCGGCTGGGAGTCGCTGCCGGGGTTGCGTCGCTGAGGGACAGGCTCCCACATCATCGTAACGCAGTGCAAGCGATGCGCCACGGCATACTCCTAGAGCAAGGCTAGAGTGGTCTGACGGCGAAGCAACCACCATTG
>Ga0315288_10005204_pt1 | contig 16551 bp, 14 predicted proteins | sample YL17G11_20_MG_FD_203454 | JGI IMG/M metagenome (GOLD analysis project Ga0315288, IMG submission 203454) | Sediment microbial communities from Yellowstone Lake, YNP, Wyoming, USA - YL17G11_20 | ecosystem: Environmental > Aquatic > Freshwater > Lake > Sediment | place: USA: Wyoming | collected...
AGGATGTAACAATAAATACTCACCAACTTTAATTTTACAAGTTTCTAAATCATAATATATTCTTTCAATACTTAAATATTCAATCCAAGTTATATATTGTCCTTTAAAAGCAATTTCAGGTTCTTTTGGTAATCTATTATCTTTTTCACATAATTCATAATAACTTTCTGGACTTTTAATATTTTTATCGGCAATTATTTTTCTTGCTTTTTCATATGTTGTAGAAAGTGCTGTTCTTTTAATTGTTTTTAATCTTAATTTTTGTGTTAGTTCATGTTCATACTCACCAAATTCGTCGACTATTTCCCTTTCTTCTTTTTCTCTTTTTATTGGTTTTTGTTTTTCAATATTAATTTTAAAGACTTTTATTTTTTGTGTAATAGTTTCATCTTCTAACCCCATTTGATAAATAACTTCTCTTACCTTTTTCAAATCTTGATTTTCATTATTTTCTAACCAGTCATCTCTATTTAAAATTGGTAAAATAATTTTAGTTTTTTTATTTGTATCATTTTTGTGTTTTCTACTAGCTCTTAATGCGGATTGAACTATACGAATATTTGATGTCATATTTTCAGAAAATACAACCGCATCTATATTATCATTATCATATCCTTCACCTAAACAATATACACAAGAAATTATTCCAAATTTTGCTTTATCAAACTTATTTATTATGTCTGTTTGGTCTTTTGATTTCATTGTACCATGATAATTTGAATAATATAAATCAGGCATATCAAAATATTTACGATCTAAAAGCATTTTAATATATTGAATAATTTTAAATGAATTATCTGTATTGTTTGCATAATTCAATAAATGATGTGAATTCCCGTCAAATATACTTTTCAAAGATGTAAACGCGCTCAAAAATAATCTCTTATCATTTTCTTCTCTAATATTAAATCTTAATAATTGTTGTTCCAATTGGTCTTCATTTGTAATAATAGTTTGAATATCATAATCGCAAATAATATTTTTATTAATTGCCCATAGCAAACATTTTCTATCAATTATTTCTCCAAAATATTCGACATTATCATTTGAAACTACAATACTATCACTATCATAAGACATACTTTCAAGTTGTTTAAGTGTTGCTGTTAATGATAATTGTTTAACAGATGAAACATTTAACATTTGAATATACTTTTTAGAAGTATTTGTTAATCTCATATTATGTGAAGTTAAATGATGACATTCATCATTTATTTTCATATCAAATACAAATGATATATTTTGTGTTCCAGTATATACTTTGTGTGCGGATGAATAAGTAGTTATTACAATACATTTTGTTTGATTATTTTCTAAAAATTGCGTTATATTTTCAATTTCTACACCACCTGAAACAATTAAATATGGAATAAGTTGAAACAAACTACAAATAACTTCTTTCCATTGTTTCAATAGTAATTTATTAGGAACCCCAATAAGAATAGTATTTGACTTTAATTCTTGTGTAATCCATAATGAAATTAGAGTTTTTCCTACGCCACAAGGAATTATTAATAATCCTTTTTCATTAATTTGAAAATATGTATATGATTTTTTAATAATAATTTCTTGGTAATCTCTTTGGGTATAGGTTGCTATTTTTTTATTTGTTTTCTTTGATTTTAATATTTGAATTAATGCTTTAGTTTTTATTTTTTTCATAGTTTGTCTTACTCTATTACATCTTACCAAATTGCTAATTTCTTGTTTAGATAATTTTTTATATTTAATTCCAAGAGTAATTAAATATGGTTCAATGCGATTAATAATTTGTTTGTTGTAAAATTCAGTTCCAGCGTCATATTTAATATGGAATTCATTAAATTCATTTTGTAATAAGCGTTCAATAATCCCCATTTGTGCAATAGGAACTTCAAATACTTCTTCAAAATGTCCTCTTGTAATCTCGCCAGTAGCATATTGCGTATCCCTTTCAGGAATATTATGGGCTTTACCCATTTTACACGCATCATAAACCTCATATGATGCGTGAGTTCTAGTATAAACGTATCCTTTAGTAGAGTGAAAGTTCATATAAGTTATTTAATAATATAAATACTAAACTATTAAATCAAATCAATTTTTTTTAATATTAAATTTATAATATTATTAAAATACGTTTAATAATATCTATAATAAGTATTTAACAATTAAATAAATATTGCGGTATCAATGTTAAATATGTTTCCTGTCGATAATTGTGGTATTTGTGTATACTGAGAGTTTGTAAGCAATTTGCGCATATTTTGTATTAATTCTCTCCAAGATAATTTGGGTTTACTATTAACAGATTCAATAAATGCCCATGTCATAGCTCCTTGTGATGCATTATTAATAAAAGCATCAGCGCTTGTTTGGTTATCTGTACACCCACTGATCATTATAACATTTCCTAACGTATCTATTGCGTTATCATTTTCTGTGTAATTATTATAATTTAAACTATCTAAATATTGATATTTCAGGTCTAAAACAGATCCACTATTACAACAATCAAATAATGCAAATAATGTAACATTAGGTTTTAAATATGTTTGAATAATTGTTTTTAATTCGTCATCTGTAATAACGTTAAAATCTAAAGGTACAATTACTTCATCTCGTCCATCAGTTTCATCCACGTTTTTATCCAATACTTGCGACCCGTGTCCACTATATGAAAAAAATAATAAATCATTATTATTAGAAGTACTTAATAAGTTTTTTAATTCAGTTAAAATGTTAATTTTATTTGGGGGTTTGTCAGTTTCATCTGTTAATACATTAATATTATTAAATCCAATATTTTTTATCATAGATTTAATATTGTTAACATCATTAATACATCCATTCAATTGATATGCTGAATTATTATAATTACAACCAATAAGTAATGCTCGTTTATTTTTAAAATTTGTAAGTATATTTGGTTGATACGCGATTAAGTTATTGATATTATTATTAAATATATTTGTGAAATTATTAATTTGATTCGCATAAGAAACTTTTAAATTATTAATTTGTGAAATTTTACTATTAATTTTTATTTTGGAATTTAAGACGTTATTTATTAATTTATTAAAATAAATTGTCAATGCATATTTGTCATTATTAAATTTTATTTTTAATTTATTAATTCTAGTTTTTTTGTATTGTTGTAATTCTATACTCATATAAAATATAAATATAAATATAAAATAAATAATACATAAAATATAATTTTGTGTATTATTTTAATTTAGTTTTAATCCGTTTTGTTAGCAAAAGGTCCAGATTTTAATTGACTTTGCCCATAATCACTCTTTCCAACAACAACATTTTCTCCATCAAATAATTCACTTCTAATATCAGCAACAGAAATCTCTTCAGAATTAAATGTTTGTTCTGTTGTAGTGTGTCCAACACCAACAAGATTGCCATTATTATCAATGTCTTGGGTAATGATAGTGCCATGCTTATCCGCATTTTTTTTATTTTCATCAATTGCTTTCTGTTTAGTTTCTTTAACTCGTTGTTCAAATGTATGTTTAGCAACTTCTTCGTTCTTTTTCTTTTCGTGAACAAGGTGATTCAATTCTTCTTCCATATATTCTACTTTTCCAGTTTTATAAGCTTCGGGTTCCCAAGGAAGCCAAGTTCCAATAGGTCCAACAAATATATCAAAACTTGGGTCTACCTCTCTTAAAAGTTTGGCCCGTAATTCGGCCTCTTCCTGAGAAGAAAAATTGCCTCTAGCTTTAAACCCTTTAACAGATGTTTGAAAGTTGTGTTTTACATTAAATTTTTTTTCAAGTTCATCTTCATCGCGATCTAAGAATGTTTTGTAATCGTCTTCAATTGATGATTTAACAATTGTATCTCGTTCCTCTTTAACAAATGTTTCAAAATCTTTAATAACGTCTTCAAATTGTAATTTATATTTAAATGAAATAAAATTTAGGAATTGGTGAAACTTTTCCATTGATTTATTAATTTCCCATTGTTTTAAAAATTCTTCAAAGAAAAACATTTCACGTTGCTTTAAAATTTTTTCTGGAGAAATAAACGAAAAACAACCAAAAGATTGTCCGGCTATAGGTTTATCAACTTCTAATAAATCCACATATTTATTATTAGAAGAACCATCCTTTTTTTGTTTTCTTTCAAATCCTTTTTTACTTGCATTGTTTTTATTCATTTATACTATTTAGTAAATGTTTAATTCTAAGTTTTAATTTATTAAATTAATATTTTTTTCTTTATAATTTATATAAAGATGGAAATGTTTGACGTTACCGAACTTATTAAGCGCATTATTAAGTATTTAATTGAGGGGTTGATGGTTGCTATTGCCGCATTCGCTATTCCAAAGCGTTCATTGAATCTTGAAGAAATTGCCCTAATTGCATTGACTGCTGCTGCTACATTTGCTATTTTGGATACTTACATTCCTTCAATGGGTGTATCAGCTCGTTCAGGAGCCGGATTTGGCATTGGGGCCTCGCTCGTAAAATTTCCTGGGGGGTTTTAACTATAATATGGTAACAAATCTTTAAATTAATTTACAACATATAATTCCGATATAAAATTGAATTATATATTGAACTAATAAAAAAGTTTTCTAAACAGTTGGAATAAATTCCCAATCTAATTCAACGCACATTTTACGCCATGTCTCATCTTGTTCAATGAGTTTTTCCCTATCCTTGAGTAACGGAATATCATGCAAAAATTGGGTTTCTTCTAGAAGTTCACAAAATTTAAAAAGAACATAATAATAGTTTAAAAAATTAATACGATAATCAGGACAAGTTTTAGCATATGGCGATTGAATTTCCATAAATAAATTACATAATGTGTCTTCTAATTCAGGACTAAATACAGGAGGGTTAATGCCTAATTTATTTTTAATAAATGCGATGTGTTCATAATATTTATTAAATCCTAATTTTTTAAGAATTTCTTTTGTTTTATGGTGGGTTAATTGTGCTAGTCCAATTCTTTCTTTTTTAATTTGTTGATGAATTTGGTCAATTATATCATTAGAAATTTGTGTAGTTTCTTTTCCCTGAAATTGAGACAATATTTCTTTAAAATGATTAATTTTTTTATAAGCATAAAAACAAACCTCTTTTGGGGGTTCTTTATAACTTGGTTTTTCATTTTCAATAAGATAAGGAATATTGACAGCGCAAATATTACAAATTAAAACGCCTTCGTCATCAAGTGGAATCATTTCTCCTTTATAGCAATTTTTACAAATATCAGAATCTCTTACAAATGCATTCATATCAAGAAAAGATTCATCGATATTGCTTAAATATTTTTGAACTAAATTTTTGTTTTTATTTTCATCCACATTTTTATCTTTTTCTTGTTTTATTTTAAAAATGTTAAAAAGTATTTGATTTTTAGATGTAACTACTTTGTTAGTTTCTTCAATATTATTAATATTTTTTTTATTTTCAAAATATTCAAAAATATATTTTGAGTTATTAAGAAAATAATTATTTTTTTTGTGTTTTAACTCTTTGATTGTTTCATTAATATCTTTAATTCTATCTTTAATTTCCATAATTTGTTCAATTGTAAGTTTATTTTCTAATTCAAGTTGTTTATTAAGCGTGTATCTTTCTTCTTTAATTCTAGGAATAGTATCAAATTCATCTTTCATAAATTCATTAACAAACTCTTTATGCTTACTATCAAGACTTGATGTATATTTTTTACATACCTTAATTTTTTTAGAAGTTTTTGGTTTAAATGATGGCATTAATATATATATATATTATTTTGTAGAAATATTTAATTGTTTATTTTAAAAATATATTAATGTATTAAGTATTAATTGATTTGTGTATTAAGTATCAATGAATATATAAAATAAAAATTTAGTTAAAACTCAAAATAAATACTAACATGTAATTGTAAAAATGGATATAAAAATAAATTTGGAAAATGAAAAAAGTTTAGAAATAGATAAAGTAAAATTTCAAAAAATGGTATTTTTATATAACGCTTTAGATAATGGTTGGTCGATTAAAAAAAAACAAAATTCGTATATATTTAAAAAAAATCACGAAGGAAAAAAAGAAGTATTAAATGAAACATATTTGTCCATATTTATGAAAGATAACGCAGATATAAATAAATTACTTTCGTCATTATGAAAGTAAACTCAAAATAAATTACATTTAAATTTAATTAATTAATTAATTTTTATAATTTTTTTTTCTTTTAGGAATGTATAAAATGGGAGGTGGATTAATGCAACTCGTGGCTTACGGAGCCCAAGACGTATACCTTACAGGTAACCCTCAAATTACTTTTTGGAAAGTGACATATCGCAGATATACTAACTTTGCAATTGAATCAATTGAACAAACTTTTAATGGGCAGGCAGATTTTGGACGTCGTGTACAATGTACTATTAGTCGAAATGGTGATCTTGCTTACAGAACTTATTTGCAGGTAACATTGCCTGAAATTAATCAACTTATGGGCATTGCCTCATTTGCCGCTGGGGTTGGTTCTGGCGTTTATGCCCGTTGGTTAGATTTTCCTGGAGAGCAATTGATCGCACAGGTTGAAGTTGAAATTGGTGGTCAACGAATTGATCGTCAATATGGAGACTGGATGCACATTTGGAACCAACTTACCCTCACTTCTGAGCAAGAGCGTGGGTACTTCAAGATGATTGGTAATACCACTCAACTCACCTTTATTACAGATCCTTCTTTCGCTGAAGTTGATGGACCTTGTGACTCAATGGCTCCTCGTCAAGTTTGTGCTCCTCGTAATGCACTTCCAGAAACCACTTTATACGTTCCTCTTCAATTTTGGTTCTGTACCAATCCTGGACTTGCTCTTCCTTTGATTGCCCTTCAATATCACGAAGTTAAGATTAACCTTGATATTCGTCCAATTGATGAGTGCTTGTGGGCTGTTACAACTTTAAGTTGCAATAGTGGAGCTGCTCCTTTGGGAAATGATCTTGCTGGTCAACAAAAATATGTTGGTAACCAATATACTCCTGGTCGTCCAGTTCCGGCGGCGATTGCTTACAACCAATCTTTGGTTGCTGCTTCTTTGTATGTCGACTACGTTTTCCTTGACACTGATGAGCGCCGCAGATTTGCCCAAAATCCTCACGAATATTTGATTACTCAGCTTCAATTCACTGGTGATGAGTCTGTTGGTTCTTCTTCCAACAAGATTAAGCTCAATTTCAACCATCCTGTTAAGGAATTGGTTTGGGTTGTTCAACCTGATCAAAACGTTGATTACTGCTCATCTCTCGTGTGTGATGCCCTTTTATTTAAGGTTCTTGGCGCTCAACCATTTAACTACACTGATGCAATTGATGCTCTTCCAAACGCAATTCACGCATTTGGTGGACCAGGTGCTATTGCCGCCGATTCTCAGTCATACATTGATGCCCAAGGTCTTTTTGATGATGCTGGAGCACTAGATTATGATATTCCTGCTGGGTTCACTGGATACTGGCACGGACCAGATAATCCTTATAACGAACCAAATTTTGGAGGTCAAGCGCAAAACTTAGTTGACCCTTCTCTTGTTAAGGCCATTTCTGGACTTCAACGAAGTCATAACGAGAACTCAACCGTCTCTGATGCCGGAACATTTGTTCTCACTGAAACCTCTTTGGACTTGCATTGCTGGGGACAAAACCCAGTTGTTACTGCCAAGCTTCAATTGAACGGACAAGACCGCTTCTCTGAGCGTGAAGGAACTTACTTTTCTTTGGTTCAACCTTATCAATCACATACTCGCAACCCTGATGAAGGCATTAATGTTTACTCGTTCGCTCTTCGCCCAGAGGAACACCAACCCTCAGGCACGTGCAATTTCTCCAGAATTGATAACGCAACTCTTCAATTGGTCTTGTCTAATGCTACCGTTGAAGGAACCAAGACAGCAAAGGTTCGCGTATATGCAACCAATTATAACGTGCTTCGTATTATGTCGGGCATGGGCGGCTTAGCTTACTCAAATTAAAGTAAGTGAAATATTTAATTTCACATAAATATATACAATTTTATTATATTTAATTCAAAACTATTTAATAATTAAGTTTATTTTTAATTATTAAAGCAAAAATATACACGCTAAAGAATGTAACAAAAATTAAAATATACACACTAAAAAAGGTAACAAAAAATAAAAGAGTTTTAGAAAAAAAATTTACTATTAATAAAGATTATAAATTATTGCTTTGCCAATCGGCAAAGCAATCAAATCAAACTAAAGGAGGTCATAATAAAGAAATTTTTATGTTAAACATTGAAACCTTTAAAAAATTTTGTTTAAAATCTGAAACAAAAAAAGCAGATGAAGTTCATGATTATTTTATTAAACTTGAAAACATTATGTTTGAAATAACAAAAGAAGAATGTGAAGAATTAAAAACACAATTACAACAAATGGAAAATACAAAAAATAAAGAAATGGAAACAAAATTAATTATTCAAAAAGGATTGGAAAAAGAAAGGGTATTACTTGATAAATTTGCTAATGCAGGACCATTAGTTTATATCATAAAAGTTAAAACATATGAAAATGGAACATATGTTGTTAAAATTGGTGAATCAAGAAAAGGAATTCAAAATAGATATTCAGAACATAAAACAAAGTATGAAGAATGTTTATTATTAGATTGTTTTTCAGTAGATAAATCAAAAGAGTTTGAAGATTTTTTACACCATCATTCAGTTATTTATCCTAATAAAATTAAAAATTTAGAAAATCACGAAACAGAAAATGAATTATTTTTAATTGGAAAAGAATTGACATACAATATATTATTAAAAATTATAGATGATAACATTAATAATCACAATTATAAAGTTAGAGAATTATTATTAGAAATTGAAAATTTAAAATTAAAAAATAGTGGTCAATCTATCAATAATGATAATGAAATAATTAAAGAATTAATCCAATCAAATAAAATGCTAACAAATAAAGTTAGTTCTCTTGAAAATTCTATTCAATTAATTCTAAATAAACTTAATTAGAGGATTTTTAAAATCACTCGGAAGCATACAACTTTTTGTACAAATATTGCTACGTTGTAGAGGTTTGGTTAAATCACGTATTTTTGGATAATCTTCAATTTTTGGATTAATTGTTTCATTATTATTTTTTGAGTCAGCAACTTTGTTGGTTAAATCACATACTTTTGGATTAATTGCTTCATTATTAATTTTTTTTAATTGGAACTCGTCTAACTCCTTTTTATAATTTACAATGTTTTTGCTTAAATTACTTACAAAAGTTTCAGTATGTTGTAAAGTTCGCATGCTTTTTTGATGATTTTTTTCCAACTCAGCAACTTTGTTGGTTAACGCATCTAACTCTTTTTTATAAATTAAAATATTATTGTTTAAATTACTTACAAAAGTTTCAGTATGTTGTAAAGTTTGAATACTTTTTTGTGTATTATTTTCGTTTAATTTTTCAATCATTTTATAAAGGTTCTCATTTTGTTTTTCGAGTCTTTCAATTTCTTTTTTATACTTACTTTCTTGTTCATCTAATTTACTTTGTAATGTAGTTTCCAACGTTTTTATTTTTTGACTCATACTAAAAGTTGCGACATTAATCATTATTTTAATTGTTTCCATATCAACGGACATTGTAAAATTAATATTTAATATATTGAAATACTAATTTTACATTTCAATTTTTTTACAAATACACCTCACTTTATACATTTAGTCAATTTATAGCGTTATAAATAGTAAAATAATGTATATTAATTATTTATTATGAAGTTGTTAGTTACCGGATGTTGTGGTTTTATTGGTTCAAATTTTGTAAATTTTTATTTCAATGAAAATCGTGAAGTAGAGATAATAAATTTAGACGCAATGGGTTAGAATATTCCAACTGAGCGGGTTGTGTAAGATTTATTCATTTTTATATATACATTTCATACGAAAACAAATTAAATAAATCTAATTTTGTATAATTTAATTTAAAGATAAATTAGATTATACTTCATATGTCAACATTAAATACTTTTCTCATTTTTGGCGCAAATGGCTGGATCGGCAATCAAGTTATAAATTATCTCTCTATCCAAGGAATTCCATTTATAAAGGCAAGAGCAAGAGCTGGAGATAATGAATCCATTATCCAAGAACTCAATGCCAACCCACAAATCACACATATTATGAGTTTCATTGGTCGTACACATGGCACTTATGAAGGGCAAAAAATCACCACCATAGATTATTTGGAAATGCCAGGAAAACTTGTGGACAATCTCAATGATAATTTGTATTCCCCATTGAATTTGGCACTCTTATGCAAAGAACGTGGACTTCATTTCACTTATTTAGGGACAGGATGTATTTTTGAATACGATGAAGAGCATCCATTTGGCCAAGAAGTTAATGGATTCACTGAGAAAAGTAAACCCAATTTTTTCGGTTCAGGTTATTCAATCGTTAAGGGGTTCACAGATCAACTAATGAATAATCAAGCATTTGAAGATACAGTTCTCAACTTGCGTATTAGAATGCCGATAACAGATGAAGTCAATGAGAGAAACTTCATTACGAAAATCACGACCTATCAAAAGATATGTTCAATCCCCAATTCAATGACAGTACTCAATGATATGATACCAATTATTGCGAGACTTGCACAAAAAAATATATGCGGCTCAGTGAATTTGACGAATCCAGGTCTGATCTCTCATAATGAGATTTTAGAAATGTATAGAGAGTTCGTTGACCCGACCTTCACTTGGAATAATTTCACATTAGAAGAGCAGAACCAAATCTTGGAATCAAAAAGATCAAACAACTTCTTGGAAACAAAGATTTTAGAAAGTCTTGAACCTAATGTAAAGCCTATTAAAGAATCAGTGAGAGATATTTTGATACAAATGAAGAAAAAGATGTAAAAAATATACTTATGAATATATTAAAATAAATGGTTATCATTGCGAAGGAAATACAGATGGAAGTAAATTTATAAATTTTACAAAACAAATCAACTATGTATAGTTTATACATAATATGCGTTATTTCTGTTATTTTATTTCATAATATAAAATAAATGAATCTTTTAGTTACCGGATGTTGTGGATTTATTGGTTCAAATTTTGTAAATTTTTATTTCAATGAAAATCGTGAAGTAAAGATAATAAATTTAGACGCAATGTACTATTGCGCCTCAGAAAATAATATAAATGAAGAAATACGTAATTCAGAACGTTATCATTTAGTTAAGGGGAATTTATGTTCATTTGATTTGATATCAAATATTTTAGAAATTTACAGGATAAATAATGTAATTCATTTTGCGGCACAATCACACGTTCAAAATTCATTTGATAATGCGTTACAATATACAAACGATAATGTAGTAGGAACACATACTTTATTAGAAGCTTGTCGTAAATATGGAAAAATAGACAGATTTATTCATATTTCAACTGATGAAGTTTACGGAGAATCAATGATAACAGAAAATGAGGAAAAAAAACACGAAGGTTCTATATTATGTCCAACAAATCCATATGCAGCAACAAAAGCAGCAGCAGAGTTAATTGCAAAATCATATTATCATTCATTTAAAATGCCTATAATAATAACACGTGGAAATAATGTATATGGATCAAATCAATATCCTGAAAAAATAATCCCAAGATTTATTCAACAACTTTTTGAAGATAACCCTGTTACAATTCAAGGCGATGGTTCAAATGTTAGAGCATTTTTACACGTAAATGATGTATGTTCTGCATTAAAATTAGTTTTAGAAAAAGGCCAAATAGGAGAAATATATAATATTGGAAGTGATGACCATCACGAATATACTATTACACAAGTAGCGCACATATTGATTGAAAAAATAAAAAATACAAAAAATTACGATAAATGGATTACTTATATTGAAGATCGCCCATTTAATGACAAACGATATTACATAAGTAATCAAAAAGTGAAAAATTTGGGATGGTCAATTAATACTGATTTTTATAAGGGGTTAGATGATTTAATTGAACAAATGAAATAAAAAGTATTTAAATTTTATATATTATGTAAAAAATATATAAAATATTATAATAAAATGTTATAGTTTATTTTTCTTCTTCCTCGTCTTCTTCTTCGGAATCCTCATCGGCATCATCAAATGTGATATTTATTTCTTCTTCTGGCAATTCTTCATATTCAACACCATTCCATTTAACATTTTTAGAGTTAAACAATTTATTCATATTAATAACTTCAGGTTTATTTTCTGATTCAAATTTAGTAAATAATGTTTTTATGTGCACATCATCTCTAAAACGAGCGCTATATTCTTGTTGAATATTATTACGCCCAATTCGCCCCAATGCTTGAATAATTTTTTCTTGGGTAAGTTCAAGATCCTTGCTTAAATAACCATGACAAAACTGATAATTTGTTCCGTAAATATAATCACTATCAGCAATAATTAAATATAATTTTTGTTGGTCCGCTAATTTTTTCATAATTTCAGTATAATCACTACTTCTATGTTGAGTAAATACACCTATTCCAAGTAGTAACAAAATCTTCCAACTATCATCAACGTCTGTAAGCAACATAATAGAAACAATAATACTATCATCAATATTGCTTGTAAATGCCGCAGAAGTATTAAGGTCTTTTGCCCATTTTTTTAAATGGGTAAGTTTGTTTGGAATAAACATATCATCAAGTGTTGCATTTTTAACCATAGTCTTAAGTGTTTCTATATCATCTCTCATTTTAGCAATTTTTCTATCTCCAGTTTTATCAAGCATTTTACCAGCAATTTTAGATTTTCCTTTTTTGTCTTTTTTACTTGAAAGTTTATTTGCTTCTTTTGATGTGTCATTCGAACTACCTGCTAATTTAGAAGCTACCCTAGTTTCTTCAAACTCGAGTTCTTTTTCAAATTGAACAATTCTTTCATTTATTTTATTATTATATTCAATTTTGTCAGTAATATCTTTCATAACAACAGCAGGAATATTTGCTTGTTGAATACAAAATTTTGAAATCTTTTGTAAATCATTTGCAAGGAAAATAGTTGGACCATCTGTTAATGTATAAGCATCCTTTGTAGTAACATATATTCCACAACTGCCATTATTTATAGAAATAGGTTCTCCGGACTTTTCAGCATTAGTATGATTAAAATTAACGCGCCTAGTTCTTACAAGTATAAAATTATTATATATTTGATTCCAAAATGATGGGATAATATTTTTTAATATTTTAAGATAATATAATTTAATACTTTTCATATCAATATCATTAACAGAAGCAAAATTTCTGTCAAATTTAGCGGAAGTTTTATTATAATTATTACTTTCAACATAGTAAATAAATTCAGACGCTTCTTTCAAATCAAAATATCTTAATAAAGTAAGATTATCTTCGCAATGTGCCACTACTTCTAAAATATCTGTATAATCAGCGTGTAAATAGTGCGGCATTACTACACAACCATTATTATTTATAAGCGGAATTGTTTTACGACAATCATGACTAACAATATTAATAATATCGGCATCTGGAAATTTATATTTAAAATCGGCAATTGTTTGTGTTAATTCGTGTATTTTTGGTAAAGTTGCTGAAGATAACACAAAATTTGGAATAATATTTTGCTTCCAGTTCTTTTTAATAATATTATGTAAATCGTGATTTTGATAATCCATTGTAATGGTTGGTTCGTCCCAATAGGTAACAATGTCGTGAATATTATTAAATGATGCCATATAAAACATAGCAGGAAGATATGACCTAATGTCACAAATAATAATTTCAACTTTGTCGCCAATAGTGTTATCTACTTTTCTAATTTTTCCGCTTCGTCTATCTTTAGTATATTCCTTTGCCGCAAAATAATGTAAACGCACATCTTCAGCAGCAGAACATCCAAACGCAAATGCTATGCGTTTATGAATAGAAATTGCTGATCTAGCAAGTGCAAGTCCAACATGTCTAGCAGCACAAACAAAGATAACTTTATATTTTTCTGATAATCCAAGAGGAGTTAATGTTTTTCCCGTTCCAGTAGGAGCAATATATAAAATTAATTTGGGGTTAGGATTTTTAATAGCATTATAAATTTCTTTTTGATGTTCATATAATGATAAATCGTTATACTTTAAAATATTGGGATTTTTCTCAATATATTCCAAAGAGTGTTGAACAATATACAATAAATCAACATCAGACTCGTAATTTTTAATAAATGTTTGTATAATTTCTTTTAAATGTTTATTTACTTTTTCAACATTATTTTGAATGAGTTTTGTAATTGTGTAATAAAAGTATATCCATGTTTTTTTATTAGAATATTTATGTTCAACCATTTGTTCTAAGTGATTATATAATACAACTTCATACATATTTGTATCATCATTTAAAGAATTTAAACGTGATAAACGGATTTGATCGCTACTTTTAAGTCTTACAATTGATGCAACATTAATATAATAAATGTTATTTTCCAATTCAACCGAATTATTTTTATTTTTTTTTGTGGTTGGATCGGCACCAAAACGAATGAATAAAATATTATACTTTTCAACCATTAATTTAATTTTATCTGCAAAGAATTTAACGTAGAGAAATTCTTCAATTTGAGGATTATATTCTATCTTTAAATGCGTAAAGATAGAATTCGTTTTATTAACTTTAATATTTACATTTAAAAATCCGCCAGTAATTAATCGCAAAATATCTGATTCAGAATTAGAAACAGGTATTTCAATCCCATCCCATTCAGACTTAGATAACTTTATTTGTTTAAGATCCATTTTAAGGGTTCTGTATATATAATTATATGCTAACCTCTTTAAGTTGTTTTACTAATTCAATTTTATTTTTAACTTGAAATAAAATTGAAATGAAATAAGAATGTACCAAAAATTGTATAATATAACAATGTCAACCAACTATAAGATTGTATCAATTGAAGGAAATATTGGTTCTGGTAAATCAACTTTACTTGAGAATTTAAGAAAACAATATGCTGATCATAGACATATTATATTTCTACCAGAACCTGTTGATGATTGGGAAAAAATTAAAGATAATGAAGGAAATACTATGTTAAAAAAATTTTACGCTAATCAAGAAAAATATTCATTCGCATTTCAAATAATGGCGTACATTTCCAGATTAAAAATTTTAAGACAAACCATAAAAGATATTATAAATAATAACGAATTCCAATATATTATTATTACTGAAAGAAGTTTATATACAGACAAGCATGTTTTTGCAAAAATGTTATATGACCAAGGTAAAATAGAAGACGTGTGTTATCAAATTTATTTAAATTTGTTCACAGAATTTATTAATGATTTTCCTATCAGTTATTTTGTGTATGTCAATACTAATTCAGACAAATGTTACCAAAGAATCCATAAAAGAGCAAGAGATGGAGAAGAAGTTATTCCATTAACCTATTTAACGGATTGTCATAATTATCATGAAGAGTTTTTAGACGATAATACAGGAATTAAATCAATAAAATTAATATTAAATGGTAATGTAGATATTTATGAAAATAAAAAAATACTAGAGGAATGGTTAAACCAAATTCATACATTTATTCATAATTAAACGTATTAATTTAATATCTTTTTTATTTATAACTATTAATGGATAACAATAAACCTACTAATTTAGTTGTACAATGCCCACATTGTAAATATCCTATTTTAATTGAACAACTTAATTGTCGCATTTTTCGTCATGGAGTATTTAAAATAGATGGAAACCAAATTGATCCTCACTCACCTAAAGAATTATGTGATTATTATGTTAAAAATGGGTTGATACTTGGATGTAGTAAACCATTTAAAATAATATCAAATCAACACTCTACAAATAATGATGACCAATTTATTGCCGTTATTTGTGATTATATTTAGAAAATTAGTATTCTAATAACCCTATATTTAATAACTGATTTGACTTGTATTTTAATAAATCTAATTCCTTTTTTGTTGTTGGAAATAAGTCCTTGCCATAAATATCTTGTAATAATAACCATTCAAACATGCCTCCAAAATACACAAAAATATTATAAAATCCTAATGATAACAATTGTTGATATTTTTTATTAACATTTTCATCATTACAATTTTTTCCATAAATAATAATACGAATACTTTTATTTTCCTTCATAAATTTATTTATTATTATTTCCTCGTCATTTGCTAGTGTTGTATTTACAATAAGACATTGTTGTTCAGATACTGGCAATGTATTAATTATGAAATATACTTCAGGATTTTTCATAATTGTTTGCATATCTTCATAATTTATTTTTTTCATTGATTGTGTATTTCCCATATTTTATTTATACGAATATTTTTTAAATAATAGAATAACATATAACAAATAAATAAATAAACTAACAAATATTATTGAATCTTTTAATTAAAATAAACTAACAAAATAAACTAACAAATATTATTGAATCTTTTAATTAAAATAAACTAACAAAATAAACTAACAAATATTATTGAATCTTTTAATTAAAATAAACTAACAAATATTATTGAATCTTTTAATTAAAATA
>Ga0315288_10005205_pt1 | contig 16551 bp, 10 predicted proteins | sample YL17G11_20_MG_FD_203454 | JGI IMG/M metagenome (GOLD analysis project Ga0315288, IMG submission 203454) | Sediment microbial communities from Yellowstone Lake, YNP, Wyoming, USA - YL17G11_20 | ecosystem: Environmental > Aquatic > Freshwater > Lake > Sediment | place: USA: Wyoming | collected...
CCGAAGACCAGCATGGATTTTTGAAGGCCGAAATGACCGAGCAGGTATTGCGAGGTCGGGGCCAGGTACACCGGCGCCAGACCGAAGCCCGCCACCACCAGGCCGGCGATCAAGCCGGTCTTCGCCGGGGGAAACCATTTCAACGCCGGGGGTGTGGCGGACGAGTACCCGAAGCCAATCCCCACCCCCACCAACACGCCGAAGCCGAGCAGCCACAGGGCATAGCTGTTGGTGGTGGAGATGAGCACCAACCCGAGGCCCACCAGCACGCCCCCCAGGGACGCCGTCAGCCGCGGGCCGAACTTGTCCTGGCAGCGCCCGGCCAGGATCATCGTAAAGGCGAAGACCAGGCAGCAGAGGGCGTAGGGATCGTTGAGCCGGTCATCCTTCCACCCGAATTCCTTCTCGATGGCGCCTTTGAACAGGCTCCAGGTGTAGAGCACTCCGAGGGCAAGGTTGATGCCCATGCCGGAAAAGGTCACGGTCCAACCGCGATTGGCGGCAGGGACAGGACTGGACGTGGTCGGTGGAACTGCGGGGCTTTCGTTTGCCATGGTTGACCTCGGAGGTTCAGGATGTGTTTGGGAGTGAAGGTCGCCCGCCCCGAACAGGTCCGAAGGGGCGTGGGGACGGAAAGGCGTCATCCTTGGGACGGATCGATGGCGGTGAGGCCACCGTTCGTGTCTGGCACCGAGGCGTCTGGCTGAGGGCCTGACTTGGACCGATAGACAGCATTTGTGGCACCCGAAGGCGCTGACGGGTGATTCGGCGGCGAAGGTAGGAGGCGGGCCGGGCTTTGTCCACCGTCATCTCGCCGGGGCACTCAAGTAAGAGCGAGTCTTATCGCTTGAATGAGTTGTCGCTTGAATGAGTTTGCCCGACGAAGCAAGACGGGCTACATGTGAGCGCAATTGGTTTTCGAAACTCACGGTATGAAGCTGTTGCTCACAGGCGGGGCCGGGTTCATCGGCTCCAACGTGGTCCACCACATCATCGACCGGCCGGACGTCGAGCGGTTGGTGAATCTGGATTGTCTGACTTACGCCGGGCACCCGGAGAACCTCGCCAGCGTGGCCGGGCACCCGAAGTATTGCTTCGAGCGGGTCGATCTGCGGGACAAAGCCGGCGTGCTCGAAGTGGTGCAACGCCACGCCATCACCCACGTGCTCCATCTGGCCGCCGAATCCCACGTGGACCGCTCGATCTCCGGCCCTGGGGATTTCATCCACACGAATCTGGTGGGCACCTTCAACCTGCTCGAGGCCTGCCGCAGCCTCTGGCTCGCTCCGAGTTCCGAGTTCCGAGTTCCGAGTTCTGGCTGCCGTTTCCATCACGTCTCGACGGACGAGGTGTTCGGCAGCCTCGGCCCCACCGGCTACTTCACCGAGACGACGCCCTACGCTCCCAATTCACCTTACTCGGCCAGCAAGGCCGGCAGCGACATGCTCGTCCGGGCCTACCATCACACCTACGGTCTGCCGGCGGTGATCACCAATTGCTCGAACAACTACGGGCCCTATCAGTTCCCCGAAAAACTCATCCCGGTCATCATCCAAAGCGTGCTGGGCCGGAAACCGATCCCGGTTTATGGCGACGGGATGAACGTGCGCGACTGGCTGTATGTGCGCGACCACGCCGAAGCGCTCTGGCTGGTCCTCACCGGCGGCCGGGACGGAGAAACCTACAACATCGGCGGGAACAACGAGTGGCCCAACCTCCGGATCGTCGAGTTGATCTGCGATTTGATCGACGAACTGGCGCCGCGCCTCGGCGGGGGCTCCCGTCGCCTCATCACCTTCGTCAAGGACCGCCCCGGCCACGACCGTCGCTACGCGATCGACGCCGGGAAGATCCGGCGCGAGCTGGGCTGGACACCGGCCCACACGTTCGAGCAGGGCATCCGCGAAACCGTGCGTTGGTATCTGGACAACCAAGCGTGGGTGGAGCAGGTCACTCAAACAAGCCCAGTTGCCGCTTCGCCGGCGCGCGATCCTGCCCGAAGGCTGCCAACCGCGCGGCCAACTCTGCGGGCGTGAACCGCTTCCGAAGCGCATCGATCTCGGCGCGCGCCAGTTGGTCGCAGCGTTCGTTCAGCGGATGGCCGGCATGTCCTTTCAGCCAGTGCCAGCAGACATGATGACGGGCCACCGCCTCGTCGAGCTGGCGCCAGAGATCCTCGTTCTTGACCGGCTTCTTGTCGGCGGTCCGCCACCCACGCGCCTTCCAAGCCGCAAGCCATTCCATGACGCCGTCGCGCAGATACTCCGAGTCGGTGAAAAGCTCGACCTCGCACGGTTCCTTCAGCGTGCTCAGCGCAGCGATGGCCGCCTGGAGTTCCATGCGGTTGTTGGTGGTGGCGGGGACACCGCCCGCGATCTCCTTCGTCCGCGCCCCGTGTTCCAGAACGGCCGCCCAACCGCCCAGCCCCGGATTGCCTTCGCACGCCCCGTCGGTGTGAATCGTCACCTTCTTCAGCGTCTGGTCCGGCGCGATGGCGTTGGTGGAAGACATGGGATCTGCCTGGTTCAAACCGGGGCGCCGGGGACGAGCACGGCGGCGCCCTGGAGTCGGCCCTCGCGCAGTCGCGTCAGAGCTTCGTTGGCCGACCCCAGCGGGAACACCTGAACGGCGCTTCGCACCGGCACCTGCGGCGCCAGCGCCAGAAACTCCTCGCCATCGCGACGGGTGAGATTGGCGACCGAACAAACCGTGCGCTCGCCCCACAGCAGGCCGTAGGAAAACGCTGGCACCTCGCTCATGTGAATGCCGCCGCAAACCACGATGCCGCCGGGACGAACGGCGCGCAAAGCCACCGGGACGAGGGCGCCGACCGGGGCGAACAGGATCGCCGCGTCGAGCGGCTCGGGCGGCGATTCGTCCGAAGCTCCCGCCCAGACCGCGCCCAGCTCGCGCGCGAATCGCTGGGCCGCCTCGTCGCCGGGCCGCGTGAAGGCATACACCTCGCGTCCCTGGAACCGCGCGATCTGGGCGACGAGGTGCGCCGCCGCGCCGAATCCGTAAAGGCCCAACCGCTGCGCGTCGCCGGCCTTCACCAAGGAACGATAGCCGATCAGCCCGGCGCAGAGCAGCGGCGCCGCTTCGACGTCGGAAAAGGAGGCCGGGATCGCAAGACAGAACCTTTCGTCCACCACCGCGAATTCGGCATACCCGCCGTCGATTGTGTAGCCGGTGAACCGAGCTTGCGGGCAGAGGTTCTCCTGGCCGCCGCGGCAGAAACGACACGACCCGCAGGTCCAACCCAGCCACGGGATGCCGACCCGCGCGCCCACGCTGAACCGATCTGCGCCTGCGCCCCGCTCGACGATGCTCCCGACGATCTCGTGGCCGAGCACCAGCGGGAGCTTGGGATTCGGCAATTCACCGTCCACCACGTGCAGGTCGGTCCGGCACACGGCGCAGGCCCGCACTTGCACCAGCACCTGACCCGAACCGGGCAGCGGGCGCGGCAGATCTCTTTCCCGGAGCGGCTGCCGACTCTGCTCGAGGACCAGGGCGCGCATGGGCCGATTCGACCCCGCCCGGCCCCAGCGGTCAAGCGCAGCAAACGGATTATCCAAGTCCCGCGAGCGCGCACGAGCAGGCTGAAATCTCAAACCGAAACTCTTTACCGTTCAGGCGAATGTCGCACCAGCCAGGCAACATTCTTGCCGGGACACAGGTTGTGTCGCTGGTCGAAGTCCGGGGAACGAATCACTCGCTCGTCCACCCGCGCGGTGCGGTGGGTGTGGTCACGCGCACACCAACCGGAGACCAGAATTGGTTCCTCATCGAAGCGCGGCGTGAAATGGCGAACCACGAAGGAACACCAATGAACGCGAATTGTCGCCGTAGCAGCCGAGGTAACGAGGCTCAAACTGAAAGGGCTGAAAGCCCGAAAGACAATAGCCCAGGGCAAGCGAAGTGAAACCAGTGCCGCCTTCGGTGAGCGGGCAACAAACACCGAACGAGCTGCAGCCGTGCGGACAGGGTGCAAGCCGTTGGATATGCCGACCTGCTACTTCTAGTCTGTAGCTATAGAGTCATCATTAGGGGATAACGTCCCCATGCCACGTCAGGATTCCGCCAGCATCGTGGCCGCCAACGTGAAGCGGCTGAGACTCCAACGAAAATGGTCGCAGGAGGATTGCGCCGAGAAGTGCGACTTGCACCGGACTTACATCGGCGCGGTGGAGCGCGGTGAGCGGAACATCACGCTCGCCACGCTTGACACCATTGCTGCCGCGTTCGGCGTCTCGCCGGTGGACTTGCTCACCAAGGAGTGACGCATGGCGTCGGATTCCTCGTCCGTCGTCGGCAGTGACGGTGGCATCGCGAAATCAGGGAAGAGCATCTACGACGCATTGCACGACAGCCCCGAATGCTTTCTCGCGGGCGGAGACTTGGAGGCGATTCTTCGCGCCGGGTTGGTTGGGCTGGATTTGAACTACCCGTTGCGCACCCGTTCCAAAGTGCTCAAGTCGAAAATCTGTGAAGTTCTCGGCTACCCGGTTTCATCTTCATTCAAGAAGTCCAAGCCGCGCTTTCCCGGCCAGGACTTCGACACCTACGTTCAGAAATCCAACAACCTGCAAATTTGGAATGAGGAAATCACTCCGACACGTCGCTACGTCATCATTAGGTTGGATGAAGCCTCGAAGGTCGTGGGCGTCCGGGTCGTCACGGGCGAAGTGCTCGCAAAACTCGACTCCACAGGAACACTAACGAAGAAATATCAGGCCAAGAGTCGCGCGCCGGTCACGCAATCAGTGCTGGTGTCGCAGTCGGACGCTTACTCAGTTCAGGACGCGATTGCCGCGTTGCCAAATGGCAAGCTGACTTTGCCGCCGAGTGCGACTCGCAGTCTCGCGGTTGACTTCAATGGTTTCCTGCCCATCGAGTCGGTTTACAGGAAGCTTCTGAAGCTCGTGGGCAAGCGGCTGTCAGACCCCGGACTTGATCAGGAGCGCAATCGGGGAGCCGCATTGCATAAAGCCGTGTGCGCCGCGCTTGGCATTGCGGACTACGCCGACACAGGGAGTTTCCCAGACGTGATGGAGCAGTTGGTGGAAGTGAAGCTGCAAACTGCGGCGACCATTGACTTGGGCTTGGTGTCGCCGGATGACGCGACGCCGCTGGAGTTCTTCCCGCGCGTCCGGCATTGCGATGTGCGTTACGCTCTGTTCTACGGAACGGTCGTCGGGAGCGAAGTGAGGCTCGACCATCTCCTGCTGACGCGGGGTACAGACTTCTTCTCCTTCTTCCAGCGGTTTGGAGGCAAGGTCGTCAACGCCAAACTCCAGATTCCGTTACCGCGCGATTTCTTTGGTTAAGCCGAACGCTTTCCAGACGAGCGCGTCGAGTTCCTGTTCCAATCTCTCCAAGTCCGGCGAGTTTCCAGACCGTGCCGCGCCGATGACCAGCGGCATCAAATCGAGGATGTCCTGCGCGCATTTCCGCTTCGGCAAGGGGAAGCGGCTCACATACTGGCTCATGAATCGCCGGCGGCGGGAGTACAGCTTGTTGTGAAAAACGGTGTCGTAGAACTTCAGGGCGAACGATGAATTCGCGACGGCCAGCATGAGCATGAGCCACGACGCATCCTTGCCGGGCAGGAGCTTTGTCCAGTAGCAATCGCCGTTTACAATCCATCCCGGCTCGACGAGGAAGAATCTGTTCGTCTCGCTGATGTCCGGGAATGCGAGCTTGGCTTGAGTCCAATCGCGAGGACGATGCGGCACCCATACCTCGTACCAGTGCCGGCCCGACTCAATGACGTAGCTTCTGCTTTCGAGCCGGGCGCGGTGCTTGAGCAGGTAGGCGCGGGCGCGGGGGAAGTCGGCCAAGTCCACCGGCAACCTCTCGGTGGCATTGCCGACGTAGGGGTAAAGCACCTGTCTGGTGCGGGCAGCGTTAGCGGGCAGATGCCAGCGGGTAGCGAGATGATGCGTTACCAACGGGTGAAGCAATTCGTTCTCGGGACGTTCTGGTTCCGGCAGCGTCTCCCAGTCGTCACGGACAAACACCGAATCCGCCGTGGTCTTGATGCCGACACAGATTTTCGCCACGTCGGCAAACGCGCACACCGAGTTGGACTTCGCCGCTGCAAGCCACGCATCGACGCCTACGTTGCTCATGACCCACGGCGTCCGGCTGTCCGACCCGGTTTGCAGCCGCCCTGTTTCGATGTGAAAGCACGTCCCGTTTGTTCGAGCATGCCCCGAAAAGGAACCGTCAAGGGCATCGAGAATCGAGCGCTCCTGCCGCGCGTTGGCGATGCCCGCCTCCGGCGACTCATAAACACGGATGAACTCACAGTCTTGCGTGTCCGTGCCGGCGGTGCGCTCGGCCACGACGATGGCAGGCAAGACCGCCGCCTCGAAGAGTTTTGTATCGCCGAGGTCAACCAAACGGCGAAGCCGGAATTGACTGCTGAGCCAGTCGCGCATGGAACTGCCTGACTGTACGGTGAGGAAACGGTTCGAGGTCAGCAGACCAAGAATCCCTCCTTCGCGAAGTGCTAGCGTCATCGCCTTGACGAAGGCGTGATACAAGTCCACACGCCCAGTCAGGTTGAAACGCGTGGCCAGTTCACGTGCTGATGCCGAACCTAAAACCTGAGTGCGAACGTAGGGCGGATTGGAGATGACAGCGTCGAATCGTGCTCCTAGCCGCAGTCCTTTCGGTTGGGCGGCGGCGCGTAGGAAGTCCATTTGAGCTGAGGCTTCAACGTCGGCAACTTGGGACAAAAAATTGCCCGCGTGCAATTCTACCGGGGCCGTACTGATATCTTCGAGAAGACTGCGAGCGCGCTCCAAAGCCGCTTCATCCATATCGAAGCCCGTGAGGCGAAGTGTGTTCCTCCAAGCGCGCGGAACCGCATCGACGATGGCCTTCAGCAATTCGCCTTCTCCACAAGCCGGGTCGAGGATCGAAAGTTGATCGGCCCCTGTATGCGTCTCCTTTAACGCGCTCACGACCTGCTCGGCCAAGTATGCGGCCAACTGGGGCGGCGTGTAGTGGATGCCGTTGGCCTTCCTCCGTTCCGCATCTGTTGCCAGTCTGGTAGCCAATGCTCCTCCATTGCGGCTAGAGCCCGGGGTTGACGCATGGTCGGGTTGTGCCATCGTTGGCATGTGCTACTTCTAGTCATCAATGCGTCCAACTGTCAACTGAAATGGCGCACGAAGGATTTGTCCAGTGCGGTGCGAACCTCGTCTCACTTGCCCTGGGCGAGTTTCCTTCGGGTCTTCAGCCCTTGCCGATAGAATCTGGCACAGGTGAACATGACAATTGACCCACGCCTTCACCGCATCGTCCCGGCGCAGCCGGGCGGAAGCTGAGGGGTGAGAGAAAGTGCCGTGAAGATTGATCTGCGACTGAAACGAATCGTCGCTGCCCAGCCTTAGCGGTTGCTCTTCGCCAGCATCAGCGGCTAAACCCTTTCCGGCTTTCGTGTGGTTGGCGTGGTTCGCGATCAAGGTCTCTGCGGCTGTTGCGTTCCTTTGCGGCAGCGGGGTCGCATCGGGCAAGCGAAAGCTGGCGGAGTGGCTCGTGGCGTGTTCTAATGCCGCCGCATGAACGCCACCACCCGTCGCGACTTTCTCCGAACCTCACTCCAGGCCGGAGCCGCCTTGACCGGCCTCGGCCTGGGCGCACCTCGCCTGGCCGCCATCGAGCCATTCAAGCGGCCCGGCACGCCACGGCTCAAACTTAGTGTCGCCGCCTATTCCTTCCGGCAGTTCTTCAAGGACAGCAAGGACGCCGGCGGCGCCGCTGTCGACAGGAAGATCGACCTGTTCCAGTTCATCGACTTCTGCGCCGACCACGGCTGCGACGGTACGGAGTTGACCAGCTATTACTTCCCGCCTAGCGTGGACGACGATTTCCTGCTGCGGATCAGGCGGCACGCGTTCCTGCGCGGCGTCGCGATCAGCGGCACCGCCGTCGGCAACACCTTCACGGTGCCGGTGGGGGAAAAGCGCGACCAGGAGACTGCCGGGGTGAAACGGTGGATCGACCGCGCCGCGGTCATGGGCGCGCCGCACATCCGCATCTTCGCCGGCAACGCGCAAAGTGGCATCAGCCCGACTCAGGCCAAGACGCTCGCCATCGGCGCCATCGAGGAATGCTGCGCCTACGCCGGCGAGAAGGGGATCATCCTCGGCCTGGAGAACCACGGCGGGATCGTGGCGGATCCGGCCGACCTGCTGGAGATCGTGCGTGCGGTGAAAAGCCCGTGGTTCGGCATCAATCTCGACACCGGCAATTTCAACACCGCGGATCCGTACGCCGACCTGGCGAAGTGCGCGCCCTACGCGGTGAACGTGCAGGTGAAGACCGAGATCGCGAAGCGCGGCCAGAAGAAGGAACTGGCCGACCTCGCGCGGTTAGTCCAGATCGTCCGCGACGCGAACTATCAGGGCTACGTGGCGCTCGAGTACGAAGCGGCGGAAGATCCGTGGAAAGCGGTGCCGGAAACCCTCGAGAAGCTGGGGGCGTTGCTCAAGGCTTAACTCCGGGGGGTGGCTGCGTTCGCGAGAACGCGGCTGACTTTTCGGCAATCCTTTGGGAAGCTGTCCGCCGAATTCGGCTGGAATGTTTATGCCCGCAGACGCGCGAACCCTGGCCATGAGCCCTCCCACCGGCGAACGCCTCGTGCGTTTCGTCGGCGACCGAATCCGTTTTGAACTGCGCCCCGCCGACGGGCGTGCGCTGCCGGATGGGTGGCGGGCGTGGCTGCGCACCAATCTCGGGCGCGGTCCGGCGTTGCAGCGTGAGCTCATTCACTCGCGCGGCGGCGAACGTCCGCTCACCGGCGCTTCGTGGCGCGACGTGCCGATGCAGCGCGAGGGAGACGGCTGGATCGTCGAACTCGCGCTGACGGAGGTGGGCCATTTCCAGACCAAGGCTTACGCGGCGGACGAGCGGGGTTTCCAGGTCTGGCCCGACGGTCCGGACTTCGGCCTCAGCGTCCACCCGGACGGTTACCGGACCGCCAACACGATCTACTCCGCGTTCACGCGGTTATTCGGCGACACCAAGCGCGCCGCCCGCTCGGGCGACGCGCCGCTGGAGTCGAAGTTGAAACGCCTGGAGAAGCTTGGTTACGCGGTGTTGCCGCCGTCCGGCAAGTTGCGCGACTTGATCCCGGCGTTGCCGCACATCGTCGATACGCTTGGCTGCCGCATTCTCCAACTGCTGCCGATCAATCCCACGCCCACGACCTATGCACGGATGGGCCGGTTCGGCAGTCCGTACGCGGGGCTCGATCTCACCGCCATTGACCCGGCGCTCGTCGAGTTCGACCAGCGCACCACGGGCGTGGACCAGTTCCGTGAGTTGACGTACGCCGTGCATGCGAAAGGCGCCCGGCTGTTCCTCGATCTCGTCATCAATCACACCGGCTGGAGCTCGACCCTGCACGAGCAGCATCCCGAGTGGTTCGCGCGCAACCCGGACGGCTCGTTCCAGAGCCCCGGCGCCTGGGGCGTGACCTGGGAGGACCTCGTCGATCTGGACGAGGCGCATCATGACCTGTGGGACGTGGTCGCCGATGCGTTCCTGACCTGGTGCCGGCGCGGCGTGGACGGCTTCCGGTGCGACGCCGGCTACAAGATTCCGATGCCGGTCTGGCAGTACACGATTGCCCGCGTGCGGCAGGAGTTCCCGGACACCGTCTTCCTGCTCGAGGGTCTCGGCGGCGCCTGGCACGACACGGAGACCCTGCTCACCGAGGGCGGCATGCAATGGGCCTACTCGGAACTGTTCCAGGAATTCTCGGGTGTGCAGGTGGCCGGCTACCTCGATCACGCGCTCAAGCAGAGCCAGCGCGCCGGAGTGCTCGTCCACTACAGTGAGACGCACGACAACGAGCGTCTGGCGAAGCAGGGCCGGAAGTGGTCGTTGCTGCGCAACCGGCTCTGCGCGCTCGCCGGCGTGAGCGGTGGCTTCGGGTTTACTTGCGGTGTCGAATGGCTGGCCACAGAGAGAATCCGGGTGCATGGCTGCACCGGCCTCGCCTGGGGCAGCGCCGACAACATTGTTCCCGAACTGGGCCGGCTCAACCGGTTGCTGGCCGACCATCCGTGCTTCTTCGACGGCGCGAGGCTGACCCGGCTCAGCCGAATCGACTCGCCTGTGTTCGCTCTCGGCCGCGATTCCGCCGAGGGCAAGGACCGCGTGCTCGTGCTGGTGAACACGGACGTTGAGAAACCACGAACGCTGACGCTGGCGAAGGACGAGGGTCCATCCGGCGAGAGCTGGGTTGACCTGCTTGGACAACCGCTGCCGACGATGACTCGCGCGGCGGATGGCGAGGTCAGCCTCAAGCTGGACGCCGGCGCCTGCTACTGTCTGTCGGATTCACCCGAACCGCGTGGCTGGAGCGGCGCAACGTATCGCCGGGCTCGCGCCCAGGCGGCCTTCGCCGTCCAGGCGCTCAGGCAGACGCTGGAACCCGAGGACATCGGTCCCCACGACTGGCCGGCGCTCGCCGCCTTGGTGAACGGGGATCCGCAGGCGTTTCTGGCGGCACTGCCGCATTTGGATCGCGCCCAGGCGAACCAGGACCTCGTCGCCGCCCTGAACACGGCGCTGGCGGTGCGGCGATTTCCGAAGGTGATCACCTGGGAGTTGCCCGATCGCCGACGCGTCACGCTCGTGCCACCGGGCCACTGGCTGCTGGTCCGGGACCCGAAGCCGTTCCGGGTCAGCCTGCAATGCACGGAGGGACCCGATGCCCGGCACGCCGAGGCCATTGGCGTGGATGACGGGTTTGTCGCCTGCTTCCCGCCGTTAACGGGGGCAAGCGACGCCGAGTTGGTGGTGGAGCGATATGCCGAAGTGGATGGCGAGGTCCGGGCCACGGTCCGCTTCCTGCCCCTATCAATAGCCAATCGCCAATCGCCGATCGCCAAGTCCCAACCCCCAATCGCCGAGCGCCGAGCGCCGAGCGCCAAGCCTCAGCCCCCGATCGCCGATCGCCAATCCGCAATCCGCAATCCGCAATCCGGAATGGTCTTGTTGACCAACGGCCGCGGCGGCATGGCCCGGCTGTGTGTGGATCTCGGACGGGTCAACTCCAAGTACGACTGTCTGCTCGGCGCCAACCTGGATGCCGAAGTCCCGGTGGACCGCCACATCTTCGCCAAACGGGTGCGCGTCTGGGCCGTGGCCAATGGCTTCATCTCGCCCCTGAATGCCGACAATCTCGCCGTCTTCGCGGCCGGTCCGCCGGCCCGCTGGACGTTTCGTGCCAACGCTGGCGACGGTCGCACGGCTGGGATCGTGATGACCGCCGGCATGATCGAAGGGCAGAACACGACCGTGCTGGCGTTCGGTCGCGAAAGCGACGATGTGCTCGCTGTTCCCGAGATCAGGGGTGCCGAGTACCTGTATCCAGAAGTTTCTCATCCTCGTGCAGATTCTCTCGGGGTGTCCCCTCACCCCGACCCTCTCCCCATCGGATGGAGAGAGGGTCGTCGAAGACCGGGTGAGGGGCTGCTTACGTTCCGGCTCGGCCGACCTGAGAACAGCGTCCCTCCCATCGCCGTGCGATTGACCGTGCGGGTGGACATTGAGGACCGCAACTTCCACGAGGAGACGCGCCATAACGGCGGGGCTGATCGCCACTTCGCCATCCACACCCAGCCGCTGCCGGACCGGCCCGGCTTCGCCTTCACGCCCGCCCAGGATCGCCAGTTGCGAGTGTTCGCCAGCGCCGGCGCTTTCCATCCGCAGCCCGAGTGGTGCGAGAATATCCCGCATCCAGTGGAAGCGACGCGCGGCCAGGTCGCCAGCGGCGACGCTTACAGCCCTGGCTGGTTCGATCTGCCGCTCGCCGCAGAAGGTCCGGTTCAGGTCGTGGTGACGGCGGAAGTGCCCCCGGAACCAGCCCAACTTTCAACGTTCAACCTTCAACCTTCAACTGCGCCAGGAACAGAAAGTGACCGCGATGATTTCGGACACCGGCTTCGCCGTGCGGCGCAAGCATTCATCGTCCGCCGCGGGGAAGGTAAAACCGTCATCGCCGGTTACCCCTGGTTCCTGAATTGGGGCCGGGACACGCTGATCTGCGCTCGCGGGTTGCTCGCCGCCGGGATGGCGGCGGAGGTGAAGCAGGGGCTCATCACCTTCGGCCGGTTCGAGAAGGAGGGAACGCTGCCGAACAGCATCCACGGCAACGACGCCTCGAACCGCGACACGTCGGACGCGCCGCTCTGGTACGGGATCGTGTGCGAGGAACTGGCCGACGGGGAACGGGCATTCGGCCTGCCCCCGGCCGTGCGGGGATCGTTCTCCGCGGCCCCAGGACCGGTTCGCGCGGCCGGCCAGATGCCCGCGTCAGCTTACCGCCTCCCCGTCGATCCGTCGGGCCGCACGATTGCCGATGTCCTCCGCTCCATCGCCGTCGGCTATCTTCGCGGCACCCCGAATGGCGTGCGGATGGACGCCGAGTCCGCGTTGGTCTGGAGCCCGAGTCATTTCACCTGGATGGACACCAACCATCCGGCCGGCACGCCGCGCGAAGGCTATCCGATCGAGATTCAGGCGTTGTGGATTCGACTGCTGCGGCAGCTCGAGCGGCTGGGCGCGAAGCCGGAGAACGGGCCGTGGGGCAAGCTGGTCGGGCAGGCGGAGGCCTCGCTCCACGACCTCTTCTGGCTCGAGCATCGCGGCTGGTTCGCCGACGTGCTGGTCGCTCCGCCGGGAATGGCGGCGAGGGAAGCCGTGCCAAGCGACGCGCTGCGGAGCAACTGCCTGCTGCCCGTCAGCCTTGGACTCGTGACCGGTGAACGGGCCCGACGCTGTGTCGAGGCCGCGTTGCGTCACCTGGTGGTGCCTGGCGCACTGCGATCGCTCGCGCCCCTGCCGGTCACGCCGCCGCTCGAAGTGCGTGGCCGCGACGGGCGCTTGCTCAACGACCCGGCGAACCCTTACTGCGGCCGCTACGAAGGCGATGAGGACACGCAGAGGAAACCCGCCTATCACAACGGCACGGCCTGGACGTGGACCTTGCCGATCTTCTGTGAGGCGCTGGTCCGCGCCTGGGATGCTTCACCGGAAGCGGTCGCCGCCGCGAAATCCTACCTGGGTAGCCTGGCCCAACTCCTCGATGAGGGCTGCCTCGGCCAGATCCCCGAGATTCTGGACGGCGACGCGCCGCACGCAGAGCGCGGTTGCGACGCGCAGGCCTGGGGCGTCACCGAAGCGCTGCGGGTATGGCGGTTGTTGAGTTAGCGGATGAGGGTGGCCTCGTCGATGCCGTAGCGTTGGAGGACGCGCTGCGTGGCGGCGTCAAGTTGGCGGGCGTCGAGCACGAGGCGCTGCAAGGATTCGCCTTTGAGAAATTCAAACGTGTGGAACCCGTCCGCCGCCTGAGCCAACGCCGGCGCCACGTCTTTCAACGAGTTGACCTTCCGGCCGTTGATCCGCTCGAGCACGAGGCTGCGGAGGTCCTGATAGCCAAGGTTGAAAACATCCGGCAAAACCTGCGAGAGGACGACGACGGAGGGGCGTTCCAAGGCGGGGTCCTCGTTGCGGAAGAAAGCCAGGCGGAACGGGGCGCGTCGTTCCCAGTCCTGGCCCCAGCTTTCGAGGTAGTTCCTCGTGAGCGGTTGGAAGACCAATCCGCCGAGGATCAGATACTCCGGCGGCGCGTCGTGGGCTGACTCGGGCACCAACCGCCGCGCGACTTCGACCTTGGGCAGCGTATAAACCACGTCCAGCTCCCGCCCCTCACGCCAGATCTTCAGGGCGACGGGCTGGCCCGCCCACTTGTTGCGCGTGGAAAGGTTCTCGAGCATGAGGTGGCCATAGACCGGATCGAGGTAGTCCCCGTGCATGTCCACGTCAAAACCGTCCACCTCCAGGAGGATGTCCCGCGGCTGGAGCACGGGCGTCGTGGCGGGCTGCTTCGGGACGTCGATGACGACCACGCCGTCGCGCTCGGGCGGCAGCTTGAGAGCACGCAGCGTTTCCGTGTTCTCCGAGGGCTGCCAGGTGAAATCGAAATAGCCCAGGCCCTTGAACGTGCCCTCACGGTGGGCCTCGAGCAGGGAATGGATGAAGGGCGCCGGGAGCACCTGACAGAGGTTGCCGGTCTGGGCGAACACGATGCCGATGACCTGCTTGCCCGACACGACCGGCTCGGCCCAGCCGGCCCCGTCGATCTCGGAGTTGACTTCCAGCACCACGTGGGCGGCGTCGGCAATGGACGGATTGCTGACGCTGAACCGGTTGAACTCGGCCTTGCGCACCTCGAGATTGCCGGCCCGCCAGCGGAGGACCTGGATGGCGCGGTCGCGCGAGATCGCGCGGGCCAACGCCACCGGTTTGAGGCCAGCCCAGAAGGCCGTGTTGGTGCTGGTCAACAAGGCGAGGTTGGCCGGGTAATCCACCCAGACCACCTCCGCGTCCGACCACGAGCCGCGCCCTCCCTGCTGCACCCGCACCAGCGTGCGGTTGTCGAGGGCGAAGGCGGTCGTGAGGATTTCCCGAGGTCCGACCACGATGCCGGCCTTGGTTGCGGATTGGGGATGGGTGGACCAAGGCTGCAGGAAGTCGGCCTGGTTGCGCGTGACCTCGAGGCTGACCACGGCGCGCTCCCAACCGCGCGCGGCGCCGTTGGCGGCGGCGCAGGTCAGAGCGGGCGTCAAACCGAGGAGCAGGGCGAGGCCGAAGGTCAGCGGAGTTTTCATAGGCGGCGGTCGCTGGGGAGGCCGTAGGTCTTCAAGATCTCGGCGTGCGCGGCCAGCGCGGTGGGCCGGTCGAGCGCCTCGAGGGCGCGGTTGGGCAGGAACTCGAGGAGATGGTGGGTGTTCGTGCCCGACTCGAAGGCACGCGCCACGTCGGCCAGCTTCTCGATGCGGACTCCATTGATGCGGTCCACCAGCGCCCGGCCGGCCTTGAGGTTGGCGTTGACCGGATGCGGCAAGACGGACACAAGCACCACCGGCTCGGGCCGGGCGGTCTTCGGCGACTCGTGGCGGCGATAGTAGAGCTCATAGAGAATCTCCGCATTGGGCGCGTCGCGGCCGATGGTCCGGAGATACTCCTGGCTCAGGGGCGTGAACACCAGACCGGCATGGACGAAGTACCGGGGAAGGACATCGTATTGATTGCCAAGCAGCCGGTCCCCGTCATAGACGAACATCGGCAATGAGACGTCCGTCGCCTGGCCGTCGCGCCAGACCTTCAGCGAAAGGCTTTCGCCATGCTGGGCCGTCTGGAAGGCGACGCTCCCGAACACCCGGTTTCCTTCGAACATCACCGTGCCGTCGCTCCCGATCGGATAGGTGCCGACCTGGAGCAAGACATCCTCAGGCCGCAAGACCTGTTCGGTGCTGGGAATGGGCAGCAGGCTGTCCACCCGCGCCCCGATGCGATCGTCGTCCAGCTTGAGCAGACGCCGGTAGGCGGGATTCTGGAGGGCCACAATGCGGATGCCGGCGGTTGGGACACCGTCGTAGCGCCCGTCCTCGACGTCTTTGAGGAAATGCTGGATGACCGGCGGGGGGATGAAAAAGCCGGCGTTCTCGAGGCCGGGCATGTTCTGAAAGGCCACGCCCACCACCACGTCGTCCTGCAGGACCGGCCCGCCGCTGTTGCCCGGATTGATGGCGGCATCGGTTTGCACCGCGAGCAGGCTGCGGTTGCCAATGTGGACATAGACCTGCAACTCGATGCGCGACACCACGCCGCGCGTGTAGGAGATCTGCTCGCCGCCGGCCGGGTAACCGTAGGTCACCACGGTGGAGCGGACCTTGGGCAACGGGCCGAACTCCAGCGGTTCGAGCCCCTCGAAGAACGCCTCGTTCTCCACTTCGAGCAACGCCAGGTCGCAGTCGTGCCCGACAAAGAGCACGCGGGCCACATACGGGCGCGGGTCCTGATAGCGGCGGACGAGGATCTGCTTTGCCCAACTGACGACGTGGGCGTTGGTCATGATCTTCCGGCCCTTGACCACGAAACCCGTCCCGCCGCTGCGCCGCACGGCGTCGAAGCGCCACGGCGCGTCCCACATCGGCTGTTGGCTGGACGTGATGATCTGGACCACGCATCGCTCCGGCTCGGCGCCGACCAGCAGGGCGGCCGAGCCGAGGAACGCCAGGAGGGAGAACGCTTTCTTCAGCACGGCGCGAAAATGGGGGCCGTCCGCCGACCGGTCAAGCCTTTTGGGGGCAGGCGCCGTGCGAAGGGTCAGACTCTGCCGCGGCCTCGATGTTCGCCCAGCAGCCGAGCCCCACCCCTTATGAGCAGGCCAGCGCCTTCCTGTCGAACCGCAAACCGGGCGGCTCAACCGGACGTTCCTCTCCACACCACCGAGCAGGACTGAGCTCGATGCTCACACCCGCGCGGAAAGGTAACATCTAGCCCCAGGTGGTGACGCGTTCGCCGGTACTGGGGAAGTACCGTCCCGCCAACTCTGTGTCAATGTTTGGGACTGACCCCTGCTATGGGGTGGTCTGTCAACTGGAAGCAGCGGTTTAGTTTAGTTTTTCATTTTCTTGTTTCCGAAATCGAGTGATGAGCGTTGGGCTTTGGTTCGCC
>Ga0315288_10005207_pt1 | contig 16546 bp, 8 predicted proteins | sample YL17G11_20_MG_FD_203454 | JGI IMG/M metagenome (GOLD analysis project Ga0315288, IMG submission 203454) | Sediment microbial communities from Yellowstone Lake, YNP, Wyoming, USA - YL17G11_20 | ecosystem: Environmental > Aquatic > Freshwater > Lake > Sediment | place: USA: Wyoming | collected...
CTTGGCCGACCTCAACGAGGAGGAGGAGCAAGTGGTGCAGACGCTCGCCTGCACCCAGACGGATCTGCCAACGGACTCCAGCCTGGCCTCGCGCGAGTTGGTCGAGAAGCTCCTGGCGCGTCTCAAGCCGGAGGATCGGCTGGTCATCACGCTGCTCCATCTCGAAGGCAAGAGCGTGGAAGAAACCAGCCAGGTGACCGGCTGGAACGCCACCCTCGTGAAGGTCCGGGCCTTTCGCGCCCGGAGCAAAATGAAGAAACACCTGGAAACCCTTCTGAAAGAGTGTCCCCATGAAAGCGTTCAATGATCCCTTGGACCGCCTGCTGAAGTCCGCCGCGCAAGCCCCGCCGCGGCCGGTGAGCGAGTTGCCCTTTGCGACCGAAACCCGTGTGCTCGCCTGTTGGCGGGCGGGCGCGGCCGAAGACTGGGGGGTGGATTTTCTGGCTCTGTTCCGGCGCGGGCTCGCGCTGGCCGGGGCGTTCAGCCTGCTCACGGTCGCGGTCAGTCTGTGGGAGATGCGCCACGACACTACGGATGTCTGGGAGGTTTCGGATCCCGTGATCAATCTCGCTTCCCTGCCATGAAAGACCTGATCCGCAGCAAGGCCATCGTGTATCTGGTCGCGATCTTTGTCGCCGGCTTGGCAGCGGGAGGCGCGGGCGGCTTCGCCTTGAGCAAGCGGTCCGAACACCGCAAAGACAAAGGAGATCGCCCCGACCCGAAAATGATGGTGGAGCACATCCTGGGAGGCCTGAAGCATGAGCTGAAGCTGACCGAGGAACAGGTGCGGCAAATCCGGCCTTTGATTGAGCGCACCAGCGAGGAGATCCACGCCTGCCACCAGGACGTGGGGATGCGGATCGAGGCGCTCATCAAAGAAGGCAACCGCCGGATGGAAGCCTTTCTGACGCCGGAGCAGAAGCAGAAGCTGGCCGAGTTGGAGCGGCAGCGCGAGGAGCGGTTCAAGAAGCGCCCAGAGCCGGGACCCAAGCCGCACTAATCGTGGTACCGGACGCGGCGAACAGGAAGTTGGGATCGTGAACCGGATGGCGCAACCGGAGAGTGGAACGACAGCGACGAAAACGAACGTATGGCAGCAGCGAATAAGCGGAGATGGATCAAGTGGCTCGTGGGGTTGCTCTTGATTGGCGGCGGGCTTGCCTGCGGGTGGTACCTGCAACGCTCCAGAAATGCGCCCGCCGACTTCAAGACCGCCACGGTCGGGCGGGGCGACATCCTGCAGTCGGTGACCGCCAACGGCCAGATCAGCCCGGTCAAGAGTGTCACGGTCGGCAGCCAGATCTCTGGCCAGATCCTCGATATCAAGGTGGACTTCAACTCGAGGGTGAAGGAAAACGATGTCCTCGCCCAAATCGACCCCTCCACCTACCAGCGCAGCGTCGCCCAGGCGGAGGCGCAAGTGCTCAGCGCCAAGGCCTCGCGCGAGTTGACCGAGGTCAATTATCGCCGCGCCACCAAACTGTTCCAGAACAACCTCATTCCGGCGGCCGACGCCGACAAGGCCGTGGCGGATCTGCACCAGGCCGAAGCGTCCGTCAAGATGGACGAGGCCAACCTGGAGAGTCGGAAGGTGGACTTGGAGCGCACTACCATCCGGGCTCCCATCGACGGCGTGATCATCTCGCGCAACGTGGACGTCGGGCAGACGGTGGCCGCCAGCTTCAACACGCCGACGCTCTTCCTGATCGCCAATGACCTGAAACAGATGCAGATCGAAGCCGCGGTCTCGGAGGCCGACGTGGGTGGGATCCTGGAAGGCCAGCCGGTCACCTTTCTGGTGGATGCCTACCCGACGCGCCAGTTCGAAGGACGCGTCAACCAGGTGCGCTTCGCCCCGATCACGAACCAAAACGTCGTGACCTACACCACCGTGATCGGGGTCAAGAACGACGATCTCAAGCTGCGCCCGGGCATGACCGCCAACGTGTCCATCGTCACGTCCCAACGCACCAATGTGATCCGGATTCCGAATGCCGCGTTGCGCGTCCGCCCGCCGGACAGCGCGATCCTGAACTCCGGCACCAATCTCCTCGCCGCCGCGGGCGATCTCAAGAACTCGACCAACGCGGCCGGCGCCGCGGCCGGAGGTATGCCGACGCCGCCCTGGGGGGCCGGTCCCCCGCCCAGCCGCGAAGACATGCAGAAGTGGATGCAAACCCTGACCCCGGACCAGCGCGATCAGATGCGTCAGACAAGGGAACGCATGCGCGCCCAATTCGGCGACGGCGCCCCTGGAGGCGGATTCCGCGGCGGCGGCCCCGGTGGGGGAGGTTTGGGAATGCTTGGCGGGGCCTCGGGCCGGAGTCAGGCCAGTGACGTCCCGGAGAAGCGCACGATTTACCTCCTGATCAAGACGAACGCCCCGTCCGGAAAGGAAATCCCACTCGCCAAGCCCGTGACCGTCACGACGGGTGCCACCGACGGAGCCTTCACCGAGGTGATCGAGGGGTTGAAGGAAGGGGATGTGGTGATCACGGGACAGAACACGCAGACGACCGCGGCCTCGCAGGTGCCGCAGGGCACGAGTCCGTTCACCCAGCGTTCTCCGTTCGGTGGCGGGCCTCGACGGTAAACCGGCAAAGCCCAAGAGACCCGCGGCGTTATGCCTCCTATCATCCAGATGGAGAGTTTCACCAAGACCTATCACACGGGCGAGGTGGAGGTGCACGCCGTGCGGGGTGTTTCCCTGGTCATCGAGCCGGGGGAATTCGTGGCCGTCATGGGCGCCAGCGGCTCGGGCAAGTCCACCCTGATGAACACCATCGGCTGCCTGGACCGGCCGACGACGGGGCGTTACCTGCTGGACGGGGTGGACACCGGCGAGCTGAGTCGCGACGAGCTCGCCGATCTACGCAATCGGAACATCGGTTTCGTGTTCCAGGGTTTCAATCTGCTGTCCCGCACCTCGGCCCTCGAGAACATCGAATTGCCGATGCTCTACACCCGGCCCAGCATCCGCGGACGCGAGCAGCGCGCGCGGGCGCTGAAGGCGCTGGAATTGGTAGGATTGGCCGATCGTGCAGACCATCATTCGAGCCAGCTCTCCGGCGGGCAGCAGCAGCGAGTCGCCATCGGCCGCGCCCTCGTCAACCAGCCCGCCCTCCTGCTGGCGGACGAGCCCACCGGGAACCTCGACACCCGCACCAGCATCGAGATCATGGGCATCTTCCAGGACCTGAACCGCCGGGGCATGACGGTGGTCATGGTCACTCACGAGCTGGATATCGCGCGCTACACCCGCCGCACGCTGGTGATGCGCGACGGCCGCATCGTGCAAGACCAACCGGTGACGCAGCGGTTGCATGCCGTCGAGGAACTGCTCCGGCTCACTCAGGAACAGCAGGCCATCCAGTTGGCGCCATGATCCTTCTCGCCACGTTCAAGCTCGCCCTCCGCGCCTTGCGCCGGAGCAAGATGCGCACCCTGCTCACCATGCTGGGCATCATCTTCGGCGTGGCCACCATCATCATCGTGGTCAGCATCGGCAACGGCGCCAAGGCGCAGATCGAAGCCCAGATCGCCAGCCTCGGTCAGAACCTGATCATCCTCCTGTCCGGCAATTTCAGCCGGGGCGGATTCAGCATGGGCTTCGGCATGGCGCCCACGCTCACGAAAGAGGACTACGAGGCCATCCGCAAGGAAGTGGAGGGCGTCAGCGGCGTCAGCCCGGAGGTGCGCGCCTCCACCCAGGTCGCCTCCGGCAACCAGAACGAGTTCGTCCAGGTGTTCGGCGTCGGCGCGGACTACCTCGACATCCGCGCGTGGCCCTTGGCCAGCGGCGCGAACTTCACCGAAGCCGACGTGCGGCGCGCGAACAAGGTCGCCATCATCGGGCAGACCACCGCCAAGACGCTGTTCAGCGACGTGGATCCGGTGGGGCAGATCATGCGCGTCAAAAACGCCCCCTTCGTCATCGTCGGCACCCTCACGCCCAAGGGGATGAACCCCCGGGGCGAGGACCAGGACGACATCGTGCTGGTCCCCTACACCACCTCGATGAAGCGCCTGACCGGCGCCACCACGTTCCGCTCCCTGAACATCCAGGCGGCCACGGCCAACGGCATCAACAGCGTGACCAACCAGATCGCCGACCTCCTCCGCCAGCGGCATAAGATCAGCGCCGGCCGGGACGATGACTTCATGCTCCGCACGCAGCAGGAGATTTCCGAGGCCGCCACCGCCACCTCAAAGGTCATGACCGTCCTGCTGTGGGTGGTGGCCTGTGTCTCGCTCCTCGTCGGCGGGATCGGCATCATGAACATCATGCTGGTCAGCGTGACCGAGCGTACCCGGGAGATCGGCGTACGGCTCGCCGTCGGCGCGCGCGGCCGGGATATTCTCCTGCAGTTCCTGATCGAGGCAATCACGCTGACGGTGCTGGGCGGCCTGATCGGCATTCTCCTCGGCGTGGCCGGTTCCAGGGTGGTGTCGGCCACCCAGGGCTGGGTGACGTTGGTATCGGCCGACTCCATTGGCCTGGCGTTCGCGTTCAGCGCCGCCATCGGCATCTTCTTCGGCTTCTACCCGGCCCGCAAGGCCTCGCGCCTCGACCCGATCGAGGCGCTCCGCTACGAGTAGAACCGTCAGGTCCGTGGCCGGCGCCGACCGGCCTCAACCTTGAATCCGAACGCCGCTTCCTCCCGGAATCCCACCCACGATCCGAATTGAACATGTCGGGCCAGTTTTTCTGTTGTCAAAAGTCCGGCGATTCGCTAATGAGAAGCCAACAGCATGCGGATACTGGGGCAACCAGCGCCTTTCCCAGGCAGCAGTGATTTCGCTGCCCAGTTAGGATGCATCGCGGTCGGGGAGGGCTGGCTGCCGGTAAGGCAACGACAGAATCAACACAAACCCTATGCACATCAACCATGTCAAAGCACTTGTTGTGGGCTTGGTCTTCGCAGGGGCCGTCTGGTCGCAGGCGGCCGCTCCGACGAGCCCTCAAGGCGTCATCACGGCGAAGGTGTTCCTGGATATCGGGGGCGGAACCGCCGTCGCCGACCTCACCGGGAACGCCAAATTCCCCGACAGCCCGGATATCACGACCTACCCGACGTACTTCGAAGCGTATGCGACGGGTGACATCAACACGCCACCCGCGAATGACGTGTATAGCAACAGCGGCGGTCAGATTGTGGGCTACTTCTACCCACCCACCACGGGCGACTACATCTTCTACATTTCCTCGGACGACGGGGGCAACCTTTACCTCAGCCCCGACTCCAGCTCGGCCAACAAGAAGTTGATCGCCCAAGAGGCTGGATGGAGCAATCCTCGCAATTACACCACGGTTGGGGGGACCAGCACGGTGGAAGACAAATGCTCCCAGACATTCATCGCCACCGAGTGGCCGACCAAGGATCCGGCGGGTGGCGCCAAGATCACCCTGACGGCAAATCAGCCTTACTACATCGAGGCGTTATTCAAGGAAGGGGGCGGCGGCGACAACCTGTCCGTCTCCATTGACGGCGTTCTCCCGATCGCTGGTACCTACCTGGCCTCGTTCGACAAGAACAGCGGCCCGGCGACGATCACCACCCCGCCGCAGAGCCAAACGGTCACTGAGGGAGGTCCCGTGACCTTCAGCGTGGTCGCGGACGGCACGCCGCCTTACACCTACCAGTGGCGAAGAGGCGGCAGCCCGATCGCCGACGCCACGAACTCGACCTACACCATCAGCCGGGTGTACCGTACCGACAACGGGGCCCTGTTCTCGGTGGCCGTCACCGGGGCCCAAGGGGCTGCCGCGATCAGCGCGAATGCCACCCTGACAGTCAACTCCGACAATACGCCGCCCACGCTGGTTGTTGCACGCGGTTCGTCAGCGTTCACCACGGTCGCGGTCACGTTCTCGGAACCGCTCGATCTGACCACGGCGCAAGCAGCCTCGAACTACCAGATCTCCGGCGGGATCACGGTTTCCGCGGCGACGCTGGGGACAGCTCCGAACGACAACGTGGTGGTCCTGACGACCCCCAAACAAGCCGAGGCTAGCACCTACACGGTGACGGTGAGCAACGTGAAGGACGTGGTCGGCAACACGATCGCGCCTAACTCCACGGTGGATTTGAAATCGTTTGTGTTCCAGGCCGGTGCCATCCTCCACCAGAAGTATGACAGCGTGGACGACAATACCGGCAGCACTCCCGATAACCTGTTCAGCGATCCCCGGTATCCGGGCGGCGCGGATCGCCAGGATCTCGAGTCGATGATGGAGTACCCGCCCGGCGGCGCGACCCGCGTGGCGGCCGATCCGGCGAGGAATTATTTCGACACGCTGGAAGGGTATTTCATCCCGCCGACGACTGGCAACTACGTGTTCTTGACCGCCGGCGCCGATCGTTGGTGGCTGTATCTGAGCACGGACGACAGTCCGGCGAACCGGTATATGGTCGCGGCGGAGCCTGGAGGTTGGAGCGACGCGCGCGGTTGGACGCAGATGTATTCAGGTAGCCTCGAGAACCGCCGCTCCGACCTGTCCACTTTGAACGCGTGGCCAACTGCCCCTACCATCACCCTGACCGCGGGCAGGCGGTATTATATGCTGGAGGTCCATCACGATCCCAGTTGGTGCGGTGCGGACGACTTCAGCGCGACCTACATCAAGGAAGGTGAAGGCGATCCGGCGAACGGCTCTGCGCCGACCCTGACCGGCAGCGTGGTGGGCGCCTACATCGATCCGACCGGGGCGGCGGTCAACATCACGCAACAACCGGTGGACACCACGGCGCAGGCGGGCAAAACCGCGGTGTTTACCGTGGCCGCGACCGGGACTTCCGCCTACGGAGGAACCGTCAGTTACCAGTGGCAGAGGCAGGCCCCGGGCGGAACCACCTGGACGGACATTGCTGGGGCCACCACAGCCTCGTACGAAACGCCGATCCTGCTGCTCGCCGACTCCGGCGCGAAATACCAGGTGGTCTGCAGCGTGCCCACCGTCACAGTCAACAGTTCAGTGGCGACGCTGACGGTGGTTTCGGACGCCGTCCCGCCGCAGATCGCAGGGGCCGGGGCCGTCCCGAGCCAGACCGGAACCACCTTCGACGTGGGTGTGACCTTCAACGAGGTGGTGGATCCAGTGTCGGCAGGCAACATGGCCAACTACACACTGTCCGCGGGTAGCATCTCGGCCATCAAGTACTACCCCGGCTCTCACGGCGTGGTCCTGACCGCCTCCGGACTGACGGTCGGGAACACCTATACGGTCACCGTGACCGGCGTGAAGGACGTTTCCGGCAATGCCATGACGGCCACGCCGAAGGAGTTCAAGGTCTCCGCAATGAAGTGGGGCGTCGTGGGCGGCAATGAGCTCGCCCTGGGCAACGGCGTCCTGGCGACGGCGGAAAACGGGTTCGACGTTTACAGCGACGGCATCGGGGAATGGGCTACGTACGACGAGGCGACCTTTGTTTACGAGCAAGTCACGGGCGACTTCGACAAGGTCCTGCGCGTCGAGTACCAGGATTCCTCCAGCCAATGGGCTCGTGCGGGTCTCATCGTTCGGGATGTGACCAACTTCGGTGTTGACCGGGCCGCCCAGGAAGGTGGGGAAGCGGGGCGCTATCAGAAGGTGCACGTGAACCCCAAGACCACGGTCATGGGCACGGCCGGCAACAACAGTTGGGAAGGCAACCGGCGCTTGGCGACCGGAGCGGCGACCACCACTGCGGGTGGCAGCGGCACGCCGTTGTATCCCGATGCTTGGTGTCGCCTGAAACGCGCGAGTAACCTCTTCACCATCTTCCGGAGCGACAACGGGGTGAGTTGGACCCAGTTGGGCACCACCACGTTCGACGTACCGATGCCGGCGACGGTGTTTGTGGGTCCGGAATTCTCTCCGGAGAACGCCAATATCAGCCCCGAGGACCTGCGCGGCGTCTGGCTGGCCAAGTTCCGTGACTACGGCAACTACAACCCGGTGGTGACCCCCACCATCGGCGTGAGTGCGGCCGGGGTTATCACCTACGCCGGTGTGCTGCGAAGCTCGGCGACCGTCAATGGCACGTACGCGCCGGTGGCCGGAGCCACCAGTCCGTACACGGTTCCCAAGACCGGCACGGCCATGTTCTACCGCACGTCAAGCCAGTAAGGCTTGCGTTACCTGATTGGGAGTGGCACAGAGACCGGGGTCCGCCCCGGTCTCTCTTTTCTACCGGCGGCCACGCAAGAACCCAGTCACTCAGTGAAACGGACTCGACACGCTGCATCGACCCCGGCCTCCCATGAGCGGTCGGCGAGGAACCTGCCGCCCACCGGTCCGGCGACGCCGCGCACGCTCCCGCCCAGTCGTCGCTGGCGGTTCCGCCTCGTGGCCGCGGTGGTCGTGCCCGTGCTGTTTCTGGCTCTGCTTGAAATCGGTTTGCGCTTCGCCGGCTATGGGCATCCCACTTCGTTCTTTCTCCGAACGACCAGCGGCGGCGACGAGACCTTGGTGGAAAACACCTGGTTTGGGCTGCGCTTTTTCCCCCCGGCCCTCTCGCGCAGTCCGGCGCCCGTCTCCCTGCGAGCGCGGAAGCCGTCCGGCGTGTACCGGATTTTCCTTTTTGGCGAATCGGCCGCCCTGGGTGATCCCCGGCCGGCATACGGAGCCGGACGATACCTCGAGGTCCTTCTGCGCGACCGATTCCCCACCCGGGAGTTCGAGGTGGTCTGTGTCGCCATGACTGCCATCAACTCCCACGCCATCCTTCCCATCGCCCGCGAGTGTGCCCGGCACGAAGGGGACCTGTGGATCGTCTATGCCGGGAACAACGAGATGGCCGGTCCCTTCGGAGCCAACACCGTGTTCGGACCGCAGGCACCACCGCGTCTGGCGGTGCGCGCCTACCTGGCCGTGCAACGCCTGCGCGTCGGCCAGTTGTTCGCCAACTGGATGCATGGCGTCGCCCGGGAGACCTCCCCGCCCGGGGCCTGGGGTGGATTGAAGATGTTCCTCGATCGCCAGTTGCCACTGGACCATCCGGGAAGGGAACGGGTTTACGACCACTTCCGCCATAATCTTTCCGACCTGGTCCGGACGGGTCGCCGGGCCGGCGTGCCCATTCTCCTCAGCAGTGTCGCGAGCAATCTCAAGGACTGCGCGCCCTTCGCATCGTCGCCGGCTCCGGCCGCCGGCGGGCCGGATCGGGCGAGTTGGGAGGCGCTCGGCCAAAGCGGCGACCGTCTCGCCATGCAGGGGCGCTGGGCCGAAGCGGCCACCCAGTTTCAGGCGGCCCTCCAACAAACCCCGCGGTGCGCCGAACTTCATTTCCGACGGGGACAGAGCTTGGTGGCCCTGGCGGACTTCGAGGCGGCGCGAAAATGTTTCGAGCAAGCCCGGGATCTCGACCTGCTGCCGTTTCGCGCGGACTCGAGAATCAACGCGGTCATCGAGGAAACCGCCCGCCGCCATGCGGGGAAGGGCGTGCTGTACGTGGACGCGATGACCACTTTGACCCGGCAGACCTCCGTGCCGATTCCCGGCCAGGAGTCCTTCTACGAGCATGTGCATCTGAATCCCGATGGCAACTACCGCCTCGCCCGCGCTTGGGCGGAATCGATCGCGCCCCTGTTGGCGGGTCCGGCCGCGGAGGTCCCGGCCGCCGCCTGGGCGGAACCGGAAACCTGTGCCCAACGCCTCGGATTGACCGATTGGAATCGCCAGGCCGCGCTGGAGGAGATGCTTCGACGCCTGCTCGACGCGCCTTTCACCAACCAGTTCAATCACGCTGTCCGTCTCGATCATCTCCGTCGGCAACTTGCGGAGACGCGCGACCGGATGAGATCCCAGTCCCCGCAAGACCTCCGCTCCCGCTACGAAGCCGCGATCCGGAACCGCCCTCACGACCACTGGCTGCACCACAACTACGCGGAGTTTCTCAAAAACCTGGGGGACCTGGCTCAGGCCACGGTGGAAATGCGGCGGGTGCGCGACCTGCTGCCCCACCATTACGCGGCCTACCTGCATCTGGGCCGTCTGCTCGCCCGCCAGAAGAAATACGATGAAGCCCGGCAGTCGTTGGTGGAAGCCTTGCGCCGGCGCCCGGACCTGTCCGACGCCTATGTCGAACTCGGCCAGATCTCCGCCAGCCAGGGAAAACTCGAGGAGGCCCTCGCGAATTTCGATGCGGCCATGCGCCAGCAACCCGAGAGCGTCGGGGTCTATCTTCGGCGGGCCGATGTCTTGATGGCATTGAAGCGGCGCGAGGCGGCGATCCAGAGTCTGCGCGACGCCATCCTGCTCCAGCCTTCGTCCTGGGAGACCCGTTACCTCCTGGGCGTCGAGTTGGCGACCGACGGGAATACCGCTGAGGCGCAGGCGGAACTCGCCGAAGTCGTGCGCCTGCGACCGGAACATGTGCTGGCCCGTTTGAACCTCGGCAACCTGCTGGCACGGCAGGAGCGATTCGACGACGCGCTTGCCCAGTTTCGCGAGGCGCTGCGCCTGGACCCCTTGAACCCGACGGCGAGGGAATCCGTGGCAACCTTGGAACAACGCCACTTCCTTGCTGCACCGCCCTGATGCTCCTGGGTCATCTTATGGCTATCCTCCCGCACTCCTCGCGCTGCGCTGTCGGTGGTCTTGCGGGGTTGATGGTGCTCTGTGCCGGGGCCGCTCCGGCTCTGGTTTGGGAGACCGGAAACGGCTTCCGCGCCGCTCCACTTCCCGTCTCCCCGGCCGGCCGGACCGGATTCGCCCTCCTGCCTCCGTTTCAGACCGGTATCACCTTCACCAACGTGCTCCCCGAGTCGCGCTTCGTCACCAACCAGGTGTTGCCCAACGGTTCAGGCGTTGCCGCGGGCGACGTGGATGGTGACGGCTGGTGCGATCTTTATTTCTGCGGACTAGGCGGCGGGAGCCGACTCTACCGGAACCTCGGGGGCTGGCACTTCGAGGAGATCACGGAAACCGCCGGTGTGGCCTGTCCTTCGCTCGAGGCCACGGGAGCCGCGTTCGCCGATCTCGATGGTGACGGCGACCTCGACCTGCTGGTCAACTCCATCGGTGGGGGGACGCACCTTTTCTTCAACGATGGCGAGGGCCGCTTTACGCCCGGTCTGGCGGTGTTGAATCCAGGTCACGGCGGCACGTCGCTCGCCTTGGCCGATGCCGACGACGATGGCGACCTCGATTTGTATCTGGCCAATTACCGGACCTCGACGCTGATGGATGCGCCGGGGACGCGCTTCACCGTCAAGGTGGTCGACGGTCGGCCGTTTGTGGCGGCGATCAATGGCCGGCCGCCGACGGATCCGGAATGGACCAACCGGTTCCGGTTCAAGTTCGACCTCGGCGCCGGCGGACAGGGACGATTCGCTCGCGAAGAACTGGGCGAACCGGACGTATTCCTGCTCAACGACGGCCAGGGAAGATTCACTCCGGTGTCGTGGACCGACGGCGCGTTCCTGGATGAGGACGGTCAACCACTGGCCCAGCCCTTCTTCGATTGGGGGCTTTCGGTGCTGTTCCGCGACTTCAACGGTGACGGCCGCCCGGATCTTTACGTCTGCAACGATTTTGCCACGCCGGACCGTTTCTGGCTCAACGAGGGGCAGGGCCGGTTCCGGCTCGCTCCCCGCCTCGCGCTCCGGCAGACCAGCCTGGCGTCGATGGCCGCGGACGTGGCGGACCTGGACCGGGATGGGAACGACGATTTCATGGTGGTGGAGATGCTGAGCCGTGACCACCGTCGCCGGTTGACCCAGCGGAACGTCGTGCAGAGCGAGACGTCGGTTGGCACCCAGATCGAGGGGCGGCCCCAGTACCCGCGCAACACCCTGTTCTTGAACCGGGGCGATGGAAGCTACGCCGAGATCGCTCAGTATTCCGGTCTCGAAGCGTCCGAGTGGTCCTGGGGGCCGATCTTCCTCGATGTCGACCTGGACGGGTACGAGGATCTGCTGGTCCCGAACGGTTTCGAGCGCGACAACATGAACGCCGATGTTCAGGCCCGCATCCACAAAGCCACGGCGGGCCGGAACATGCTGACGGCGGACGAACTCCAACTGCGCCGGTTGTTTCCCCGCCTCAACACGGCGAATCTGGCCTTTCGCAATGGCGGTGCGCTGAGGTTCGCGGAATGCAGCAAGCAATGGGGCTTTGATCAACCCACCATTTCCCAGGGGGCGTGCCTCGCGGATCTCGACAACGACGGCGACCTGGACGTGATCGTAAACAACCTGAACAGCGGGGCCGGGGTCTATCGTAATGACTCGCCCGCCCCGCGGGTCGCCGTTCGTTTGAAGGGGAAATCCCCCAATACCGCCGGTATCGGCGCCCGCATCACCGTTTCTGGCGGGCCGGTCGCACAAAGCCAGGAAATCGTCTGCGGCGGGCGTTACTGTTCGAGCGACCAAGCCCAGCGCACGTTCGCGGCAGGCGCCGCCCGGTCCCTCGAGATTCGCGTCCGTTGGCGGAGCGGCCACGAGACCCTCATTGCCGATGTCCCTCCGAACCGCCTGGTCGAGGTGATCGAGCCGCCGGCATCGAGTCCGAGCGCTGGGCGACCGGCCACGAACCTGTCCACCGCCGCCGCATCAGCCGCTGTTTCCGGTGCCAGCGAATCGCCTGGGTCGGGCTGGTCGATCCGCTTTGCCGACGTGAGCGAAGCGATTCGGCACGTGCATCAGGACGCGCCATACGACGACTTCGAGCGCCAGCCGCTGCTACCCCGCAGGCTCAGTCAACTGGGGCCGGGTGTCGCCTGGTGGGACCTCGACAGCGACGGGCGTGACGATCTGGTGATCGGCAGCGGTCGAGGCGGGAAGCTTGCCGCCTTCCGGAATCTGGGTGAGGGCCATTTCGAGCGTTGGGCCGACAAGGCGTGGGATTCCCCTCTCGAGCGCGACTCAGCCGGCTTTGCCGGGCTGGCACCTGGCGGCTTGCTGGTTGCCTTCGCAAACTATGAAGACGGTGTGACCAACCAGCCAGGAGTCGTGGAGTGGAGAAAAGCGGGGGCAGTCCCCGTTCTGCCCTTGGCGGAGTCTAGTTTCGGGCCGCTGGCCGTCGCCGACTATGACGGCGATGGCGGGCTGGATTTGTTCGTGGGCGCGCGCGTTGTGGGCGGACGCTATCCCGCGCCCGGGTCCTCGGGTCTTTACCGGCGGAAAGGCGAGGCGCTGGAAGCGGATGGGGAGAGCACGCGAGCCCTGCCGGCGGCGCTGGTCAGCAGCGCCATCTGGACGGATCTCACCGGCGATGGCTGGCCCGAGTTGGTGCTCGCCTGCGAGTGGGGTGCGTTGCGGATCTTTCGGAATGACCACGGCCAGCTCGCGCCGTGGGACCCGCCGATCACGTGGCCTGAGGGGGCGCCGGCCCGTCCAGACCTGGCCACGCTGGGAGCTCTGACCGGCTGGTGGAATGGCGTCGCGGCGGGCGACTTGGACAACGATGGCCGGCTCGATCTCATCGCCGCAAACTGGGGCGAAAACACCCGGTACGAACGCTGGCGCCCAGGTGCCCTCCGCGCGGATTTTGGCGACTTCAACCAGGACGGTTTCATCGAGCTTCTGGAGAGCCACTACGTTTCCGAATTGCGCGCCCACGCGCCGGATCGCATGCTGGATTCTGTGACGCGCGTCTTGCCCCAGTTGAGCGAGCGTTTTCCCACGCACGAGGCGTGGGCGAGGGCCGGAATGGACGCGGTCCTTGCCGACTGGCGTGGCGATGCTCAACGGACCGAAGCGGTGTGGCTCGAATCCACGCTCTTTCTCAACCGCGGAGATTCCTTCGAGGTCCGTGTGCTGCCCGCAGAAGCCCAGTTTGCCCCGGCGTTTGCCGTGTGCATCGGTGATGCCGACGGCGACGGCTACGAGGACGTTTTCCTGAGCCAGAACTTTTTTGATGTGGACCTGGACACCTCGCGTTCGGACGCGGGGCGGGGGCTTTGGCTGCGCGGCGATGGCCACGGCCATCTGTCTGCGGTCCGCGGCCAGGATTGTGGGGTGCGGGTGTATGGCGAGCAGCGCGGCGCGGCGTTGTCGGATTTTGATGGCGATGGTCGCGTGGACCTCGTCGTGACACAAACCAGTGCGGAAACGAAGTTGTACCGCAATGTCGGCGCCAAGCCCGGGTTGCGGGTGCGGCTCGACGGTCCGGCCGGCAATCCCTGTGGCGTGGGCGCGGTGGTCCGGTTACGCTATGGAGAGAACCACGCCGGACCCGCCCGCGAAGTCCACGCCGGCAGCGGGTATTGGTCCCAGGACAGTGCGACGCTCGTCTTGGGAACTCCAGCGCCGCCGACTGCGATTCAGGTCCAATGGCCGGGTGGCCTCGTGACCGAGAGCCAACTGCCGGCGGGCGCCCGGGCCGTCAGGGTCCGTCCCAACGGCGACGTCGCAGGGGATGTGCCCTGAAACGAGTTGCGATCCCTTGAACACCCTCGTAACGATGCTGAGTGCCGGGCCACGGCCCCAGCCCCGAACGGCCCGCGCTGACCGGCGGACCCGAGCCGGCCCTTCCGTTCGGATTCTGGTCGCCGCGCTGGTGCTCCGGGTGATCGGTCTGGGCGCCGAGGGGACCGCTGCCGGATGGCAGGTCGTTCCCGGCGGGCGGTTCCGGGAACTCTCGGTCGGGTCGGAAGGTCAGCCTGGCTTCACCCGTCTCTCCCCCGCTGCGATCGGCCTCGATTTCACCAACGTTCTCAGCGATGCGCGGGCGGCGGACAATCAGATTCGCCTCAACGGATCCGGTGTGGCGCTGGGCGACGTGGATGGCGATGGCTGGTGCGACATCTATCTCTGCGGCCTGGACAACGAGAACGGGCTGTACCGCAATCTCAGCGGCTGGCGTTTCACCAACATTACAGCCCAAGCCGGCGTAGGTTGTGCCGGGCAATACTCGACCGGAGCGACGCTGGTGGACGTTGAGGGCGATGGCGACCTCGATCTGCTGGTGAACGGGATCGGCGTGGGCACCCGCCTCTTCCTGAACGACGGTCACGGTGTGTTCACGGAGAAGCAGGACTGCGGCCTGTCCCGAATCTACGGGCCCACGACGAGTGCGCTGGCGGACATTGACGGCGACGGCGACCTCGATCTCTACGTGGCCAACTATCGCACCACCACGATTCGGACGACGGGCTTTGCGCTGCTGAACGTTGGCGGGAAACGCTCCATCCTGCCGGAGGATCGGGACCACCTCGAATACACTCCCGATGGCCGCATCCTCGAGCACGGCGAACCGCATTTCCTGTATCGCAACGAGGGCGGCAGCCGGTTCGTCGCTGTGCCCTGGACGCAGGGGGATTTCCTCGACGAGGACGGGCGGCCCCTGGCCCAGACCCCGCGGGACTGGGGACTCACCGCCATGTTCCGCGATCTGAACGGGGACCGCGCGCCCGACCTTTATGTGTGCAACGATTTCCACTCCGTCGACCGCATCTGGATCAACGACGGCCACGGGCGCTTCCGCGCCCTGGACCGGCTGGCCCTGCGCAACACGACCACCTTCTCGATGTGCCTCGATGTCGCCGATATCGATCGCGATGGGTACGACGATATCTTCGAATCCGACATGCTCGACCCGGATCATCAGCGGCGCATGATGCAGGTGCCGACGATGGAGCCGGCGCAGAATCTGGTCGGCGTCATCGACAACCGGCCTCAGCTTACGCGCAACGTGATGCAGTTGAACCGCGGCGACGGGACCTACGCCGAGATCGCCTACTTCGCCGGACTCGAGGCCTCGGGCTGGACCTGGTCGGCCGTCTTCCTCGATGTCGATCTCGACGGTTACGAAGACCTGATCCTGGCGTGCGGTCACCGCTTTGACACCCAGGACTTGGACACCAACGACCGCATTCGCGCGATGGGTCGGTTTCCGCGGGAGAAAAACCCGTTGAAAATCCTGATGTACCCGCGCCTGAATCTGCCCAACGCCGCCTTCCGCAACACCGGTGGACTCGTCTTCCACGACGCGCGCCAGCCATGGCATCTCGACGAACCGGGGGTGCGCCAAGGGATGGCCGTGGCCGATCTTGACCGCGACGGCGATCTGGACATCGTTCAGAACGGGCTGGGCAGCGAGCCTTGGGTGTATCGAAACGACAGTCCGGCGCCCCGCGTGGCGGTCCGGCTGAACGGCCGGCCGCCGAACACCCGGGGCATCGGCGCGAAGGTCTGGCTTTACGGCGGCGCCGTGCCGCAGCAAAGCCAGGAGATGATCAGTGGCGGCCGCTATCTGTCGTGCGACGACGCGATGCGCGTTTTTGCCGCGGGCAGCCTGACGAATGCGATGCGGCTCGAGGTGGTCTGGCGCAGCGGACGCCGGAGCGTCATCCCGGGCGTGAGGGCGAACTGCCTTTACGAGGTTGACGAGTCCTCCGCCGCGAGCGAAGCCCCTCAGCGGCCAACCCCGCCTGAGCCGGTGTTTGAGGAGGTCACGAGCTTCCCGCACATGCACCACGAAGAGCTCTTCGACGATTTTGGCCGCCAGCCGCTCCTGCCCAATCGGTTGAGTCAGCTCAGCCCGGGCGTCTGCTGGACTGACGTGGACGGCGACGGCTGGGAAGACTTGGTGCTGGGCAGCGGCAAGGGCGGTCGGCTG
>Ga0315288_10005208_pt1 | contig 16543 bp, 26 predicted proteins | sample YL17G11_20_MG_FD_203454 | JGI IMG/M metagenome (GOLD analysis project Ga0315288, IMG submission 203454) | Sediment microbial communities from Yellowstone Lake, YNP, Wyoming, USA - YL17G11_20 | ecosystem: Environmental > Aquatic > Freshwater > Lake > Sediment | place: USA: Wyoming | collected...
CGTGGCGACAGTCTCGGCAACGAGATTCGTGCGTGAGAGCGTTGTGCTCGTGCCATCAGGGAACGTGACCTTGATCGTCAGCACTTCGCCAACGAGCGTGACGGTCGGCGTAACCCAGATCACTTGCGACGTCGCGAGCGCGCGACGCCCGACCTTGAACTTCGGCACCTTGTTTGTGCCACTGCGCAGCGCGAGAGCGGCGCGGTAGATCGGAGAGAACGTGGTGAAGCCGTCAGCAGTGAGCCCCGCGAGGTCGCTGTACTCGCGCACGCGAGCGCCATACAGCGTGTGATATCCGGCGATCAGCGCGACGCCGAATCCCTTGCGCGTGACGCCTCGTGTTTGCGAACTGATCGTTACGTTGACGATGGTTTCAAGACTCATGGGATGATCTCCTGATCAAGTTGCAATGCACTGTCCAGCGGCGCGCCGCCTGCGTTGTCTAACGTGTTCGATGAAAGCTCGACCTCATCGATGACTCCCGCGTTGCTGCGCTTGTCGTCGAGATGCGCGACAACAGCAAGCCGCGCTTCAAAGACAGCGATGCTCTCGACGCGGTCTTGCCACGGTGCGTCAAAGACAGTCGTGTCCCCCACGTCAACCAGGGCGATGCCAACGTCAGCAAAGCGCGCCTTCGTCCACGGTGCGCGCATCTGAGAGCGCGCGCGTTCAATAGGTGTCCATGCGTTGTCGCGCGGCTCCTGCGAGCGCGAGCGCACGCGAACCTCAAGCGTCAGCGTGCGATTGCCTTCGATGTCGTATGAGAGCGCGCCCGCTGCGAACGTCGAACGCTGATCGTCAACGTGGACACCGCGCACACCGCGCACTTCAAGGATGCCGTGCGTCGTGTTCTTGAAGCCGTCTGCTTCGTTCTTCAGTCGACACTGAAGGCCCGTCGCATCGGTGAACCACGTCTTGAGCGCGGGCATGATGATCGCGAAGTCGATGCTCATGCTTGCACCTTGTGCGTGATGCTGTTCAGGAGCGCGCCCGTGTCAACGAGCGGCACGAACTTCTTCTCGCCCTTGCGACGAAGCGTCTCGTCTGCAAGTGGCGGGTCAATGCGCGCGCGAATCGTGTCACGCATTGCAGACGACACCTTGAGTCCCATCGCCTCAAGCGCGACGTCTAGCGTGATGTGGCCATCGAGCGCGCGGGCTGCAAGCGCCTTTCCGAAGCGCACGAACTCCGCGCGCCTGTTGTCCAGCGTTGACCGGATGAACGACCGCTCGGGGATCGTGCTCGTGCCGAACTCATGGAACGTCGCGACGTCTGCGTTCGTGAGTTCACCATTCGCGCGAGATTGATCTGAGAACACGCCGACACGAATACGCGCCTTCGACAAGCGCGCCTTCGACAGCAAGGTGCGGATACGCTTCGCGCCCTTGTCGGTGTCCTTGATCTTTACGTTCTTGCTCATGCGTCTTCGCTTGCGTCTTCGCCTACCACTCGGAACCCGGAGCACGCTGCAAGCTGCGCTCGCCGGAAGTGCTTCAGGTAAACCGTTGTGTCCATGTCCTTCGCGAGCCGCGCCTTCTCGCCTGTCGGTCCCGCTGCGATCAAGTGCGCCGCCAAGTATCGAACCCCGATCGCGCGTCTGTTGCCCCACACAGTCGCGCCTACCTGATCTTCCGCTTCCACAAGACACAGTTCGATCAACACCTTGTCCGTCTCGCGGAACTCGGGGAAGCGTTGAACGAACTGTCTCGCGGTGATCACGGTAGGCGCTGCCATCAACCCTCGCTGTGTGTCCCGCCTTGGTCAGTCGCCGCTTGAACCTGCGAACCGTTGCGGATCGTTTCGATCCGACCGTCGATGTACTCGCGCACGTCTGGCCGCGTGTCTTGCTCACGCCATCGACGCAGTTGCTCGATGTCCCCGCATGCGGAGATCCACAGACGCGCCTTACCGGGCGTCACGGTGCCAAGCTGATCAGCGATCGGCTTCGCGGTGCCTTCGCCCTTCTCGATGATGTGACCAAGCTCGATGAACTTCTGCACCATCGCACTCTTGAGATTGAGATCCCAAAGCGCGCGGCTGACGTTGTTCTCTCCGGGCAACAACACAACGCCCGCAAGCAAGTCGTACCTCGTTGGTCGACGTAGCTCGATCACGATGTTGTCAGCGCCCACGCGCGGCGCGGCTCCTGACTCGGTCTTCGCTTCCACTCTCTTTGCCATGATCGTTCTTCCTTCTTCTCTCGTTGGGTCCGTAAGGGAATCGCACCGATGCGCAACGCGCAAGCACGTCAGCGCATCGGTGCGGGCATGATCAGATGCCGTCGGCGTAACGCATCGCGATCGGGTAGTACACGATCACGCCAGCGACGCGGGCGTGACAGGGCACAGTGAACGCGAGCGACTGCGCCTGAGGCGGCATCTGCTCAAACTCTTGCGGGATGCACATCTGAAGAACTTCGGGGTCGCGCTTGTAGAGCACCATGCGCGTCGTGCTTCCCACGCCCGCGCTGGTTCCCTTGGTCCACGAGACAACGCTCTTGATGTACGGCGACGTCTCAAGCAGTTGCTTCAAGATCGTTGTGCCGGTGTCGCCAGTCGTGCTGACGCGCTTCGTCGCGAGGATGAAGTACGCGGCTTGCGGAACGACCAGCGTGTCGGGAAGGAACGCTTCCTTCGTGCTCACGAGATAGTCGGTCACCATCTTGTTGATGTCCGCGATGATCTGATCTGCTGTCGCGGTCGCCCACGTACCAGTGATCAGCGTGGTGATCGGCACGTTCGGATTGTTGTAGAACCCGGTGATGCCGCCTGCGTTCGCCAGACCGAAAGCGCCGTTGTCTTCGATCTTGTTTTCAATCGAACGACGCGCTGCGTTCGCGCGACGCTGATCAAGCTGCGATCCGCTCATCGCAGAACGTCGCAGGTCTTGCACGCTCCACTGATACGAAGCGCCGATCGACTTCACGGGCGACGTGAACTCCTCAACCAGTGCGTCGACGCTCGGGAGGTCGTCAGCGAAGTTGCTGATCACCTTCGCTGCGCCGAACTCATCCCATTGACGATACGTGATCGTCTCTGCGCCCGGGTCCACGCTGTTGTCTACCGGGATCAAGGTTCGCGCCTTGAGTTCCGGGTAAACGATGTCGTAGGTCTGCGCCTTGATGAACTCAAGCTGACGCTCAAGTGCTGACGTGAACTTGCTGTCGAAGCGATCTCCAGCGCCAAGCGCCGCGAGCACCATCGAGAGGTATGCGAGAGGATTCATGTTCGTATTTCTCCTGTCCTGATGTTGGTTGATGCGCCCGATCAGGGCAGGTTGATTCCGAGAAGCGCGAGTCCGCCAGCGGCTCCCGCTGTGAGCCACTGCGCGTTGCTGACCTGCGATGCGTTCGCGGTGTCTGCGTCCTTGCGGAACGAGCCGAGCGATGCGAGCGGAGGCGATCCACCAGGCGTCGTGTGACGCACGAACACGCCATCACCGATGTCGTGGCCGACTTCGCTGATGACCCAGATGCGACCGACACGCAGCACGGGGATCGACATGCCGTTGGAGAAGTGACCCCAAGCGACCACGTCATCGTGCTCGATCGAGGACTCTGCGATCGCGATGCCCATCAGGCGCAACGTCACGTCCGTTGCGGACGCGGGCAAGCGAACCTGATCCGTTTCATCGGCAGTGTTCTGCGAGACTGCTTTGCCGAACGGAATGAACGGTGAGGAAGGTGCCTTCGCGAGACGCGAGATGATGTCACGCATCGGTGCGCCATCAGCAAGCATGCCTTCAAAGGCGCGCGCGGGAACGAGATTGACTGCGGTCTGTGCCATGTTGTGATCTCCTATCGGGTTGAAGGCTACGCGCCTTGTTCAGTTGCCTGCCTTCGGGGTCTGCCAAGCCTTCGCGTTGCGCGACACCATGCGTTCGTGCGCCGCCTTGCTGTCGTGCGGGTCGGGCTCGTTCGCGTCTTCGCGCTTCACGGGAGCGCGCAGCGAGTGAACGCCCTTTGCGGGAGCGGGAGCGGACGCCTTGCTCTGCTCGACCAGGAAGTCGAAGCGACCGTCAACGTATGCGTCGCTCGCGCCATCAACGCGCGCTTCGGGCGAGACGTGCTTGATGCAGGCTTCCTTGATCTCGCGCGCGCTCTTGCCTTCCAAGTTCGCGTCAGTGCCAAGGATCAACGCGCTGTCGGTACGCAGCGTCACGAGCGCAGTCACAGCGGCTTCGACCGTCGCGGGGTCGATCGCGATCTTAAGATCCGCTTCCGCCTTCACGCACGCAGCGGTCGCGGCATCGAGCCGACCCTGAAGCTCTCCGGTCTTCTTCTCCGCTTCGACGGCTCGCGCATCAGTGCGTGCCATGCCAGCTTGAAAGTTCGCCGCGAGAACGTCGGGCACTTCAACCACGTAGTCGACGCCATCAATACGCACTGTGATCTTCATGTTCGTAACTCCATTCAGCGACAGGTCACGCCTGTCGTTTCTCTTGGCACTCGGCAGGAGTGCGAACAGTTCATCGGGTAACACATTGATCAGCTTCGACAGCGCCACGACTTCATCAGGCGATGGCGTGTCGAAGCCTTCGATCAGTTCATCAAGACGATGCTCGTCCATTCCGATCGTCGCAGCGGCTTCGACATCAGACAGCGTGCCCGCGTCGAGTCGCACGCGAAGCATCGCACCGAGATCGCTCGCCGTGCGCAACAGCGACGCAGCGCCAGTGCCATCGAGGCGGAAGGCAACGTCGCCGCCCGCGCGGCCCCAACCACGCGGACCCATCGCGACGTGGTTGTATCGGATGTTCCGCTGACGCGCGTCGTAGCGAACGCCATTGAACTCGCCCGGAGTCTCGTCGAGCGTCATCGAATAGCCCGCGCTCAACTCGACCCGCTTGCGCGCTTGCACATCGCGAATCGCGCCCGCGTCTTGCACGAGCACTTCACCAGCGACGAAGCCATCAGCGCGCGTTGCTGAACTCACGATGCCGACCTGAAGCGCGCGCACGTTCTCGGGGCCGACCATCGCGGTCGGATGCAAGTCGGTCAGCGGAGCGTGTGACAGCGTTGCTAAAGACTCGGGGTCAAACACGTCCTCGGGATGTCGAAGCTCCATGCGCGTCGTTCCATCAGCGCGCGCATACGCAAGCACACCCACTCGGGTCAGGTTCGCTCGCGCCCGCAGGAAGCCCTGAGACGTCAGGGTAGGGCGAGCCTGCATGCGGGCAACGTCGAACCGCTGGCAAGCTGCAGCGTTGTCCAGACGGTGTTCTCTGCGCGGGTCCACGAGCGAGAGCCTGTGCCCGCTCGGGAACGGTCGTCAATCGCAACAACGTGCGATTGCGAAACAGGATCTCGGGTCGCTCATATTATCGCGGTCTTACGGAGCCGCCGACTGCGCGTGAGACTGCGATTGCAGAAGCGATCCACGACCGTTGCGCCACGCGCCCGATGTCTGCGAACGCGCGATAGGGAGCTACGCCTTGGTTCGCGAAGTACGCATCGAACGCGATCGCGCCAAGCTGATACTCCTCGCGCCGACCGAGCCGCTTGCGACCGGGCTTGCGTTGCGCACGCTCCATCGCGACCGCCTTCGGTTCAAACGTCCTCGCCGTCGCGCTGCTCATGGTTCCTCTGCGATGCCTAGCAAGCCATCGAAGTTCGGTTCAGCAGTGCAGCGACAGTTGATCGCTTCGCCCGGATGACCATCCGATGGCGGCGCGTTCCACGCGAATGTCTCGCCGTCGTATTCTTCGTGCAGGTCGCGCACCTTGTCATCGCCCACGCTGCGCCATGTGTAGTCGGTGATTCCGATCGATGTCTGACGCAGTTGATTGATCTCGCCGTTCAGCTTGTTGACTTGGTCGCGCGCGATCAACGCAGCACTGCGCGCTTCGACACCGAAGCGATCTTGTATCTCTTTGCTCATCGACTCCGCGCGACGTCCCGACCTGATGCCCGACAAGATCACGCCTTCGACGCGGTCGACCTGACGCTTGCCAAGCGAGCGGATCAAGCGCGTGTTGTCGCGCACGAACCCAGCGACCGCACCAGGAGCCCACGGCTCATGCGAGAGCACGTCTATGCCGAGCACTGCGCGTGTCTGCCTGCTGACCTGCGCTCTGTTGTGAGCGTTGACCCTGTTCGCGATCCCTGTTGACGCAATGCGCAAGCGCGATGGACTCAAGAGATCTTCGATCGCCGCGCGTGCTGCGTCGGCTGCGTGCGCAACGTCATCAGCTACCGCGTCGTGTCGCGTTGCCGCATCCGGGCGCGCGCGTGATGCAGATAGCGCATACGCTTCGACGTTGTCGAACAGCATGCGACGGATCACGGCTTCGACTTCGTTCTGCAACTTCGCGAGCGTCTGCTGATACAGCAAGCGCACCGCGTTCGGCGGAACCTGTCGCGGAGCTTTCGCGCCACGACGCGGTTGCTTCTGCATGAACAGGTGCCGCGTCTTCAGAGCGGCAACGATCTCTCGCGGTGCTGCCATGTCACGCTCCAGGCGGAACGACTGCGTCAATGAAGAACGTGCGACCTACAGCGCCCATCGCCTTTTCTGCGCTCTCGACGCTGATCGGGAACGCGACGATCATCAGCGCGATCCCGCTCTCGCGCGGGAGCGTGCGACGTGCAACGCGATCGACGATGTCGAGCAGCGATGCGACCTGCGCGCCGTTCAATGCTTCGGTCGGGTCCGCTGTCTTGCCTGTCGGTGTTCCCGTCGCAGTGCCCGCTGAGAGGTCCGCGCCGTTTGGATCAGCGTTCGCCTCAAGCATCGCTTCGCGCGCGCTGAGATCGATCGTTGTCTCGCCCGTGTATCCGGCTTCACCGAAGCGACTGACCGCGACTTCCTCAGGCGTCACGACTTGGTCGGTGATGTAAATGTGATCAGCGTCAGCGTTCAGCTTGCGAAGCTCCGCAGTTTCCTTCTCTGTCATCTGCCACAGCGGGCGAAAGCAGATCGACCACGACGCGGGCTCGATGCCGCTGGTCGGTCCGTTCTTCGCCAGCGTTATCAGCTTCGTGATGCGTTCGATCGCGGGAGCGATCTTGTTCGACTGATACGCGCTCACGGTGTCGAACCAGATCTGCCGATCGCTTGCGCCTGTCGCGTCCATGCCAGCGGGCGACTGACCCATCAGCATTGTGACCGGCATGCGCGCCGCTGCTGCCATGCGCAGCATCCAACGGTCGAGCAGGTCAGGCACGCCAGCGAATGAATACGCATCGCGCGTGAAGTCTTCAAGCTCCGCGTCGAGCAGCACCGCGCGACTGACCGACCTGTTGTAGTCCACGATCGCCATGCGCTTCTGAAGCACGGCTTCATTGCCCGCGCTGATCATGTCGATCAGACCTTGGATTTTGAACTTCGCTTGCGCCGCGTCCTGCATGAGGTTCGCCACGGCTCCCCACGAAGCGTTGAACGCTTGCATGACGTCGTGCATGCGCTGCAGCACGCTCGCTCCGAAGCCGTCGTTCAACTGTCGCTGGCGTATCGTGACGCGCTCACCATCGATCAGCACGAGCCGCGTCTCGTGAACGATCAGCGTTGACGTGCGCGGGTCAGACACGTAAGCGCCTGCGACAGAGCGCGCAGATACAACGGTCGGAGTCATGCGGTACGCGCTTGGCATGCCGTACTTGTCTGACGTCGGGTCGTTGTACCAGGTCGCGGGCGTCAAGTGCCTGCGGTCGATCGCGGTCAGGAAGTTGATCGACACGATCGCCTTCTCGTTCAGTGGCAGCGCAAGCTCCTCAGGCGTCGCTCCATCGTCCGCACCAACGATGATTGCGCCGCCTCCGAACACGCGAGCCCATACCGCTGCGTCGTTCACGATGCGCGCAGTGTCTAGGCGAATGTGCTCGCGCTCGATTGAAGCCCCGATGTCTTTTGACTCGCTGATGCTGGTCTGATCGTCGCTCTCGACTTCGACGTCGAAGCCCTCGCGCAACGCTTCACCCGGCAACAGTTCGCAGACGCGCGCGGCGATGTCGTCCTCGTTGTAGAGAGCTTCAAGCGTTTCATCGCTCATGCCTACGCCCGCAACGAATCGCGTTGTCTTCGCCTTATCGCGCGACGTTCCGATTCCCGTGATCGCGCTCATCCACGAATCAGTGCGAACCGCTGCCTTGCCGAACTCGATTGCTTTGCTCACCACGCTCTTGCTCATGTCGGACTCCATTCGATCTTGATCGTTGCCTTGTCTCGCGGAGCAACGCGCGTCCTAACGTGCTGCTCGATCCACTTCACGACGCGCGCGCCGTCTGCACTCGGGTCAAGTGCGCTTGCGTCAATCACGACCTGACCGCTCAAGCGAAGGCCGACCGTGGGCGACAGCGCGCGCAGCTTCATAGCGGACCCCATGCGACAGCGCACGCATACACGAACGCACCGAACATCGCGCCGAACGCAAGCCCAACCAGGAGCCCGCGACGGTAGTACGTCGAAGCGATGAACTGTCCAAGCTGCTTGACCGCTGTGTCGACCGCCTGATCGAACGCTTGTCGCTCGCGCATGCTCTGACCCCTGCGGATCAATCGTATCTTGCGCTCAAGTGCGTTTGTCTTCATCGCATCTTCTCCATCGCCGCACGGTAACGCTCGGTGGACTTCGTGTGCAAGTAGGTCAGCCCTTGCGTGAGCGCGTCGACACGGTCGTCATGCGTTCCCGCAGGGAACGCCATGAGTTCCTCGATGAAGGCTTCGATCCAGGGCGCGATGGTCGGATGCGGGAAGTGTACGTTGCCGGTCTCAAACAGAACCTCGACAGCGTTCGCGCGCGACTCCTTGCCGCCTTCGGGCTCGATCGCCTTGATGCCTGTGATCTCGCTGCGCAGCACATCCATAACCGCAGTCCCATTCGCCTTGTCTTCGATCAGTATCGGGATCGCGCGTGGCCACTTCGCGTGTGCCTTGCAGATTGCTTTGAGCGTACCGCTAAACGCAAGGCGCTCATGATGGCAGTCGACCAAATAGAAGTCGGGGCCGATACGAGAGAGCACGACGCCCGCGACGAACGATGAATCCTCCATGTTCTTGAAGCTACAGTCCCACGACTGCACAAGCGCGCCCTTGCTCCACGATGGCGTAGGGATACCGCTGTCGCCTCCATACCACTTCCAGGAGCCGCGCTTGAACACTGCGCCGCCTGCGGGCGATGGCGTTTGTTGAAGCTGTGCTGCGACGCCACGCGGACCGAGATCATCCTTGAGCTTCGCCACTGCGATCGCGCTCACGCGCTCTGGCCACAGTAGCGCGCCTTCTTCGGTGCGCTTGTCAGCGTAGCCCAGCACCGTGTGGCAACGACGCTTCGGCTCGTACTCCATCGGAAGACAAAGGTGCTCATACTTCGCTTCGCGTAGCATGCCGTCGCCTTCATCGCGTGCGCGCAGCGCGTGACCTGCGAGATCGTTCTCGTGCAATCGCTGCATGATGATCACGCGCGCGCTCGATTCAAAATCGACCAGGCGCGAAGACATTGTTTCGTCCCACCAAGTGCGAGCGCGGTCCAACGCAACGCGCGACACGGCGAGCTTGCCTGTGACGTCGAGCGGCTTCGTGGGATCGTCGACGACTTGCACGTCTCCGTGGTCGCCCGTGACACCACCTCCGACTGAAGTGCTCAAGCGGAACCCGCCTTCGGTGTTGCTGAACTTCGACGCGCTCCATTCGTCCCGCGTGTTCGGGCGCGCGACGTGGCCCCATCGTTCGGCGAACCACTTGCTTTCAATCATGCGGCGCATGCGCAGCGCGTCACGTCGTGACAGCGAGCCGGAGTAGCTGCCAAAGATCCACTTCGTGCGCGGCGCGAACGTCCACGACCACGTAGGCCAGAACACGCACGCGAGCAACGACTTCGATGAACCGGGCGGGACGTTGATCACGAGCCGCGTGATCTCATGCCGCGTCACGGCTTCAAGGTGTTCGCAGATCGCGTCGATGTGCCAACCAGGAACGAACTCACGCGCGGGCTCGACCTGCGGCCACGCGACCTCGACGAAGGCGCGCAAGCTGCGCGCGGAAAGCTCGCGGTCGATCTCGACCTCGTTCGCCTGTGCGAGCATCTCCATCACGCCAAGATCTGCATCAAGCTCCGCATCGCGCTCATCGTACCGCGCTCGCGGTCGCTTGTTCTTTCCGCGCAGACTTCGATCCGGAAACATGCGCGGAGTCGCCACTACTCGCCTTCAGCTTTGCGCAACTTGTTCTGCATGCGGCGCATGGAGATCAGTTCGTCGGTCGTGAGCTTCGTCAGGTCCAGCTTGCTCGCTGCGTGCTGGACGATCTCCCCGGGCTCGCCACGACTGATGCGCTCTAGCTTCGTGCCAGCTTCGATCAGGTCGAGAACCTGCTCTACCTTCAGCGTGATGGTCGCTGATGCTGATGCAACTGCGATGTGCTTGCGTAACTCGGCGGCACCGAGCCCTTGCAAAGCGACGCCTTGATCGACGTGACGCGCTCGCATCTTCTCGATCGCATCGAGGTCGGCCTTGCGCTTGCGCCGGTCGACTTCCATGTCCCATGCGCGCACGCGCTTCGACCATGCGTGTCTGCCCGCGAGGTCTTCGAAATATGGTCCCGACATCCCTCGCAGTTTCGCTGCACCGGCAAGCGTTCGCGAGTGCCCCATGTCGCGGTAGACAATGAAGCTGGCGAACGCTTTGGAACTCTCGCGTGGTTGCTGCTCGTAAGGTGCCGACATTGTTTCGTTCTCTCTCAGTAGCACCACACGGTACGACATGGCGGGAACCACTCGGTCGCCCACTCAATCGCTGTCTCGTCGAAGCCGGGGTAAACGACGTTGCTGTAGTGCTTGCGCAGTCCGGCGACGGCGCGTTGAAAGCGCAGGATCGATCGGTCGATGTCGAATGACCACTCAAACACGAGCGCAGGCGGGAACGCGCCGCTCGCAATCATGTCTTCGATGATCGGCATCTCCGATCCCTCGATGTCAATCTTGAAGCGTCGCTGCATGTCGAGCGTGCTCCAGTGCGCAGCCGGTACCGTTCGCTGTGTGCCACCGCGCCAAGGCTTCACGACCGAGTTCCGCCAGAAGTTCCCGCGCGCGCCGTTCACGTACAGCGTCATCTCTCTCACATGGTCTGACGTAACCGCACAGTGGAAAGTGCGAACTCGCGATTGCAGACCGTTGCGCTTCACGTTCTCGCACAGCAAGGCGTAGCTGTCGGGATCGGCTTCGTAGGCGTCGACGTGGTGCCCGCGTGATGCCATCAACACCGTGAAGGCACCTACGTTCGCACCAAGGTCGACCCAAGGGCCGAAGTCTGGGAACCCTTTGCGGGCGTACCCTCTGCCGTCGATGACTTCTGCGAGGCTCTTGCTGTCGCTAGAGCCGGGTCTTGCCACGAAGGAAAGGCTCGGCTCTCGCTTCGGTCTGATGACCTGCAGCTTCACGTCACGACCGCTTTCGACTTTGCGCGCTCGCGCTCTGCTGAAGGCTCAAGACAGTCGGTGATGCGCTTGCGCAAGTAGTAGACGACGGTGATGCGCTCGCCTTCGTTCGCGGGGTCGACGTGCTCGATCGGCGTCACAGCGTGAAGCTCATGTGGGTCGAACAGAACGACGTCGCGATCTCTCAGATCGACAGCGACGCCGAACGAAGGGAAGCCGAGTAGCCCCCCTGTGTAAGCGCCTCGTCTGAAGCAGGAAATCAGGCCGAAGCCTTCGGGAAGATCGCCTGCGTCGCGATGGCAACGCCCTACGACGTTGTTGTTCACCGTGAGCGTCGAGAACGCTGTGCGCTTGATGATGAACTCAGGGCGCGCGCGTCGAGCGTGTGCGATCTGCGCTGCATGGCGCTCGGGAAGCTCGCGCTTGAAGATCGCGTCAGCTTCCTTCGCGAGCGGGACCACGTCGAGCCACTTCTCAGTCTGCTCTGCCGTGAACGCTGTCGTGCGACAGAACGGCCAACGCCCACCTTGCCTGTCAACGTGCCCAACGATGGCGCTGCGCACAGCGGGGTACTCACCATTCTTCTGCTTCTCAAGACCGGCATACGTGCCACGGTTATTGGATGTGTAGAGATCGCGCATCCAATGTAGCGGCTCGTAGGCGCGCGACGCAACGCTCTCGCTGATCGCGCCGCAACGCATCAGCAACAGCGGGCGACCATCGGCCCTGAAGACGTCAGCATCGCCGCTCAACACGATCGGGAAGTCCACAGCCGTCATCAGCTTGCCGAGCATCGCGTCCTCGTCGCGGTCCGCGATCTTCCGTAGCAGCCGAACTCGCTGAACGAACTTCATGCGCCTGCCTTGAGCACCGCGTGAAACACAAGATCCGACACGCCAGTGATGCCAGTGCGCGACGAGAGAACTCGCATCGCGCCGTTGAACTGCTCGTACTGGTCAGCAGAGAGAATCACCTGAACGAGCTTCGTTACGCCTGGCAACTTCTCGCCTTGCGCAAGCTCCTCTGAAGGATCTCTGCTCTCGTCTGAACCGAAGTCGACGTCGACTTCCTCAAGTGCTTCGGCACTGATGCGCGCGACGGCTTCAGCGGTGAAGCCTGTGACGCCTGCGAGCGACGCATCGAGCGACGCGAAGATCTCATCTAGCTTCGCGTTCCAGCCGCCAAGTTCGGTGAGCCTGTTGCTCGCGATCAGGAACGCGCGCGCTTCATCTTCGTTCGCGAACGCTTGCCCGCGCACGACTGGCACGAGCCACTTCTGGTGACCGTGCGTGGAGCGTATATTCCCGGGCGGGTCCTTCGGATTCTCAGAGCGCAGTGCCTTCAGTGCCTCTATGCGCCCATGCCCCTCGTTCGTGAGCCCGCTGCGCTCGTCCAGGATGACCGCACCACGGAACCCGAAGGCGCGCATGCTCGCCATGATCGCGGGCAGGTCATGCGCCTTCGGGTTCTCGGGATGCGGAGGAATCTTGTCGATGTCCATCCACTCGATGCGTGTTTCGACGTCCGGCTTCTTCTTTGCCATCGCGCGCACACAGTAGGCCGCGCGCGGGGTCTCGGTCAAGTGCCTGCGAGCAGGGCGAGCAGCACCACGCGATCGAGGTCTCTGGCAATCTGCCTGACCAGATTGCCGATGACTTCGGGTTCAAGCGCGATCGTGTTGCTCGCTCCGAGCCCGTTCTGCGTTGTCAGAATCACCGTGCCACAATCGAGTTCGTAATAGACGCTATCTCCAAGGTAGATTCGTGCGCTCATGGTTCTTGATCTTTCATTGCTGTGAAGTTGTGGAATCCGGTCTGCGAGTGCCTTACCCACGCGATCAGCGTTCGCAGTTGCGCGCGCATGAAAAGCTCCGCGCTCTGTCGCGGTCCATCATCGATCAGATCTTCGCTGCGTGGCAGCACGCTACCTGTCGTGTGCCAGCGTTGATGACACTCTCGGCAGAGCGGGAGCGTGTAGTGGTCGCTGACCTTGCGTCCCATGCACTTGATGCCGGTCGGAGCCCAGTGATGCGCTTCGCTTGGTGCTGCAGCTTGACACTGCGCGCATGGGAACGAGCGCACGAAGTCGAGATATGCAGGCGCGCGCGTTGCGGGCTCCGATGTCGCAACAGCGACGCGCTCATCGGAGCCCGGAAGTCTGCGCGCCATGATCTTTGGGAATGGGTCCGCGTTCTTGGCCTTGCGTTTCATTCGTCTGCCTTCCCTTTCTCAACGCACTCAGGGCAGAAGTCTCGTCCTCGTGGGCGCTGCACCCAGCCGTCGATCTTTGCATCTGCCCGGCTGTGATGCGGATGGGATGGCCACGCAAAGCGGTCGCGACTACAGCCGCAACCATCGCACACGACTTCGCTGATGATGGTCATGGCTTGTCCTTCGCCAGTTCGATGTCGTGCATCACGGCGGCTATGAAGCCCGCCGTTTCGTTGTGCGGCGTCTCGCATGACCCGCCAACGCAAAAGCCATCGCAGCCCGTGTCGCCTACGGACATGTGTTCGCAATACTCACACCCCGGCGAGCAGAAACGCTTGCCTTCCGGCGCTGCGTGATCGCCGTGCTCGCAGCAGTTCTGCGGGCACCCAACCATGTCGCTACCGTCTGATGTTCTGGTCATGGCTTGCCGCCCTTCGCCTTCAGCGCGGATTGGTACTCATCCCACGCAGCGACAGCTACACGGTCAGCGTCGGTGGCAGCGACGCGGGAGGTGGCGCTGTAGGTGACGCGGTAGGCGGCGAGGTTTGCGGCATCGGCGACGCGCTGGGCTGCGTCGTAGGCGGCGCGCAACTCTTTGATTTTCTCATCGCTCATGTCGTCACCTGTTTGAGCGCCCACAGCGCGATGCAAATTGCTTCAGCTTGATTCTCGCGAGGCTTGAAGCCCGTCGCTGTTTCCGCGTGCGCGATCGCAAGCGACTTCCACTCAGGCGTCTTAATGCGCCTGCGCTCCATCAGCACTTCTCTGCGCCACTCGTCGACCTTGCACCGCTGGCACTTGTGACCGATGCCAGCGAACTCAAGCGTCTCTTTCCAGCGCCCTCCGCTCTCGCACACGCTGACCTTCGCTGCGTTCGACCACTTGCCGTGCAGCGACCACGTTTCCATGGCGACCATCATGCGCAGCATGTTCTTTTCCGCATGCGCGATGAATCCGAAGGCGATCGCATCGCGGTCGGCTCTCGTGTATCCATCGCTCTCGCCGCTGACGACGTGCGAGATCTTCCCTTCGATCATCGACATGATCGCGTAACCACTCACCGTGGTTGCGGGATCAATGCCGAGCGCGAGGAAGTTCACTGCTCAAACTCCCGCGACCACTCGCCAACGGCTGAAACGATCTTCACGTTCAGCACCTTGCTCGGCCCCTCGTGCTTCGCGACCATCTCGCTTGCCTCCAGCCCTGCGCGCCCGCGTGCATACGCCATCGCGCTTGAGAAGCTGTCGTCTTTGGTCGTGATGATCATGTCCATCTCGATCGTCACGCGGACTCTCACGTCAATCTCTGGCTTGTTGTCGCTCATGTTCGTTGCTCGCTTTCTTCTGTGTCGGTCGTTGGGAAGAACACGCCACGCGGTCGGCTGCATGATCGCATCCAAGCGGGGAGTGCTTTGTAGTCTCGGCAGGAGAGCGAGATCAACTTCTCTCGCTCATCGTGTTGCTGCGGGATCGCTTCGGGAAGTTCGCAGCGGTAGTGCTCAAGCAACATCGCGCGCACTCGCTTCGCCATCGTGATCGTCTGCGGCTCCGCGATCGTCTCAAGCGTTGCGATGCACTGAAGCCAAACGCGCAACCAGCTTTCGGCGTTGCACTCTGCCATCACGACCGAGTGCTTCCAATGATTGTAGTCGGCCACGACTTCGCGCGCTTCCTTGGTTGCCTTCGCGCCCTTGCGCTGGACCTGATCGATCATCGACCACAGACCGAACTCGCTCTCGGGAATGGTCGCGGGTCGAGGCATCGATGCGAACAGTCGGAAGCGATCCACTTCCTCAAGCATGTAGTTCGCGAACGTGAACCAGACCGTGAGACGCTGCTCTGCCTTGCGCTTCAGTTCGGGTTCGCGGTCGCGCTCTGTCGGCTTGCATGCGTCAAACTCCCTGATCAGTTTTGCGAATCGCTGCGCGTAGCTTCTCGTTGAGGCGTCCATAGTCTTCTGTCCTTCCTTCGTCCCGCGCTTGGCGCGTCTGTGCCTTGAGTGTTGCGATCTCGTTCTCTGTTGTTGTCGCTGGCGTGATGTTCGATAGCTCGCCAGCAAGCTCGATGAAGCGTTCCAGCTTCTCGCCGTTGCGACAGATCAGCGTGAGGTCATCGTACTTGCCCGCGTGGAACTCGCTCGATGCGCAGCCGTCGATGGCGGTCACGATGTCTTGCTCCGTGTACTTCTGCGCGAGTCTCGCGCGGATTGCACGCGCGCGCTCTGGCGTGAGCCGAGCCTTCGCGTGGTTGGTCGCCGCTTGCCAGTGCGCGAAGATGCGCTTGACGGCTTCAGCGTGTCGGTCGGGCTCGCGTGCGTAGGACTGCGATTGCGGAACCAGGGCCGCGCCTGCAGCGTCTACAGGGCTCGCGCCCGTGGCGGGCTTGGTCAGCGCCGCTCCCGGGGCTGCAAGCCCACCTGGAAGGCGCAGCGCGCCGGATTCTAGGCTGTCGGCCAGCCTGCGGAGAAGCCCCGGGACTTCGGCGGGCTGGACGTCGCCCGATGCCAAGTGCGCCGCGACCATCGTCAGCGCGCGCAGGGTGTCGTGTGTGTCGTGCATGGCTTTGTAGTCGCGCGAACGTGAACGCGCGCCGCTGCGATATTGCAACGGCGCGCGTTCACGAAAGCGCAATTCTCAGAACGGGATGTCGTCGTCACTCGGAGGCGGCGCATCGTAGTCGTCGCCCTTGCTGCGTCCGCTCACCGAGCCGCGCTTGCCCTCGCGCGCCTGCGGTTCCTGCGGAGTGCTCGCGGCTTCATCGTCCGCGTCGCCCGTGTCGCCCGATGCGTCATCGAACTCGCCAGCCATGCGCTCCGCTACCCATGCGTCCATCGTGTCGCGCTCGCTTGCGCTTGTCTCGCGTTCGCTGAACGCGATGCGTGCGTACTTCTTGCCCGCGTTCTCCTCGACCGTCATGCGCGCCTTGAACGGGCGCATCAGCATCACGCGCTTGACGCTCGTGTCGCT
>Ga0315288_10005209_pt1 | contig 16539 bp, 24 predicted proteins | sample YL17G11_20_MG_FD_203454 | JGI IMG/M metagenome (GOLD analysis project Ga0315288, IMG submission 203454) | Sediment microbial communities from Yellowstone Lake, YNP, Wyoming, USA - YL17G11_20 | ecosystem: Environmental > Aquatic > Freshwater > Lake > Sediment | place: USA: Wyoming | collected...
TCCTAAGAACTTTCTTTCTTCACCGCTCAGGTCCAGATCCTGAATAGTCGGCTTGCCCAGCTCCTCAGGCCAAGGTTCGCTGAAGAAAAAGTCTTCGTACTTCTTCATCAACTCCAGGTACCGTCTAAAGATTTCCGCGGCTGAATCGTTACACTCTGAAGCCATTATCCCGCAATATTCTGCCAGAGACCTAACGGCGCTTTTTGGCAGCTTTCCTTTTTTCGACGCTTGTGCCACTCTTGCCACTCCTAAACATAAACCTAAGCCTCGGCCTTTCAGCCATCCAGTCTACAAGAAGCAAGCCCGCAGGAGAACGTCTTCGCATTATCCTGCTCTCGATTCTTGACCTGCTAGCCAAACCGTTCAGCAACCGGTCCACGTCGACAAACACATCATCCTTCTCGCCCTTCTTGCGCTCGCTCCTCGTCAAAGCCAGATCCCGCATCAAGGCCCTCAAACCCTTGTCCAGCTCACCTATGTACCTTCCCCAAACTACTGAAGCCTCAGAAACGCCGACGCTAGCCTCGTACACCTCAGCCCTCACGATCCGAATCATGTACATGGCCAGTCTGCCAACCAGAACCTCGTCAGCCAACCCCTCCAGCCCGTACTGGCCTATCAGCTCGGAGCTAAGCCAATCATAAGCCTGCTTCTCCGCCGAACATTCTCCGCCAGGCGCGAAGGACTCGCACTTGGCGTTCAGCACGCAGCGGTCGCAAAGCATGAAGCCGCGCTTGAAGAAACCATGCTTCAAATTACTCATCAACAACACATCCTCAGCTGACCTTCTTCCTGACCCAGCCGGCATCCTCCTTCTTCAGAACCTCCACCAGAGCCAAACGCACGTAATCCCCGTCTCCAACGCCGAAGATGTCCCTCAGGCGCTTAGGAAGCGTAACCTTCCCACCCTTAAAAACCCTCACAACAAACTCCTCCACAGCAACCACAAACAACAAAAGAGCCTCCAGGACACTTAAGAATTCACTGATCATTCCCTCCAAAGGCTGCAAAATCATGAACAAGCTTCAAAAAATACTAGTAACGGGCGGAGCAGGCTTCATCGGCTCCCACCTAACCGAAAAACTCCTCGGCAAAGGCTACAGCGTGGTCGTCCTAGACAACATGACCACAGGAAACCCAGAAAACCTGAAGCCCTTCTCCAAACTCCCCAACTTCGAACTCAAAAAAGGCGACGTCCGCGACAGACTCGCCGTAGCCGAAGCCACATGCGGAACAGACGCCGTCGTCCATCTTGCCGCTTTGATAGACGTTGAAAAATCGGTGCTAGACCCAGCCCCGACGCATGAAGTCAACGCGACAGGCACACTCAACGTCCTGCAGGAAGCCGTCAGACAAGGCGTCAAACGGTTCGTGCTCGCATCCTCCGCAGCCGTCTACGGCGACACCGAAAAGCTCCCCATAAAAGAAGACACCCCGCCTAAACCCCTGTCCCCGTACGCTGCATCAAAAACCTCAGCCGAAGCCTACTGCCAAGCCTTCGCCAAATCATACGCCCTCAACACGATCATCCTTAGACCCTTCAACGTTTACGGCCCCAGAAGCGCCAACAGCCCCTACAGCGGAGTCATCACAAAACTCCTCAAAGCCGCAGCCACCAACGACGCCTTCACGATACAGGGCGACGGACGGCAAACCAGAGACTTCATACACGTCAACGACGTCGCCCAAGCCATCACACTAGCCCTAGAAAACCAGAAAACCACAGCCGAAACCCTCAACGTCTGCACCGGCATACCCGTAAGCATAAACCAACTCGTGCAAGCCACAGAAAAAGCCACGGAAAAAACCCTCAAAACAAACCACGGCCCACCCAGAAAAGGCGACATAAAACACAGCTACGGAGACCCCGCCAAAGCCACAGAACAACTAAAATTCAAGGCCACAACAACCCTCCAACAAGGACTAAACCAACCAACATGACACCACACAACTAAAAACAACAAAAAGCAACCAAAAGCAACCAAACCTAAACCTTCCTCCCCAACAAAACCCTATAGCCACTGCCACGGGCCAAAACCCCAACATTCCCAAAAGCCTCCTCAATAATCCCACAAAGCCTCTTCCCACCAATCTTCGACCTGACAACCATCTGGAAAGTCCCATTTCTCGCCATGTGCAAAGACGCCCCGGAAATTATGGCCTTAACTGTCTCCATCCCCGCAGTCACCGGAGGGTTTGAAAGAACACAGTCGAAAGCCAAATCCTTCACAGGCCCATACAAGTTGCCACGCTTGACGATCACGTTCTCAGCGTTGTTGATCTCGGCGTTTCGCCTCGCAAGCCTAACCGCCCGAATATTAACATCCACCATGAAAACCTGCAATCTAGGATTAAAGACTGCCGCCGCAATCCCTACCGTGCCATAGCCACATCCCATGTCCAGCACAATACCCTTTTCAGGCAAGACCATACTCTCAACAAGAAGCCTTGAACCAAGATCGACACGACTCTTAGAAAACAACCCCGAAGCCGTCATGAACTCGAACGACCTACCACAAAGGTAAGTCTGAATTATGCCAAATCTCGATCTTGACTTTGGAAAAGCCGTGAAATAATGCTCAAAGCCTTTGTCTTTATTAGGCATCAGCTTTTTCGCCGCTCTTCCAACATCTGAGGTACGTACTCCTCGGCATAAGCACGCGCTCAACCTTGGCCACAATTCCGTGATTCATGCCTAACATCGCGTCTGACCCAACCGTAGCTCTTGCCAACGCCACAGCTTCGCCCTTCAAAGACATGATAGCAATCGCCGACCCTTCACCTATGCCTGACTCAAGCGACAGCACGCCGGGTGCGGTGAGACTTGCACCATGACAGACCGCATCAACAGCCGAATCCCTGATGTAAACTTTCGGAACCAAAGCCAAGGCGCGCTCCATCGGCTGAATGAACTTCTTCAAAATACCCTCATCCTTCTTCTCCTGCCACTGCGGAAACTGATAGGCCACATCATGCAACGTGACCGTATCGTCTTCAACAAAGGGTCCAGCCCGAGTCCTCCGCAGCTCCTGCATGTGAGCGCCACAACCCAGAACCTCACCCACGTCAAAACAAAGCTTGCGAATGTAGGTGCCACCTTCACAACCAACCTTGAAAAGCACGTTCCGCCCATCCATCTCCAGAAAATCCACATAGTAAATCCTCCTAGTACGCAGTTGACGCTTAACCGCAGACCTCACGGGCGGACGCTGATAAATAACGTCCTCAAACTCCTTCAAAACCCCCCTAATGCGCTCTTCAGGTGCTTCACCATGAAGCTTCATAACACAAACATACTCTTTCCCGCTCAGAAGCAGCGCTTGAACAACCTTCGTGGCATCCGCTAACGTGATCGGCAAGACGCCCGTCACCTTGGGATTTCCCTGGCTCTAACGATTCAAGCCTCTAGAGTCCCGCCGTGACCGACCGCCTGAAGCTTGAGGATGCGCTTAACCCACGCAGCCACTTCGTGACTCGTTGGACCAGCAGTCTTGTCCAGGTTGATGACCCCGTGCCGTATGTAGTCTTCAGCCGGCCTTTCTTCGGGTCTACACCCGTACTTGGGGTTGGTCCTGTCCTCAGCTCTGATCAGCAGTTTGCGCTGCAATTCCCATGGAGCAACACTTCTAGGCATGGCTTATTCACTCTTTATCGTAGGAGAGAATGTTTAGAAATATAAGAGTTTAAACCCTGACTAACATAAGCTTTGTTCAATGGTTCACTTTTTCTGCTTTTCGAGTTTCTTAAGAGCATCAGCCACTTCCTCGTCAGTTGCACCGCGCTTGATTTCCACCTTGTCCTGAAGAGGCTCAATGTGATCGATGTTCGCTCTCCGCCTTCTCACACCCGTCACAGACTTCGGCCCAGTTACCAACACAAAGCTCTTGTCAGCCAAATCAACTATGACACATCTCTTTCCAGCTTCCCTACCAGTCGCTTTAACACAGATCCTCCCAACTTCTATAGCTGTCAAACCAAATCCTCCCTTAACACACCACTACAACACGCTCAAGACACATATTTAATGCTTCACTACGTCATGAACCGCTCAACCACGCCGTAAAGCACACTTGTCCCAAACACCAGATTCTTGATCGAAATGCGTTCATCTATGCCATGAATCGTCTTCTGCATTTCAGAGTACGACGTCTCCGGATGCACCGGATGGAAACCATAGCATACACTGCCCATTTTCCTGAAGAAGCGTGAATCAGTTCCACCCGTGAGCAGAATCGGCGTAACCGAGCAATTCGGCTCAAACTCCTTCAAAACTTTGCCTATCAACTCGTAAAGCGGCGAGTCCAACGAAGATTCCGATGGCTCGCTGGCTTCGATAACCTCAAAACCCAGTTTGTCCAAGCCCACATCTTTCAACAAATCCTTCACAATCTCCAGAGCCTCTTTGGGGCTTTGCCCAGGCAACACCCTGCAATCAAAAACTGCTTCACACTCTGATGGAACAATATTCTCCTTCACACCACCATGAATCATTGTGGGCGTAATAGTCATTCGAAGCCTCGCCCTGTTCTCTTCAGCCATGTACTTGTCCTTCTGAGCAAGCATATCCAATAGCTGGTCGCCCCTTCTTACGTCCTGAAGCAGAAGCGAAAAAGGCTGGGATAGAAGCTTATCTTCTCTGGCAGCATCCACCAGGAACTGCCTTTCCGTCGGTATGAGCGTCATCTCAGCCCGATAGTTCCCAAGTATATCAATAACCTTGTTCATGCGCAAAATCGCATTGTCTGCTGCCCCGGGAATAGAACCATGCCCGGGTCTGCCTTTCGCCTTAACCTTGAACCACAGTATTCCCTTTTCCGCCGTGTTAATGGTGAAGACGCTTTTCCCATTCGTCGACATTGCCATGCCCCCGCCCTCGTTCAGCACATAGCCCGAGCGAACCTTGTCAGCATGATTCTCAGCCAGCCACCCTGCCCCCGCTCCCCCGCCCTTTTCTTCGTCGGCTGTTGCAGCCAGAATCACGTCGCCCTTGAGTTTCACGTTGTTCCGTTTCAAAAGCTTCAGAACCATGACTTCAACAGCCGTCATTCCCTTCATATCCAATGCACCGCGCCCCCAAACAAACCCGTCCTCAACAACGCCCTTGAACGGATCAACACTCCACTCCTTCGGATTCGCCGTCACCACATCCAAATGCGAAAGCAACAACAGACTAGGCTTCTCGCCCGTTCCCTTCAAACGCGTGACTACACTACCTCTCCCCGGCGCCGACTCGAAAAGCTCACACTTGAAACCATCCTTCTTCAGGTCTTCAGCCAAGAACTTGGCTGCCGCCGTCTCGTTTCCAGGAGGGTTAGTGGTGTTTATGCTGATCAACTTGCTCAGAAGTTCAGTGACTTCCCGCTCGGAATCCTTCAACAATGCCGCTCGCATTTCCATGATTCGCCTTTTACCGGAGATATGATGGCCTAGTTTAAAGACTTTCACTTTAGTGTTCAGCAAGTGTTCCAATCGTCATGTGCTTCTGCGAAGACCAAAGGTCAAAGAATGCTCGACCCACACATGGAAGGAACAATCACAGCATTATCTTGTTTGCAGGTGAATGTCGTAAATGCAAAAATGTGCTTCTATTGAAAGCTGGTCGTATCCCTTGCTCCTCTGTTCCGGGTGAAAAGTGCGGGACACGGTTTTCTCGTCTTCTTGGCTGATCTCCGCTTGACTGTTGGGATACTAGAAAAGTTGAGGATTCTGGGAAATTCCTCTATTAGACTATTATAGAACAGAACAAGCTCGTTCAAAACTCTTATCTTAGCTTAACTTAAGATGTGAGTGAGAGACTCCCACATGGTCAACCAACACATCCAAACCGCACCCAAATCGTCCAAAGAGGATTTCACAAGGACTATAGGCTTGATATCAGACACACACATACCTACACGCTCCAAGAACCTTCCAAGAGGAATTTTCAGGGTCTTCGAGGACGTCGAGCTTATCGTACACGCTGGGGACCTAGTGGATCTATCAGTCATTGACGAACTGGAACAAGTTGCACCTGTCTTGGCAGTCCACGGAAACATGGATACACCAGAAGTCCGTGAGAAACTCCCAGAAATGGACTTCTGCACATTCTTTGACTGGAAGATCGGAGTCATCCACGACCCAAGCGCATTGTTCGGTGTAAAGAAGATGCGTGAGATCGCCCGGGAGAATCGATTCAACGTGTTAGTCTATGGTCACACGCATAGTGCTCATGTGAAATGGGATAATGATACTCTGTTTGTGAATCCCGGCAGCCCGACAAATCCGATTCCGCCCTTCTTGGTGAAGCCCAGCGTGGTTTTGCTGAAGATTACGAAGGAGAAGTTGACACCTGAAGTGGTCCAGATCTAGGCTTCAGATAACGTATTGTTTCTGGCTGTTCAGTCCGTGTGGGCTAAAAGTTCGTGTATAAGAACATGTACAAGACGATCCCAACGACCAGTGCTAGCAGCCACAGAATCAGAACCAGCCGCATGATTATCCTTCGTTTCACGCAGTTTACGGTTGAAGATTGCAGATGCCACGACCCGACGATCCATGCTCCAAGAATCATGCTCACTGCCCCAACACATGCATGGGCCAAAGCCACTATGGAGAACACGTGCAAGGGTTGAGTTCTTATAATCTCTAAACCAAGCAAGGACGGCAACATAACGAACAAGAAAGAGACCACGTTCAGCACAACCGCGACCAGCATCATGGCTCCATGAAGAAAGTATCTGCGCTTCTTCTTGAAGACAAGGCTTCCCAACAGAATGATGGCTATGCTGATCTGAAAGACAGCGTTGACTTGAGCTATGACAGGATCCATAAGCACCAAGCTCCTATCGATCAAAGTGCCTATAAAAGGCTTCACTTTAACTCATCTCTCTCCACTACGCAAACAAGTCGCTTCTCAGACGGTTTTAAAAGCCAAAAAGGCCGAACATCTGCTTGCAGGAGGTTGATTCATGGAACGATGCAGAAATCCGTGGCATGAACACTGTAAGAATAACGATATTGAAGTTTACATCCAAATCAGGGGAGAAAGGCTTCCAATCTGCAGACGTTGCTGGAGCAGAATAGCAACAAACGATACGGAGTGGTGAAAAATGGAATCCTTCAGTGTAAACACAGCCAAGTCCTTTCTCGGAAGAAACGTCAATCTCCACCTCAAAGACGGCTCAGTAATAATCAACGTTCTCTTATCTGGCATTCGAAGGGACGAGTATGAAAAAAGAGCCTTCGTTGAATGTATTCCATACGGAAGCGAAAACACATTCAAGATACCGCTCAAGAACGTGGCATGGGCGGAACTGTTGACTCTCAAGATCTTTCTAATAAGCGGATAGCCAATCTGAAGTCTCCGAAACAGGTGGCTACGAAACCTAAAATAGAGAAGCCAAACCTAGACTAGGCCGATGAAATGCACACACTGCGGTCTATGCTGCGAAGAAACCGAAATGCTACTGACTAATGCCGACGTAACAGCCTTGGAGAAGCTAGGCTACCCCACAAGAAGCTTCGTTCACTTCAGCAAGAAAGGAACGGCCCAACTGCGAAACAACAGAGGAACATGCGTATTCTATAACACTGAAAAACGCCGTTGCAAAGTCTACAGACTGAGACCCATAGGATGCCGCATCTACCCTGTCATCTACAGCGAAGAAGTGGGAATAGTGTGGGACGATCTGTGCCCTGAGAAAAGCACCTCTTCTGAAAAAGAAGAAGAACGCAAGGGCAAGCAACTCCTCAGACTGCTGAAGACAATAGACAGCGAAGCGCGACGACGCATCTCAATTACCTAATCACAAAACATGGCTCAAAACCGCAAGATTCGAGTTAGCAATTACACAAGCAGGAATTAAAAATCAGCATAAAGAGGCCAGAGCTTTTGGTGAAACCATTCACGTTCAAATACTTGGAAAAAGACGAGTGAACTTAAAGCTGCATGCATTATCAAGGAAGAGTCCAACAGTATCTGAGTGAGTTACCGCACAGAATTCCCATAACAACTCGTTATTTATTTTGTGCAGGATCGATGTCTCAGCCCTCAACTGGGGGACTGGGTCTCTTGTCCAAAGTAATCGCCAAGTTAAGTGGTTCATCGCCTCTTCTGATGTTGAGGATTACTTGTTCGTTTGGCAGCGTGTTCTCTTCGAGATAGCCCGCCATTTCCTCGCCGTTTCTCACAGTTGTTCCGTTTATGCCAACTATTATGTCGTCGACCTGTACACCTGCTTTGTATGATGGCCCGTCTGATGTGACATTAGTGACCCTCCATCCGTAGGTTATGTTGACGTGCAAGTCTTGTGCCACATAATAGTCCATGCTCATTCCCCAAAGACCTAGGTAAGAGTGGCTTTCGTACTTGCTATTCGTTATCAATGATTGTATTTCTTTGCGTATAGTGTTTGAAGGAATCGCAAACCCCAATCCTGTTGAATTGCTCACGATGGCAGTGGTTATCCCAACAACTTTGCCCATGTAGTTCAACAGTGGACCGCCCGAGTTTCCGGGGTTTATCGGCGCACTGTTTTGTATTACATTTGCTATCGCAAAGCCTCCGGCGTAATCTTCGCTGATAGTTCTTCGAAGAGCACTGACCACACCTGTCGTCAATGACTCCGCGAGACCATATGGGGCTCCTATTGCTATTACAGGCTCACCAACCATCAGCGTTGATGAACTGATAACATCAAGAGGTTTGAACTCGCTTTCAGGGGCGTCAACATGCAAAACTGCCAAGTCGGAGTATGGGTCTGTTCCATTCACTTGGGCGGCGTAGCCGTTGCCATTTGAGAAGGTTACACTTAAGTCTGTCGTTTGATGAACAACGTGGTAGTTGGTGATTACGAACATGGTTCCTGAGAAGTTGTAGACGAACCCTGAACCTTGAACAATTCCTCCAATGATTTGGCCTTGAATCATGACTACTGAATCCTTCACGCTTTCGTACAGTTCTATGAGCGCCGTGCTGTTTTGGTAGATCGTGATGTATTGTTGAGTAACAGTTTGATTGCCCGAGAGTTTGGAAACTTGGCCCTCAAGGGCTGAAACATCGTTTCTCAACTCCGTGAGTTGCGTGAGACTCAAGTAGGCTGTTGCTATTCCTCCGATTATTAATCCTGCTACAAGCACAAGCACGACAATGGCTGTAGTGGATATGACTCGACGTTCACCATATCCGCCCATATTTTGCACCTTCTTGAATGGAAGTCGCGTAGACTTGCTCAATAATAAAGTTTCCGTGAGCGCAGCATTTTAGGTGCACTAATCTCCCAGTGCAGTGGCAGCCAACAGCGCCATTATGCATGAGCCAGCAGCAGCCGCGATCAGGAGATAGTACGGTGAAGCATTAAACAGGATCCCACCAATGTAGGGAGCAATGAACGAGCTGAACATGCTCACTGTTTGTGGAATAGAGATCCAGCGAGCGCGAATGTTCTCCGGAGCCAATGGTCCCACCACAGCGCTCAGGAGAGACCAAGCCATGTAAGAGCCGCCTGCAAGGAAAAGTGTGACTGACAAAACTATGAAATTGTTTGACAGAGCAAGCAACATCACTGAAGCGCTTGACAGGATCAGGGAAGCAACGATGGCATTCGACTTCTTTGTTCTGTCCCCGAATCTGCCTATCACTATTCCAAGAACTGCTGATCCGAGAAAACACACTGACCCTAGGACACCAATTTCAAACCTGCCAAATCCATATACTTTTGCCAGAAACTGGGGAACAAAAGGTCGAAACATCATCATTACAAACATTATTGCAGCGAAGAATCCTGACAGTTTCAGCAGGGCTCTTGTTCTGATAAGCTTGAAGAATGATGAATTAACTTGAGAAGGCTTCTGGGCAGAGGTTGCTGCGCGTTGGCTGCGCACAAAGATAAGGAGAAAGCACGATACTGAATAGAAGAAGCTGGCAAGAAGGAAGACAAGCTGCATACCGAATATTCCACCCAGATAACCGCCCAAAGCTGGCGAGAAAATGTACCCCAAAGACCAAGCCGCCGAGATAGTAGTGAACGTCAAAGTCAACCTGTTCTTATCAGCAGTTGCGACAACATAGGCTGTGACTGTTGGACCGCCCAGCCAGACGCCCCAAAGCATCATCCCTGGCAAGGCATCGAGCCAGTTTCGGGCAAGAGAGAATATCAATGGCGCTGGAACCCATGCAAGCCATCCTGCAATCATTATCTTCTTGCGGTCATACTTGTCTGCCAGTATCCCCGCAACAAGCAAAGTCAAAGCTGCGCACAAGCTCATTGCCGCATAAAGTATGCCGACTTCTTCAGGGCTGGCCCCCAAGTTCTCAGTCAAAAAGACTGGTAGCAGATAAGCGTAAAGGCCGTCGCCAAAGGCGCCTACCGAGTTGACCGCGAAAAGCAGCTTCAAGTCCCTGTTCAGTACATCAGAAAGAAACCCGAATCCAAGTCTGTGGCTCTTCCTTAGCGTCGAAACCCGACCTCTTGCTTAGAAAACGTGGAGCATGCGGCTATTATGATTTTACTCAGATTTTCCTGACGATTTCCATTGCTTCACGCAAGTTGTTCACAATTGCGTCTGCTTCTCTGCAGTCCTTGTTAGAATACTGTTTTGCCCTATCCAGAAGGATTGCTTTCATCCCGAGCTTTCTAGGAAGTAAAATATCCAGTTCTGGTTCGTCGCCAATCATGACAGCCTCGGAAGCCTTGACGCCAAGAACCTCAAGTGTATTCAGATAGATCCGTGGGTTGGACTTCTCGCAATGGAAAGTATAGCCATCAACAGGCACGTCTATTTTGTCCCAGATGGGCCTCAAGGCTTTCTTGTACTTGAAACGTGCGATCGAAGTTACTATTGCTGTCTTCAGCTGAGAATCTTTTGCCATGTCTACCGCTTTTTCAGCGCCTGGAAAGATTTTCCACGTGTTGCGTTCATACTGCTCGGTAAGGTCTTTCAATGTTTGAGAATCAGGCTTGATGCCCAATCTCCACAGCACCTGCTTGAGCTCTGCTCGGCAGGATTCGTAACCGAGTTTAGGATAGTCAACGAAAGAAACGTAGTGCCAAGCTGCCTCAAGTGCTTGTGGATAAACCTCATACCCGCGACTGACTAGGAAGTCTGAGGCTTGGGTTACACTCATTGCCTTCTCAACAACGGCTAAAGTGCCATAGAGATCAAAGCACACAGCTTTAACGTGCATGATTTCATCATCCTTTGGTTTCTTGGTTGGAACGTGAAATGAGTTAGGGCCCGTTTGCGCTTGAATCGGCAATGACGACGAATCCGGCGTCATTTTCTTCTATCAACTATGTCAAGTGCCTCGGGTCCGGTGCCAATTAGCGCGACGGGAACACCTGCACGTTTCTCAACATCATTTATGAACGTCTTTGCTTCGCTGGGAAGTTCATTATAGGTTTTTGCGCCTTGGCATGCTGGAAAAACGCAGTCAAGCTTCGTTATCGCTATCTGTGTGGCTCCATTGATTGTTACAGCTTTCTTCGCCAGCTCAAAGCTGAATGGCGCAGATCGTCTGTCGCGGCCAGTTCCCGCAGCTGTCTCAAACCAGCCGCGTTTTTGTGCTTCTTCTTTTGATATCTCTCCTGGCAATGGGCCCGCTCCGACACGTGTCATGAATGATTTGAGCACGACAAGAACTTCGTCAATTCTGGTGGGACCGACACCTGCTTCGGAGCATATTGCCGATGCACTTGTGTCCCTGCCAGTCACATACGGATATGCCCCGTGGAAAAGCGAGAGCATCAATCCTTGTGTTCCTTCAAGCAACACTTTTTTTCCTTCGTGGATTGCATCGTTGATCTCTGCCGATACGTCAGCTAAGTAAGGTTTCAGTTCAAGTATGTCTCGGGCCAGTTTTGCTGTTCTGCGAACACGTTCTTCGATCGCAGGGCCCACACCTCTCCCTGTTGTACCTACTACTTGCTTCAGATGAGCGCTTGCCTTATCTTGTATGGAGTGTTTCTCTTCGATTATGGATGCTTGGCTGTCCACGCCTATGCGGCTTTTCACGTTTGTTGCTTCAACTTCCTCGAGAAACTGTCTAACGTCAACGTTTGAGCCAGCACCGATCAGTAAGCGGCATTTTTCATTTACGAAACCGCCTGGCACCATGTGGAGCGCGTAACGCTTGCCCTTGAACCAAATTGTGTGGGCTGCATTGACTGAGCCTGTTCGAACGCAGAAGTCCAGCGGTTCTTTCAGGGCTAGGTAAGATATTATTTTTCCTTTGCCCTCGTCCCCCCAGAATCCTCCAGCTATAACTGTGCACGGCACTATGTTCACCGCTGAAACAGTTTGTCGAAGATTATTTAATAATATTGGCTCTGTTTGTGTCTATGTTTATGGTTCTTGTCCACGATTGAAAATACTGTCTAGATCATGAACAGTAGAATACTTTTGACATGGGAAATCTTAAATATGTTTCTTGGTGTCGTAGGTATCAAACAGAGTCGTGTGTGATGTTGAATGGTCAATGATGGAAGAGGGCGCCTTTTCAGGAGAAAAGACGGCAAATACCTAATCTACCTGCCACTCGATTTGGCTGAAGACAGCATGTTTCCATTTAAAGACTATGATCGGACGAAGAGAGGAACCGACGCGGTTTCCGTCAAAGTGAGCTTCAAAAGTGGAGACGATAGACTGGTCATAGAAAAATGGAGAGAACCTAAGAGCCAAGAAGCCCAGTAGCTTTCTGCAGCCAGTTTCTGAGGAAGAATGCATATTCTTGGAATCCGGCTAACTGATACTAGAAGGAACATGACGCACGATGCTTTCATTGAAATCAAATGTCTCCGTCAACTCCTGACACGTAACGTTTTGAAGCTCAACGTGTAGAAAATTGCAGATAACCAAAGTCTCTTCTGAAAGCCGACTGAAAGCATGCAGACAGCTTCTGTCAAGAGACCCTGTTGTGAACGTCTTGCCTCTCGGCGACCTGTACTCGCCTCTTCGAGAAGTCAGTGAAGTCTATAGTGCCCTTGAGAATAGTGCAGCAATAGGTGTATGCTCCATCTATCGTGCCTACTCTACGCCTAGCATAGTTTTCGGGGCAATCACTGTTGAGGCGAAGCAAGCACTCGTCAGAAAAGCAATGAGTAGGATTTCTGGCAACTTCATTTCTCTTTGCGAACCAGATGAAATTGATCTATTCACCGATTACTCAGCAGTCTTGCAGTGCAGATCTGAACAGCAAATGATCGCTAATCCACCTAAACCTGTTGAGCCGTCTTGTGTCAAAGCTGTCAGAGTAAGAAATGACGAGCTGGAGTTGCTGAGCAAGTTCTATGACGAGCAACATGCTGAAGCATGGACACCTATACAGTGCAAAACTGGTCCATACTACTGCGTAAAACACCAGGAAAAAATCGTGAGCGCTGCTGGTGTGCATTTGGTTACACCTCAAATCGCACAACTCGGCAACATAGTGACGGATGAGAAATGGAGAGGTCAAGGACTCGGAACAGCATGCACGTCAGCGTTGGCGTCAAAGCTGGCCATGAAAGGAAGAATAATAAGCTTGTTCGTAAAAAGGGACAACATGCCTGCCATTCACATGTACGAGAAACTGGGTTTCTTCAAAACAAGAAATATAGTGTTTCTAGTTTTGCAGAAGAAATGACTCTTGGCATAAGCATCTTCATCCAAAAAGTTAATTCTACCATTGTAACGTATAATCTGCTATTGGAGCGATGAATGTAATAGTGGATTCTGACACGCGACGAGTAGCCATGCAACGTATTCAAACACTTTTTCACTTGGCAAATGAGATCTTCAATGAAGATCCCAATTTGGCGCAACGTTATGTTGATCTGGCCAGAAAAATAGCCATGTCAGTGCGGCTTCGTCTGCCAAAAGAATATAGGCATCAAGTATGTAGGCACTGTAAAAGCTTTATCTTGCCTGGCGTGAATTGTCGGGTGCGTATACAGCAAAGAAGAGAGCCGCATATGGTTATTACGTGTTCAAGTTGTGGTAAACACATGCGTATTCCCTTGGGAAAGAGCAAGGAGAAACTTGAAGCATGAGTGAGTTGACTGCTGGAAAGAAACGTTTCGTTAAGCGCCATCTAGGTGATGAGAGAGCAACTATTCTGATTGGAAAAGGTGGAGCCTCGGAGGAGCTCTTGAAAGAGATTGGGAAACAGCTGGATAAGAATAAGATGGTTAAAGTGAAGATTTTGAAAACCGCCCTTGCAGACGTCGATGCTAAGCATTTTGCCCAGAAAATCGCTGAGCAAGCTGGGGCGGCTCTGGTTGAGATTAGAGGACACAAATTCATGCTATATAAAAGCCGCAAAAAGTGAAAGCCTTTATATTAGGCTTCTTGATTTTACTGGAGGAAAACTCAAGAGGATAAAGTATCTTGGTTACGCCTTATGATGTTCCAGCATCAAAGCTCATCGAAAAACTAGCCAAGTACCTGAAGGAAAATGTGGATGCAGTAGCGCCTCCTGCGTGGGCAAGTATGGCAAAGACTGGCTCGCACGTGGAGAAGGAACCGTATGATCCTGACTGGTGGTTTACCAGGTGCGCCTCCGTACTGCGCAAGATTTACGTTCATGGTCCGCTGGGAACGGAAAAGTTGAGAGCCGATTTTGGAGGAGGGAAAAGGCACGGTTCTATGCCGGCGCATGCTGCAAAAGCAGGTGGATCACCAGTAAGAAAGGCATTGCAGCAGCTGGAGACCGCGGGCTTTGTTGAAACGGTTAAGCCTAAAGGCAGGAAAGTAACGAAAGAAGGAAGAAAGCTTCTGCAGGAGCTATCGGATGAGCTCTGCACGGAACTAGTGAAGGAGATCCCAGAATTAGCGAAGTATCAGAAAGGTGAGTGAGGTGTCCGATGAGGAGCTGGAAGAGCTTCGGAAAAGAAAGCTTTCAGCGTTACGACGGCAAACAGTTGATGAGCAGCAGGAAACTCAAGCACAGCAACGACTTGAGATGCAGAAACAAGCACTGCTGAGGAGCATCTTGAGCCCAGAGGCTCGGCAAAGGCTAACAACCCTGAAGATGGTTCGATCGGAATTTACCGAGCAGTTGGAGTTGCAACTAATCCAACTTGCACAACAAGGAAAAATTCCAATACCCTTGTCAGACGGGCAGTTGAGACAGATACTCACGCAGTTGCAGTCACGTAAACGTGAACCGAAAATAATGAGGAAGTGAACATGGCTAGAAACAAGCCGGCAGCGAAAAAACGGAGACTAGCGAGCGCTGGAAAGCAGAAGAGAGCAGTGCCAACATGGGTGATATCTAGGACAGGCGGAGAGTTCAGAACTCACCCGAAGCGGCGACAATGGCGGGCAAGAAAGTTGAGAGCCTAGAAGGGAGAAGTTGTCAATGGTGAAAGAAGAGAAAGAACTCGAAGACAAGGAAGTCAAAGAAGAAACTGAAACAGAAGTGTCTGAAGAACAACTTGAAGCCGTTGAAGAGCCGAAAGCTGAAGAAGCTGAAAAAGAAGGGACCAAGGAAGAAGCTCCAGAGGAAAAGCCTGAAGCAGTAGAAGGAGCGGAAGAGAAGAAAGAAGAACTCGCCGAGGAAAAGAAGGCCAAAAAGCCGAAAAAAGAGAAGGCAGCGGAAGAAGAGGAAATAGTGGAGGAGAAATTCTACACGATTCCTTTGGGCAAGGCTTGGATTACGCCCCCGAGAAGGCGGGCACCAAGGGCCATGCGAATGCTGAAATTTTTTATCACCAAGCATATGAAGCTGAAGTCTCGTAAGGGGACCGGGGAAGAGGAAGAAGAAGTAAGCAGGCTTATCATCAGCAACGAAGTAAACTTGAGAATGTGGAGTCGAGGAATAGAGAAGCCTCCTAGGAAAATCCGTGTTAGAGCTGCAAAAGATAAGGAAGGCAATGTGACTGTTTATTTGGCTGAAGGAGACTGATCCTTGGCCATCTACCTGTCCAGCCTAGGTGGAAGCGTTAACGTAGGCGTTTACTCTTTAGCCACAGATGACATTGTGATAATTCCAAAATACGTTCCCCTAAAGAAGGCTGAAAGACTGGCGCAGTGGCTCAAAACCAAACTGGTTCATTCAACAATTGGCGCTTCAGTCTTGATCGGAGCCTTGGCATGCGCAAACTCGAATGGAATACTGCTTCCAAACTATGTTCGACAGGAAGAACTTGAAGCCGTCAAGTCTGTTTTCAAAGGGAACATCGCGGTAATGGAAACCAAGAAGACCGCATATGGCAACCTAGTCTTGGCGAACGATCGTGGCGCTGTCGTTGATCCTCGGTTGAGAGAGAACGATATTCGGAGAATCTCTGAGACTCTGGGAGTCGAAACGGTCACTGGCAAGATCGCTGGTCTCCCTTACGTGGGTTCATTAGCGGTTGCAACAAACAAGGGGGTTTTGGCCCATCCCTTGCTTACGGATTCTGAAAGAAAACTTCTGGAAGACACGTTCAAGGTTCCTGTTGATGTAGGCACAATCAACTGTGGAATACCGTTCGTCGGAGCAGGTCTGATCTGCAATCGCCATACAGCCATTGTGGGTTCATTAACAACTGGACCCGAGATGTTTATAATTGGGAATGCTTTGGATGTTGTCAAGGAGGA
>Ga0315288_10005210_pt1 | contig 16538 bp, 25 predicted proteins | sample YL17G11_20_MG_FD_203454 | JGI IMG/M metagenome (GOLD analysis project Ga0315288, IMG submission 203454) | Sediment microbial communities from Yellowstone Lake, YNP, Wyoming, USA - YL17G11_20 | ecosystem: Environmental > Aquatic > Freshwater > Lake > Sediment | place: USA: Wyoming | collected...
GGCTTTATCCTAACTGACACTCTCACTGCTTCTCCTTCTACTTATTGGTAAAATCGTCGCCGTCTCTATATTCTTCCTCGCCGATGAACACCCAACACTGACATATCCGTCCTAGAATAGTCGCCTCCACTTTTCTATAGACGTGAAAAACTTTTCTCCTTGAAACTGGCAAAATTATAGCAAGCCGCACCTTACTATTCGGGTGCTTGCCGGGATCAGGCAACGACTCGTTGATTGTTATGCCCGTAGGCAAACTGTTCTTGCTATTGAAATAATAGTTAGGTGGCACGCAACTCCTCCTACGGGCAGTTTCCCCTTATTTCTACGAAGCGATCCTCTAAGAAATGGACTCGCTCTATGAGCGTAGCAATGAGGGCGTCCCTCATATCTACAGCGTATTTTCTTTCGAATGAGTCATGTCCTATTGAATGATACTCCATGTGCATATCGTGAGTCATAGGCAGACCCGTAAAATCGTTCTTTCGGCCTCCTCTTCGTCTCTCTTGGTGATGCACGTCTATCTTTGTAAAAGTGCCGTACAGGAGTTTTTTGGACGTGTTGTTGATTATGCAAGGCTGCTCTGCCAACCAATTCGTATGCCACTGGCTTGACATATCTATCAGGTTTCCTTGCACTCTCTGGTCTTGCCGCATTCTTGGGCCATAATATCTATCTAAATTCATGGTCGTTCGCTTCCGCTTATCGCTGTTTTTTCTAAATTATTTGCGTAGTTTGCTGGGGAATATTTGAGCTTGGTTTCTATGTAGGTGAGGATTTTTTCGAGACTATCGACTCCCTTTAGGATTAAGTCGCGTCTAATTTCATTCGGAAGCCTTTTCCATACGTACTCGACATCTGAATACGCCATGAACCTTAGCTTATATGTTTTTTTTCTTATCATGGAATGTCCCCACCGAATTCGGCTGGATCGACTCCGTCTCTAACCAGTGTGGCTTGCACACTTATCTGATCCTGTTCTTCCTGAATGCCGACGACGACTTCAAAACCTTGTAGCTTAAGCTCTTTGATTGTATCCGTGATTGCTGTAGCGGAGGTATCGCCTCTAAAAATGGAGCTGTAAGACTTGACTAGGGTGTATCTAGTATCTTGAACCTTTAGGTAAGGGTGGTCCACCAGAAATCTCAGGTCCTTGTCCCGTTCTATTTCCATTCTGCTGCTCCTTCTTCTCGGCGAGTTTTTCAAACTCGCTAAGACAGTTAACAGCCTTGGTGACAACGTCACCGATGGTCATAAACTGCTCGCCACCTGCTACGTAGCGATTTCGGAGTTTGAACAACTTCTCTTTTGTTTCTTGATCTAATGTGAGGATGGTAACTTCAATCCCCCCTTGTGTCTCCACGTTTTTGCTCTCCATTATTTTCAGCTTAAATTTTGATCTGTCGGATCGACTATCCACGGCCTAAGAAACCCAATGAGCTTAAAATTGATGCCGTATTCTCTGATATTCCTGATTCGGAGGTATACCCCGTCGCCTTCTCGATTGATCCCGTCACCAGCGGAAGTATTGCCCTCGATGGTATGGAAGGTTTCCAAATCGTGCCCGATAACGATGCCAACATGGCCTTTGCCTGTTGCTTTCCCTAATTGATAATGCCCCCAAACGGCGATGCTGCCTTCCTCTGGTTCAAAGACTCGGCATTCGAAAGGTGATCTACCCCATAACGTAAGGCAGTGTTCGGTTTCGTAGAGTTTGGACGTTGGCATAAGCGGGTGATCGGGAAATGATTCACTATATCTACGGTCGACTTCCTTGACGCAGAACGCAACAAAACAAGCGCACCAAGGTTCCCCGGAGGCTTTTCCATCTACAGCTTTCTGAAATCTCTCTACATCCTTGCCTTTATTTTGCCCTCCATTTTCGCGTACACCAAGCCATCTATGGGCTTCCAACACGAGCAACGACATCTTTCTTTCTGGGACCAAACTCTTCAAAACTTCTTCGTAGCTAACTTGGCCTATTCCATTGATCTCATCCGAGTTATCTGGCGGTAGCGTGGCGGGCTGTTCGTTGGAAATTGGGGGTTCGTAAAGCGGACTAAAAGGCGGCTCTCGTTCTGGATCAATAGCTGTTGCCTCGGTCTTCTTGCCAAATGATAGCAACGCTATAAACCAGTTTTTGACACTGGCCGTCAACCTAAGAATCAGTCCCATCCGAAGCCCCTTAAATGCAATTATGCCATCCGATCAGATACCCCGCCTTTAGGTCACACCTTATGCACTGATGACACGTAAAAATCTGAATAATGAAGGACGAAGGTCAACTTTCCAGGAGATCTTGAGCTGTGATCGAATACCGACTTAGATTCGTCACTGTAAAGCCCGTCCTGCCCCATTACGGCCTCAGTCTCTTCCAAGGTGAGTGGTATTGAGTTTGAAGCCGCGACCCACAGGCTGAGGGCATTCTGCCCCATTGAGGGCAGTTCCTTATTTGACTTATAAGTTGGCACCGCTTTAGAGCTGTCTAGGATGTAATAGGGCTTTCCGTCTACGCCTGCTTTGGAAATGTCGTGAATGATGCCAGCGACAACTATCGACTCTTCCGAGATACCGCACTCCCATGCGTCGTTAAGGCTAAGCATATGCTTAATGACCGCAAGCGTGTGAGCACTTAGCCCACCTGGATAGCAACCGTGGAACTCTTTGCGAGAGCTTGCAGGAGCTTCCCAAAATCCGCACTTGTTGAGCAATTCAAGGATTTTTGTTGACCGTGGATCCGCAACGCCTTTTGAAAGGAAATAGCACAAGTCTCGCTTGTCGATTTCCCTGCCCTTTAGCTTTGGATCTGATTCTTTTTCTTCTTCTACTTTATCCTGCTTACCTGTGAAAATCAGAGCTTTCACTTTTTCCTCCTGGTTTTTCTTCTTCGAAGTCTTCGCATAGATCCAGGCTATGCCCCTCTTTCTCCAACAACTTTTCGAGCGTCAGCTTGAAGCCCCAATAATAATCGTCGGCTCTTTCTCCTCGGCTTTTCCACTTTATGCAGATTTGATTGTATACCCCTTCTAAATCGCGCTGCCTAACCTGACTAACGCTGTACTTTCTACAGAATCCCTCCGTAAATCCAGCTAGCAAAATCAAATGAGCAGGAAGTCCCGAACGGCTACGCTTTTCTTTAGCTTCCCGAACCATCTGCTTTATTTTCGCGGCCTCCACGGATGACATTAAAACTCGGTTTGTTTTTGCTTCTGTCATCTCCAACTTTCCGCACTAGATATTTTTGCACCCAATCTGCAGCCAATTGACTAAAATCCGTATCGTGGTCCCCTAGCAACGCGAGATGCTCAGGGAGCTGCGGCTTCTGCATCTGCTTCCCTTTCCTGTTTCTTACTTCCTCCAGCCTTAGCCTTATTCGAGGTCTTGAGCTTTTGGATTTCCTTATCCTCACCGTTCACGAGGGCGTTATGGTCCCCTCGTTCTACGATCTCTTCGGTCATCAGCTTGAGCTCTTTATTCACTTCGCTTAGCTGCCCTGAGACGGCCCTTGTGAGATCCCTCTTATGGTCCTCGAGCTTCTTTCTCTGTCGAGTCTTACGCGCTAGTTCTTGAAACAAATTTGCATCGGTCATTTTCTTGATTTCTTCAGCATCTAGCATAGGGTGATCCTTCGTGACTGGTTTACCAAACGATATCCCACCCCATGCTAGTTGGGCGATATAATTCTGACCGTCAGTGGACTTGGTCAGAATCTTCTTCGCTACTGCCTAACATCGTATCCATGTCCTGATATTCCTGAATTGAACGCCATGCTTGCCATGCAGACGCTAGCTTGGCGTCCCACGGCACGGATCGCCTATACTTGAGCCCCTTACTTTTTCGGTAAGCCATAAATTGGGGAAGCCATTCAATGAAATCGAGCAATGAGTCAGCCTCTCCGTCGTCGATCCGAGTCGCGCAAAACATATTCGTGTGTTCCCAGTCTGGAAACTCATCGTCATCGCGTAAATGGAATTCGATCTTCTTGGATATTTCGACCAACTTAACCAAATTGGCTGGCTGTGCTTTTGCACGTTCCGGACTGGAGTACGAATTACCAACCAACCATTGAGGGGATGAGTTTTCGTTCTTTCTTAAATCCCTATTATTGGAGTTTGTATTATTAACACCGTTCCCCAGGGAACGGTGGGTTGGGGAACGGTGGGCGGCATTATAACCACCGTTCATTTGGGAACGGTGGGCGTCATTATCGACACTGTTCACTGGGGAACGGTGGGCGTCATTATCGACACTGTTCACTGGGGAACGGTGGGTACCTTTTGCTTCAACCAGCTCTCTCAGTTTCCATTCAGACAAGGGGTTGGTGTGGTAAACAACGTGCTTAACCTTGTCTATCCAGACTTCCTCCCTTCGAATTATCCCGTCTTGAATGATTTCGGGCAGAAATTTTGTAAGGCTTTTAGGGCTGAAACGCTTTCGCAGATAGTCGTTCCGGATATGGAAGTCCGTGGCATGGGAAAGCATCATCATGATCAGCTTAACCTTTGAATCGCAAATCTTACGGTCAAACCAAAGCGTACGCAGAGGTTCGAAAAGGGGAGCGAAGGGAGTCCCGTCTTGCATAGCAAAGGCATGGTCCTTGTGCCTCCGTAGCTTGCTTTTCCTCTCGACACCACTGAGAGAAACGCTTTTGCCTTGTTTACGATCTTTATTCATGCGAGTAATCCTTTCGAGCCGCCCTTAATTGGACGGGTGTTGGGTCTTTGAATGTGTCGGGTCGTTTTCATGCGGTAAGTCCTTTTGTTTCGGTTCTAGTCCATGCGTTCAGTCCTTTCTCGGTCCAGTTCGTTTGATTGCTTTCAGTGTCACAAAGCCCGTTGTCGCGGGCTTTTTTCTTTTTCAGCTCTAATTCGTCTTTGGATGGCTTGTAGTCGTCCGATAAGGGAATTGTGGCCTAACCTGTTTTAAATCCAAGGAAGGCCTATTTCCGCGATCGTGAGGGGTACGTTTGAGGGCGAAGGAATATCCGTTTGGGAACTTCAAACAAACCGCATAGATTTCTTGCCTTACCGCCACATCCAATCACCCTCAATATCAGTTAACTACCTGAAACGCCTGAATTTCTTCGGACGTTATAAGCCGATTCACATTGCTCGTACCACAATTTAAAATCAGCGATTCTTCCGGCCATAACGCCACGCAAAGCACCTTGAGCGTCTTTGGCTGTGGTGATGACTGATCGGATATCGCTGAGATCCATATCTGTCACCCCCCTCTGACTCAGGGCATGTTCAAGTTTTTCGATAGTCTGATCGAACAGAAGCCCCTTATGCGTTTCTGCGTGCGGTTGCTGCGGGTCATCCTTTGGAGCTATCGCGTAACTTGGTGCGGGAGGCATTTTGGCTTCTTCGGCCTTTCTATTCTCCAGAAATTTGTCGATCCAGGCTTTGATCATCATTTGAGGGAGGTGCTGCCGAAGGGCATTGCGCTCAGCTTTGCTAATCGCTTTCTGCTCCGCGAACGGGTCGTCTTTCTGACCGCCATTGGGAAAGGTTTTACGTTTGGCGGCTTTACTAGCACCCATACGAGACAGTCCCGTAGCCGGATTGGTCGCGGTAACGAATGCTCGAATGTAGCTTGGGCTTTCAGCTATAACGACGCCTGCTTTTTCGGATGTTTTAAATTGCGAGACAATCTGGCCTTTGTCGTCGTGCATGATGAGCGAGAACCCTGGTTCGATCGTTATCCGAAGCTCTCTTGAAGCCTCCTGAATACCCATCCATGAGAGCGATCGAACGAATCGAGGACAGGTGCCGACCTTGTAGCGAGGAGGCTTTGGACACTCATTGCAGCCACAGAATTCGTACACAAACTGGTCGATGTATCGGCCCTCGAGACTCCCTTCAATCTGCCTTTCGTCTGATCCGTCTGCGCTTTCAAGAGTTTCGTCGTCGACTACTGCGGTGGGACTGGCTACGGCTGGTATATTGGGTGAGACTGAGCTGGCTTTTGCCTCTATGAGCATCTCTGACGGTTTCGAGAATAGCTCCCCTAGTAGCTGGGGAGCCTTGAACTCGTGCCTAGAGGAAACAACGGAGTCTGCAGCTATTGCACTAGACGACTTCGCATCATTATTTCTATCGGGTCGATCTGGTATATTCTTTAGCTTCATAAAAATCCCTTAATACCAAAATGTGAGAATGAGTGGGTTGGTTACTATCGCGTCTCTCAATTCGGCCCCAGCCGCTTCAAGGTCGATAAGCCGTGGACTACTTGATACAGCTTTGATCCAGCGATCAAGGTGGCCAGCGTTTTCTGGTTCCTCTGCAAGCCAATCATTTATTTCGGTTTTAGATGGAACCTTAGCCCATTGCTGATGGGGCTCCCAACACAGGTCAGCAAAGCTACAGTACGAGCACTTGCCACTAAATTTATGAGCTCGCCGATATAGGTTTCCTTGCTGAATATTTCGAAACGTAGCAGTTATTTCAGACAGTAACAAACTCATCCGGTGCGGTTCTATCCCCATGGAGAGCTGCTGGAACCGTTCATCGAAAGTTTGGTTTTTGGTTTTCACAAGAACGTCGTAGCGAATGCCCCTTTCGTTTTTTCTTTCGAGCAGGCGGTACGCTAGTGCGTAGCCGACACATTGCAAATCGAACCGCATATCGCTGGCAGACCATCTTGTCTTTGATGTTTTATTGTCAACAACCATCCCGTCCTCATCAACTCGGTCGATAACACCCTTAAACCCAAAGGGGACTGAGTCGCCGAAGTCTATGAAGAACCATTTCTGAACGTACAATGGGCGGACAGTAGGTCCTATTTTTTCAACGTAATCGCGGGCGTTAGATACTCCCCAGGCCCTCCAGAAATCGCTAGTCTTCCGCTCGGCGTCCATACGGATCGAGACTGGTATTTCCTCGCCGTATTCCTTAACGAGCTTCTTCCTTTGATCGGGCGTCCATATTTCGGTGTCGGTCCATTCGACCCCGACAAATTCCTTATCGTAATTGCGACAAAATACGTCAGCAATATCGTTCGGAGTCGGTTCTTTGGTTTCCATCTTTTGCCGCGCATACTCTGTCAACGCTTGATCCCAAGCTGTACCAACCGCAAGGGCTGCGCTTCTTCGTTCTGGGAGTTTGAGGATGTATTGGAAGTAAAAAAGTGCTGGGCAATCTAAATACGCTTGCCAAACCGAGTGAGAAAGGAAGGGCTTTGTGACTTGATCTGGTGTCAAGTCAACGTGAACTACTGGTTCCATTGGTCATTCTCCTGCTGTTACTGCTGCTTTTTCTGAAATCTGTTCGATGCTTAACATAAAGATACTCACATCAACGCCAAGTGCTCCGGATACACTTTGCAGCGACCTCATCGTTGGATCTCCGCAATAGATCTTCCTAAGAGTTGGATACGAGATATCTGCTTTGTCGCAAAGCTCACGCTTGGTAAGACATGCGATGATTCTAAACCGCTCGAGAACATCGACCCATCCGGGCTTCAGAATTGATCGGATACTAGCTTCGGCCACTGGTTCCTCCTAGATTGTGAATTAAAAGTAACGTGAAGTTACCTGTAGGATAGGTGAAAGTATACGGAATATTTTGGCAGGCAGGAAATTCTTGAGATCCCCCATGCAGGGGGCGATAAAACCTAGAAAATTCGGTCCATTTTGTTCGCTACAGAGCCAATATTGTCCTCGTCGTCGACATAGCTCTGACGAGTCGTCTCTATGCTCTTATGGCCTAATATCCGTTGCACGAGAACTATGTCCTTGGTAGCTCGATAAACCTCGGTCCCACAGCATCTTCGCCAGGAATGAGGAGTCCCAACTACGCCGCACTTTACCATCCATCTCCTTACTTTTTTCCAAAGACCCGCAGTCGAGGTATATGGAATTCCTCCCGAGTGAAGGATCACATTGCCTTTGCGTCTAAGCATGATCGTTTCGAGGATACCTTTCCGGACGGAGGCAGGAAGGGGAACTTCCCTATCGTCCCCTTTGCTGTCGACGACGAATATGGTTCCTCGCTCGAAATCTATATGCTCGATCTTAAGGTCTATGACCTCCGATATCCGCAAACCCGCTTTCCCCATAAGCAGGAGGGCCACGTAGGCGATGGTATCTCGCTTTTTGACAATCTCTAGCAACCGGGTAGCTTCGTCAGGAGCAATTCGAACGCTCCTCATTGCGGTCTTATCTTTTACCTTTTGCTTGTAGTCCCGCCGAACTGGGTTTTTTACGTCGAGCTCCATCTCCTCAATAAGGTAGGCGTAGAATGTTATAAGGCAATTCAGCCTACGGTTAATTGTTTTTGGGGAGTGGCCCTTTGATCTTGCATGGACGATGTACTGCTGCACGTCGGTTCGAACGACTTGCAAAGGATCTTTCCTCACCACAAGGAAAAATGCGTTCAAGTCGTAGCGATAAGCCTTAACGGTGTTCTTACTTGCGCCTCTCACGTCGGACAAGAAGCTAATAAACTGATCGACGTAATCATTCATACGCGCCGCGTTTCGGCAATCCGGTTGTGAGCGAACTGGACCGAACCATCTGGCCAAAAATAAATATTCATATGCCAATAATCGCCTGTTAGCTGGTGCCTATAGATTTTTTTCAAAGCCGGGCTCGAACTTGGTTTTCTAGTAAATTTAGCTGCGTCAACCAATTCTTTAACCTGTTCTGAGAATTTGGCAAAGATTATCTCGTCAGTGAAAGTCCATTGATTGGTCTTATTCTTGGCGCTCTTTTCCAATTCTTTCTGATGCGCTAAAAACTCCTGTGAACTCTTGTACCACTGGTGGCGCACGTTCTCCGTCGAGAGATCTTTTCTCATTTAGGCTTTTCCTTTCTTCTACTAAAAACTTTAGCTTCTCTCCGTGATGCTTTAATGCTGCGATCTTAAACAAATCTCCGTGCTCGATCTTTACAAGCAGGAGGTATTCCCCGTTGGGGTTGAATGCAGAATCTAAAATTGAAGCTGTAAAGACGGTAGCGGGCCTACTGAAGGCTTCTAAGATCCTTGTTAGCCATGCCCTCATTTGAATTCCTCGATTTTAGCTTCGGACCCGATCCGCTCTATGAGGATTCGCGGGTACTTTTTGGCTGTTTTGCCGGTCGAGTCTTTGTGAAACCAATCGCCTCCGACCTGCAACTTAGCGCCAACAGCCATATTTCGGACGGTGATGTAATAGGTTTGACGCATTCGCCAGACGTGAATGTTCGCCATATCCTCATCTATCTGAATGGGCTTAACCGTAACTTTTGCTTTCTCGATATGAGGAAGTGCTTTTTCAAGGGCCAGACATACAACGCTGGATATGCTGGCCCCACTTTTCCCGTCTGCGATCAGCTTATCTACGACTGAAACTAGTCTCTCGTAGAGGGCTTTATTCTTGAAATAGATATCATGGTGGATGTGCTCCTCCCGAAGATTCGTCGTCTTCGGGATACTCTTGTTCACCCCTTTGTTTCGCTTTCTTTGGGATGATCCCTCGATGCTTGGTGCCATTGGACTATCATCCTTAATTTTGTCAATGCGCTCTGCAAGATCCGGTAAGCCTTTTCCGGTTCGCTATTGAACGCCAATTCGCTTTCATTCAAATCTATAAGCACGTCTAAAAGTTTCTGCTCCTCGTCGCTTCCATGACTTTCCCCTGACATCACTACTCCCTGTGTTCTGGCGAGACATATTCCATAGCAAGAGCTTTGAAACATTCGATCTCTGTTCGGCCCGCTATTTTCACCCATGCGTTCGGATTTTTACCTTCCGGATACAGGCCGAGATTAGGATAGGAGGAGCCGTCAAACGAGCACGTCTTTTGCTCTAATACGACAATACCTGACTTAACTGTTGGAATGAACACGCCTTTGTCGTTGAGTTTCATTCCACGGGAAATTGCGATTCGCCTCTGCCGGATATTGAAGTCGGCAGAACCGCTTGCAAACAGCAACTTGGCTCCGAATTCTGTGGGTTCGTCTGCAACGTAGAATTCGATTCTGGTTCCATTGAAATAGAACCCCGTGATCATTCCGTCCCGTTTTCGGATGACTAGATCTTGGCCAGGAATTGCCATGCCAGGAATGACGCCTGCTATGAAAGGTCCGAGTGAACGTGAGTCGATGACGAGGTCGATATCCCCAACCGAGTCGCATCCTCGCCGATACGAACCGGCTACCTCGAGGTGTTTCATATTGCAACCGCTTTGTGCTGCCCAAAAGAGAATGGAATTTACCAATTGTTCTGCTTCTGCTAAGTCGATTCTTCTGCTGTTTTTGCTCATTTATCTAGCTCCGAAAAAACGCGATCTAAAAATTGTGTGGAGAGATGCCAATCGTCGAGGTCGAGATTGGCTATGATCTTTGAATTAAATTTCTGGTGAACCTTGGCAGCTTTTTCTATATTGCCAAGATAGTCCTCGGCAATTGCGAAAGCTAAATACAACGGTTTCTTTCCGCTACAACCCCAATCAAATTTAATTTTCGACTCAGGACTTGCCAGGAGTTGGGAGCAGTCCCCCCTTACTACCCAAGTTTCCTTTGTCCTCTTATCGCGCCAACCCTTGTAAGCTATTTCTGCAACCACACCGTCTCCTAAAATCCGTGTATTCATTGGGTTATCGTACCTTTAGACGCACTGGAAGTTTAGATATTCTATTTGATTCTAACTTTGCACCCCTACTCTACGAGCCTATTGACGGTCAATTGAGTTGCTTCTGGACAGGTCATTGCAAGGATGAGCTGTTGGCACGAATCGCCAACTGGCCACGGCCTCAAGCTGCAAAGATTGCTATCGTCGACAAAGTGCATTCCGATTTTATGGTCTGTTAGCTTATCGAGGAGGGCAGAGACAGCAATGGACACAGCTATCTGCTCTCCCGACGATAGCAGTGCCATAGGCCTTCCGCCCCAATACAGCTTGAAGACATCGTGCGGCTCGCCGTTCCCTAAAAGCTCCGTAAGTACGAATTCAATCTTTTTACCGCAGACCTCAACTAGGTCGTTTTGGATTGTGGCCAGCTTACTCTCAAGGATCTTACCGTCTACGCCTCGTACTGGGTGGAGAGCTTCAACAACTTCATCGAACACCTTTAAAACTTTTCTAAAATTCTCAACTGTCTGAGTCAGGTCGTAAACACTCCCGTCTATCTCCTCGACTAAAATCTTGTTTCGTTTCCAAGCATCGAATTCAAATTCTTTAGCCTTATAATCTAACTGAGATTGATGGATCTCAGCTCTCATAGCATCAATTTCCTCGTCTGGAAGCGGTCGTTGTGGTTCTGGTGATGGTTCTTCGAATATAGGGAGAGGTTGAAAAGTAATGCTGCTGATCCTGGCGTTTAGACTTAGCTGTTCTCTGGAATGCTGCATTTGATTGGAAGCGAGATCACAATCGAGAGCGTCTCTTGCGGATCTCAACTTTTTGACCTCTTCGGACTTTGAATTAAGATCGGCTCTAGCTACGGCAATTTGCCTTTCTAGTTCGCCGTTTTCTTTTTCAATCCTAGCTCTACTAGCCGCAACCTGTTTCTTTACTCCAAAACCTACTTTATGCCCACAGGTGGGGCACTCTCCGTTGTCGCCAATCGGATCTGGAGGGATAAGATGAAGCCGCCGCTTCACTAATACGTCAAGCTCATGCTGTTTTGCTGCGAGTTGCTTTTCGCAAACTTCAATTCCGGTATCGAAGGTTCCTCTTTGCTTTTCAAAACCGTCAGGCGTGACAAAAGTAGATAGAGATGCTTTTAATGATTCGAGCTCTCTTTCGCTTTCACTATTCTTAGCAATAATCGAATCTATATGTGAGACAGCAAAGGCATGTTGAATTGATGTTTCTTTCCAGGCGTTCCATTCGGCCCTACTGTGAATAGCCTCGTCTAACGCAGTTAATTTTGAGTCATCGAATTTTTCAAGATACACCTCTGGCCCAATTGATGCGCGAAGCTGTTCGAGTCTGGCGGTCCTTTCTTCAAGAGCACCGTTGGTTTCCGAAGCCCTTATACTCGCTTCATTTCGCATCTTTTTTGCGTTCGAGAGACGGAGCTTTGACGGTTTGCTCCAATCCACGAGAATACCGTATTTAGCAGCGTCTGGGACAATCTTATCGAAGATAGATTGCTCTTCGAAATCTGGCGTAGCGTCCATGAATATAGAACGCCTTTCCGTTTCTGGAAGAGTCTCGAAAAACCCAACAAAGAATACACTTGCGAACAGCCGCCAAGGCATATCGACAATCTTTTCTAATTCAGCCTCTGAGATAGCAGAACCGTTGACTTTAACGGTTTTACCACCACTAGGAACTTGCCTCCGTTCGATCTCGTCACCGTCGAATGTCGTGACTTTCGCGCTCATTGCTACGTTCGGATCGCCAAACAGGTGAAGGGTAGTAAGGCTACCGGTCCTATCTCGCCCGGTTAACACCCAGAAAATAGCCTCCCCTACTGTAGACTTCCCGTCACCCGTTTTGCCTTTAATGAGAGTATAGGGATGGAGTGTCACCACCCCACTCAACTGTTTAAAATTGCTTAACTCAAGATTTTTGATCATAGAACACCAATAAAAAGTTTTAGATTCGATGGTGTTATACGAAGTTATATCGGATAGGGCAAGGGGAAAGGTGGGGACTTATGACCCCTACGAACCGCGGTTTTTTTTGAGCAAAAGGCTATCAAAACTGGGAAGTCACCTTGTTCTTCCGACGCAACATACCGATAGCATTTTTGATTTCGTGTCTCTTGGATGCCCGGTCGTCGGCCATGAAGGTGGTTTCTATTTTCAGATCGAAATCGTAATACCCGATATACCCCCCTGGATTTACACCGAAGGATGCAACGGGCTTGTCGATCAAGAAATTGTTTCGACTTCCTTCTTCGTCTTTTGGAGTGAAGTAGTGGGGGAATAGGAAATCCGAAACCTCAACTCCGTATATCTCATAGCCTTGATCCTGCACGGCGTCACATGCTTCAAGCCATATCGCAGCTTTCTTTCTTGAATTCCGAGGATGCGTTCCGATTGCGTAATAATTGCAGTGCCTGTTTAGGACTAATTCGCACATCTCATGAGAAAGGGTCTTCGAAAAATTTTCGCCGATAAGGTCGCATACGTTCAGAAAAACGTATCCTACGGGCTGACTCATATTCTTTTCGTCTACGTCGTGATATCCGAGAGCGTTGTCTATCGTAGGCTCGTCCATAATGTACATATATGCGTCTGGAGGAGCAGACTTCTTGTACTTGGTGCCACAGCTACAATTGATGTTCCACGCTGGTCCGAAATGCCCCCGTAGCTGCATGTTAATGGCTCGAACGGCCTGTTGGAAAACTAGATTTGACAATCGACTCGACTGATTCACTACGATGACTTTGAACATTACGCAGTCCCTCTGTGTCTGGCCGATTGGCTTGTCTTATGATCGAAGGAGTCTTCGGTCCTTGCCCTCGATCCCTTGACGATTTTTACGGACTCGTAATATTCGTCAATGTCACAGCGTAAATTGTGAAGTAGCCATTCTCTGGCCTCCCCATGACTCTCGAAGACTCTTTTGTTTTCTCCTTTTTTGATAGTTTGATCCGGGCCTCCGTTGAAGGGCATAAGGCAGACATTCCAGCCGTTGATACTTGCGAACCATTTCATTTCGAACCTCCCATGTGATTATCTATCCAGGCTTTCGAGTATTCGATTGCGTTCTCGATATACCGATCGCCAAATGACTTGATCCGTTCTGCAAAACTATCAACAATCCAGGCAATGTGGCCGTATCGGTCCCAAAAAACCTGGATCTCGTAGCCCCTATAGGGCTGGGAAAGGACTAACCTCATTCCGTACTTTCGAGGATCTTTACCCTGGTCTTTGATATCCATACTGGCCCAACCTCTCCTACGCTTTCAACGTATTCCCTTATTCCATTCAAAACTTCTTTGGCCTTGTCGGCTGTAGCCCGCTTAATCCCAATTTTTTTCGCACAGACTGGGCCTATGCCAGTGGCCTGTGATAAGGGGTCGTCTAACTGGGTTCCGCAAAGGTGGCATACCTTGGCGATCTCGCTCATGAAGCGTACCCGGACTTGGTAGGCTTTGGGAGTCTCCCTCAAAACCTCTGTGACTAGGAGGTTTCTAAAAACGTGAGTGAGGCCCAACTCCTTACCGATTGCTTTGGCAATCCAAGCTGGCAATTGAATCTTTGAGCCAACGACTATTGTAACAGATATCCGATCGTCTTCTGGACCTGACAATTCGCTGCCAGCAGCAACTTTTTCCATTTCGGAGAGGCGAGCTTCAACTTCTTGCACCCAGCCTCTCTGTACCGGGCGGGCGACACCTTTGTGGAAAAGATCTACCGTAGTGTGCATAAAGAAATCCGCCATGATCGTAACGATCCGGACGTCGGTGCCCTGGAAGCTCTCTTCGATCTCATCGTCTAGGTATGGGTGGTCTAAATTTGTAAACCGAACCCACACTTTCTCTTCTTTGTGCCAGTTGAAACCGCAATTGCGAAGCCGATCTTTCTCTGGGTAGGTATTCCCTGTTGCTACCTGAACAGTTTTCATAATTCGTCTCCTTCTGATTATTTTTCTTTTTAACGACCGCTGAGTATAACCACTTCCTTTGCTTCGTCTGGCATTTCGCCGTCATCGTCAAGCTCGACTACCTTATCCATCCGATGGTAGTCCGAATGTTGAACTAGACCGCTGTCAACGCTTCCTATTGTCTCGGCCACCTGTGTGTGCCAGTGGTCCCCGAAGTTATAAGCAAAACGCACTTCGCTATTTTCGTCATATTGTTTTAGTTCTTCGATTAGCTCTCCGACTGTCATGTTCTTTTTCATCTTCTTCTCCTTGCAACCCTGGTTGTTGATTGGGTTGTTAAATACCGTATCGACTGATCCTGCTGTACTATTAGGCTTTCTTAGGTATTCTTGTAGTTAAACATAATTCTTTAAAAAAGGACTAATGGGATGAGATTTAAGGGAAAAATGATGCGGTCTGCAGTTTTTGTCTCTCTACTCAGTGCTTTGATCGCGTGCGGCTCGGATACTCCTAGTAGTGAACCGCTATCTATAAATAGTGATCCGCTATCTATATGCGGCAAGACAAGCGATTTCATACCGATTAATCGGTACACTGGCCCTCTAACGTGGGTGCAGAAACGCGAAGGGGCCGTGGGTAGACTGAACCGTGGATGTAGTGGGACTTTTATCGGCAACCACGCAAATAAGACGAATCTTTTCATAACCGCTGGTCACTGCATCGAAAAGGGCGGTGCGGCAAAAGTAGAATTCAACTACGAAGCTGCTCCGGATGGCCCTGTGGTAACTGTACGTGGCGTTGCTTTGGAAAGTAGCAAAAACCCAGATTACGCATTAATTCGTCTCGACTCGAATCCCGGTATAGCGCCGACCCCGATCGGAACTCGTTTAAGTCAAAATCTAGCTATAATACAGCATCCTGGCGGAGAGCAGAAGGTAATCGCGGTTGGGAAATTATCGAATAGTTCAACGGCAAGTAGAATTTTCTATTCAGGCCTCGATACTCGTGGCGGCAGCTCTGGATCTGGGATATTGGACGACTCTGGTTCCTTAATCGGGGTCCATACCAATGGAGGATGCTCAGCGACGGGTGGGACAAACGCCGGCTGGCTCATATCTAAAATTAGGGCGGCTTCGTCGATCTTATAATCGTACAGATTATTCGGTCTTATACTTGTACAGATTATTCGGTCTTATACTTGTACAGAGTATTCATAATTTGCGGTAAACCGTATGCCGCGCAGCCGGCATAAAATATGGCGTTGAGCAAAGTGGTACTGTATTGGTATCATCAAAACAGATGATTCAGGATGCCACGCTCGACTCGCCTACTGGCCTCACCCGTACCGAGTTGACTGAAGACGAAGGCGAAACTATGAACGCTACAAAAGCTGTTTTTGTGTGTGCTGTTCATGGTTTCGTTGTAGTAATCCTTAAAATATATCCATAGACCGAAAACGCAAGAGTTTTGACGATAGGCGAGAACGATTCTCGCTGTAAAAACTGTTGCCATTTACACCTAACGATAGGCGATAACGATCGTCGTTGGAAGACTGTCGCCATTAACAAGTGAAGGGATTTTAATGCGCTTTTTGATTGGGATCATAATGCTTTTCTATAGCAGATTTCTTGCTGCTGGTGTGCCTCCTAGATTAGAGAGTCTTCGTGAAAATATTGTCAAAGAATCTCTAAAACATGACATCAACCCAGCTCTGGTAGCCGCAATGATTTTTCAGGAGTCAGGTGGGAAGCTGGATGCACACGAATACTCGTACGGGTATCCATATTTTTATAAGCCTGCGTTTTTTGCAGAAATGCACAATATTCCGTTAGAAACTGAGATGGAAGCGCAGCGCACTAGCTACGGCCTTATGCAAATTAAGTGCTCTACAGCTCGATACATAGGTTTTTCAAGGCCATGTCAAAAACTTTATAACGCTCCAACGAACTTAGCATTTGGCGTAAAATATCTGGCAATTTTGAAACGTCGTTACAAGTCTGACCCCGACATGATTTCGGCATACAACCAAGGTCAGCCGTTCAGGTTTTCAAACGG
>Ga0315288_10005211_pt1 | contig 16538 bp, 14 predicted proteins | sample YL17G11_20_MG_FD_203454 | JGI IMG/M metagenome (GOLD analysis project Ga0315288, IMG submission 203454) | Sediment microbial communities from Yellowstone Lake, YNP, Wyoming, USA - YL17G11_20 | ecosystem: Environmental > Aquatic > Freshwater > Lake > Sediment | place: USA: Wyoming | collected...
GGGAAAAAGGCCGAGGCGCTCGGGGCAAACCTCTTTGACCGCTTCCCGGCAAAGGAGTTTATCTGGGAGGGCGAAACGGTCGCGGGGGCGCGATGCCAGGAGAGGGGTGTGGACAAGGCGGGCAGACCGAAGGAGAACTTCGAGCCGGGAGCCGAGATCAGGGCGCGGGTGACGGTGCTGGCCGAGGGGACGCGGGGCTCGCTCACCAAAGAGCTTGTCAGGAGAAAGAATCTCCTCCAGGGGAAGAATCCGCAGGGCTACGCCCTGGGAATCAAAGAGGTGTGGCGGGTGAAACCGGAGCATTCTCGCCCGGGCCACGTGAGCCACACCATGGGTTTCCCTCTGGGCTTAAAAACATTCGGCGGCGGCTTCGTGTACCATATGAGAGACAACCTCGTCTCTCTGGGGCTCGTGGTATCGCTGGACTACAGCGACCCTCTCCTGGACCCCTACGAGGCAATGCAGCGTTTCAAAACGCACCCATTTATCAAACGTCTCCTGGATGGCGGAGAGCGCGTCGCGTACGGGGCAAAGACAATCCCTGAGGGGGGATACTATGCGCTGCCCGCCCTCGCGACGGATGGGTGTCTCGTCATAGGAGACGCCGCGGGATTGGTGAACGCACAGCGCATCAAGGGTATTCACCTGGCGATCAAGTCAGGCATGACCGCCGCCGAGGTGATCTGGGAAGCGCTCGAAGAGAAGAATTGTTCCGGCGAGTTTCTCTCGCGCTACGAGAAGAGGATGATGGAGTCGTGGGCCGGGAAGGAGATGAGGCGTGTCCGCAACTTCCATCAGGCGTTCCATAAGGGCCTCATCTCAGGGATGGTCAAGGCGGCGCTCCAGTACGTGACGCTCGGCCGGGGCCTGGTTGACCCGATGAGGGTGGAGGAGGATGCGAAGTCAATGCGGACGCTGGGCGCATGCCACGGCGGCAGGAGGGAGAAGGCGGCGCTCACGTACGACGGGAAGCTCACCTTCAGCCGCGAGGACAATGTCTTTTTTTCCGGCACGGAACACGAGGAGGATCAGCCGTGCCACCTCGAGGTGCCCGATACCGCGGTCTGTTATGGCCGGTGCGCCGATGAGTTCGGAAATCCCTGCCAGTACTTCTGCCCGGCGAAGGTGTACGAGTTCGTGGGGGAGGGCGCCGAGCGGAAGCTCCAGATAAATTTCGCAAACTGCCTCCACTGCAAGACGTGCGACATCAAGGACCCGTACGGCAATATCGTCTGGCACTGTCCCGAGGCCGGCGGCGGTCCTCACTACAAGAATATGTAGTCGGGGGCATGGAGAGCTGGCGCCCGTCATGCGCGCTCAGGATAAACACAATGAAGGTCGTCGGGGTTGATCCGGGGACGAAGAGCTTTGACGTGTGCGGCCTGGACAACGGCCGTGTGGGTCTCGACCTGAGCTATCCGGCTGAAACGGTCGCCGACCGTCCCGGGGAGATCGTGAGTGAGATCGAGAAGTTCCGCCCCGATCTCGTGGTGGGCCCCTCGGGGATGGGAGTGCCCCTGAAGCGGGTCAGGGAGTTGACCGACGCCGACCGATTCGAGCTGACGCTGGAGAAAGCCGGTGACACACGCGGGATAGGAGTTCTGGCGGGACTCAGAAAGATGATTGACATCATGGGGAAGAGCCGGATGGATGTCCGCCTCATCCCCGGCATCATCCATTTGCCCACCGTCCCCCGGTTCCGGAAGGTGAATAAAATAGACATGGGCACTGCTGATAAAATGGCAATCGCAGCGCTCAGCGTGAGCGTCGAGGCGGGGAGAGAAGGCCTCCCGGACTATGGGGACGTTAATCTCGTGCTCGTTGAAATCGGTTTCGGGTATAATGCGTCGGTCGCCGTTCGTGCGGGTAAGATTGTGGATGGCATCGGCGGGACAATCTTCCCGGGCCCGGCATTCGTGAATATGGGCGCCATGGATGGCGAGGTCGCCTATCTCCTGGGTGGGTTCAGCAAGACTGTCCTGTTCAGCGGCGGCGTGTGCCATATTATGGGCGACCGAATTATCGCACCGGAGGAATTCGCCGCCGCGCTGGAGCGCGGAGACGAGGCCGCGCAGTGTGCCTTCGCTGCGTATGCCGAGGGGATCCTGAGGGCGGTGGCCATGGAGATGCTCGCTACCGATACCTCGATTGTGTACCTTTCCGGCAGATTGAGCCGCCTCATGCCGCTGCGGGAGAGGCTCACGCGGGCGATTCGGGAGAAGTTTGATGTGGAGGTTCGCTGCCTCGAGGGGTTCGCCGCGGCCGCAAAAGAAGCGGCTCAGGGGGCTGCCATCATTGCCGACGGGCTCGCCGGAGGCCGGTACCGAGGGCTGGTGGATCATCTCGAGATCCGTCACGCGACCGGAAGCCTGTTCGATCAGATCTACATCCCCCACCTGAGGTCACGCATGTGAAGTCGCCTTATTTCATTGACTGGGCCGTCACCAGCAGGTGCAATCTGAAGTGCGTCCACTGCCCGGGGACGATGGGGGATGATCTGTCCACGAGCGAGGCAGTGGCCCTCATTGATGCAATCTCCGCGCTCACGCCCGGCTGGGTTATCCTGGAGGGGGGAGAGACTTTTTTAAGGGATGATATTTTTGAATTGATCGAGCGCATGGATCAGCGCGGGCTGGACGTCCACACCATCACCAACGGCCTCGTACTCGATGAAGCAATGATAGAGAAGCTCGCCCGGCTCAAGGTGAAGGTGCTCTTCAGCATTGACGGCGCCGACAAGCGCACCTATGAGCGGATCAAGGCGGGGGCCTGCTGGGAAACGATGCTGCGGAACGCGCGCCTGGCCGGCCGCGCCGGCATTCTCCACGGGGTCACCACTGTCTTTTCCCGCGCCAACAAGGATCAGATCGGAGAGCTGGTGCGCCTCACCGAATCGCTGGAGGCAAAGGTGCTCGTCATTATCGGGCTTGAACCGTTCTCGCCATGGAAGGAGTTCAGCGCGATCGCGCCCGCGCCGGAAGAGTATCGCGCGGCGATCGAAGAGGTCGCCATGCTCATGCGTGAAAGTCCGGTGCGGATATTCTTTGATGAGCCGTTCTGGGGCCCGGTGGTCAAGGAGTGCGCGTGGGGCGACGCCCGGCCCGCCGGCCAGAGTGGCATCGTCGTCACCGAAAAACAGGGATGCATTTTCGGAGACTACCTCTATATACAGACGAACGGAGATGTGCGCCCCTGCATGTTCGCGCCCGCCTCGCTGACCTTCGGCAACGTGCGTGTGAAGCCGCTCCCGCACATATGGCGGGACATGCAGGAGAGCCCCTTGCTCCAAAAGATCCGCAGGGCATCGTTGAGGGAGGGGCCGTGCGCTGCGTGCGCGTATTTCGAGGAATGCCGGGGCTGCGCCGCGCGGACATTCGCGTACAGCGGGAGTTTCTTTCTCAGTGACCCCGCCTGCCCGCTCGGGCAGAGGCACGTTGAGGCGGTGTGAGTCATGGCAAAGAGGGACTACTACGATATACTGGGCGTGAAGAAGGGCGCGCGCGCTGAAGAGATCAAGCGCGCCTACCGCGCGCTCGCAAAGAAGTACCACCCCGACGCCAACCCGGACAACAAGGTCGCCGAGGAGAAGTTCAAGGAGATCTCCCAGGCGTATGATGTGCTCTCCGATCCTCAGAAGCGCACGCAGTATGACCAGATGAAGGATGCCGCGCACTCCTTTAACTTCGGTCCGGGCGGCTTTGAGGGCTTTCGAAAAGCGGGGGGGAAGGGGTTCTCATTCGGAGACTATGGCGGTTTCGGCGACCTGGGGGACATCTTCGGCTCCTTTTTCGACAAGGGGAGCCACTATCGGCGGGAGCGCTACGGACCCCGTCGCGGCGAGGATTTGACCTACGAAATTGAGATCCCATTTGAGGAGGCGGTCAAGGGAGGGCAGAGGACGATCAGCGTGCCCCGTGATGAATCCTGCGCTGCGTGCGGCGGCAGCGGCGCGCGCGCGGGCACAAGGATGTCTGACTGTCCCGAATGCCGCGGGACAGGCACGGTCTCGATCGCGCAGGGTGGATTCGCCTTCAGCCGCCCCTGCCCGCGCTGTTACGGCAGGGGACACATTATCCAGCAGCCCTGCGCGGCCTGTAACGGGAATGGGACGGTGAGCCACCAGAAAAGAATCTCCGTGAGGATTCCCGCGGGCGTGGATAACGGCTCAAAGATAAGAATCGCGGGGCAGGGAGAGCCGGGGATAAGCGGGGCCCCGCCGGGAGACCTGATATTGATCGTCCGTCTCGGGAGCCATCCCTTCTTTGAGAGGAAGGGACAGAACATATATTGTGAGATCCCTATCAATTTCGCCCAGGCCGCGCTCGGATCCACGATGCGCGTCCGCACCATGAACGGCGCCGCGGTGGTCAAGATCCCGACCGGTGTGCAAACGGGGACCTCGCTTCGGCTCAAGGGACGCGGCGTCGAGGGGGCGGGCGGCCAGCGGGGTGACATGTTCGTCAAACTCAAGGTGGCAACGCCCCGCAACCTCACCCCGCACCAGCGGAAGGCATTTGAAGAGTTCGCCCGCGAAACCGGGCTTAAATACTGAGAAAGATGTTTGAACCGTGTGAGCAGTGTGAGCCGTGTGAGCAGTGTGAGCCGTTCAACGGTTCAGACGATTCAAACGGTTCAGACGGTTCAGACGGTTCAAACGATTCAGACGGAGGAACGTCCCCATGGCAAAGCGTCCAGAGAAGGAAGTAAAGAGAATCAAGCCGGAGGCGGTCACCGCGGCGCTCATAAAATCGGCGCTCAGCATTGCGCGTAAGATATGCGCGAGGGCGCTCTTTGTGTACGGCGATGTGCCCATCAATCTGGATATGCTCTCGCACACACAGCCCAGGTTGAAGGTAGTGTTGGTCTCTTCGAAGCCTGAGCTCGTCGCGCGCGGCGCGAAGCTCTTCGCGCACTCGCTCCAGCTCCCCGACATCCCCCTGTCCCGCGTCGGGCAGGTCAAGGTCAGCATCATCATGGCGCTCTCGGGCAAGATTATCAGCCCCAAGGACAGGATTGTGTTCCTTACCGGAGGCCCCGGCAAGGAAGCCTTTGACGCGGTGGTCGTCATAAACGTGGGGCAGGAGTTCTCGCTCGCGTTCCCGGAGGCGCTCCGGTTTGCAGACGACGTGGACCACACAGTCTTCGATCAGCTCGTGCGCCTGGCCATCGGCATCGCAAACGAGGGGCGTGAGGGGCATCCCGTGGGCACGATCTTCGTGCTCGGGGACACGCGCGAGGTGCTCAAGCACGTGGAGCAGATGATCATCAATCCGTTCAAGGGTCATACGGAAGAGGACAGGCAGATCCTCAATCCGGGAGTGCAGGAGACCATCAAGGAGCTGGCGCAGCTCGACGGCGCGTTCATCATCAAATCGAACGGCGTTGTTGAAACTGCCGGCGCCTACATATCGGCACAAATGGTTCCCGCGGCGCTCCCGCAGGGCTTGGGGGCTCGCCACTACAGCGCCGCCGCGATCACCTCGGCCACGCATGCGATCGCGATCACCATATCGCAATCGACCGGTGACGTGTATATTTTCAGGGAAGGGCAGATCGTCACGTGTATAGAAAAGAACCCGGCGTGAACCGTGCGGGCTCTTCTACAACGGTGATGATATAATTACCAATCTACACCCGTGCCACTTCTTACAAGGAGGATAAGCGTGAAACAATTCTATCCGATGTTATTGAGCATGGCGTTTGTGCTGATCTGCTGCGGTCTCGCGTTCGGGCTTACTCCCACCCCGCTGCCGTGGCCGATGTTTCATCATGATGCGAGGCACACCGGATTGAGTGAGTATGAAGGGCCATCTATACCACAACTTCGATGGAGTTATCTGACCGGAGGGTTATTGCGTTCCTCTCCCGCGCTGGGGAGCGACGGGAGGCTGTGTGTCGGCTCTGAGGACTATAATCTCTACGCGGTTAATTCCAACGGCACGCTCACCTGGAGCTATGCGACTGAAGATTATGTGGAGTCCTCTCCCTCACTGGGGAGTGACGGGAAGGTGCATGTCGGCTCTTATGATAATAAACTGTACGTCATCAATTCCAACGGCACGCTCGCCTGGACCTATGCAACTGAAGAAGATGTCTATTCCTCTCCCGCGCTGGGGAGTGACGGGAGGCTGTGTGTCGGCTCTGAGAACTATAATCTCTACGCGGTTAATTCCAACGGCACGCTCACCTGGAGCTATGCGACTGAAGGTTATGTAGATTCCTCTCCCGCGCTGGGGAGTGGCGGGAGGGCGCATGTCGGCTCTTATGATAATAAACTGTACGTCATCAATTCCAACGGCACGCTCGCCTGGAGCTATGCAACTGAAGATTATGTGGAGTCCTCTCCCGCGCTGGGGAGCGATTGGAGGGTGTACGTCGGCGCTGATGACAATAATCTCTATGCGGTTAATTCCAACGGCACGCTCGCCTGGAGCTATGCAACTGAAGATGATGTGGCGTCCTCTCCCGCACTGGGGAGTGACGGGAGGGCGTATGTCGGCTCTTATGATAATAAACTGTACGTCATCAATTCCAACGGCGCGCTCGCCTGGAGCTATGCGACTGAAGATTATGTGGATTCCTCTCCGGCGCTCGGGAGCGATGGGAGAGTGTACGTCGGCTCTGCGGACTATAATCTCTACGCGTTTAGTTCTGACGGCGCGCTCACCTGGAGCTATCAGACTGGACCTAATTATGTAGAGTCCTCTCCCGCGCTGGGGAGTGATGGGAGGGTATATGTCGGCTCTGATGATAATGTTCTCTATTGTATCGAGCAGGGTCCCACTGCAACACCCACGATCACGCCTATCCCCGTGCCGTGGCCGATGTTTCATCATGACGCCGCTCATAGCGGCTTGAGCCCGAACAACGGCCCATTGCTCCCAACGCTCGAGTGGTCATATGAAACGGGAGCAGGTGTGAGCGCCTCTCCGGCTATAGACTCAGATGGCGCTATCCATGCAGGTTCCGAGGATGCCCTTGTGTACGTTTTGAATTCTGATGGCACACTCAGGTGGACCTATGCGACCGGGGCCGCGATTTCATCCTCGCCCCTCGTCATGAATTCGGGGGGGGGGCGCGTCGGCTCCGAGGATAATAGCATCTATGCCTTCAATGCCGATGGATCGCTCGCGTGGACGTTTACTACCGGCGACGACGTGGTTTCCTCTCCTAGCAGCGATACGGCGGGGGGTATCTATGTGAGTTCTTTCGACAGCAATCTATACGCCATCAACTCAAATGGGACGCTCGGCTGGAGTTTCAAAATGGGCAATCAAGGTTCGTGGTCATCCCCCGCGGTCGCGAGTGGCAAAGGGGTATACGTGAGCGCGCTCAACAGCTATCTCTATGCTTTTGATTCTATTGGCACGCTGCACTGGTCGTATAAGATCGGGGTCTTCGGCGCCAGATCGTCTCCCGCAATCGGAAGTGACGGGAGGATTTATGTGGGGTCTGATAATTATGCAGTGTATGCCCTGAATTCCAGCGGCTCGATGTATTGGACATTCGTGACCGGAGACGAAGTGCATTCCTCCCCCGCGATAAGCAGCGCTGGCACCATCTATGTAGGTTCCAATGACAGCAACCTGTACGCGCTCAATTCCAATGGCACGATATCTTGGACCTATCTGACCGGGGACAAGGTGAGTTCATCGCCTGCGGTAGACAATGACCAGAAGATATATGTCGGCTCTGATGACCATCGCCTCTATATCATCAATTCAAACGGCTCGCTATCCTGGAGTCTCGTTACCGGAGACAAGGTCGAGTCCTCTCCCGCGCTGAGCGCGGACGGAAGGGTCTACTTCGGCTCGAACGACCGCGTGGTGTACTGCATCAATTCAGCCGAGACGCCAACGCCCACGCCTACGCCCACCGCCACGCCGTCGTTACGCTATGTCGAGATCACCGTGCTGCCGAATATTCACGGGAATTACGATTTTGGACCGGGAGACAAGGTGGTGCTCGAGTATAAGTCGCATCTCGATCTCTACGGATTGGCGAACACGCGAATGAACGTCTACCTCGGCGCTGTGCTTGATTCGCCGTACGAGAATACCGCCGTCACGGTGGAAGAACTCACGTCCATCGGCACGCTCTACCTCTTTGACTCCCGGCTTGCTCCCACGCGCTATGTCCCACCTGAAGCGCCGGCGCACACATGGAAGAATACGCTGATTCCGGAGACGGGTACGATCGTATTCAACGTGCCCGATGGAGCGTCGGGGAATTGGGTCTTTGCCACCGCCTTCTCATACAACGGAACGTACGTGGACCAGGAGACCCCCGTGGTGGTTTCAAACAGCTTCACGATACGCTGAGGATAACGGCAGCGCCATGCCGGGCAAGATGAACGGAGGGACAGAATGAAAAGCGATAACCTCTTCCAGATTGCTTCAGCCGATGAGGTAATCGCAGGCAGGACCACAGACATTTATTTCGAGCGCACACTCCGTATCCTCAAGGCACGGGGAATCAACAAACACGTGGTCGCCGAGGTCAGGGCCAAAGAGCTCCCCTCGGGACATCCCTGGGCGGTATTCACCGGACTCGAATATGTCCTCCGCATGCTCGAGCGCCTCAACCTGGACATCGAGGTCCGCGGCCTCGACGAGGGGACAGTATTCGGGGCAGGGGATGTGGTCTGTTCTATTGCGGGCCGCTACAACGACTTCTGCGTCTATGAGACCCCGATCCTGGGCCTGCTCTGCCAGTCTTCAGGGATCGCGACCGCCGCCGCGCGTTGCAGGAAGGCGGCAGGCGACCGGACGATCCTGAGCTTCGGCGCGCGACGGATGCACCCATGCCTCGCGCCGATGATCGACCGGAACGCGGTGGCCGGCGGCGTGGATGGTGTGTCGGTGATCGCCTCTGCCGAACTGCTCGGCACTGAACCCGGCGGCACGATGCCGCACGCGCTCATCCTCCTCATCGGTGATACGGTTGAGGCGAGCAGGGCATTCCGCGAGATCATCGGCAGAAAGGTGAAGTGCGTTTCGCTCATTGATACCATCGGCGATGAAAAGTTTGAGGCGCTCAATGTCGCCCGCGCCCTCGGCAAGGACCTCTACGCCGTCAGGCTTGACACGCCGCGCTCGCGGCGGGGCGATATGGCGGAGATACTCCGGGAGGTGAGGTGGGAGCTCGATCTCAATGGCTTTCGCCACGTGAAGATTTTTGTGAGCGGCGGCCTCGATGAGGAGAAGATCCCGGCGCTGAATCCGTGGGCGGACGGCTATGGCGTGGGGACGAGGATCGCGGGAGCGCCGGTGCTGGATTTCGCCTTCGATATTGTCGAGATTGACGGCAGGCCGATGGCCAAGCGCGGCAAGGAAGCCGGCGCCAAGAAGCTCGTGCGCTGCGCGCGCTGCTTCTCCCGCCGCACTGTGCCCCTCCGCGCAGCGCGGCCGCGCTGTGCATGCGGGGGGATGATGAAAAACATACACCGGATATTTATGACCGGCGGGAGCATCGCCGTGAAGCTCCCCACGGTTCACCAGATACGCGCGCGGGCGCTGGCCGAGCTCCGCAGAGTGGAGCTATAGGACGGGGTTTGAACGGTTCAGACGATTCACACAGCTCAAACTATTTTTTATGTCTAATTTTTCTTGCGTGGAGTCGGGTTTCTTGCTATCAAAGTTCATGTAAAAAGGGTTGGAGGAGATGCCTAAAAGGATCAAGAGCACCACGGCGATACTCGTCATTGACATGCTCAATGATTTCGTCCTCAAGGGAGCACCCCTGGAGGTTCCCCGGGCGCGGCAGATCATCTCGTCTATTAGAAAGAGACTTGCCCGTGCGGCTCGCGAGCACGTGCCGGTGATCTACGTCTGCGACAGGCATCGAAAAGAGGACCCTGAGTTCAAGGTGTGGCCGAAGCACGCGGTCAATGGTTCTCCGGGGTGCGAGATCATTGCCGAACTCAAGCCGCGCAGCCGCGACTATATCATAGATAAAACCACCTATTCGGCGTTCTATAGCACGAAGATGGAGAAACTCCTCAGGAAGCTTGGGACGCGGAAGATAGTCATCACGGGATTGGTGTCCGAGATCTGCGTCCTCTACACCGCCGTTGAAGCGAGCATGCGCGGTTTTCAGGTAGAAGTCCCCGGGGACTGCGTTGCAGGCATGACCGATGCCGACCATCGCTTCGCCCTGAGACAGATCGAGAAATACCTCAAGCCCTACCAGGGATAAGTCCAGAGGCAAGTATTAAGGATTAAGCACTAAGAATTAAGCGATCCTCGTCTTCTTACAGCTTACAGCTTAATTCTTAGCGCTGGTTTCAGCAGGTGAGGTGAAATGCGCCGACCGCGTTCGGATCATCGGCGTGCGCGTTGTACTCCTCGATGGCGGCGCCTGTCCGCAGGGCGATCAGGCGGATTCGCTGTGATTCAAGAAATGCCGTTATCTCCCCGGGAACGCGCAGCATCCCGACTGCGCCGCAGCCGATGATGAGCGTATGTGGTTTTACCGCGAGAATCTCTTTGAGATCTTCCCTGTGGAGGCTATGCCCCTCCATGCGCCACCAGTCAGGGCGCACGTGGTCCTGGAACACGATGATATCGCTGCGATATTCTTTCCCGCCAATGGCAATTCTGCCAAAACTGTAATCATCGATTTTCATATCCGTCAACCGGCAGGATAGTTCAAATCGTAGAAGTCGTTCAAGTCGTTGAAATGGTAAAACGTCTAGCGACTTCAACGATTTAAACTGCTTTAACTATTTCAACGGATCATTAAAACACCCCGTCAATCTTCGCCCCGCATTTCGGGCATGCCCCCTTCCTGAGCTTGTTTTCGAGAACCTCGAATCCCCACCGCTTGATGAGTACATCCCCGCAGCCATAGCAGCGGGTATTTTCACAGTCTTCGCCGGGGACATTGCCGCCATACACGTAGCGGAGCCCGGCCTCTTTTCCTATTGTGCACGCGCGCAGTATCGTGCTCACCGGCGTCCGCGGGAGATTCGTCATCTTGTGCGTGGGGTGGAACGCGCTCACGTGCCAGGGGATCCCCGCATCCACCGAAGCGAGGAATTGAGCGATCCCGCGCAGCTCCTCGTCTGAGTCGTTCTCCGTCGGTATGACGAGCGTGGTGACCTCGACCCAGATGCCCATTGTGTTCATCAGGCGGATGTTCCTTTTTACCGGCTCAATGCTCGCCCCGGTCCTGCGCCTGTGCCTTTCCTCGTCGAATCCCTTGAGGTCCACGTTCGCCGCGTCCAGGTAGGGCCGGATTGTCTCGAGCGCCGCCACGGTCATGTAGCCATTGGTCACAAAGTTGTTCCCGAGCCCCCGTTCCCTTGCGAGCCTCGCCGTGTCGTAGGCGTATTCGAGGAAGACGGTCGGCTCCGTGTAGGTATAGGAGATACTGGCGCAGCCATAGCGCGCGGCGAGATCGACGACCCTGCGGCATGGCAGTTCCTCCCCCTCCAGGCGGCCGTGCTGGTCTCGCGGGAGCTGGGATATGGTGAAATTCTGGCAGTGCAGGCAGCGAAAGTTGCAGCCGACGGTGGCGATGGAGAAGGAACTGCTCCCGGGGAGGAAGTGGAAGAACGGTTTCTTTTCGATCGGGTCAACGGCTGAGGATATGGCCTTTTCGTACACCATGCTGTAGAGCGTCCCCCCCCTGTTTTCCCGCACGCAGCACGCTCCCCGTGTGCCATCGGCAATCCTGCAGTGAAACTCGCAGAGGAGACAGTCCACCATACCGCCGTCCGCCTTCTTCCACAACATCGCCTCTTTCATGGTATCAATATGAGCGATATATGAATGATTATTTCTGCCGCAGATTACCGCAGATGCTCGCAGATTGAGATAGATTGACCATTTATTTTATCCACATTGCCGCTGGTTACATATTCTTTTGTTGCGGCGTGCTCGTCGCTTTTCCTATTGTTTATAATATCTCCCGGATTTGCTTTCTCTGGTTATCGTAGGCACAGCGCTTGATCTCTGGCTTCTTTCCAAAATTCAATAATAGACCCACTTCAATCTCTGTCGCCCTCAAGTAATTGATCACCTGAGATTCATGTGCAGGAACAAGATTCTCAGCAGCTTTCATTTCAACGATAACTTTTTCATCCACGATCATATCTGGAGTGAATGAACCTACTAGAGAGCCTCTGAAATAAACAGATATTTCCTTTTGCCTCTCTATAGATAACCCATATTCGGTCAGGACCACGCATAGGGCATTCTCGTAGACTGACTCGAGAAATCCATGCCCGAGCTCATTATAAACCTCGTAATACCCTCTCAGAATAGAAGATGTAATGTCAGTATGCTTGAAAATATTCTCATTCATAATCTGCGATTATCTGCGACAATCTGCGGCGAAACGAGTTATCCTTTTACACATATCATTGGTCGCAGGCGGGCGACCTTGACGTTGACCCCTGCCCCCTCCATCACGTCCACCACCTCCCGCACATCCTTGTACGCGCCGGGAGCCTCTTCGGCAGTCCCGGGGAGGCTGTGCGCCCTCACCACGATCCCCCTGGAGCGCAACTCACCGACTATCTTTTCTCCGCGGTACTCTCTTTTTGCCTGCGTGCGCGACTTGAGCCTCCCCGCGCCGTGCACGGTGCTCCCGAAGGTTTCCGCCATGCCCTTTTCCGTCCCCCTCAATATGTAAGAGTATGTTCCCATCGTTCCGCCGACGAGCACCGGCTGCCCCACACTCCTGTATGCCGCAGGGATCTCCATGCTTCCCGCAGCGAAGGCCCTCGTGGCCCCTTTGCGGTGGATGAGGAGCCGCTTCTTCTCCCCCTCCACGGTGTGCGTTTCAAATTTGGCGGTATTGTGTCCCACGTCGTAGAGCAGGCGGATCGGGGCGGTATCGCTGCCGAACACCCTGCTGAAACACTCTCTCGTCAAATGCGTGAGCGCCTGGCGATTGGCGAATGCGCAGTTGATGCCGCAGAACATGGCCGAGATGTATTCCTGCCCCTCAGGGCTCTCGATCGGCGCCCCGACGAGCTCCTGCTCATGGATAGGGATATTGTATTTCTGGCTGGCCCGCTTCAGTTTGACGAGGTAATCGGTGCCGATCTGGTGGCCGAGCGCGCGGCTCCCGCAGTGGATTGAGGCCACCACTGAATCCTTATCAAGCCCGTAGACACGCGCTGTCCCCTCATCGTAAATTTCGTCCACGTATTGAACCTCGAGATAGTGGTTCCCGGATCCGAGCGTGCCCACCTGCCGGAACTGCCGCTCCTTCGCCTTATCGCTCACGTTTTCCGGTTTCGCTCCGGCGATGCATCCGTTCTCCTCGATATACTCGAGATCCTGGTCGGTGCCGTACCCGCGTGTGACAGGGAATCGGGCGCCCATGCGCAGCACGTCTTCTATCTCGCGCTTATTGAGCCTGAAGTCACCCTCCGATCCCAGGCCGGCGGGAATGCCCCTGTAGAGCGCCTCCGCGAGCTCGGTTTTTTTCTTTTCGATCTCGGCCCTGGTGAAGGGAGTGATCAGGGTGCGCACACCGCAGTTGCAGTCGAAGCCCACGCCGGCGACGGTGACGATGCCCTCGTGTATGTCGAATGCGCCCACCCCGCCGATGGGGAAGCCGTAGCCGGGGTGAATGTCGGCCATGGCGAGCGAATATCTCTGGATGCCGGGCAGGCAGGCGACGTTCTTTACCTGGAGGAGCGCGTTCCACTCTCTGGCCTTGGGCTGGTCGGCCATGAGCTGGTCAATGATCGTGCGGTCGGCATAGATTCTTCCGGGCACACGCATCTCGCCGCTTTTGGGAATCTCCCACAGGAACTCCGAAATTTGCCGCACCTCAATACTCATCTTCGATTCTCCCGATCGACGTGATGTGAGAATTTTGCCGCAGATTAGCGCAGATGATCGCAGATTTTAAAAACAGCTTAATGTGTAAGGTAGTAAGCCTAAAGGCCACTTTAAACTCTTGCCCTTTAACTTTAAACTGTAGGTCAAATCCGCGTGAATCCGCGGCCAACTATGATCCGTGTTTATCTGTGTCCATCTGTGGCTATAATTTTGTCCTGCGGTATCCTGTTTCAGATAATTCCGCACGCGGCCTTTATGGCGTTCTCCAGCTCACCCGGCTCATCGGAGCCGATGCCGTAGCGCCTGCCGTTTTTCATCCCGAGTTCGACCGCGGCGAGGCCGGAGACGCGGAACAGCCAGCCGCGGGGTATCCATCTAAAGCCCCAGCCGAAGTACCAGGGGAAACGAATTGTCCGGCACGATTGTATTTCCGCGAGCGGCATCCTTTTCCGGATGATGCCGGCGCCGTACGCCACCTTCACAAACCCTCCGCGCAACTCCACGGTGAGGCTGTGCATAAGGGCAAGCGATACGAGCAGGGCGGCGAAGATTATGCGACAAGGCCAATGGCAGCCGTACCATGCCATGAGGGCGGCGACGAGAACGACGCCCGCGCTGAGACAGATGATGATAACCCATCCCACCTGCGTGTGGCGGTACATTGTTTCCGGCATGATCCCTCCCTACAGGTCGAGCACGCAGCGGGCCATGTAGTGCCCGCCCTCCTCCCCTACCTTCAGCCCGAGACAGGAGGCGGCCTTGACTTCGGCGCCGAGCTTCCCCGCGAGCCTGTGAGGCGTGAGGCCGGAGGCCGTCCCGCAGAGACGGTATCCTCTTCCCACGCGGCTGATCTCCCGCACCACGCACTCCGTAAAGATGAGGGCGTGGAGCCCCTGCTGGGCGAGCAGCTCGTTGAGAAACTCCACGAGAAGTTCCTCGCGCGTGGCCGCCATGACTTCAATCTCGACGCTTTTCTCCGGTGCGGTAGTCCCCGCGTTGACCATCAGTCCGAACATGGCCCTGCCGGCCTCAGCAAAGGCCTCCTCCAGTGTCGCCCCGGTTGCCTCTATCGCCGCGTCGCCGATGTGCTCGAGATATTTGTATGCCATATAAACCCTAAATCCTAAACACGAAACTCTAAATAAATCCGCAATTCCAAACAAATCCAAAACTCAAAGTGGCGGAAATAACCTTTTGGATTTTGGAATTTGTGTTTTGAGTTTGTTTAGGGTTTAGAGTTTGGTGTTTCGAGTTTCACGTCGGTACGAGCCCCGGTGGAGCTCCTCCAATCAAACGAGCGCCGGTGGATATCGCATGGCCCATGCGCGCGGAGGGCGTGGATATGCTCAGCGGTGCCGTATCCCTTGTGGCGCGCGAAACCGTAGCGGGGGTATTGTGTGTCATAGAGGAGCATGAGGTTGTCGCGATACACCTTCGCCACAATGGATGCGGCAGCGATTGAGAAGATCCTTCCATCGCCTCCCGCGATTGCCTCCTGGGGGATGCCGATTCCCGGTATCGTCCTGGCGTCAACCAGCACGTGCTGGATCTTCATCTTCAGATCGAGGATGGCGAGCCGCATCGCCTCAAGCGTCGCCCTGTAGATATTGATCCGGTCAATCTCTCCCGCGTCAACCAACCCGATCCCCACACTGAGCGCTTCTCGCCTGATCGCTCCATCCAGATGCACCCTGCGCTCATGGCTGAGTTCCTTGGAATCCCTGATGCCTTCAAGAAACACCCCGCGAGGGAAGACCACGGCCGCGGCGACCACCGGCCCGGCGAATGGTCCGACCCCGACCTCATCAACGCCGGCGATGTAGCTCACCCCTCTCTCCCACAGTGATTTTTCATGGGCGAGCAGCGCGGCGATGCGGCTCCTCTCGCACTCGCGCCTGGCGGTTCGCTTTTTCAAGACAGAGGCAATCCGCCTCACCCCCGCGCGGGGATCGGCTTCGAGGAGGGCACGCTCAGCCGGCGAGGGCACATCATCCCCGCTGAACCTCTCCCTCAATTTCCTCACTGTCATATTTGACGTATCACGCATTGTGCTCATGTGATGCTCAATCCTTACTACGTACTGCTTACTACTTGCTCTCACGCTCCGAATTTCTTCAGTTTCCGCGCGTGAGCGAGCAGGATCGGCATGAGGTGGGTCGACGGCCTCAGGCCCAGCGCGCCGGCAGCGCAACTCTTTTCGGTGAAGCGCGCCCCGCTGCTCACGCGGCAGTAGGGCGAATGCAGGAGGAGCGGCACGGGATGCCAGCTGTGCATCGCGAGCGCGCACGGCGTCGAATGATCGGCGGTGACTGACAGGACATCGGGTCTGAGTGCGAGCAGTTCGGGTACGATGCGGTCCAGCTCCTCAATCGCCTCCACCTTCGCCGCGAAGTTGCCGTCCTCTCCCTGCGTGTCGGTCTTCTTGTAGTGCAGGTAGAAGAAATCATAGCCGGCGAAGCTATCGGCGAGCGCCCTGAGATCCTCCGCGGTGCTCCCGGTGTGCGGGGCGACCGTCATCCCCACGAGGCGGGCGAGGCCGCGGTACATCGGATACTGCGCCACGGCAAGGGCGTTCACGCCGTATCGCTCGGACATCGACGGGAGAGGTTTGTGCGCGGCAAAACCGCGGAGGAGCACCATGTTCCCGCGCGTCTCTCCCTTGAGGATTGCTGCTGCCTGCTCGATGAGGTTATTAAACAGCGCGGCTGTTTTTTCAGCCCGCGGGGTAAACGCACG
>Ga0315288_10005212_pt1 | contig 16535 bp, 9 predicted proteins | sample YL17G11_20_MG_FD_203454 | JGI IMG/M metagenome (GOLD analysis project Ga0315288, IMG submission 203454) | Sediment microbial communities from Yellowstone Lake, YNP, Wyoming, USA - YL17G11_20 | ecosystem: Environmental > Aquatic > Freshwater > Lake > Sediment | place: USA: Wyoming | collected...
CCGTTCGTCGTGCTCACCGCGCCGTAGATTGCGACGCGGAACGGCCCTTCCGGCGCGGCGAATCGGAGCTTTCGCTCGAACTTCCAGGCGCTGTCGAACACGCCCAGCATGGCTATCGGCGCGCCGTCCGGCGTCTCGGCGATAATGCGGCCCGAAAGCCGGGGGGACGCGTCCTGCTGCTCGGCTATGTCAGGCTTGTCGTCGTAATCCCCGAGAGGGAAGCGCTCACCCATGGCCCGGCGAAGCATGGCCCCGGCCTGCGCATCCGCGGCCGCTCCCTCATCCTCGGTCAGCGCGGGCGGCTCCCATCCAAGCGTTATCTCGATCTCCAGAAAATCGCCAGCCGGCGCGGACGCTGCTGCAGGTGTCATGGCGAGGCGAGCCGGCGGGCTGCGGTGCGGCATCGGGTTCGGATCGGCGACGGTGACGCCTGCTCGCAGCTCCGGCAGCCACTCGGCGAGCTGGCCGCTTCCGTAAGCGAAGGCGACGAAGCCATCCGCCCCACTCGCGCGTGCGGTCTCGACCTGCTGGATGAGCGGCCAGGCCGACTTCATCTGGTAGGCGGCGAGGCCGGCGTACACCGGAATCGCGCCCCGCACCTCCAGGACCTGCTGCCTCAGCAAACCGGCGAGATGCTCCCGGTCAAGCGTGTAATCCATCGGGCAGACGAAATCGAGCACGCCGTCCCGCGCCCACGAGGTCCAATCTTGCGCGTAGGCCTCGCGGCCGTCTGCCAGATCCGACCAGGCGGCCAGCGAAACGCAGATATCGGGCTTCAGCGCGTGAGCGGCATCGCTGATCTCGCCCACCAAACTGCTGATGAGATCGCGTCGCCACTGCTGCCATTTCGCGGCTAACGGCCCTTCCCCTATCACATCCTCCGGCCACCTCTCGACCTTCACATCCTGGCTTCGCTGAAACCGCTCCTTGCAGCCATCGCAGAAGCAGTAGTCCGAGCCCGGGAAGCGCATGTAATCGAACTGAATGCCGGCGAGGTCGTAGTCGCGAACCAGCTCGACCATCGTCTCTTTCTCCAACTTACGGTTCTCGGGATTGGATGGGCAGAGCCAATCAACCGCGATCTCCGGATCGTCCTTGGCGCGCTGGCCGCGGCTGTTGCGCTGGAGCCGGCCGGCCGCGTCCAGTTCGGCCAGCAGCTCGGGCGGCGTGCGCCAGAGCGCCCAGTTGATGCGCCAGACGTGAAGCTCGATACCGTTGCTTTTCGCCGCCTTGACGGCCTCCGCCAGCTCATCGCGCCCCGGCTCCGCGCCCGGCAGCACAGTGAGGGTCTTACTCGGGTAGAGGGCCATGTTTCCGACGCTGAAGTTGGGGAAGATCGCGTTGAAACCGTTGTCCTTCAAAGACTTCATGATGGCCGGCCAGTCGCGGCCATATCCCTCTCCCATCCAGGCGCCCCGCAGCTCGCCGCGGCGCGACTGGGCAGAGGCGGGAGCGGTGACCGCGAGCGACAACGACAGAAGCGCAACGGGGACGAGCCATTCTCGCATCTGAACCCTCCATGCTGCAGGACGAAGCTTCGTCGTTTCCCCACTCTCTTCCTCTGAATGGCAAGGTCCGAAGCAGGCGCGCGGGGTATGTGCATATCGGAGAGGGGCCGCTTAGCCTCCAGAGAGAGGTCGTTCCCCGCGCGGGCGAACCGACTCAAGCCGCCAATTCAGTCAACAGGAGGAGGAACCGCATGAAGTACGGAGCGATGGACTATGCTGGCTAAGCCTTGGCCCGAGCTGTTCGACGAGGCCGCCCGGCTGGGGTTTGACGGTGTTGAGCTGGACCTCAGAGTCGAGACTTGCCTCGATTCCGAGGTGTGGAGCGCGGCGGGCCGGCGCGCCCTGGTCGAGCGCAGCCACCGCACGGCCGTGGAGATCGCCTCCGTGTGTATGGCCAGCGTCGCCGGCCTGATGACGAAGCCGGAGACGCACGAATAGGGAGTGGCGGCCCTGGAGAGAAGCGCCATCGCCCGGGCCAAGGTCGGCCTGGAGAGCGTGGGCCGCGTCGGCCGATCGGTTGAGCGGTGCGCAACCTCAGATTCATGAAGAGATTGATGTAAGCCAGGGCGAAAGGGGCGAGTGTGACCGTTGAGATTCGTGAAGAGCAGCTTGAGCTTCTGACCTATGGCTGGGGGCCCCCCGACCCCAACCCGCCGTTCCAGCGAGAGGGGACCTGGAGCATCTACCCCTACCCGCTGCTCGATGACATCGGAGAGGAAGCACGTCCGGTAAGCTATCGTTCGCTCATAGTTGAGAATGAATATCTCCGCGTAGTCGTGCTGCCGGAGCTAGGCGGCCGCATCTTCTCCGCCGCCTTCAAGCCGACCGGCCAGGAGCTCTTCTACCGCAACAACGTGGTCAAGCCGGGGTTGATCGCCCTGCGCGGCGCCTGGATCAGCGGAGGCGTGGAGTGGAACTTCCCTCGCGGCCACACGGTGACCACCGTCTCCCCGGTGGATGCCTGCATGGTTCAGGAAAGCGACGGCGCCGCGACCATCTGGGTCGGGAATATCGAGCAGGTCTACCGTATGTTCTGGGCCGTGGGCATCCGTCTGCGGCCCGGCTCCTGCGCGATCGAAACGGAGATACACCTAGCCAACCACACCGGCCTTCCACATCCCTATTGCTTCTGGGCGAACGCCGCGGTAGCGGCGCGGGATGACATGCGCCTGATCTACCCCGGCAGCCGGGTCCGCACCTGGGGTGGGACTTATGACTGGCCGGTGCACGAGGGTCGGGACCTCGCCCGCTACACCGCCTTCAGCCACTCGAACGACGTCTTCTTGCTGGACAGCCTCGAGGACTTTTTTGGCGTCTTCTACGAAGAGCAGGACTTCGGCCTGGTCCACGTGGCGGACGTGCATCAAGTTTCCGGCAAGAAGTTCTTCACCTGGGGCACGGCAGAGCACGGCAAGGTCTGGTCGGCCGCGCTTAGCGACAGCGACGGCCCGTACTGCGAGGTGCAGAGCGGGCGGTTTGCGGACCAGCAGACCTGGCGCATGATGCCGCCTCACCAGGGAGAGGGGTGGTTGGAGTGGTGGTACCCGGTCAGAGGCGCCGGCGGCCTCGCCTGGGCGAACAAGGAAGCCGCTGTCCATATGCAGCGTCGAGGCGCCAGCGTAGAGTGCGCGGCGATGGTGACCAGGCCGCAGTCGGGTGTACGGGCGCTGGTGCTGGCCGGAGGCCGCGTCCTGCGCGAGCTGGCAGCAGACCTCGCGCCCGATCGGCCGCTTCGCGCAGTCGCCTTAGTCTCGGCGAACGGCGGACCGGCCACCTTGGTCCTTCGCGACGCAGACGGGCGCGAGCTCATCCGCTACACTGAAGCACAGCGGCCTCGAACCATCACGCTGTGCGAGGAGCCGAAAGAGGGCGATTCCACTGTCGGCGAGCTGCTGCGCAAGGCGGTTCGGGCAGAGGAACGCGCGGAGCAAGACACAGCCTGGGAGCTATACGAGAGAGTTCTCATCCTGGACCCAGCCTGCGACGAGGCGGCGCTCGCGCTGGGGCGTCTGGCGATAGAGTGCAAGCCGAAGCAAGCCATCGCGCGATTGCAGGGGGTCGCCGTCGCGCGGCCGGAGAGCGCAGAAACCGCTTACTATCTGGGCCTCGCCCTCGCGCGCGCCGGGCGCGCGTCCGAGGCGGAAATCGAGTTTTGGCGGGCGGCCCACAGCCCTGAGTTCGCGCACGCCGCGCAAGTCCAACTCGGGCTGATGGCGATGAAGCGCGGCGAGTGGCTCGCCGCCGCGGTACGGCTGAACGACAGCCTCAGGGTCGGCGCAGCCGATGCCCGCACTTGGGCGCTGCTGGCGGCCGCAAACCGGAAGATCGGGCGGTTGGCCGAGGCTCGCCAGTACCTCGGGTTCGCCCAGTCGAAGCTGCCTTTCGATCATCTGGTGTGGGCGGAGGTGCACTTCTGCGTGTCCGCCCTGAAGCGGCCACGGCTGGCGGCGCGAGCGCTTCGGGAGCTGGCCGACCTGATGCCGCCCCAGCCCGACGCGTGGTTGGAGCTGTCCCTCGATTACGCGAGCGCGGGACTATGGGAAGAGGTGACACAACTGCTGACCTGGGCGGCCGAGCGCGTTGAGGCCGTGGGTCAGAGCCCTCTGGTCCACTACCTGCTGGGGTGCTCGCGGTCCCGGTTGGGCCTGCACGATGCGGCGACGGCCGCGCGAATCAGCGCCTCGTCGCTCTCCCCCGAGCTGGCGTTCGCGCATCACTGGGAGATGGAGAACGTGCTGCGCGAGGCGCTGGAGCATAACCCTGGCGACGCGCGCCCCCATTACTACCTCGGCGAGTTGCTCTACAGCCAGGGCCGAAAAGAGGAAGCGCTGGAGGAGTGGCAAGCCGCCGTGGAGGGCGGCGACGACCTCGCGGTCCTGCGTCGAAACCTGGCGATGGCCTATCAGCAGGTAAAGGGCGATCCAGCGAAGGCGGAGGAGGAGCTGCGGAAAGCCGTTGCCCTGAACCCCGCCGATCCGCGCCTCTACCTCGAGCTTAACGAGGTGCTCGGCAGGCGCGCGGCCGCGCCGCAGGTCCGCCTGGCCGCGCTCGACGCCGCGCCCGAGGTCGTGCTGCGCCGCGGGTCCATCGCCGCACAGCAGGCGGTTTGCTGCCTCGAGCTCGAGCAATGGGATAGAGCGATAGAACTGCTCGCCACCCACACCTTTCATCGCTGGGAGCTCGAGTTCCGCATGCGCACCATCTACGTGGACGCCTACCTGGGGCGCGGGATCGCGCGCTTTGATAGTGGTGAGATCGCAGCCGCCAGAGCGGACTTCGAGACGGCGCTCGAGTACCCGATGAACCTGCGCATCGGGCGGCCTCCTCAGCCGGCGGATGCGCGGGCGCACTGGTGCGCAGCCGCGGCTTGCGAAGCGCAAGGTGATATGACCGCAGCCCGCGCCCATTGGGTGGCGGCCGCCGCCGAAGACTACCACCATCCGGGCAAGGAGCTTGCCCTCTACCGGGCGCTCAGCCTCAGCAAGCTCGGCCGAACGGAAGAAGCCGAGGCCTTGCTGTACGAGGCCGTTGCCCTGGCCCGGCAATGCGCCGAAATGGCCCCCGATGACGCATGCGCGCAGTTCTCCCTGGGCCTGGCTCTGAAGGCGGGGGACCGCCAGCCGGAGGCGCAGGCGGCCCTGCGGCGAGCGCGCGACCTGGATCCTCGCATGAGGCGCGCTGAGCGGCTGTTGAAGGCGAGCGTGATCCTCTAGCGCCTCCTCAATCGCCCGCCTCGGCAAGCGTCGGCCGATTGGGCAGCATCGCCGAAAGAGCCGCAGCCGCGAGGGGTACGATCGGGATCAGGTCCATGGCGCGCGTGAGGCCGGCGACGTCGCCCATAGAAGCCGACAGGTAATCGGCGATGGCGCCTAGGGCTGTGGCGCCGAGGCCCCCAATGCCCCAGGCGAATCCCATAATGAGACCGGAAACGGTGCTGGCGTGCCGCGGAACCAGCTCCTGCCCAAGCACGATGTTCGCCGGCAGGGCGGAGAACAGGCAGGCTCCTGTCAGGAGCAGCAAGGCGGCAGAGAGCACCCCTCCAGTGTGAAGGAAAAGCAGAAACGCGGGGGCCGTGAGCAGGAAGCTTGTGACGGTGACCGCGCGGCGCCCCACCGTCTCGGACCAGCGCCCTCCGAATAGTCCCCCAACGGCCCCGGCCAGGCTGAACCCGAAGATGGCCCAGCCTCCCAGCAGAAGGCTCTCGCCGCGCCGCCCAATCAGGATCGGCACGAAGGTCGTGAACATGGTTGCGGTAGCCGCCCGGAGCATGACCACGATGAAGAGGACCACAAGCGGGAGGAGCCAACGGTCCGGCAGGAGGGCGGCGCGCTCCTGGTGGTGACGATCGCGTGATTCGACGGAGCGCGGGACCGCGGCCGCCAGAAACAAGGCGGCCGCGAATCCCAGGGGAAGGCCGAGCCAGATCCGGGCGAAGCCGAAGCGGGAGACGATGGCCGCGGCAAGGACGGAGCCGACGCCGTAGCCCAGGCTGCCACCGGAGGTGAAGACGGCCATGGCGACACTGCCGCGCTGGCGGGCGACCGCGTTGACGAGCGCGGCTCCGTGCGGGTGGAAGGCAGAGCTCGCCATGCTCCCGGCGACGAGCAGCAAGACGAGCGACTGATAGGTATGGACGAATCCCAACCAGGACATGAACAGCGCGGTGACCGCGGGAGCCACGATGGCAAACGCGCGACGGCTGATACGGTCGCCGGCGAAACCCAACGCGGGCTGGGAGAGCTGGGAGGTGAGGGTCACGGTGGAGATGAGCATGCCGGCGCCTTTGTAGTCGAGGCCGAGATTACCGATGATGGCCGGGAGAAGGGCCGGAAGGAAACCCATGTACATATCGTTGGCGCCGTGGCCGAAGGAAAGAGCGGCGACGCCGCGCCAGGAGAAGGAAGAGGGCTGTCGGCAACAGGGCTGCTTCACTTGCGGATCTAGCGCCACGCTTCCCCGGCGGCCGACCCGGCTTCCTCCCACCACCCCAGGAGGCTCTTGCGAGTGTCCATGTCGCGGGCGGCCAGCTTCTCGTCGCCAAGCACCGAGTAAGCGAGGGCGCGGTTGGCGTACAGAGTGGGGAGCCCGGGGTCGTTGGCGATTGCGGCCGTCATCGCCGCCGCGAGCTGCTGAGCGTAGCCTCGCGCCTCAGCCGCGAATCCGCCGCTAGCGCAGGCGTCCACGATATCGTACAGCACGTCCGTCGGGTTCGTGGCGATCGCCAGGGCCCTTTCGAAGTGCGCGTGCGCGGTCTCACGATTGCCCTCGCGAAGATCGAGAAACCCCAGGCTGGCGTGGAGCGTGGGCGACTCCTGCCCTAGATCCAGTGCTTCCTCGAAGCACTTCCGGGCGGTGGAGAACTCCATCCGCTTCATAGCCAGCAGGCCCTTGAAGACCAGGTACTGGAAGAACTTCTTCTGCTTCTCGGAGGCAAGCCCCATTATCTGCTGCGCCTGCGATACGTCGCCCATCTGCATGGCCGCCTCGACCGCAGCGGTCAGAGGCATCAGGTTGGCTCTGTCGTTCAAGTAGGCTTCGCGGAAAAGGCCGAATGCTTCCTCCGGATACCCGTCGGTCAGCTTCGCATTGCCGACCGAATACTGCGCGTCGCCGACCGCGTTCTTGACGAACTGGTCATTGGGCCGCAGACTGAGCGCCCTCAGCGTCGCCTCCAGGCTCTGGTCCGTGTAGTCATAGGAGATAAGCAGTTGCTCGCGCATGAGCCAGCGATTCGCCAGCCGCTGCGTGGCTGCCGACAAGAGGGTCTGCGCCGTCAGCGGCCGGACGGAGATCGCGTTGAGCTGTTGGTGATACTCGAACGCGGACGTCTGCTCGACTGCCGTAAGCAGCGCGGGGACCGTTGACGCCACCCCCGTGAGCGTAACCGACTTGGGCGCCGTAAACTCCAGCACGGGGACTTCCGTATGGTTGCGCGGCGCCCCCCTGCCCATCTCGCGCATCTCGTCGGGCCCGGCGACGTACCACCCCAGGATGTCGCCCGGCTCATGGACGCCCATGGAGAGCAGGTCGGCCATCATCACCGGGTCCGACATGTGGGCGGCCATCCGCTCCGTGTCCACCTTGAACTCGCCCTTGGCCCCGATCAACACGGTATCTATCCCGCAGAACCACATTGTGGCGTTGGGGAAGACGTCTGTGAAGGTGCCAACGACGGTGGCGAAGTCAGTGGGCGACAACTGGTAAAGCGGCAGCCACTGCGCCAGCACACCCCCCTCTCGCAGGCGGTCCTTGCAGATCTTCCAGTGCTCGTATGAGTAAAGGATGCCATTCCCCGAGATGAACGGGTGGATGGGGTCGGAGCTGATGATGTCGTACTGCCTGGTTGTCGCTTTCGCGTAGTTAGCGCCGTCGTTTATGATCCACTTCAGCTTGGGGTTATCGAGCGCGCTGAAGTTCCATTCCGCGAACTGCCTCGCCCCTCCCGGCACCTCCTCCGAAAGCTCGACCACGGTCACGTCCTGCACCGCAGGATAGCTCGCGATGATCCCGCTGGACACGCCCGCGCCCATGCCGATGATGAGGACGTCCTTTGGGTCGGGATGCAGCAGCACCGGCAGATGGCCCAGCATCTTGAGCGCGCGCATGTCGTAGAGATAGGTCGTCGCGACAGGCTGCGCGTTTATCGAGATGATCCGATCACCCCAGCCCGTTTCCAGCACGTCAACGGAGGCGCTGACGCCCTCCTTGTGATAGACCAGCCGCTGCATGTGACGGTCGGTGACATCCACCGTCGTGCCGCCCATACGGCTCACATAATAGCCCCCCGCGAAGGGCCCCCACCCCCCGAAGAGCAGCTTCTTGTCAAACTGCGGATGCACGAAGCCAAGCACGACGACCAGCGCGATCATCGCGACCGCAAGGCCCGAGCGAACTCCCGGCGACCACGGCCGTGCCAGCGCAATCGCCAGCGGGCCGCCCAGCACCATCAGAAAGAGCGCGGCGGTGGTCAACGACGGCTGCAGCCCCAGGAGCTTCACCAGCACGAACCCGCCGAGCAGGGAGCCCAGGATCCCGCCGAAGGTGTTGATGGCATAGATGTCGGCGACCGTCCGGCCCACGCTGTGCTCACCCCGTGAGTACATCTTCACGAGGATGGGAAAGCTCGCGCCCGACAGGAACGTGGGAACAAACACGAGCGTGAAGCACACGACGAACTGCCCCGCGATGACCAGCTCCCACGAACCGGAGGCCCAGTCCGAGAGCTTCAGGAAGATGAATGGCAGGTGGTTGATTATGCCGGGCCCCAGCACCGCGAAGAAGCCGCCGAGGAACATCAGCCCGGCGACAACCGCCGCGCGGTTCCGCGCGCGATCGGCAAGCGGCGCGAAGAAAGCGCTCCCGAGCGCGATGCCTACCAGCACCGCAACCAGCATCGTCGAAAACGCATAGGTCGTCGAGCCGAGTACGAGAACAAGGCTCCGTGTCCACACCACCTCCAGCGCAAGGATAGCGAGGCCGGAGGTGAAGGCCAGCCCCAAGATGACGCGATCGGCGCCTGTCAGCGGAAGCGCTTCCGGGCGCTCGGCCCGCTCCTCAGCCACATGCCGAAGCGGCGCCAGGTCGGGCGAACGGCTGATCAGGAGCGCTGTCACCAGCAGCACGATGTTGCCCGCGGCCGCGGCCAGATTCGTCCTGGGCACGCCGAGCATGGGGATGAGCAGGAAGCCCGCGGCGAACGTGCCGGTCACCGCGCCAAAGGTGTTCACCGCGTAGAGGCGGCCCACATTCAGCCCAAGGACATCCTCCCGATCCACCATCAGCTTGCTCAGCACCGGCAGCGTCGCGCCCATGAGCGTCGTAGGTATCACGAGCACGGCGAAGGATACGATGAACCGAAAGAGCGTGAACAGCGAGAAGCTCTCTCCCACACGGGAGTAGACGACTGGGTAGCTTGCCTCCAGAAGATGCAGCAGCACCGGCAACAGCAGCGCGTAGCCGCCGATCATCCCCTCCATGACGCCGTACATGACCAGAGGATGAAGGCGGGTCCGATCAATCACCCTCCCCGCCACATAGCTCCCTATCGCCAGGCCGGCGAAGAAGGCCGCCAGGACGGTGCTGACGGCATACGTCGTGACCCCAAAGACGAGCCCGAACTTCCTAACCCAGATCACCTCGTAGATCAGGCTCGTCAGGCCAGACAGGAAGAACAGCGCGAAGATCACGAAGCCCCACTTGCTCCTGCTGCTCTCGGCCGGCCGCTCTGCCGCGCTGCTATGCGCCTCCGCCATCTTTCACCTCATGGTGGCCCGCTCTTGCCTGGATGGTGCCCGCGGGCAGGTCTGTCGTCATCCGGACCGAATTGACTTCCCTGCACACGAGACGCCTTCCTGCCGGGGACGTTCTGTGGCCCCGGACGCATCCGCAGGAAGCGGTGTCAGGTAGATCGGCTAGGAGGTCAGCATATGGTAGTGAACGTCGGGATAGGCAAAGGCGACATCACCGGCGACACGAACGCCGCCATTCAGCAGGCGCTGGATGCGGCCGGCGCTTACGGAGGCGGCGTTGTCGAGATAGGCCCCGGCGTGTACACTCTCTACGACTCCGTTCGCCTTCGGCGCAACGTGAGACTCGTCGGGGCCGGCGCCGACACCGTCCTCCGAAAGTGCGATGGCGTGCAGAGCGAGCTCGCGGTTGATGCCGACTACGGGCAGAAGAAGGTCACCGCCAAAGACGCTTCCGGCTTCCGCACCGGCATGGGCGTGGTCCTAAGGGACGACAACTCCGGCGGATGGATGGACACGGTCGCGACCATCACGCTCGTGCAGGGAAACGTCATCTATGTGGATCGGCATTTCGTCATGGACTACAACGCCGACGCGGGCGGCCTCATCTGCAACTCCTTCCCCTTGATCGCAGGCATTGACGTGGATTCAGTCCTGATCGAGGGAATCCAACTCGACGGCAACCGGGCAACCAATCAGCCAATCAATGGGTGTGTGGGCGGCGGCATCTATCTGCATCGGGCGCGCAAGTGCCGCCTCGCAGACTGTGTCGTGAGACACTTCGCCGGCGATGGCATAAGCTTTCAGATCACCCAGGACATAGAGGTTGAGCGGTGCGAGGTGGTCCATGCTACCGGTCTCGGCCTCCACCCGGGCACCGGGTCAGTGCGGCCTGTCCTCCGCAACTGCAAGTCTATCGGGAACGATCTCGATGGCGTCTTCCTCTGCTGGCGGGTGCAGGACGGCCGGTTCGAGGGGAACGAGATCACCGGCAACGGGCGTTTCGGCATCTCCATCGGTCACAAGGACACCGACAACCTCTTTCTCGGCAACATCATCCGCGGCAACAGGTCCCACGGCATCTACTTCCGTGACGAAAAGCCCACCAACGCCGGCAACCGCAACACCTTCCAGCGCAACGTGATCGAGGACAACGAAGGCTGCGGGATCTTCGTGGACGGCCATACGACCGATCTGCTCTTCGAGGACAACACGATTCGGGACACCCGCTCCGGCGCCGCGCGCACCCAGCGCACTGGCATCTGCGCCGGCCCGAACGCCGCCCGCGTCCGAGCCCTTCGGAATCGGATCGAGAATCACACGGAGGGAGCCACCACAGGGGAGGTCGCGGTGGAGGGATAGCCGCCGAGCTAACCGGCTAGCCCCTCGTCAGACTTGCGGGCCTTCCTTTCCCCGCGCTCAATCCACTTCACCACCGCAATCGTGCCTACATACAGCAATATCATCGGCACAGATGCGATCGTCAGCGTGATCGGATCCCAGGTCGGTGTGATGATGGCGGCCACCACGACGATGGCGATGACCGCCTCTCGCCAGCGACTGGTGAGAAGCCGCGAGTCTATGATCCCCAGCTTCGCCAGAACCACGATCACGATGGGCAACTGGAACCCCAGCCCGAAGGCCAGGTAGAACTTCAGCAGCAGCAGCACCGTATCGTTGAGAGTGAGCAGCGCGCTGGTGTCCGGCGGGATGAAGCGCAGCAGCGCGCTGACAGCTGGGCCGGTCATCAGGTAGCCCATCGTCACCCCCAGCAGAAACAGCAGCATCGAGACGGGTATGAGGGGGCGCACCGCCCGCCGCTCATTGCCTGTCAGGCCCGGAGCCACGAACGCCCACAGCTCGTAGAAGATAAGCGGTGAGGCCAGTATCACCCCGGCGACCAGCACGATCTCGAACTTGACCAGCAGCCCCTCCAGCAGCATCCGCACCGTCAGCTCACCCCCGAAGCGCTCGAGCGGCCCAACGATGGGGCGAACCATGAACCGGTAGAGCGGGTCGAAGAAAACCCATACCACGATCATGGCGACGAGCGCGTAGAGGATCATGCGGAGCAGACGTGCCCGCAGTTCCGTCAGGTGGGAGATGAGATCGGATCGCTCTTCCTCGCTCAACTTGCCGCTCCGACGCTGAATTCCTCGACTTCGGCTCGTGCTCCTGTGCCTCTCCGCAGGAAAACAGCGACAAGCCGCGGAACTCACAGAGCGGAGGGGAGCAGGATGGCCTCGGGCGAGAAGATCACGATACGAGTCAACGGCGCCGAGTACCGGCTTGAGGTCGAGCGATCGCGCAGTCTGCTGAGCGTGCTGCGCCTCGAGCTGGGCCTGACCGGCACGAAGTACGGCTGCGGCTCCGGCGAGTGCGGAGCCTGCACCGTCCTGGTGGACGGGCAGGCCGTCCGGTCGTGCGTCACACCCATCTCCCGGGTGGAGGGGCGGCCGGTGCTCACCATCGAGGGGCTCGCCAGAGGCGGCGAACTGCACCCGGTGCAGGAAGCCTTCCTCCAGGCAGAGGCCTTCCAGTGCGGCTATTGCACGCCGGGCATGGTCATGGGCGCGGTGGCGTTGCTCCGCGCTAACCCCAGTCCCACCGAGCTCGAGATCAAGCAGGCCATGGCCGGCCACCTCTGCCGTTGCGGCGTCTACCCTCGCGTCGTCAAGGCAATCCACCTGGCCGCCGACAAGCTTCGAGAGTAGACATGACGGATCGCTCCGACACCCCGGGTCTCACACGCCGCGAGTTCCTCCGACTGGCCGGTGGTGTGGTAGTGTTGTTCAGCATCGGCGCGCCGGAAGCCGGTGCAAGTGCAGCCGCCTCACTATCAGAGCCAAACGCCTGGCTGGCGATCGGCGAAGACGGGAATGCCACCGTGTTCGCGCCGACCGTCGAGGTCGGTCAGGGGCTCCGCATATCGCTCGCACAGATGGCGGCGGAGGAGCTGTCGCTCTCGCCCGACATGGTTCAGGTGATCCTCGGCGACACCGATCGGGGTCCCTCTGAGGTCAATCTGGCAACCGGCGCTCTCTCCACCATAGGGGCGTCTGTCCGGCGAGCCGCCGCCGACGCGCGCGAGCTGCTGGCCCACATCGCGGCCGACAGGTGGGCAGTCGAAAGGGCACAGGTCGAGGTCCGCGATGGCCGCGTCATGCTCGCGGCTGCTCCAGAGAGATCGTTCAGCCTCGGCGAGCTGGCCAAGGGCCAACGACTCGTCCGCAGGTCCCAGCAACCCGCTCCGCTCAAGCCGTCGGCCGCATGTGAGGTGATCGGCCGGTCGCTGCCCAGATCGGACGGCCGATCCCACGTTACAGGGGGCGCCAGGTTCGTCGCCGATATCCGGCTGCCAAACATGGTCTACGCCCGGGTGCTCCGACCACCATGCCTCGATGCGAGCCTGGTCCGCTTTGACACCCGCGCTGCTGCTGTCCAGCCCGGCGTGATCGCGGTGGTCGAGGAGGGTGACTTCATCGCCGTCGTTGCCGCCGAGCCGGAGCGCGCGGAAAGAGCCCTCCGAAGCATCCAGGCAACCTGGGAAGAGGGCGAGCACGCGCCCATGTCCGCGCTCTACCAGACTCTCAGAAGCACGGCCAAGCTTGAGGAGAGGGTGGCTGCCAGTGGTGATGTTGAGGCCGCGCTTGCCGCCGCGCGCCACGGTTTCAGCGCCAGCTACCGCACTGCCTTTGTCGCGCACGCGCCCCTGGAGACCCACGGCGCGGTCGCCGCTCTGGAGGGCGACAGAGTGGTCGTCTACGCCAGCACTCAGCGGCCGTTCGCGCATCGTCGCGCGGTGGCCGAAGCCCTGGACATGAAGCCGGAGCGCGTGCGCGTCATCGCGACCGCCGCTGGCGGCGCCTTCGGCGGCAAGGACGCGGCCGATGTCTCGGTCGCGGCCGCGCGTCTCGCCCGCGTCGTCGGGCGGCCGGTGATGGTCGTGCAGACCCGCGAGGAAGAGCTTGCGTGGAACGACTTCCGGCCGGCCGCGCTGGTTGACGTTCGCTGTGGCGCGGCGGCAGACGGCCGGCTGCTGGCCTGGGACTGCGACATCTTCAACTGCGGCCCCCGCGGCTCCGCTCTGCTCTACGACACGTCGAATCTCCGGATTCGCTCCTACCGATGCGCCTCCCCGCTGCCCCAGGGACCGTGGCGCGGCAACGGCGGCCAGGCCAACTCCTTCGCTCGCGAAGTCCACCTTGACCATATCGCCGGCGAGCTGGGCGAGGACCCCGTCGCTTACCGGCTTCGCCACTTGGCGCAAGATGATAGTATGGCGCGCGTTGTGCGGGCCGCGGCCCAGCGATACGGTTGGCAAGACCGCGTGGCGCCGACTGGCCTGGGGGTGGGATTCGCCTGCGCCTCCGATGGGGGGAGCATAGTCGCCGAGATCGCCGAAGTCGAGGTCGAACGGACCTCCGGCGCGGTGCGAGTCCGACGTGTGATCGCGGCATATGAAGGCGGGCTCGTGGTGAACCCGGATGGTCTCAGGAACCAGATCGAAGGGGCTATCGTGATGGGGCTCGGACCCACGCTGCGGGAAGCAGTCCGCTGCGAGCAGGGGCGCATCCTGACCCGGAGCTTCGCCTCCTACCCCATACCCACGTTCCTCGATACGCCCGCCCTGGATGTCACAATCCTGCCAAACCCCGATCTCCCGCCACAGGCCGGCGGCAACGCCGCTCTGTGTGCGATAGCACCTGCCGTCGCCAACGCCGTCTTCGACGCCACCGGCACGCGGTTCAGAGAGCTGCCGCTAGGGCGGGTCAGGGCCGGCTGAGAGCCCGAGCCGCTGACGCGACGGGAGGCCCCAACCGGGGCCTCCCTCGCTTCTGAGGAGGCTTGGCGAGTTGACCGAGCCGCCGCCTACTTGTTTGCCGCGGCATGCCGCTCGGCGACGTTGTCCCAGTTCACGAGGTGCTCCATGAAGGTCTGCGTCCATTCCGCGCGCTTGTTCTGATACTTCAGGTAATAGGCGTGCTCCCAGACATCGAGCACGAGTATGGGCGTGACGCCCCACTGTGTGAGGCTCTCGTGGACCTGAGCCTCAAGGATCACCAGCGCGTCATCCATCTTGCGATAGGCGAGGATGCCCCAGCCCGAGCCCTTCACGTCGTTGGCGCTCTGTAGGAAGAGCTTCTTGAAGGCGTCGTAGCTGCCGAACTGCTTCTTAATCGCATCGGCCAGCCCGCCCATCGGCTCTCCGCCTCCGCCGGGTTTCATGTTTGTCCAGAAGATCGAGTGCAGGATGTGCCCGGAGCCGTGGAAGGCCAGCGCTCTGGCGGTCGCCTCCGCCACGGCGAAATTGCCCTCGTCGAGCATCTTCTGCACCGCCTGCTCTGCCGCGTTCAGCCCGGTGACATAGGCGGCATGATGCTTGTCGTGGTGGAGCGTCACCGTCTCCTTGTCATAGTACGGCTCCAGCGCGTCATACGCGTACGGCAACGGGGGAAGCTGATGTTGACCGGCCATTGTGTCCTCTCCTCCCTTTGGGACCGATCCGGCCGCGCCCAACCTCGTCAGCGAGCCAGCGAGGGCGGTCGCACCGGCAAATCGCAAGAACTCTCGGCGATCAAGCTTCATCGGCCCGGAGTCCTTTCCTTGGATTAACAGCCAATCGGACTTACGCTCGGCTGTCTTCTGACCGCCCCACACCATTCCTCGGACCACATGCGACAAGTTCAGGGCGATTGTGCGAGTAGTTGGACAGAAGGGCAGAGATAGGTCTCAACAGGCGGCCAACCGCGTCGGCGGAGACGATAGGGGGCAATGGTGGAGGCTAGGGGATTCGAACCCCTGACCTCCTGCGTGCAAGGCAGGCGCTCTCCCAGCTGAGCTAAGCCCCCACAACCTGTGACGACGTGATCTTACACGAAAACACGACGGCGTGGAAGAGCCGCTGCTAGTTCATGTAGTAGCACAGCGCTTTTGGGGCCGCCCGAACCGCGTCCTGGCTCTGGGCTGAGCGCGACCTGCTCCACAGCCGCAACCAAGCACATTCGGCACTGTGAACTCGCAGCCAATCATCCGCTCCGTGATCCCGCTCAACTCCTTCCTTCTGCGATCACTGTTCATCTGCGTTCATCTGCGGCTAACATCGAGTCCTCCAACCGCGCGGCTTCCCCCTCCAAGCGCTTCAGGTCCTTCTTCGCGTACCGGCGCGGGTAGAGGCCCCGGTCGGCCCGGGCGCGGGTGATGCGCGCTTCGGCGTCGAGCGTGACTTGCGCCAGCTCGAAGCGGCTCATGGCAACGGACTCGTAGTTGAGCGTGTCCCACCACTCGGGCTGGCGCATCAGCGCGCGATGCTCGGCCACCGTCCGGGCGCGCAGCCGGTAGCCGTACTTCTCGGGGTAGGTGTAAGCGAGGCTGCCGGGGTCAATGAACGGCGCCAGGCAGGTGACGTTCGCGTCGAAACGGTTGCCCTTTCGCGCGGTGCTGAACCGCTCGATGAGCCGCAGGCAATAATCGGTAGTCTGCTTGGCGCTGTCCACCGTCTGACCGGGGATGCCGATGTAGAAGAAGACGTCCATCTTGCCGCCGACGTCGAGGAAGGCCTGGATCGAGCGCTCGAGTGACTCGTTGTCATAGGGCATGCCGTACAGCTCGCGCAGCTTCTCGTCATGTGTCACCGGCCCGATGCAGCCCTGCGGCTCGGGGACCGCGTCGGCGATGGCGCGGCAGAAGTCGGCCTCGGCCGGGCGGAAGAAGTCGAAGTGGATGGCGCCCGTGAACCTCCGGCGCTTGAGCGCGCTGAGAAACCCCTGCGCGTCGCCCT
>Ga0315288_10005215_pt1 | contig 16533 bp, 14 predicted proteins | sample YL17G11_20_MG_FD_203454 | JGI IMG/M metagenome (GOLD analysis project Ga0315288, IMG submission 203454) | Sediment microbial communities from Yellowstone Lake, YNP, Wyoming, USA - YL17G11_20 | ecosystem: Environmental > Aquatic > Freshwater > Lake > Sediment | place: USA: Wyoming | collected...
CGTAGGCGGATAAAAGAAAATCACCTTACCGGGAAGCGCCCCCCTTTAGGGCGGGAAGCTTCATTCCTTTCCCAAAATCGATTCTCTTCTATCCCACAAAGGTCGCGAATGATTTGCGAGCTAAGCCTCCGAATACACCAGCGCTTGTTAGTTTTCTTCAATAAATGTGCCAAGATACCGCCCTTAACCAGCTTACAAGGCAGAGAATGCGTTTTCGGCCAAGACGCAACCCCCTTTTAATGGGTTATCTATTCGTAATCATTTAATAAAAATTCATTTAGCTCATACCTCCTTTTGTCTCCCAGTGGCCACCACGGTAGTTATTTCAGTCAATGGGAGAGATCGTGGTGGTAAATTTGTTGACGATTTTCGGCAGCTTGTTAGTAGGTTTTGTAGAGCGGCCTTGGAGTGACTGAGAAAAAGGATGCATTCGATTTGACAAGAATTGGCACTTTGCCTTGGTTTCAACGCTTCATTCTGATAACAAGTTTAATTATTTTAATAAGTTACGAGATCATGCTCGTATGGCACAGCATTTGCAGAAACATTCATGTATCGGATTCCTGAATCGGAGTCTTCGCATGGCTATGCTCGATCCCATCGAATTCTACTATTTTGCGATACCCAGTATGGTTTCTGTATCTGGGGGGCAACCATGAGTTCTTCAACACAGTCGAAGGGTTTCACCCTTCTTGAAGTTCTTATCACCCTTGTTATCTTATCGGTCGCGTTGTTGGCCCTTGCGGGATTGATGACGACCACGGTGAGGAACAACGCTTATGGAGGAACTTTGACAGAAGCCACGACGATGGCTCAAGACAAACTCGAAGAATTCAAAGCGACTCCTTGGGCACGTCTGTTGCCGACGACCCCTGACCCTGGTACGGACCAGAGAAAGAGTTCCACAGGTATCAATTTCGCCAGGACGTGGACGATCGTCGAGAATGGTAATGTCAAAACGATCACCCTTACAGTGAGTTGGGCCGACCGAATCAACCACTCGATCAGGCTCATCGCAGTGCTATCCCGATAGTACGAGAAAGACAGTGAAGAAAAAAATAAAGCTGAATCGCAAAGGGATCACACTCATCGAATTGCTGGTCGCCTTAGTCCTCGGCGCGCTGCTCGTTGGAGGAATATACCGCCTCTTTGTCTCCCAGAACAGGGCTTACGCCGTCCAGGATCAAGTTGTTGATATGCAGCAGAATATTCGAGGTGCCATGGAGATCCTCATCAGAGACCTCCGAATGACCGGATGTGACGACGACACAACGCCAGGGATCACGCCCGGAGGAACTCCCATCATTGTGGGGGATCACACCGTCACCACACGATTTGAACGCGGTGGTGCCTTGTGCGTCGTACAGTACTGGGTCGACGGGAATTCGAACTTGATGCGGCAACAGACCCTTGGCGCAGTGACCACCTCGGAAGCGCTCCTGGGGAATGTCAATGCCCTCACCCTCACTTATGGTGTCGATGTAGATGAGGATGGTGCCATGGACGACCTGAACGGGAACAATATCGTTGACGATTGGGTCAACGCTGCCTCTGCCGGAGGCCTCAAGGTCATATCGGTTCACGTCACCCTGACGGTCGGCCCTCCACAGGGTAACCCCGACCTCCAGAACGTTTCTCCAAGATCTCTGATTTCGGCCGTGACCTTCAGGAATCTCTAATGTAACCGAAGGACAAGTCTTTCACGGTAAAGAAGGAAAGAAGACGATGGCGACATCCACAAAGAAGATATGGAAGGACCAATCGGGAGCAGCGCTTGTGATCGCTCTGTTAATGATGATTGCCCTGACTTTAGTCGCCATGGGGGCCATCTTTACTTCGACCTTTGAAGTCCAGATGTCAGGAAATAAACGCGGATCGACGGATGCCTTCTACGCAGCAGAGAGCGGACTCCAGGTCGCAGTGGCTAATATGAATAATTTCAATCCCGCCAGTTACGTGGACAACAGATATAACCCCTTCACCGATCCCAGCAATCCCAACCCTACCCACGCAACGGTGTCGATCGATTATTTGCCTAACCAACACGGGGCGCCACGGGGCTTGGGGGTCAGCGCGACGAACTTTGATTTCATGTACTTCAACATGCAGTCCATTGGCCAGGATCAGACCGCCTCGACTCCTGTTCGATCAACGACCACGCTGGAGCAGAAGGTTGTCCGCCTCGTACCCACACTCCAAGGCGGGTATTAATGGATCGGATTCCCACTGCACGCGTCGAGGAGATAGAAAGAGGATCAAAACATCCCCAGAAGAGTTTCATCCGCTCCACACCGTTGTGCCCAAAGGCGCCGAACCTCACCCGAGGCTGAACTTCGGCTTTCCCACAGGACTCTTTTCACGTGATGTCTTTGAATCGTTTGGTTCACTGGAAGGAGGAAGAAGGGGGGGGGAACCGCGCCATGAATCCTGAGGCGGCATGCGGATTTGATCATCCATCATTGAATTCTAAAGTAAGTCTCGTCAACTTTCCTTAGCCTTTCTGCAATCTCCTCAAGCTGTCTCAACTTCTCTTCTTTCTCTTTGGACCCCCCAGCTAACTCCTGGGCTACTTTCCGGAGGTTCTCAAGTTCAATCTCGCGGATCCTTGTTGATTCAACTAAGTTTTCCCTGAACCGGGTCACCAGAGTATTGAGGGCCTCGGCCATTCCCTGCATCTCATCACGCTTGCGAAGTCTGAACATCCTGGTCAAATCCCCATCCTGGGCCAGCCTCTTCACATCATTTTCCAAACGATACAGAGGGCCGGCAATCTTGTGCGAAAGATAGATTGAGAAGAGGAAGATGAAAACAGCATAGACGAGTCCGAAGACCATTTGAAAGAGCCTCATTCGAGAGGCCCTATCAACATTGATACCGTATTGCAGGATATCATTGAGACCCATGAACGTCTGAAATAGGAAAACGACCACAAGCGTGAGCAAGGCAAGGGCAATCAGAAGGCCAACCTTCAGTTGCAGCTCCTTCTTGATAAGCAGATTCTTCCAAGACCTCTTGTGGGGCTGAGCGGGATTCTCCATGGGATATCCTCCCCGTTCTTACTACCGGAAGCTACGATTCAACTCGTATCTGCTCCGTATGTCATGCAACAGTTATTCCCAAGCCACTCCGCATTGCAGCGGCATGAGAGTTAACCTAAAAAAACCCCTCCCTCACTCCCCGCCCACATTGCGGGGGAAGTTTGCTTCGGGACAGTCCGGTCAAGGCACGTCTGGGAGCCATTGACGAGACTGAGTGTCATAGATTGATCCCAACGGCACATCCTCTTCGCGAGGATTCAGGTTCAATCCTCAGCCGGCGTGTCCTGCATGAAGGGATAAAGGTGTTTCTCCTTGCCCGGAATTCGCTTTGGAAGAAGGTAGATTTTTCGGGCCACGAGCCTCTTGCTCGCCTGATCATTTTCCCCGACGATGTAGACCCTGGCCTGCGCTTTCAATCGGTCATTAGGAATGGGCGACCCCTTCTCATTACAAACGACTGTGGTTTGATCCATAACAAACGCTTTCTCACAAACGACGATCACCATCTTCTTCAGATCCAACTCCATCACTTTGCCCTGGACCTTGATTTTGTCTCCCTCTGCGGCAAAGACTACGGCCGAAGTAGCGAGAATGATGATCACCGCGACGCACCCGATTTGCTTAAAGAATCCTTTCTTCACCGTTGGCCCTCCTCCTGCTAATAGATGGTTTGCCAAAGTACATTAAGCAAACTTTTGGTCATTGCATCTGTAAATGTCGGCATGAAGACACCTCCACCGACACCGGCATACGCCACGGCCGTACCCCCTATAAAAGTAATGATCACTCCTGAAGGGATGCCGGTACCCATAGTTTTCGCCCGGTCACTCCTTGCGATGATGGAATGATCCGTGTCATTGGTCAGATCGAAGTTGAAAATAGCATTTCCAGTGGTGTATTGCAGCGCATACAATCGAGCAACCCCTTCCCCTACGAAGCATGGATCATCTCCTTCGGCCAAAGAGCCGGGTGAGTACGTCGTATAGAAGGCTATCTTACTGAAGACCACAGGGGCTGCAAGACATTTCTCCCCGGAACTGAGATCAAGTTTTATGTACCATCCCAGGCCTGCGTTGAGCTGGGTCTTGATTGAGTTCTTCTGCTCTTGCGTCGTCGCGGGGTCCTGCAGCAGATCGCCAGTGACATCCACCAAATCGGCTTCGGTCAAGGCCGTCGTCGGATTCTTGTCCTTAACCGCGTAGAGTCGATTGATGACCGTCGCCTCTCTGGGATCTTCCCGGTCTCCGGTTCCGAAGAACAACATCTCATAGGAGGTGTCGCCCTGCTCGAGTGAAACGTCCGGGGGGTAAAAGATTTTCCTTTTGTCGCCGACTCCGTTGGATTGGAAGATGATTTTCCCTGTCCAATTTGAGGGACTCGCATCTTTGACATTGAACCTCCACATTCGGCCCCCCATGTCGCCCACATAGAGCCGGTCAATCTTTCCATCGGCGTCCGTATCAACGGCGGCAACATCACTCGGGATGGAGTAGCTCATGTTCGCGTCTTCAGCATGGGAGTAGCGCCAAACTCGGGCGCCGGTGAGGAGATCCACCGCATAAACAGCTCGGCCCTTCGTGTCAGCGGCTACCACCGGGCTGTTGTCCTGGTTCTCGTCATAGCCTCCTCCGATGAAAACCACCCACTTCTCACCCGTCCCATAGGCGATCTTGCTAATGTTCGCAATGGACCAGCTATCCCCCAATTCTTCGAATCCTGACGTCGAGGGGCTGATGTCCCAAAGGTAACGAGGGTTCACAGGGTCCGTGATATCCAGCGCATAGAATCGATTTCCCCCTCGCCTTTCCCCGAAGACCAGAATGGCTTGGCTGATCGATCCGTCGGGATTGCGGGCGACGTAGGCTCTCGCTGACCCATCCACAAAGTATTCAACCACATCGGCATGGAGGGCCTGAAGCTTGGTAAAAAGGTTCGGAGGAACGAACCCCCAGAGCTCTGTCCCGTCCGAATCATCAAAGGCATGGAGCATGCCGTCATTGGAACCGGCAAAGATGATCGAACGTGTCGCATAATGGATCACCAAAGGCCTTGAATGCAGAAATGCTCCCAAGATCCAGTCCCGCTTCTCAGTGGTGTTGCCATTGCTGTTGTCATCATAGGAGTCCAATCCGTGCACAAACTGAATCAGCTTGTTTTTGCCATCGTTATCGCCTGCCAGCAACCCCAGAAGAGTGGGTGTAATCGAGGCATTGGAGGTTGTGAATGCGTTCGAAGTATGAGGCAGGTTGACATTCGATCCGAGGTAAGTGTAAAGGTTCCGGGCCGTGGCTCGATTCAGGAGGACTTGCCCCACTCCCCCCTTTTCCACTTCACCCCCATCCATCAGACCTCCTGACCAATAAGAACTCGCGGTACTGAAGAACTGGCCATCCGAGCCCAGAGCCTTCGAGCCATTGGCGTCGAGGATGTCTCCCAAGACAATGCCGGATCCAGGATTGTTTGCTTGGGCCACACCAAACTTCTTGATATTGCCGCTCCAAACTTCATCCATGAGAGGTTTAAATAAAGCCAGGTAGATCTTGTCCCCGGCTGTGGTTCTTTCCATTCGGCTAACCGGAACAATCGGAGCGACAAAGGAAGTAGACTTGGACAGAATCTCGTCGATGACGTTTTGAAAAGAACTCGCCAAGTTTTGAACATTGTTCGCATAGTAGTAGAGGCCATGTCCCTGGGTGGCTGTTCTTTCAAGTAACGAGGAACTGATGGTGAACCCGATGGTGTAAGTGTTAACGTTTTGAGTCCCGGTGATGTCCGACCGAAGGTCCGTGGCATAAAGGTAATTGGCGACATCATCCAGATAGTCCGACCCATTGCTTGCGTAACGGGGATCATTCGCTGCACCGATGGGCTCTCTTCTGTCACCATCCCTGTCTCCGATCGCAGTTGCCAGGATCGCGTTACGATCTTCCGTGGGCTCTCCGTCAGTGATGATGATGACATAATTCCTCTGACAACTGAACTGGATAGGGCTCGTATAGACAACCCCAGAATTGAACTTGCTGTTTCCCCCCTTAAAGTAAAGACCTGCCTCGTAGAGCGTCTCAGCCAGGGGGGTCCACGTGTTCGCGTCGATAGCGTTAACATCACTGATGAGTTCAGCTCGGGTGGTCTCAGTCAGGCTCTTGATCACGCTCTGGAGACGGCCTCCCTCTGAACTATTGAATTTCATTACTCCCACCCTGATCCCGTTGACGGTAGTGATGAAGTTCGTAATGACGCGTTTGGCAATGTCAATTTTGGGAAGATATTCATCGCCCCCGATCGAGGCGAGATAGTTTCTGTAGTTACCGGTTTGAAGGGTCTTGGACGTCTTCGAGCAAGCGGCGTTTGTATTCCCCTCGTAGTGTCCGGTATTTGTCAGTGCGGTCCGTGCAGTCCCGCAGGCTACATTTGAAATATCGTTTGCAAAGAGGGTCCATCCTCCCGAAGTGGTCTTGTAATAGACCGTATTGCGATTCGCTTGAGGAACCACAAGGGCAGGATAGAGTGTCGCGGGATTATAAAAGTAGGCCTGAACTTCCTCGTCCATGCTTCCTGAATTGTCAAAAATGATCAGGAGATTGGGCTCAACCCCCTCCCCGCTGGCCATATAGAGATCCGTGTCATGGGCAAAGGAGGTCCCAGTAAGAAGGAGATACACAGAAAACACTAAAATGGATACTTTCATCTTTGAGCTCATGCGTCACTTCCCTCCATTTCGATCACGAAGCTACCTCCCTGCTTTTCTTGAGCTTGGGTTCTTTGACCCTGTTCATGGGTTCGTGGTAAAGAGTCCGATCTGTTGCCTGCCGCTATGAAATCTTTTCTCATAGAAAGGATCAAATGCCTCCGAACGGGTAAGTGTGCAAATCTTATACCAAGAGTCTGAGAATTAAATAAGTAATTGAATGTATTAAACAATTATTTACAACAAGGGTTTCCGAGATCCATGGAGGTGCCGGAAAGCGGCATCCCGGTATAGATATTGTAGCTGGCAAGGGAGGCGAAGTCATTGCTTATTCTAACGTTTTTTTTCAGGGCTCATCTGCCCCTTCTGTCGAGGCTTTCTTCAACAGAATTTGACAATTCACTTCAATGGGTTTAAATTACGGGCAGCAATCCCACCAGAGAGGAAACAGAGGCTGTGAAAATAGCCCAACTGAAGACGATTGTAAGCAAAGCGGACGCGGATTCCATCTTTTCCATGGCTCGATCGCAGTGGGAGTCTTACGTCAGAGGCTTGGCTCGTCCAGAGGGATGGACATTCCGATTTGACCCATCCGATGAAGGAACGAGTCTTTTCGCCCAAGATAGGGTGGCTGGGATTGCATTGACCATTAAGCCGTACTACGACAACGCCATAGACCCGCCAGAAGTGCTGTTTGTCACGAGACATTACGCGCTGGGCAAGGGCCCGAAATTCAGCGCTGACTTCAAGCGAGATTTGGAAGAGAAAACCAAAAAGGATCTGGGGCCCGGATATTCTGTCTCAGCCGCATATACGAAAGCGCCTCCCTTTGAAGAGATCGAACTCATCATTAAAAGAGCAAGCAGTTGATGGGAGGAGGTCCGGAAGAACTACCTGAGAGGTATACACTATGGACATTCGATCTGCTATCTGGGGGATGATCTTCTTTTTTGGGTTTGTCATTCTCTGCATCGCTTACTATATCTTCAAGATGCGCAGTGGTTCTGCTCCTGAGAGCCCTGTACCCATCAAGATGGCCGGCAGCGTTGGCGTGGAAAAGCGGAAGCACCCCAGAACGGATGTCAACTGGCCTGTCTCGATGGAGACGTCCGCGGGGACCCTGTCCGCACAAGTGAACAACATCAGTCTGGGCGGTGCCTTTATCGGCTGTAACAAACCCTTGCCGCTCGGAGAGGTCTTTCACATGACCATGACGGGTCCCGGTAATGAACCTGTGTCGGCAACTGCAGAGGTCGTATGGTCGAATGCCAATTTCCCGGAAGATAAGGTTGTCAATCGGGGGATGGGTGTTCGGTTTCTCAAAATGTCAGACAAGCATATCCGAATCGTGCGGCGACTCTTCCCGGAGGGTGACTAATCGGGGATCAGCGCTATGACGTTTCCATGGAGCCCCACGGGCTTAGCCCGTGGTACCTCCATGAAAATACCCTCCTACGCCAAGGCTTCGGAGGGTTATCCGCCACTGGCGAAATCCGCCGAAGCAACAAGCTTCAACACATCCATAGTTGAGGCACAGGTTACGCATTCATCCACGGGCAGAGCCCGTGGTCTTCTGCGTAGGCGGATAACAACCGCCGATACGGTTACCCACCAGAAGCCTTTCTCGTTGCAATGGACTCCCCAGCGAGCAAGGCCCCGATTTCTCTCAAAAGAAGAACGAAACATTGGAAAAGTGAAGCTCCACGCCCTAAAGGGCGGGGCTTCCCGGTAAGGTGTTTTCCTTTTATATTGTGTCCCTTGACCCCGCCCTCAAGGGCGGGGCTTACGGGGCACTTGCCGGTCAATGGTTGCTTATGAATGCTTTCACCCCCCTCATAAGGAATCTTGAACTCTTTTCCTTGGAGCTGGTTCGTCTCGTTCGAGCCCTGGGGATCTATCCCGTGCAGCATCCCTCTGTTCGGAGCTCTGCTGAAAAGGTTGTTGCGTTAGCCCCTCTGGACTCCACAGGAACCCTCTCCCTTGGCGTCACACCCATTGAGCTTGTGGTTGCAGGACAATTCATAGGCGGAAAGCCTGCCCGCCTTGCCAATCTTCTTTATGTTCGAAAAATACTTCGACTTCTCTGGACGAAAGATGTCCGGCCAGAGGATGTCCTGGTATTTGCTCGACTTCTCTCTACCCCCAAAATGGAAGGGGCCGAGCTCCGGAGGAAGCTTCATGCCGAGGGTGTTTACAGCGTCGATGTTGAACCTCTCGAAATCCAGCAGATCCACGGGAAGATCGATGACACCGCGACTGACATTGAAGTTAACGCGGTCCAAAGACGCCGCGAAGCCTGGATGTTATTGATGGATCAGGACACCCCTGCTGAACATGTTGCTTCGTTTCTCACGACGGATCAGTTCTGGGATGACGCAAAGACGGCCTGGTCAGACTTGGGGTATGGTGATTCGGAAGGTTTTACCGCGCTCTTGCTCAAACTTGGGAATCGGTTCGAGGCAGCCTTCTCTCTCATACCAGGAGCGCAGCGAGAGCGTGTATTGGGTCATCTGGCAGAGATCGGCAAGAGCCTCTCCCCGCAGGACTTAGCGCGCATCCTAGCTCGAGAGGATCCAGAGGGAAACAACATCGGGGAAGGGATTATTTCTCTTGTTCGAGACATCGACGGACCACGATTTGTTGACTTGCTGGCTGGCCTTGCAGCCTCTGGCAACCAAGGGACACGAAGGCTCGTTGAGATCTATCGGGCCTTTGCCCCGGCCACAACTTCTGAGGAGCTACTCGGGCTGGTGAGAGCTAAGCTTTCCTCACCGGAAGATAGCGGGTTTGCAGCCGGCGTATGGAGGACGGTAGAAACCTTCATCCTCAGCCTCACCGAAGAATCTTTTATGGACACCGACTATTCGAAGTCCCTCGATGATGTGGCGGACTCGGCCGCTCGTATTTCGGTTGAAGAAGAAATTCCGGAATTACGGGAAGATCCCGCCGGACACCTGGACCACGTCATCCTCTCGCTCGCAGGTACCGAGGACGATTCTTGGCAGAAAAGACTCCTACACCGTCTTGAGACCTACATAGAGCAACTTGATGTCTCTCGGGTGTTCGGGCTCGTCAGACTCATCGACGGCGTGGTTCCAGAATTGATAGACAGTGAACCACCCCTGGCCCGAACCCTCTTCCGTATGGGACTTACATCTGTTTCCAAAGCGAATGTCGAAGACCGACAGGCCTTGTTCGAATTCAGCTTGCGCCATGAACGTGTTCTCCTGCAATACGTACTCAAGGCACTGTCAGAGGAAGAACAGATCTCTGTCCGCCATTTCCTTGTCGATCTCCTCTCCCGCTTCTCCGCTGCGGCAACGCCTGTCTACATATCGAAAGCTCGAAACAGCCCCTGGCAACTTACCCGCAATCTGGTTATTGTTCTTGCGCAGCAAGGCTATCCACAGGCTGTCCCCGCTCTCAAGACGTTGTCAAAACATCCCCATCCGAATGTGCGGAAGGAAGCTTTGAAGGCCTTAAAAACCATCGAGAAACCTAGCGGAGAGATCGAAGACCCTGTCTCCTGACGACCATGGCCCTTGACGGATGAAAGCGGGAGGTTGTATTTTGATTATGATATAGCGTTCATGGCTTTATCGTGGAGCCCCACGGGCATAGCCCGTGGCACCCTTCTTCACGCCCGAGTGGGGCGACATCTCCCGACGAATGCCGGGACGCATTCATCCACGGGCAAAGCCCGTGGCTTTCTGCTGCCGGGGTAATCAACCCTGGAGAAAGTGTCATCGTGGGACAGGATATTCTCGATTATTTTTTGAATGCTCTTGGTGCTCTCTTTCGGACAAGGCGGATCTTTCCCCCGGGGCAGAGGCAGGTCCGTTTGGCTGCCCGACAGGCAGCCCAAAGGCTATCGGCATGGGGCGGTCCGATACGTATCACACTTCTGGGCGATGAGGCCATTATCGAGGAGCGAAGGCTGGAAATACTACCCTCTTCTTTTAAGGCCCTTTTTCAGTCGCTCCTGCAATCTGGGTGTGAGAGGGTTCACATCGAGGCCGACGCCAGCGCAGCCGACCTCATTGACTGGATGGATCATGTGGTTTCCAGAAGGCAGGGCCCCTACCGGAATCCTAAAATCGTTGCCGGCCGGCTCTCTCTGGAGAAGCCATCCCATCGTTCCCCGACCCCTGTTCAAGCCATCCCGGGTCTTTTGGGGCTTTTAACGCATACCCAGGAAACCATTTCCGATCTTGAATCGAAAAAGCCAGAGGGCCTCGTCCGTGCACAGGAGATTGTGCGTGCGATCGCAACGCGCCTCACCCTTTCAAAGGAAATTTTCGATCCTATCCGCGAGCTCAGGGATTTTGATGAATATACGTTCACCCACGCTCTCAATGTCTCGGTCCTCTCCTCTTCCCTTGCAAGGGTCTCCAGGTTCCCTGCGGAAATGGTCAACACGATTGCTCTTGCAGCTCTTTGCCACGACCTCGGAAAGAGTCAGCTTCCCCATGATATCCTGATCAAAGGAGATGCCCTCGATCCCGCTGAGAAAGTGGCCATGGAGAAACATCCGGTTTATGGGGTCCGCCTTCTTCTCGATACCCCTGGAGTGGAATCAGAAAACCCTCTTCTTCCTGTCGTGGCGTATCAACACCATATAGGTGCCAATCATTCTGGATACCCCAAGGTTCCGGCCGCCCTAAGTTCCCACAAGCTGCATCCTGCGAGTCTTATTGTTGCAGTGGCCGATATTTATGACGCCCTGCGTACGGTCCGTCCCTACCGACCCGCCATGAGCGTTGCTAAGGCGTGTTCAATTCTGCTTCAAGAAGCAATGTCAGGGAAGCTTGACAGGGGTTACGTCTCGTCATTCATCATCCTCATAGACGTTCTTGCGCCTGGAAGAAGTGTCGTCCTTTCCGATGGAACTCGAGCCGTTATTCTGAGGACACGAGAAAACGATCCATTGGCCCCAATGGTGGAGCGCGAGGATGGCGATGTGTATGATCTTTCCTCATCCTCGAACCTGTCAATACTGGAAGTTGAAGAAGAGACCGCCTGATCGAAACAGGACGGTCTCAATTTCAGTCCGAGGTGGAAGCATGGGAATGGCCGTTTTCGCAAACAACACCGAAACCCGCATGCCATGGATTCTTTTGTAGCAATCACTGGATTCGCGATATTTCGCCAAAATTCCACGGATACAGCTAAAGGCATGACTTCCATCAAGAAGACACTGCTCTTTCTATTCGTATAACGTCCCTTGCCTCAACACTCGGGCAGAATGAGAACCTCCCAAGATGAAAGCTGTATCAAAATACCATGGAGCCTTACGGGCTTAGCTCGTGGTCCCATTCAACCGCCTCTGCGGGGCGACATCTCCCGACTAAACCCGGGACAGGCCGGTCTGCGATGGCGCATCCCTCCTCCCGGTTAGTGGCGGGGGGACTCCTGCTGCCGAGATGAAAGATCAAGAAGAGGGCCTTGGAAGTGGAGAATAACGACCGGGCTCACTGGACTTGGTAAACCGCGTCAGGGTTTACCAAGTCCGTGATGAGCCCTTTGTTAGCTGGGTGGTTTGTCCATTGATAGTCTGGAGTAGATTCTCCTCTTTGACGGGCAAGTCGGCTGGATGCCCCGTTCCGTCTTAACGGGATGGGCGGACAACTTCACTCGCCCCGCGTGCGACATGTAACACTCGGTGCTAAGACTGCTCTATGCTTTTTTGGTTACCTCACTACCCGGGATGCCCAATGCGTCGGCTACTCCTTTGCCGTATGCCGGGTCGGCCTTCAGACAGTTTCCTATATGCCTCAGCTTGATTTCCTTGGGGGCATCACCCATGGCGCGCGCGGTATTGGCAAATAAGACCTTCTGCTGTGCCGGAGTCATTGAAGACGTTCATGCTACGATCAGGCCAGGTCGAAGCGATCAAGGTTCATCACCTTGGTCCAGGCCGCCACGAAGTCTTGGACAAACTTCTTCTGCGCGTCCGCGCTTCCGTACACCTCGGCCAGAACCCGGAACTGGGAGTTCGAACCGAAGATGAGATCGACACGCGTGCCTGTCCACTTGACTTCGCCAGTCTTGCGATCGCGCCCTTCAAACATGTCCTTGGCGTCCGATACCACCTTCCACTCCGTGCTCATGTCGAGCAGATTCACAAAGAAGTCATTGGTGAGCGCCTCTGGCCGCTTGGTGAAGACGCCGTGCTGGGACCCTCCGAAGTTGGTCTTCAGGACGCGCATGCCGCCCACGAGCACCGTCATTTCGGGTGCAGTCAGGGTCAGTAATTGCGCCTTGTCAACCAGCAACTCCTCGGCCGACACGGCATAGCGGGTCTTCTGGAAGTTGCGGAAGCCGTCCGCGATCGGCTCGAGCACGGCGAAGGAGGCGACATCGGTTTGCTCCTGCGAGGCGTCCATGCGTCCCGGCGTGAAGGGAACCGTCACCTCGTGACCAGCATTCTTCGCAGCCTGCTCGACGCCCGCGCAACCGGCCAGAACGATCAGGTCAGCCAGCGATACCTTCTTGCCGCCGGACTGGGCGCTGTTGAAGGCGCTTTGGATGCTCTCCAGGGTCTTGAGCACCTTGGCCAGCGGGGCAGGCTGGTTGACTTCCCAATCCTTCTGCGGGGCTAGACGAATGCGGGCACCGTTGGCACCGCCGCGCTTGTCGGAGCCACGGAAGGTGGACGCCGACGCCCAAGCGCTCGAAACCACCTGCGACACAGACAGGCCAGAAGCCAGGATCTTGCCCTTGAGGGAGGCGATGTCCTGTGCATCGATCAGTTTGTGATTGACGGCAGGGATGGGGTCTTGCCAGATGAGCTCTTCTGCCGGAACCTCCGGGCCGAGATAGCGTGCGCGTGGGCCCATGTCCCGGTGCGTCAGCTTGAACCATGCCCGGGCGAACGCGTCCGCGAACTGATCCGGATTTTCCATGAAGCGCCGCGAAATTTTTTCGTAGGCGGGGTCAAACCGCAGAGAGAGGTCCGTGGTCAGCATGGAGGGAGCGATACGCTTGGACCGGTCGTGGGCATGCGGCACTGTGCCGGCGCCGGCGCCACCCTTCGGTTGCCACTGATGCGCACCAGCCGGGCTCTTCGTCAGTTCCCATTCAAAGCCGAACAGGTTCCAGAAGAAATTGCTGCTCCACTTCGTGGGCGTGGTGGTCCAGGTGACTTCCAGGCCACTGGTAATCGTGTCAGCGCCTTTGCCGGTGCCAAAGCTGCTCTTCCAGCCCAGGCCTTGCTCCTCGATGCCGGCAGCTTCCGGCTCAGGCCCCACATGGTCCGCAGGGCCTGCGCCGTGGGTCTTGCCGAAGGTATGGCCGCCCGCGATGAGCGCAACCGTCTCCTCGTCGTTCATCGCCATGCGAGCGAAGGTCTCGCGGATATCCTTGGCCGCCGCGATCGGATCTGGGTTGGCGTTCGGGCCTTCCGGGTTGACGTAGATCAGCCCCATCTGCACGGCAGCGAGCGGATTTTCGAGATCCCGGTCGCCGGAGTAGCGTTTGTCACCCAGCCACGTGTCTTCAGTGCCCCAATAGACGTCCTGATCCGGCTCCCAGACGTCCTCGCGACCGCCTCCGAAACCGAACGTTTTGAATCCCATCGTTTCCAGGGCGACGTTCCCCGTGAGGATTATCAGATCGGCCCATGAAATCTTCCGGCCATACTTCTGCTTGATCGGCCAGAGCAGGCGACGCGCCTTGTCCAGGCTGACGTTGTCCGGCCAACTGTTGAGCGGCGCGAAGCGCTGCTGGCCCCTGCCGCCGCCGCCGCGGCCGTCACCGGTGCGGTAGGTGCCGGCGCTGTGCCACGCCATGCGAATGAACAAAGGGCTGTAGTGGCCGAAGTCCGCCGGCCACCAGTCCTGCGAGTTGGTCATCAGCGCCGCGAGATCTTTCTTCACAGCCGCCAGGTCGAGGCTCTTGAACTCTTCCGCGTAGTTGAAGTCCTCGCCCATCGGGTTGGACTTGGAGGAATGCTGGTGCAGGATCTCGAGCTTCAACTGGTTTGGCCACCAGTCGCGGTTCGACCTGCCTCTACCGGTTGCTTGTTTGTTTGCTCCGCCAGTTACCGGGCTCTTGCTATCTTCATTCATAATGTTTACTCCTTTCGTAGCGTGAATTGTTGAACAGCGCTATATATGATAATTGTGTTTCAATGCCCATCTAGCTAACAATTATTATACTGCAATTTGCTATTTGTTAAAATCCTACCCATTTACGCCCTTTTTGTTAACGAAAATTTGAGTAAATGTGCCGTAGGCCCCTGAACCTTTGGCGTGCATGCGGCGCTCGGGGATAACCTCCCGGTCAAAGTGGGCGAGTTTCTCGATCAACCAGACATCCTGAAGCATCGTCGGCCCTCGTTTCCCTGCGGTCAGTGTATTCTGGTTATCTGCGACTGGGGAACCTGTTACGTTGGTCAACTTCTTCTTCATTGTTTTCCTCCTTGAATAGAATTTTTACTACTTACACCTCATTTACTTGAGCAGTCCGGAACAAATACAGCGGAATATATTGACTATCCTTTATCGTGCCGTTTTCGTTGGCATGCCTTGCAGAGGCCTCTTACCTCCACATAGATGGAATTCACCGTGCCCATGGCCCGTACGTCGCTTCGAGCCCGGAAGTCATTCCATTCTTCGTGATAGAAATCTCCCATGAATCCACACTCGGTGCAGACAAAATGGTGATGGCGGTCGGTGTTTGCATCAAAACGCGTTTTGTCTCCATGAAATCCTGCACGCGTGATGAGGCCTTTCTTTTCGAGCAGGTGAAGTGTCCGGTACACTGTATCAAGTGAAATGGCAGGGATCCGCTTGCGCACCTTGGCATAAATCGTCTCGACATCAGGATGCTCGTTCGTGCTCGCAAGCTCACGGTAGATCTCTCTGCGCTGGTGGGTTGCCTTGACGCTACAACGCCGGCAGACCTGAGAGAATGCATCGACTCGCTTTTCAAGCTCTTTGACTTCCATCTTCCTCAATCAATTAGATAGTAATAATTACTATTAAGTAATTATACTACATTTAAATTAGAATGCAAGCCTTTTATTGATTCATATCCTGGTAAAACCGCGAGAAGTTGACTAACTATTGGTCATCCATAGGGAAGCTCGATTGATATTGATTTTTTATATTGATATTTCCTGACAATTCTTTATAATAATTTGAGTGAAGCTACCTGCCCATGCTTACCGCAGGCGGGGCTTCCGGGTAACATATATATAACTACAGGCTCGGCCTTCCCGCCCGCCGGGCATCCAGCCGACTTGCCCGTGAAAGGAGAAACAAAATGCGATGGAGAGATGGCAGACAGAGCGACAACGTTGAAGACCGGAGGGGGATGTCGATCCCTCGTGGCGCGAAGATTGGCGGTATCGGTGGCCTCGGTCTATTGGCAATCGTGGTGATCGGAATGTTTTTGGGTATCGATCCGACTGTTCTGCTGCAGAGCGTACCGGACATACAAAGTCCCTCTGTCTCTGTTCAGCCAGGCGACCGGCCGGCCGTCAACGACGAACAACGCCAGTTTGTCGCTGTGGTACTGGGCGAGACTGAAGACGTGTGGCACGAGGCCTTTCAAAAGATGGGACGAACCTATCAGCCGCCGACGTTGGTTCTTTATTCGGAGGCTGTCGAGTCGGCGTGCGGAATGGCGGGGTCAGCAGTTGGGCCGTTTTATTGTCCGTCCGATCACAAGGTCTATCTGGATTTGAGCTTCTTCGAAGACCTACGGACGCGGTTTGGCGCTTCAGGGGATTTTGCCGAGGCCTACGTCATTGCCCATGAGGTGGGCCATCATGTGCAAACCCTCTTGGGTATTTCCGGAAAG
>Ga0315288_10005216_pt1 | contig 16529 bp, 13 predicted proteins | sample YL17G11_20_MG_FD_203454 | JGI IMG/M metagenome (GOLD analysis project Ga0315288, IMG submission 203454) | Sediment microbial communities from Yellowstone Lake, YNP, Wyoming, USA - YL17G11_20 | ecosystem: Environmental > Aquatic > Freshwater > Lake > Sediment | place: USA: Wyoming | collected...
GACGAAAATGATCAGCAAAAAGGACTACGAGCTGATAGAGGCCAACCGTTCCTATTTTGGCGACTTCGACCCGTTCGGGGATTTTGACCTTATCTTCGGAGCGGTCAAGCAGAACCTCAAGGTTGTCGAGGTGCCTGTGGCCTATCGTGCACGAACATACGGCAGGACGAATATCAGCCGATTCACGCACGGCTGGCTGCTGCTGAAGATGAGCTGGGTGGCATTTAAGAAAATCAAGTGGCTCGGACGAACAAGGTGAACCGGTAGATGACCAGACAAAGCGATTTGCCCAAGCTGAGACTATTGCCTTACAATGAATATGCCGGTGTCAACAGGGACGACCCGCTTCGATTCTACTTTTGGCCCATCATAGGCAGGCTGTACCGGCGACGGGTTGAGCTGTGCCTGGGCGAGTGCACCGGCGGGCATCGCGTATTAGAAGTGGGGTTCGGCTCGGGGGTCGCGTTTCCAAACCTGAGTGAAAGCTACAAAGAAATCTATGGACTGGACCTGAGTGCGTCGGTTGACGATGTTGCGGCGGTGTTCAGGGCAAGACAAATTGAGACGCGCTTGCAGAACGGCAGCGTCCTATCAATGCCATACGAAGATAATTTTTTCGATACCGTTCTGTTGATAAGCATTCTGGAGCACTTGAAGCCTTCCGAGCAGGAGCCGGCTTTTCGCGAAATTCGTCGAGTTCTCAAACCGGGCGGCCAGGTGATATATGGAGTGCCAATTGAGCGAGGTCTTACGGTATTTATGTTCCGGCTGCTGGGCTTCCATATTCGCGAACACCATTTCAGCACTGAAAAGGACGTTCGCGGGGCCGCCGAGCGCGTTTTGAACAAGGTGCGAGTCGTTCAGATGCAGAGCGTTCCGTCTTTTCTTGGAGCGGTTTACGAAGTCGGGCATTTCACCAAAGCCGAATCAAAACAAAGTTGAAGCCCAGAGATGGATTGAGATACTTGGATATATGAAGATTCTTGAATGGCTTAAACTGCCCCAGACAAGGAGCATCGAAGACCTTGACGATCCCGCGGTGACGTTGCTGCACGCCCAGGTCATACAGAGCAAGCCGTTTCTCAAAAAAACGTATATCGATTTCTACAGGCGGTTTCTAAAAGCTGTGCCCTGCCCGGAAGGAAAGGTTCTTGTTGAACTCGGCAGCGGCGGCGGCTTCATCAAAGATGTGATCGGCAACGTGACTACTTCGGATATCCTTGACCTACCGAACGTCGATAAGATATTTTCGGCTGTCGAGATGCCTTTTGAGCAGGGCAGCGTGGACGCGTTTTTTATGATCGATGTCCTGCACCACATAGCTGACCCAAGGGCCTTCTTCACAGAAGCGCTGCGGCGTCTAAAAATAGGCGGGAAAGTTGTTATGATTGAGCCTGCGAATACGCTGTGGTCGAGGTTTATCTACAGAAACTTTCATCACGAAGTCTTTGACACAAAGGCGGGATGGGGACTGGAAAGGGCCGGGCCCCTTTCACAGGGCAACGGCGCTTTGCCCTGGATAATTTTTTCCCGTGATCGAAAGACGTTTGAGCGGGAGTTTCCTTCGTTGAGAATAGTGCGGATGCGTGCTCATACTCCATTTTCTTACCTGCTCAGCGGAGGGTTGACGCTGCGCCAACTGGTTCCTTCATTCACTTATCCGGCTGTCAAAGCCGTAGAATACCTCTTATCCCCGGCCAACAATTTGTTGGGCATGTTTCAGACAATTGAGCTGGAGAAAACCGGTTGACGGAAAAATGAGCAGACGCAAGGTCAAAAAGTGGCAGCCGAAACCAGGCAGGCAGGCACAGAGAACTGTACGCTCCGGCTCGGTCGTCGCAATCGATGCCGAAGAGACGGGCAAACGAGAGAGATATTTCGAGGTCGTTCTGATGGCGACTCTCCTGGCTTTCGGCGTCTATCAGTCGGTTCTGTATTTCGGCCACACGGTCGTTCCAATTTCAGATTTTCCCGACATTGTCAAGGTTGGCCACGATCTGCTTTCTCTCAAGCTTCCGGTGCGTTTCAAACAGGCTCCGGTGGTTGGGCTGCTGCAGGCCTTGCTTTCATACACGGTTGGTGGTCAGCATCCGGACCTAACTGCGGGCTGGCTGCTCAATGCGATATTGCATCCGCTAAATCTGGTTCTGTTCTATCTGGTCGCCAAGCACGTTGTGGGCAGGGCGGCCGTCTGGTTCGCCATAATCGCCGCATTGAATCACTGGGTGATTTATATGCTCACAGAGCCGATTATGGAGACAACGCTTCTATTTTTCTCGCTCCTGACGTTTTATCTTATTTTCAGCCGGTCGAAATGGTGTTATGTCGCAGCCTCGGTTACCACAATGGTTCGATACGAGGGAGCGGCCCTTATTGTGGCTGCTTTCGTGATGGATATGATTCATTACAAGAGTAAGCAGGAGCGAATTCGAGCCTTCCTGTATTCGGCGTTGGCGACCGTCCCCTTGGCGCTCTGGATGCTGGGCACTATTATCAACTGGCAATCAGAGGGAGGCCATTATCTGGACGTTCTGTTCTCAAAAGAATACTCAAAGGCGTTCGCCGAACCGGTTGAAAACAGAACCGGCATTTTAAGACATATGAGCCTACTGTGGTCGGTGGGGTTTCGTCCTCTTCTGAGTGCCGGCGGAGATTCCGCGGCAGCACTTGCGAAACTGACCAAGAGCGCCGCTGTTCTGACCTTCCTCTTTGGAAGTATCTATGGTATGCTGAAGCGCCGGTGGAAGATATTGACGCTGCTCATATTCTTTGTGCCCTATTTCCTGCTCCACGCGGCGTATCCTTATCCCCTGCAAAGGTTCCACACGACGGTTTTCTGGATTGCCGTGTTGATATGCTTATTCGGCATACAGAGTATCTGGAGCGTTGCAAATGGGCGGGGGCGGATACCCGGAAGCCTTGTACTTGCATTACAGATTCTGGCGGCCGCGGCAGCGATTATCTGGTTTGTCCGGCTGATCCCCGATCTGTCTGTATTGGCCAAGATAAGCCCAAAGTCGGCGTCGCTGCCCTGGCTGGCAATGATGCTTGTGGGCCTGATTTCGGCAGGACGGGCCTATATTTGTGGAAGAAGATGCATAGTCCGGCAGTTTTCCATACTGGCTGTGATGTGCCTGGTGATTGTGTCAAATCAGTTCACGGTGGCACCACTGCTTGGCGATGGGCAGCGTGAAAAGGAATTCAAGCAGTTGGCCGACTGGTATATTGCCAATGCCAGGCCGGGTGAGAAATTGGGCGTTTATATGGCCAGCGTTGTGAAGATTTTTGCCCCGAAGTACGCGGAATACATTGTTCGATTACCCCAAGCTGACAGTCCTTCGAAATTTGTCAACGCCTGTTATGAGCAAAATATCACTTACGTTGTGTGGGCTACGAGGGAAGGTATGACCACCGAGCATACCGGCTACAGGCAGATTGGGCTGCATAAGAACATCGCCCACCTTCGCGAACCCAAGAATATAGGACCTTATCAGTTTGTCGCCCAAGTTGGCTGGGAAGGGGGATATGTGAACATCTTCCGCCTTCTCAAGCCAGCGGATACTGAAGTGCAAAAACCTCCTGGTGGCTGACAAACCGCCTTTTTCGCTGCATTTAGCCTACAGCGACGACCTCTTTGAGCTCGGGGACCTTCTCTCTGAGGATTCTCTCGATGCCCAGTTTCATCGTCATTTGAGCGCCCGGACACCCCTGGCATGCGCCCCGGAGGCGGATTTTCACGGTATTATCCTTATCCACGCCCACGAGTTCGACGTCGCCGCCGTGTGCTTGAAGGCTTGGCCGAATGACTTCAATCGTGTCTTTTACCTTCTCCTTGAAGGTTTTTTCAGGCTTAGCTTTGTTGCAGCCGCACTTGTCACACATAACAAATCTCCAATAGGTCCATTCAACAAGGCCATTATATCAGCCCGCCGGCTCAAGACCAGGTATTTTTCTACGGCTTGGAAGTATTCTTGTTTGAGCCGAAAAGGCAATAAACTTGTTGGAGACCGGACAATTTGCCGAAAGTATTTGACACAGGGATATTGAATCTGTATAATATCTCCGTATTTGCGTGAAAACACGCAGGTGCGACCCTGAGACATCCCGGCCAGTGGGATGGTTACAAGATTATGGCAGGGTCCGAAATCTTCGGATAACTTGGCCTTTTCTTTGAGTAGGAAGGGCTGAGAGGCCGAAGGGGACCCGTCAAGCTGTAGTTGACTGGAATAACGATATTGCGTTTATCAGGAAAGGATCAACAGATGAAGTCCAAGCCCCCCGATTTCCAGCCCACCGTCAAGACCGGCGCACAAATTATCGTCGATACGCTTATTGAAGAGGGTGTCGATACGATGTTCGGGTACACCGGCGGCGTGGTTCTGCCCTTGTTCGACCGATTGTACGATGCGCCGATAAATTTCATAGTCCCGCGTCACGAGCAGGGCGGCTGCCACATGGCCGACGCCTACGCCCGCGCCAGCGGCAGGGTGGGCGTTGTCGTGGCCACCAGTGGGCCGGGAGCATGCAACTTAGTGACCGGGCTTGCCACCGCCATGATGGATTCGATACCGATGGTCGCCCTGACGGGGCAGGTCCGCACAGAGCTTATCGGAAACGATGCGTTTCAGGAAGCGGACACCACGGGCATCACGCGCCCCGTCACAAAATACAACTGCATTGTCAAAGACGTCAAGGACCTCGCCCGCACGATTCGTGAGGCGTTCTACATCGCCTCGACCGGACGGCCGGGTCCGGTGCTGGTTGATATACCGGTTGATGTTCAGGTCAGCAAGCATGACGCAGACGGGCCGGTCGAGATGGATCTGCCAGGCTACCGTGTTCAGACCAAAGGGAATGCCAGGCAGATATCAATGGCGGCGAAGGCGATAAACAAGTCCAACCAGCCCGTGCTCTACGTCGGCGGCGGCGTTATCAGCGCCAATGCAGGCGAGGAGCTAAGAGCACTGGCGGAAAAGGCGCACATCCCGGTGACAATGACGCTTTTGGGGTTGGGCAGTTTTGATCAGAGGAAGGCCGAGTCCCTCGATATGCTCGGGATGCACGGCTCTGCGTACGCCAACTACGCGGTTCAGCAGTGCGATTTGCTGATTGCCGTAGGTGCACGGTTTGACGACAGAGTGACGGGCAAAATAGCGACTTTTGCTCCGAATGCCAAGATCGTGCACATCGACATAGACCCGGCCAGCATATCGAAGAACGTCCAGGTGGATATTCCGGTCGTGGGCGATGCAAAAGAGATACTGAGCGAGCTGCTCAAGGAGGTTGAGTACGACGAAAGGAAGAAATGGTTCGACAAGATTGCCGAGTGGAAGGAGAAGTTTCCGTTTCGGTACGACCGGGATTCGCAGACGATTAAGCCGCAGTATGTTATTGAGGAGATATGCAGCCAGACCGGGAATGAGGCCATAATAACTACCGGCGTCGGCCAGAATCAGATGTGGGCGGCCCAATTTTACAAATTTACGCGGCCCCGGCAGTTCATAAGCTCCGGCGGACTCGGTACGATGGGCTTCGGCCTGCCGGCCGCGATAGGCGCTCAGATAGCCAAGCCGGACGCGACGGTGGTTGATATTGACGGCGACCACAGTTTCAATATGACAATGACGGAGCTTGCCACGGCGGTCGAGCATAATCTGCCGATTAAGGTCTGCATCCTCAACAACGGGTATATGGGGATGGTCCGGCAGTGGCAGGAGCTTTTCTACGCAAAGCGCTATTCCAAGAGCTATCTGGCCAATCCGAATTATGCGGATGTGGCCCGCGCGCTTGGCGCGGTCGGCATTACGGTGGACAAAAAAGACGATGTTCCCGGGGCGATCAAGGAGATGCTGGGCCAGAAGGAGCCCTGTGTCGTTGATTTCAGAGTTGAGCGGGAAGAGAACGTCTGGCCGATGGTTGCGGCCGGTAAGAGTCTGGATGAAATGGACGGACTTGATATATTGGAGAGTATGGCCTGAAAAACTGATTCCCCGCACCTATTTTGAGAGCCCAGCGTTGGCCTGGAAGTCAGGATTTGCGTTGGTATCTCAAAATAGGTGCGGGGCGGCGAGGCGAAAAAATGAAGCATCTAATAAGCGCATTGGTTGAAAACAAGCCGGGTGTCCTGGCGCACGTTGCGGGAATGTTTGCGGCCAGGGCGTTCAATATCGATTCTCTTGTTGTAGGCCGAACCGAAGACCCCAAGCTCAGCCGGATGACGATAGTTGTTGTCGGCGACGACAGGGTCGTTGAGCAGGTGCGAAAGCAATTGGCCAGAATTGTCCCTGTGGTCAAGGTCCAGGATTTTGCCGGCCAGCCGATAGTGGCTCGCGACCTTATGCTCATCTCGGTTTCTGCGCCCCCTGAAAAGCGACCGGAAATCGTGTCTCTGACGGAGATGTTCAGGGCCAGGGTCGTGGATATTGGCCCGAAAACGCTTATGATTGAGGTCAGCGGCCCTGAGTCCAAGATTGAGGCCTTTATCAACGCGTGCAGGCCCTACGGCATCAAGAACGTAGCCAGAACCGGCACAATTGCTATGCCCAGGCAGGCCAAAATCAACTCCTAAAACGCATCATTGGGGGCGGTCCAAAATCGAAATGTCAGGCTCGCTGGGTATCCATAAATTCCTTGCTCCTATAGCCGTCTTGAATATAATGTGGGAACTCAAGATTTGGTGGCTAATCAAAAGTATGTATGCGCTGCGGTTTCGCCGGGGTCGGCCCCGGTGGAGCTTTCGGTTCGGTATTCAAAAGAGATGTTCGGCGTGAAGGATAAAAAGAAGTTTTGTTGTTTGTTGGTTGTGCTATTGGCGGCAGGTTTGTGGCTGGGCGTATCGGCGGCCGGCAAGCCGGGTGCCAAGGCCACAACTGCCGGCGGCGAAATAAGGCTCATTGTCCGGGCGGATGATATCGGTTCGAGCCACGCCGCCAATCTGGCCTGCATAAAGTCGTACCACGAAGGCATCGTACGGTCGGTGGAGGTGATGGTTCCAGCCCCGTGGTTTAACGAGGCCGCCAAGATGCTCAAAGATGCCCCCGGACTCGATGTCGGCGTTCACCTGACTCTTACCAGCGAATGGGAGAACTACAAATGGGGGCCGATTACCCAGGCTCCGAGCTTGGTGGATGAGCAGGGTCATTTCTTCCCCATGACGAGCCAGCGGAGCGATTTCCCGCCGAATACCGGTTTTCTGGAGGCTGGGCCGAAGATCGAGGAGGTTGAAAAGGAGTTGCGGGGCCAGATAGAGATGGCTGTGGCAAAGATACCCCAGGTATCGCATTTGAGCTGCCACATGGGCACAGCCACCTGCACGCCTCAACTGAGGGCGTTGGTGCAGAGGCTTGCGAAGGAGTACAGATTCGCGGTGGATACGCCCGGCGTCAGGCCGGTTAGCGGTTTCGGCGGCAGCGAGGGCGGCGCTGAGGGGAAAATTGCGGCCTTAGTGAAAGTGATCGAGAATCTCAAGCCCGGCACCTGGATACTCGTTGAGCATCCGGGCCTGGATACCGAGGAGATGAGGGCTATGGGCCATAAGGGCTACTGGAACGTCGCAGCCCACCGCGACGCCGTCACTAAGGCCTTTACGAGCGAAAAAGTCATGAGTGTTATCGAGAAACGAGGCATAAAACTGATAAGTTACCGTGACTTATCAGGAGACTGAGAAAGGAGTAAGGAGCCTATGGCGGCAAAGATATATTACGAAAAAGACGCCCCGCTGGAACCGTTGAAGGGTAAGAAGGTGGCGGTTATCGGTTACGGCAGTCAGGGTCACGCGCACAGTCTGAATCTGCGCGACAGCGGAATAAAGGTGGCTGTGGCCGAGCTGAAGGGGACAGACAATTTCAAGCTCGCCATAAAGCACGGGTTCTCACCGGGCGATATAAAGACGGCCATGAACGGGGCGGCCCTGATCATAGTGACGGCCCCGGACGAAGTCCAGGCGAAGGTTTACCAGACCGAGATCGCGCCGAACCTGGTGGCGGGTCAGACGCTCGGTTTCTGCCACGGCTTTAATATCCATTTCAAGTATATTGCGCCTCCGAAGGACGTCAACGTTGTGATGATAGCTCCCAAAGGGCCGGGCCATTTGGTCCGCAGCGAGTTCGAAAAGGGCGGCGGCGTGCCCAATCTCATAGCCGTCCACCAGGATGCTACCGGCGACGCCAAACAAATCGCACTTGCCTGGGCGAACGGAATAGGCGGGGCGCGAGCAGGCATTATCGAGACCACGTACAAAGAAGAGACCGAGACAGACCTGTTCGGCGAACAGTGCGTGCTCTGCGGGGGCCTTACGGCCCTTATCAAAGCCGGCTTCGAAACACTTGTTGAAGCCGGATATCAGCCTGAGATAGCCTACTTCGAGTGTATGCACGAGGTCAAATTGATAGTTGACCTTATCTACCAGGGCGGACTGAGCTATATGAGGTACAGCATATCCAACACGGCCGAGTACGGGGATTTGACACGCGGTCAGAGGATAATCCCCGAAAAGACCAAGGCTGAAATGAAGAAGATACTGTCCGAGATCACCTCCGGCGAATTCGCCAAGGAGTGGGTGAACGAGTACAAGACCGGCCTGAAGAAGTTCAACGACCTGTATAAGAAGGATTATGACAGCCAGATCGAGGTCATTGGCCGCAGGCTCCGCAAGATGATGAAGTGGATCAACGCCAAGGAGGTCTGACCGGCGTCAGATGCGGGCAGGCTGTAGCACTCTCTCAGGGCTAAGACTATGGATGTCATTGCGAGGAGTGAAACGACGAAGCAATCTCCGCCCTTCGAACGGTTGGGATTCTCGCGTCGCACTTCGGCCTCCTCCCGGTGGCAACTCCTAAAATTAGGCTTGACGGTGTAGTAGTGGTTCTTTGCGAAGGAGATATGCCATGAGGGCAACGGATCTTAGAGTAAAAGGTAGGCAATCCACGGATGCTGCTTTCGCATTTGGCGCCTTTGCGCTCATTTTTCTTTGCTGGCTTGGCGGATGTTCGGTGATATCCCCCGAAGCGCGAATGCGGCAGAAGGTGCGTCTCTACGACAGAGATCTCTCGGCCGCGTACGACCAGGCAAAAATCAAAAAGAGCCTGACTCTCGACGTGCTGCCCAAGATGGGCCGGTCAAAAGATGAGCTGCTCAGTCAAAGCGAGAGGGTTGTTGCATCACTGGGTCAGAGCAAGGACGGTTACAAGACGTGGTTCACTATGGTTGCGTTCCACGAGTACGAGTTGAGCGTGGTGCAGAAGTACTTCTTCGTGGTGGACGAAAGAGTGCATAACCGGGCCAGGCGGGGCCTCAGATTCGACTGTGAGATGTTATTGGACAAAGAGGAGCTTGATAATATCCGCCTCGCCAAGGGCGCAAGACAGATTGCGGTGTTGAAGAACGTGCTCGATAACCTCCAAAAGGATGCAGCGGAGCTTGGGCGCGATGTGAATGCGCCGGGCCAGGATAACAGAATGCTTGATATCAGCGTGATGCTGGTCAAGCAGGTGATTGAAACGGCCCTTCTTGATTTGGACAGGTCCCCGGTCTTGGCGACAAAGCTGAGCGACCCCAACGGCGTCCAGTTCGATCATCTCAACTTCGGCGCTGGCAAGATCCGCGTGCAGGCCGAGGGCAACACCGTCATAGTCAGAATTAGGCTCGGTGCGCTTCTGCCGACGTTCGATGAGCTGCAAGAAATGGGTGCTGTTGAGCAAGTGGCCCAGCCTGCCAAAGATGAATAAGTATGAGTTCTGCAAAATTGCAGGTTAGACCTATATTGTTGAAGAAAATCTCTTTTATGATTTTCTTCAATAATTGCCTAAGCGATTACGAGACAATACGTTGCCATCGAAAAGAAAAAATCAACAAACGATTTTTTCTTTTCTAAGTAGGCCTAACCTGCAATTTTGCAGAAGCCTTTGAATAAGTCACAGGCGGAACCCGGAGCGGCCGTCGAGGAAAGAAAAAAGAGTGGGTCTGTAAGCCGAGTTCTGTCGAGGGCGATCATTTATCTCGACCAACTGTTGCCAGTTGGCTCATGCGACCTACCCGCCGGCAGAGCGGCAAGCTTAACCGCTCGCACCCGGGCCGAGTAACCGGCTGCTTGGTCTTGCAGGCGGTGGGGTTTACCCTGCCGTCGCCGTCACCGGCGCCGCGGTGCGCTCTTACCGCACCATTTCACCATTGCCTGTTTCCGCCTGAGGCGGACCATCGGCTGTGTGTTTTCTGTGGCACTTTCCCGAGGGTTGCCCCTGGTGGCCGTTAGCCACCACCGTGCCCTGTCCTGCTCGGACTTTCCTCCCCGCACCTATTTTGAGAGTCCGGCGTTCGTCCGCCGACGGGCCTTTGGGCTGCTGCAAATCGCAGGCGGCGTATTCCAGCCGACATCTCAGAATAGGTGCGGGGCGACCGCCCGACCCACTCTTTGCATTCACTATTCACTATTTACTATTTACTATTCACTACTTCGCTATCTGCTACGCAGCATTATAACAGAAGTCTGCCGGATTTTCCACCTCTTAGGAGGTAATTTCGATATGTTTATTGAAATTCTCGTCGTCTGTGCCGGGGAAATCTGTTCTGAAGTGCGTGCCGCGGCTTTCGCACCGCTGCCGGGCCGATTGCGCCATAAGAAGGCAGACGGTGAGCATGTTCTGGCATTCCCAGCCTTCGGGCGAATCGAAGATTTTGTCCATAACGTACCGCTGCCAGAAGCGGATTATTTCCTGGGCTTCCGCGAGCGGCTTGTCGGCGCGGGTGATGCCGACGTTTCGCCACATAAGGGCGCGTAGAGAATCCCTAATGTCGGCGGTATCCAACTGCGTGCGGTCGGAATGGGGAATCTGGTGCTTTATCAGAGGGTGCTTTATGTGCGAGGCGCCGGCTTTTGTGCGTTTTGAGACTGCCTGGCCGGCTATCTTGCCGAACACTAAGCCCTCGAGCAGTGAGTTGCTGCCGAGCCGATTTGCGCCGTGCAGGCCGGTGGAAGCGACCTCGCCACAGGCGTACAGATTCTCGATGCTTGTTCTGGCCGAGATGTCCGTCTTGACGCCCCCCACCATATAGTGTGCGCTGGGACGCACCGGGATAAGGTCCTTTGTGGTGTCTATGTCGAAGCTCTCAAGCAGCTCGCTAATCAGGGGAAATCGCCTGGCGAAGAATTCTCTGTCAAAGTGGCGCACGTCGAGATAGACGTGGGTTGCTTCGGTTTTTCTCATCTGGGAGAGGATGGCCCGGCTGACAATGTCACGCGGCGCCAGCTCGCCGGCTTCGTGATAGCCCTTCATAAACCGCCGGCCCTTATTGTCCAGCAGCACGGCCCCTTCGCCCCTAAGCGTCTCGGTAATCAAGGCGCGGGAGGCGCCCGCGATGTAGAGGGTTGTCGGGTGGAACTGCACAAATTCGAGATCACACAGCACTGCGCCTGCGCGATATGCCAGGGCGATGCCGTCGCCGGTTGCGACCTCGGGGTTTGTCGTTTCGCGATAGAGTCTGCCTGCCCCGCCGGTTGCCAGGATGGTGTTCGGCGCCCAGATTATTTGAGGGCCCCTTCGTCCGTCACAGCCGATTATTCCTGCGCATTTGTTATCGCCGGTAGTCAGCAAATCAATGACATAGAAATTCTCTACTATTCGAATGTTCGGGTTTTGGCGGGCCTTTTTTATCAGCGCCTGCGCAATTATTCTGCCTGTTTCATCCCCGTGGGCGTGAGCGACGCGGGCGTGGGAGTGGCCTCCTTCAAGCGTGATATCGATATGGCCGTCGGTGCGGTCGAATTCCGCTCCCCAATTCAGAAGCTGCAGAACCAGTTCAGGGCCTTGACGAATAACGAGGTCAACTACGCTTTGATTGCATAATCCACAGCCGGTCTTGAGCGTGTCGGCTATGTGTGATTCAAACGTATCTTCTCTATCAAGCACAGAGGCGACGCCCCCTTGGGCCTTCCAGGTGTTGCTGTCCTCGAGCGCGCCCTTGCAAACGACTATGACCTTGAGCCGCTCCGCCGCCTCGATGGCGGCGCGGAGCCCGGCGACGCCGGCTCCTATTACCAGGCAATCGGTGAAAAGCTGGTTCGTGGAGACCGAGTCGATATTCACTAAATAACCTCTGCGCTCCGTGGGTACGGGATTACCTGCTGAGGGCTGCTCTTGATGTTTGGATTGATGAGTCATTGATTGTCTCGAATTATCAATCGCCCCATTTCAATTGTCAATTGCAAAAAACGGCCAAAACCGATAGATTGCAGAAAATCGGGCTTATGAGCGGCGATGAGGCGGCTTTGGTAAAGGACAGGTATGTTGGATTTAAGCGCCGTCGGCTGGATTGTGGTTGCGTTATGTGCGGCTATTCAGGGCGCTGCAAAGACCGGAATCCCGGGGATCGGGATTCTGGCGGTGCCCCTAATGGCCCAGGTTCTGCCCGCGGATAAGTCCGTGGGAGCCTTGCTCGGCATTTTGATCCTGGGGGACCTGTTCGCCATCGTGTACCACCGGCACAATGCCAAATGGGCCCATGTGCTGCGACTGCTGCCACCTGCCTTTCTGGGTATAATGGCGGGGTATTTCGCCCTGAAGGCGATGAACGACAAGGACCTGCTCAAGGCGATTATCGGGGCGATAGTCCTCGTGATGTTGGGCGTCAACTACTGGCGCAACAGGGCAGGCGGGCAGGGCGCCAGGATTCCGACGCAATGGTGGTTCGCTTCAGGTCTTGGCTTTATGGCCGGCGTAACGACGATGATGGCCAACGCGGCGGGGCCTGTGATGATCATCTACCTGCTGGCGATGAGGCTGGATAAGGTCGCGTTCGTCGGGACCGCGGCGTGGTTTTTCTTTGTTGTCAACTGGCTGAAGGTCCCCTTCAGCGCGAATTTGAAAATGATGACGGCCGAATCCATAAAACTCGACCTGATGATGTTGCCCTTCATCGCCGTCGGGGCGTTTGCGGGGATATATCTCCTGAAACGAATTCCGCAGAGAACATTCAAAACTGTTGTTCAGATTCTGGCCGCCACCGCGGCCGTGAAGCTTCTGTTCTGGTAAGAGTGGCAAAATTGCCTTGCGAAAGCACCTTTGAAAAGGGATTTTAATTAACACGGGTATGTGTGGGCGGGAGAATATAGACAGGTTTGCCAAGTTCCGGGAGCGGATGCTCGAATGGGACCTCAAAGGTCGGGATATAACCGACCCGCGGGTGCTCAAGGCAGTGGCCGAGGTTCCGAGGGAGGAGTTTGTGCCGCCATCCTATCAGTCCCAGGCTTATACCGACGGCCCGCTGCCCATAGGCCTGGGCCAGACGATTTCCCAGCCATACATTGTCGCCCTGATGACCCAGGAGCTGTGCTTGGACCGCAAGTGCGACGTTCTGGAGATCGGCACCGGCAGCGGATACCAGACCGCCGTGCTGGCCAAGCTGGCGAAGAAGGTATATACAATAGAGAGGTTTGCTGAGCTGTCTGAATCGGCCCAGGCGGTCCTGGGCCGACTGGGTATCGGCAATGTCGAGTTCTTTGTTGGCGATGGCAGTTGCGGCTGGCCGCAGCAAAGGACCTTCGAGAGGATTATGATTACCGCCGCCGTGCCTCGGATACCGCAGCCTCTAACCGAGCAGCTTGCCGACGGCGGCATTATGGTTGCGCCTGTTGGTCCCGAGGGCGTCCAGACGCTAATGGCTTACGAGAAAAGGGCGGGAGAAATCACCGAGAGATTTATATGTGACGTCCGGTTTGTCAGACTGTTGGGCGAGTATGGGTTCGAGGAGTAACAGGATTTGACATCCGAAGATCAAAACTCGAAAGGTGAAATTACTCTTACGATGCCGGTGCAGTACCTCAAAGGCGTGGGGCCGGCCAGGGCGGAGGTCTTTGCGCAATTGGGGGTGCATACCGTTGGCGACTTATTGGAGTACTTCCCGCGGGACTGGATGTTCGCGCCGCGGGTGGTGAAGATAAGTCAGATGAAGCCCAATCAGACTGCTGCGGTCATAGGGCAAGTTGAGTCAACGGATTACCAAAGCTTCCGTCGCCAGCCGCTGTTCGAGGCGATGATAAGCGACGATACGGGCCTGTGCAGAATTGTGTGGTTTCACGGCGGGTATCTTCAAAAGCAATTGCAGCCGGGCCAGGTAATAATGGCATCAGGCAAGGTCGCCCTGTACCGTCATCAGCTTCAAATGACCAATCCGAAGTTCATTTTGCTCGACGAAGAGCATCTGCCCTCAACTGAGTATTTCAGCGGGGGCGTCTATCCGGCATCGGCCAGGCTGGGCAGCAGGCAGATTAAGCGGATAATCAGGCCCGTGCTGGATGACCTGGGCGACCTTGTCTATGAGTTCTACGACAAGGACTTTCTGAAGAAGGCGAACCTGATTACCAGGAAAGACGCATTTGCCTGGATACATCTGCCGCCTGACGAAAAGAAGCTGGCGCAGGCCAAACGCAGGCTCAAGTACGATGAGCTTTTTCTGATGCAATTGGGCTTGGCCCTTAGGCGGTTCAGGATGAAGCATTTCTCGACAGCCAAGCCCTGTGTATGCACCGACGAAATCGACAGCCGAATCAGAAAGCGTTTTCCGTTCCTGTTGACCGAGGACCAAAATAACTGCATCCGCGAGATCGCTGCGGACATGGCCGCGTCCGAGCCTATGAATCGGCTGCTGCAGGGCGACGTCGGCTCCGGCAAGACGGTGGTGGCGCTCTATGCCGCCTTGCTGGCCGTCGCCAACAAGAGGCAGGCGGCGATTATGGCGCCGACGGAGATTCTGGCCAGCCAGCATTCTCTCAGTATCGAGAGATATTTGAAGGGCAGCAAGGTAAAAAGGGTCTTGATAACCGGCGGGCTGACCGGCAAAAAGCGGACGGAGCTTCTGGGCGAAATAAAAGCCGGCGAGGTCGATATCGTTGTCGGCACGGTGGCGCTGTTAGAGGAGGATATAGAATTCCAGGAGCTTGGCCTGGTCGTTATTGATGAGCAGCACAAATTCGGAGTAGAACAACGTGCCCGGCTTCGCAAGCAGACTACACCCCATTGCCTTGTAATGACCGCTACGCCCATTCCGCGGACACTGGCGATGACGGCTTTTGGGGACCTGGATGTCTCGATTATTAAGCACTCGCCGCCGGGCAGAGGCGCCGTTATCACGCGGTGGGTGGACAGAAATGACCGGGCAAAGGCGCACGAATTTATCCGCCAGCGTCTAAAGGCGAAGAAGCAGGCTTATTTCGTCTATCCGCGGATTACGGCGGTTGAGCAGGATAGCGACGTCAAGGCCGCGACGGACGAATGGAAGAACCTCTCGCAGAACGTCTTCCCCGAATTCAAGGTCGAGCTTCTGCACGGACGGATGCCCTCGGCCAGGAAGCAGCAGATTATGTCGGACTTTCGCAGGGGCAGGATCGACGTGCTCGTTTCCACAGTGGTTGTTGAGGTGGGGCTGGACGTGCCCAACGCCACAATAATGGTTATAGAAGAGGCGGACCGATTTGGCCTGGCGCAACTGCATCAGTTGAGGGGACGCATAGGAAGGGGAGAGGCAAAATCGTATTGTCTTTTGTTCGGCGATACGGACAGCGAGGTTGCAAGAGGCAGAATTGAAGTGATGACAAGGAGCAACGACGGTTTCGATATAGCCGAGCAGGATTTACGGCTGCGCGGGCCGGGCGAGATGTTCAGCACCCGGCAGCACGGCCTGCCCGACTTGAAGATTGCGAGCATTGTGGGAGACTACGACCTGCTGACTATGGCCAGGAGAAATGCCTTCGAGCTGGTTCGCCACGACCCGATGCTCACACAGCCCGAGCACGCCAACATCCGCCGGGCGCTGCTGGCGAAGTTCGGTGACTCGCTCGGACTCGCCGACGTCGCCTGAAAATGCGAACTGGTGGGCTGAAGCCCACCCTATGGGCTTACTGGCGCGGCCCTGTGGGAATTTTTGACTTTTGATTTTACATTTTTCACCTGAAGTTTTACGCTATTGCCATGGAATTGCACTATAAAAACGGCCGTTTGGAAAGGACTCTAATCGGCATCAACATATTGGCTGCGGCGGTGGTCACGGCGACTTTTGTTTTGCTGTTCGGTTTCTACGAGCCGTTCTGGCCAAAGCAGGAGCAGATTCTTTACACCCTTCAGGTTGTCTTGCTCTTCATATTCATTGCAGAAAAGGTAGTTCGGCGGTTCAATGCGGTTTCGAGGGCCGAGTTCTGGAGGGCCAACTGGTTTGAGGTCCCGCTTCTAATCGGTCTTGTGGTTGCATTTCTGGGGGCGGGCAGCTGGCTTGGACACAGGCAGGCGGAGGCATCGCCGGTTCGCCACCTCGCGGTGGGAATCTACCTGGTGATACAGGTTGTTACCAAAATCTGCAGGACATTTGTTGATTGGGCTGCGTCCGGCAAGAATCCAACTCGCGCGCTAACTGCGAGTTTCGTGTTCCTGATAGTCTCCGGAGCTGGTTTCTTGATGCTGCCGCAGGCGGCTGGCAAAGGCAAAGAAAGCGTGCGATTTGTGGATGCTTTGTTTACTTCCACCAGTGCGGCATGCGTCACCGGC